>Ga0180438_10000815_pt1 | contig 56928 bp, 65 predicted proteins | sample SS_ome_12_FD_132455 | JGI IMG/M metagenome (GOLD analysis project Ga0180438, IMG submission 132455) | Hypersaline lake sediment archaeal communities from the Salton Sea, California, USA - SS_3_D_2 metaG | ecosystem: Environmental > Aquatic > Non-marine Saline and Alkaline > Hypersaline >... | reverse complement strand
CAGTTGTTGTCTCAGTTGTAGTAGTATCGGTCGTAGTAGTGTCAGTTGTTGTCTCAGTTGTAGTAGTATCGGTCGTAGTAGTGTCAGTGGGGGTAGTTTCAGCTTCCTGCAAAATCTCATAGCTTTTTTCGAATCCTTTTCCTTTGGGTTTATCTGTTTTTGCTATTGATAGATCTACTCCAGTGTTTGCAATAACTAAAGTCATTAAAAGGAAGATTACAAATATTCCAGTAACCTTTTGCATTTTTCGTTCGTATATCAGTCTCATTTTACATGTACCTCCTCATATGGTCAGTTCATTTAATGTATAAATGTTGCCATGAGCCACATAAATACTGGTTCATGTGTTACACATAACTACTTATTAGGACGCACACTTCTATCTCATCAAAAACTGAGAAGGTCATGATTGCTTCTTAGAAACAACATGCACTCTTCACATACGGCGAATACTAATTCTGTGATTGTTAGATTGTATAGCGCGCGCTACGTGTTAATCGAGTAGAATTTTTGGGGATATGTTTCTTGGTCAACGCTTAGGGAGATTTAAATATAACACTGTTATATTTGTGTATTGGTGATAGAATGAAATCTTCATCAAAAATGTTTCTTCTTACTCTATCGGCTTTACTGATATCCTCAGGATCAGTAGTTAGTTTTGCTTCTGGAAATTCCTCTTTTCAAGCTAGTCTTTCAGGCTATTATCCGTACTCTTCTTACTCTTACTATTCATACTATCCGTATTCTTACTATGATTACTCGTACTATCCGTATTCATATTATTCTTCCTTTTCAACATATATTGTAACAATATCGATATCTGGACTTCCAGCAGAACATTCTACAATAATAGAAATCGATGGGAATGAGGAGGGAACGATTCGAGGAGGATCATCTAAGGAATTCGAAGTAAGCAGTAGAGAATCTCATGTTTTCAGTGTTTCAATTTACATTTCTGGATCAGAGGGTACAAGATACTTTGCAAGCGAACCAATATGGAATTTGGATGAAATTGAAAGTTCATACTACCCTGTAACAGGAGGGTATTCCTACTATTATTATCAGTACAGCTACACCAGGCAAAAACTCGAAACTTCCCACACTTTCAATTATGAAGCTGAATACATGCTGAGTGTAGATGCTATCCAAGGTCAGTCAGCAGATAAAGCTGGCTGGAAACCGAGGGATACAGTTGTTACATTGACAGCTCAGGAGATGATTAAGGATTCAACCTCAGAAAGAAGAGTTTTCAAGGCTTGGAATATTGACGGTTCAGAAGTGACTGGTTCGACTATAAGTCTGACTATGAATAACCCTTACAATGCAAGAGCAGTTTACGAAAATGAGTACTATATAGAAGTAAAATCGGAGTTAGGTAGACCTCAAGGATCTGGTTGGTACAGAGAAGGTTCTACTGCAACCATATCTGTTGATCCTGAAGTATCAATTTCAGGATTCTGGGGTTCACTTGGCGCCAAACATGTCTTTGATCGATGGGTTGGAGTACGTGATGGTGACCAATTCAGTTCAACGACTTTCATAACCATTAACGAACCCATCACTGCTGAAGCAATGTGGCAGGCTGACTATTCAATGGCCTACATCACTCTAGCAATTATTCTTGCTATAATACTGGCAATCATAGTTATTGGAATAATAGTCAGTGGAAGAATTAGCAAAATACCGAAAAAAGAGGAGAAATCCAGCGTCATCGACACATTGAATCTTAGATACAGTAAAGGAGAAATTTCAAGAGAAGAATATCTGCGAATGAAAAAAGATATTCTAAAATCTTGAGAACTTTACTCACCATTTTTTTCTTCATATAACCGTTTGAGAATTCATTGTAGATAATATTGAATAGACGATTTTGATAAAAAAACTTTTAGCTTATGTCATGATGGATAGCGCGCGCTATACTATTTCTCTTTGAAGTCTAAGGAGATTGAATTTATACAATATCTCTTTCCAGTTGGTTTCGGACCGTCATCGAATAGATGGCCTAAATGACTTCCACAATGTCTACATGTAACTTCTATTCTGTTCATGCCCATGCTGTGATCAAACTTTAATTCTACTGCGTCTTTTTCTACATCAAAAAAACTCGGCCAGCCAGATCTAGAATCGTACTTCTTATCTGATTCAAAGAGTTTGCTATTACAACCTTTACAGTAGTAGACTCCTAGACTCTTGTTTTTGTAAAACTTTCCAGTAAATGGTGGTTCTGTTCCTTTCTCCCTTAGAACATGGTATTCTTCTGGGGTTAACTTATTTTTCCATTCGTCTTCTGATTTTTCAATTTTCATAGTTCAAAAATAATAGTTAAAGAAACTATAATCTATTTTGTTTCATCAGAGTTTGTCTTTTACCTCGGGAAAATTATGTTTAGATGTTCTTATTGTCTTATGTAAGACTGTAAGAACTATAGCATCTTTTTCACCTGTAGGTCTATGTTCCAAACCAGCTCTCATAGTCGTGCATTCTCCCTGATTAAGAACTATTTTAGATTCTCTTGTTTCTAATGCAAAACTACCCTCAAGAGTCAGAAAGAATTCATCTTTCGGATGAGTATGAAAAGGAAATTTCCCTCTAAACCTCGCTATTCTAACCAGATATTCTCCGTCGACTTCCGATAGATCAAAAGGAGAAAACGTATCTAACGAGGGGATAATCTTTTGGATATTATACTTATCTTCTGACATAATTATTCCTCTATATTCTGATTCTGCATAATTCAATAAGAACTATTGTTTAAAACAGATGCGCCCAACTATAGAACCGCTATACAATCTTAGTACGTACATAAATTAACGAGTAAGTTTGAAGAAGATACAAGATCTAAAAGGATTTTCTTGCCCTACAACTTTTAGACACATCTCATCAAATAACTTGCACCATTCTCCTTCTTTTAGATAATTAAAAGTTATAGGCATCTTTAATTTTAAATAAAAAACTTTATTCCAGCAGTAGTCAAAAAGAATTAATCCAAACCTTTCAAGTATATTGCTATAAACATGATCAAGTATCAGAATTTCTTTCTTTGATACTCTAGCTGCTTCCTTCATTAATCTACGAATTTCCTGGAGACTTTTAGTATGGTGTAGACAATAAACAAAGAGAACTGTATCAAAACTATTATTTTCAAAGGGAAATTTTTCTCCATCGTATAACTGTATAGGAATCTTGGGATTTTCGGATTTGGATATTTCAAGGCCGATAATCTCTTTTGAGCCATTAAACTTGATAATTTTCTCTATATCACCAGATCCACATCCGACGCTTAACACTCTTGAACCCGATATGTTGGTCAAAAGAAAATCGGCTGTGTTGTTGAAATATAAGTTGTTAACCTGCAAACGTTCCATCATTTTCTTGCTATCGGCTTTTCCATTAATCAAATCAAAGACCCAATTACACTATTGTAATCATTCATCTAGCGGCTGAATTCATGTTTATGTAGGTGCGGGGAGTGGGATTCGAACCCACGAAGGTCTACACCACAGGATGGCTCATACTTCCATTGAAGATCTTAAGTCTGGCATTACAGACGCAAATCTGTAACCCTGCCCCTTTAGCCAGATTCCTGCCTCGTAAATCTCTTTACGAGGTCTCGGGTACCCCCGCACAGAGCATGAATCTGCTCAGATAAAAATAAACTTTAGTATTTAATTTTTAGACTTGCTCATTAGTAGAAGATATGATATACCGGAGATGGTTTTAGCATCGGTTATTTCTCCGGTCATAATCATGTCTTGAACTTTCTCGATCGGAGTGGGATATAGTTCAATCATTTCATCAATGTCAGGACTATCCCCGACTTTTCTTAATTCTGAGGCGTGAAATAGATGAATTTTCTCACTACTGTATCCTGGGGCTAGAAAACAGCTAATTAATTCCTCTATTTTACCCGCTTCATAGCCCGTCTCTTCTATAAGTTCTCGTCGAGCACAGTCTTTGGGATCCTCATTCTTATGTAATGTGCCAGCGGGAATCTCAAGAAGAACTTCACCTACTGGATGCCGATACTGTTTGATGAGTAAAAGTCTTCCATCATCTAGGAAGGGCAACATTGCTACAGCTCCAGGATGCTCAATAACCTCCCGTTCAAAAACATCTCCACTTGAGAGCTGAATTTTATCAATTCTAAGACTGATTACTTTGCCCTCATAGATCTTTTTGGATCCTGTTAAGATCTTAAATTCACTCAATCTAGGAGCCTCAACAGAGAATGCTTTTGAAAGAATATAAAATACTAATAGAACTGGCGATATTTGGCTCACCAAACCCTTAAATTTCTCACAAGTTTTTCAAGAGAAGAAGATGGCCGCCGTAACGTAGAAGAGATATCAAAATCTCTGCGGAGCCTGGTTAGCGTACAGGCCTGAAAGACTTCTAAAGGTCTTGGCCAATGGAGCCTGGAGGCGGGGTTCAAAACGTCGAATGACGTGAAATTCCCCGCGGCGGCCCTCATTTTCAGAAATCATGTTAATGATAATCCCAAAAAACTGTATGAAATGAAATTCTGCTTTAGCCAAGGAATAAATATCAAAATAAATTAAGAAAGATTAATCTACATGACCGCTTCGTTAGGCTGGAATTATGGGCCGGTAGTTCAGCTTGGTATACTCCATGTGGAGGCCAAAGAACGTCTGGTTTGCAGGCGGATGCCAAGAAACCAGAAGGTCGCGGGTTCAAATCTCGCCCGGTCCACCAACAACTAACTGTGTATCTTCATATTTTTGGTTAGCAAGCGCGCGCTCTACGCACTAATGTCTCTTCATAATGAAATTTCCAAATTTATCGACTTCTAAGCTCCAGTTTTCGCCCATAAGAGTTGTTGATTCCGTCTCCTCGATAATTGCTGGTCCCTTGATACGGTGACCCGCCAGAAGCTTTTCTCGACGATATACAGATATGTGGCATGTTCCTGAAGGCAGCCAAATATTTCTATCTTCATTTGAGCTGGCGTCCTTTGATTTGGATGAAGATTTTATTGGATGTAGTTCAGGATTTGGTATTTGTTTGGATGCAATGACTCGTAGATTAACAATTTGAATAGTTTCTCTTGGCGACTTATGACCGTAGGAAAGCTCATGCAACTCATTAAATTGTGATTGTATTTGAGGTAGATCATTTGTCGAGATTTTTGGGCCTTTCAATCTAATATTAAGCTCATAATTTTGTAGAATGTAACGAAGATCTGCTGAGGCTCTTATTAAGCGCGCGTCAAGAGGTACACTATTTCTTTGAAAGAATCTCTCTGCTTTATCATATAATCGGGCCAGTGTCATGTTGATAGTGTTAAGATTTTGTTGGTCCAATGTTAGCATCAGAGTTTCTACGAAATCTGAACTCATGTCAGCATATAATAGACCCAGTGCAGAGAATAGACCGGGTAATCGTGGGATAATTACTTTTCGAATTGACATTTCTTCCGATAAATTGCTTGCATAGAGAGGGCCTGCCCCACCATATGCAATTAATGTGAATTCACGCGGGTCATATCCTCTATCTATTGATACCAGTTGTAATATTCGCAACATATTCGATGTTGCAATCGATATTATCCCTTGAGCAGCCTCTTCTAGGGTTATGCCCATTGGCTTTGAGATACCTTCCGTTATAGCTTCTTTAGCTGCTACCACATTCAGTTTCATCTTTCCCCCAAGAAAGTAGTCAGGTGATATATGATTCAGAATTAGATGTGCGTCTGTTACCGTCGGTTCTTTTCCACATTTGCCATAGCATGCGGGTCCTGGCTCTGCTCCCGCACTTTGGGGACCAACTTTCAAATGTCCACCAGCGTCGAGCCATGCAATGCTTCCTGCTCCAGCCCCAACCTCTGCTATATCTATCATAGCAGATTTCACAGGATATCCACTGCCTTTGACTCGCCCTCCGTGATGTAGTTCTCCACCAACTTCATACTCATTAGTGAATTGTGGTTCTCCATTTAGAATAAGGCCAGCTTTTGCAGTTGTTCCCCCCATATCAAATGAGATGACTCTATCAAGTCTCAAAATCTTTGCTAACTCTGCAGAAGAGATAATCCCGGCTGCAGGTCCAGATTCGATGAGAGTATGTGGTCGATTTATGGCCTCATTTGGCAAGAATGTGCCTCCACCTGAATGCATTATTGTCAAACCTTTGTGTGGGTAATGGTTTACTTTCATCTTTTGTTCGATTGCGAGTAAGTAGGATACAACAATTGGAGCGACAGCTGATGCTATTATTGTGGTAGTGGCGCGTTCATATTCTCTGAATTCTGGTAATACCTCACTTGAAAGAAAAACAAATTTTTCAGGCATTAGATTATGAGCAAGGTGTTTTATCTTGTCTTCATGTTTCAAATTTTTGAATGAGAATAGAAGTGTGATAGCCAAAGATTCAATATTTTCTTTCTTTAATGAATTTAATTTCTCTCTGGCGTCATTTTCATCTAGTGGGATAATAATCGCGCCTTCGGCTGAGATCCTTTCATGAATTTCTTTCACCAAGTTTCTAGGTATTAATGGTTTTGCTCTATCTATCGAAAGATTGTATAGGTTAGGTCGAGTTTGACGTCCAATTTCTAAGATATCTTTGAATCCTTTAGTGACTAACAGTCCAACTTTAGCAGATTTTCCTTCTAATAATGTGTTTGTAACGATTGTTGTTCCGTGAATTAATTCTGTCAATTGCTCAATATTTTTATTTGAGTTTCTGATTGCCTGATTCAATCCATCGATAAAAGATTCAGATGGATCTTTCGGATTCGAATGTACCTTCGCAGTCCATAATTCGCCATTTTCATCATTATAGATAATTACATCTGTAAATGTACCTCCAATATCTATGGCAGCACGAATCGATTATTCCTCCTTCTTTAATCGCGATTGTTTTCGGAGGTCATTTGTAGCTTTGATGTCAACAAATCCCTGGTCTTTCAAGACAACGCCATATTTTTCATAGGCTTCGCCTAAGCTGATTTTCCCCAAAATATAATCTCTCAAAACATCATCTATATTTCTCTCAAATGCAGAACCGAAACCTCCTCCTCCCGCTGTCTTTATCCTCATAATATCTCCAGATTTAAGCAAGACACCAGATGTCTTTGAAGGTATAATCATTTTATTCGCCGTATCAGGATTTAGAATGAATTTGCCACATTCTCCTTTAGCTCCGCCCATAAATCCCCATGGTGGGATTTTATGTCTATCAGAATGGGCGGAGAAAAGTATCGGCTTGAGAGCTTGAATATCCTTCTGAATGGGAAGCCCTCCTCTAAACCTTCCTGCTCCACCGCCATCAGGTATTAGACCGTAATGGACCACTCGTAGTGGATATTCTAGTTCCATTGCTTCAATTGGCAGATTTGAAGTGTTTGTTATGTGTACTTGAACGCCATCCATTCCATCTTTATTAGAGCTAGCTCCCATCCCTCCTCCTATCGCCTCTACATAGACGAAATCCTTCCCCGTAAGATTTTTTGTTCCACCGAAAATTATTGCAGTTGTAGCTCCAGTGGATGCTGCGACGACTCGTTCGGGTGCAACCTTACCAATAGCACCCATAATCACGTCCACAACTCTCTGGCATGTATCTGTTCTTCCGCCTACAGCAGCATCTTCTTGAGCATTTACTAGACACCCTTCAGGAGCTTCGATGTGGATTGGACGTTGAAAACCTGCATTAACTGGAACATCATGAGCAAATATTGCTTTAACTGAGTACAGTACAGTTGCCAAAAGAGCTGGCCAAGCCATGTTTATACCGCCAGCTGTTTGAGGTTCTGTTCCAGAAAAATCGAACTTAATCGACGGCGATGACCCATGTGATATTTTGATCTTAACACTTATTTGCACAGGTTCAGAATCAATGCCATCATCATCCATTGCATCTGTAAAATGATAAATTCCTTCGGACACTTGCCTTAATGCTCTTTGTAATCTTCTTTCACTATAATTGAATAACACTGAAATACAATTCGAAATAGCTTCATCATTATAATGAGTGTAAAGCTTCACTAAATGTCGTTCACCGAGTCGCAATGATGCGATTTGTGCTCTAAAATCTCCTAGTCTGACTTTCTGATTACGCATATTAAGTAATATTAAGTCGAGAATGTCATCACGAATTTGATCGCGCTTCATAATTAGTATTGGAGATATTCGTAAACCTTCCTGCAATAACTCGGTTGAATCGCCAGCAGTACCTACCCCAGGCATCCTACCTCCAACATCAGTCCAGTGAGCAATATTGCTCACGAAGGCTACAAGACTTTCTTGATAAAATATTGGTCGGATTAATGTAACATCAGGAAGATGTGATCCTCCACCTTTGTAAGGATCGTTTGCTATAATTACATCGCCTGGATCCAAATTCCAAGAGTCTAGGTTTCTAGTTACATTTTGTATTAATCCTTGCATTGATCCCAGATGAATAGGTATATGTTCAGCAAGAGTAACAAGATGCCCTTTTGAATCGAAAATTGCACAGGAACAATCTCTTCTTTCTTTTATGTTTGTCGAATACGATGCTCTAACTAAGGCGGCACCCATCTGTTCTGCTATTGATTGTAATGCATTATGAACTACTTCTGTGGTTATTAGGTCGATTTCTTTAAGTTTCATTTTATCGCGCACTTTTTTTATCTACTTCGGCAGCAGAATCTGTTCAGATTAAGTAGTTTGGCAATGCCAGCCACAGTTACTCCATAGATTAAAATGTGTTTATCCTTAATCTGATTAATTATATCATAAGCGGTTCAGTTAATGAAAGTCGAACCTGTAACTACAGCTAAATCGCCCCACTTCAGGACTCTGTTGATTTCCGCACGCGCTTGGATTTGAACCTACACAATTTTTGTACTCGATTCTAGCACCGAAAATGTTGCGAATCTCGCCCGGTCCATCAAAATTTGCTAGGTTCGGATCCTTACAGGTACGCAATGATAACGCTGTTAAAAATAAGTCTGTTAACCTACAGCGCGCACTCTATATGCATATATACAGAACATGTGATTTTTTATGTAGAAGTTTCCTAGGGAGATTGATCTTGTATGACTAAAGAGGGTGTTCTTAAGAATCTAGGGAAAGTACTAGTCACAGCCGAGCCTGGAACGTATGATACTGCGTATATTATTGAGATTGAAAAACCGGTTTTAAGGAAGGGGCTTTTAGGCAGGACGAGTAGGCAGACTGGACTCTACATGCAGGAAGAAAAGATGTTTGGGAGATTAACATCAACATCTGTTGATAATCCCCGTCATATGACGATGCATATTCCTTCCACTGACCCAAATCTCTGTTCCAAGTTTATTTCTGATTTTCTAAAGTGGTTGGACAATGATTATTGGAATGCTTTGAACCTGCCAAAACAGTATGAGCAAATCGAATTCTAGATTGTGTATGCATTAGCAGGTGCTATGAATCTTGGGGATAGCGTGCGCTAGCTACATTCTTTATCATTAAGAAGAGCTAAGATACATCACATCCACATTTTTTTTTATTGTTTATATTCTATAGCTGGTAAGTGCACACTTTCTACGTCTTCATGATCCACTCAATGCGTGCCACAATAATAACGCGCATTATTAGATGAAGTATGCGTTTGATTTACCTTCTAGATTGACGTGCATGTTTATAACAGAGATATTTTTCTACTTTTCATTTATGAGATCACTTATTGTTCCCGCCATAATTGCTAAGGAACAATACCAAATAGATACAATGTTGGACAAAGTGAAAGGCAAAGCAGAGAGGATAATGGTTGATGTCATGGATGACCAATTTGTACCTAATATTTCACTAGATTTTGATTTCAAGCTTCCAACAGGTTTTGAATATGAAGCACATTTGATGGTTACAAACCCTCTAGACTGGATTAGAGAAAACGGCGACAAAGTTGATATTGTAATTATCCATATTGAGACTTTGGAAGACGTGGGCAAAGCTATAGAATTTGTCAAGAAACGTGGAATCAAAGTTATTTTGGCAATAAGACCAGAAACACAAGTTGACACCGTTTTGGAATATATCAACAAGATAGATGGAATTCTTGTCATGACCGCCGATCCAGGACACTATTGTGAATTGTTTCTTTCAGACACGCTCGATAAGATCAAAAAAGTTAGAGAAATCGATGAAAATATTCCAATTGAAGTTGATGGCTGTATGGATCCAGAAAATGTAAAACTTGCAAGCGGTGCAGGCGCCAATATATTTGCCACTGGATCGTACATTTTTAAAAGTGATGATGTAGACAAAGCTCTAAGAGAATTGAGAGACGCAATAGTATCCTGAATTAGATTTTCATTGAGACTAACTGGTTATTTTTTCAAGAGTTTATTGGGATATCAATTCCAATATATGTGAGAGACCTTTTATCGAATCCTTTTTCAGGTTTATTCTTAGAACTCGTCGGTCAAGTTGCTTTAATGCGTTATAGTCTCCTAACGCTTGGGCTTGTATCAATGAGTTGAAGGTATATTCGGTTTCTGGGACCTCTAATTGTTCTACTGGTTCATCGATTAATTGAAGAATGAGACATGTGTTGGGACCGCCCTTGTGCAGCTGCCCAGTAGAATGTAAGAATCTTGGACCAAAGCCTGAGGTTGTCGCCAATTTGAGACGTTTTGTGAGTTCCAAACGAATCTTTTGTAATGTTTCAATAATCTCTTGATCATATTTCAAGTAAGCTTGAATAGTTACATAGTCTCCCACTCGGGCTTGTCCAACCCATTTTTTGAAAGTTTCATGCAATTTCTCTGGGTTTTCAATCGAATAAGTTCCCAAATCTTCTTTGGATTGTTCTTTATCTTTGGACTTTTCCATTTCTTGTCTCGCAAGTTGTTTGGCCAGTTCCACATTGGGTTGATTAAACGGATGTATCCCTAAGATTGCTCCAGCAGCTGCAATTGCCTTTTCCCAGCGAAAGATTTCTTGACCTAGATTCATTTTTTCAGCCATATTTATTCGGACTATTGGATGGCCCGCATCCCTAATAGCTTGATATAACTTTTCTAATTCTTCGTTATCGTCTTTCTCTATGAAAAGAAAGGCAAACAAGCGATCTTTTTCAAAAAACTCTGTCTCAATAGCTGGTTCATTTGTTACTGGAATTATACCCTTCCCATCTTTTCCAGTACTCTCTGCGATAAGTTGTTCAAGCCATATTGGAAAAGGTGTTATCGAAGGGGAAGTAAGGAATGTTACTTTATTACGTCCTGCTTCTGTTAACTCTCCTAAGGTTGCTCCTAATTCTAAACCTGGAGTTTCATCTGGTAACATACAAAATGCACAGCTTTCAGACATCATCCATGCTTGATCTAGGATTTGCCGGATATCCAGTCCAATTAATACGGCGGGAACCAGGCCGAAAACTGTTAGGGCAGAGTATCTTCCTCCAATATCTGATGGTGCTGTGAAGATACGGCGGAACCCTCTTTCCTCGCCAAGTTTTATTAGAGGTGTACCATAATCGGTTATAGCAACGAAGTGTTGACCGCTATTCTTAGTGATTGCTTGGATTTTCTCCCAGAAATACTTGAATAATGATAATGTTTCGATTGTGGTTCCTGATTTGCTTGATACTAAGAATAGTGTTTTACTCAAATCAATTTTGTTTTCTACAGACTTTATAGTAGATGGATGAGTGCTATCCAGAACGATAAGTTTAGGATATCCATTTTTATTCCCGAAGATATTTTGGAAAACATCGGGTGCCAGACTTGATCCACCCATTCCAAGTAGCACCACATTCCTTATTCCTTCTGATTTGATTTCCTCGGCGAAAGAAAACAAGTCTTCCACTTGATCACGCATAATTTCTGGCAGAGTGAGCCAGCCAAGCCGATCTGTTATTTCAGGAACAGGTTTTTCGAACCATAAAGTTGGATCTTTAGACCATAGTCTTCTGCTGAAACCTATATCTCTCCAAATCTTTAACCTATTTTTCACTTTCTCTTGATATTCTCCGAGAGTATAAACTCTAGTAGCTTTCTGACCTTGAATAATGGCTTGACGTTTCTCTTCTAAAGTTGATAATAATTCATTATAAGACTTGGAGAATGCGTTGACGCCATCAAATTGTAATTTCTCCGTTATCTCATTAAAATTAATTCCAAGTTTTTTCAGTTGATTGAGTTGAGTTTCCGCCTCTTCGAATCCACTATCAAGTCTAGATTCTGGTAATCCATGATCTCGGAAAGCATTCATTGTGGCAGGTGGCATTGTATTGACAGTATCTGGTCCAATCAATTCTTCAATATAGAGAACGTCTGAATAGGATGGATTCTTTGTGCTGGTACTTGCCCAAAGTGGTCTCTGCAAACGCGCACCACGCTTTGCTAATCTCTCCCAACGTTCACCACTAAAGATCTCTTGAAATCTTTTGTATGTCGTCTTTGCATTTGCGATTGCTATTTTTCCTTTAAGAGCTAAAGCCTCTGAAGTTCCAATATTTTCTAATTTTTTGTCAACAATTGAATCTATTCGACTCACAAAAAAAGATGCAACAGATGATACTTTATCAGGTTCCTTGCAACGCTCTATCCCATGTATGTAAGCGTTGGCTACAGCTTCATAATGAGAAAGGGAAAACATCAGAGTGATGTTTACATTTATTCCTTCAGCGATCAAAGTCTCAATTACAGGAATACCTTCTGATGTTGCTGGAACTTTCAACATCAAGTTAGGTCTATTTACTTTCTTCCACAATCTACGCGCCTCCTCTATAGTCTTAGGTGTATTGTGGGCGAGATCTGGTGAAAGTTCTAAACTAACAAAACCGTCAACACCACCTGTTTCATCATAAACCGGCCGCAAAATATCAGCAGCCATCTGTATATCTTCTATCGCAAGTCTCTCAAAGAGATCTTGACCATCAACATGTGGATCCGTTTTTAGAATCTCAGTTAATGTTTTGTCATAATCTGAGCTTCCTGCAATTGCTTTCTGGAATATTGTTGGATTACTTGTTACTCCTCTTAATCCATCTTCTTCAACAAGACGACGTAATTCACCGCTTGTGATGAGACTGCGTCGTATATAATCGAGCCAGAATGATTGACCATAATTTTGAAGTTCCCTAAGAGGATTCATCTTCTCAACCTCAGCGCGTGTTAGGTAGTTTTCTATTGTTCACTTAGTACAACTAGCCTTCGCCATCTAAGAATTATTACCATTGTAAAACCCAAAGCTAAGATTAACGCCATCATTCCACTAGCTGGAAACTCAGGTATAACCATATTATCCTGCAATACTTGGAATGGAAGGTCAAACTGTGTTTTCATCCATAATGAACCGTTAAAATGTGAGTAATACAAGGCACCTTGTGCATACTGCATATTGTAATTCAACTCAAATAATGGATATACATAGTTGGTTACATCTGGCGCTCGAATTACTATAGCATATTGTTTACCAGTTTCCAACTCGTAAGGATTAACCATCTGTATCAAATACCACTGCTGTGTCGTCAATTGTGAAGCTGAAATAGTGCCATAAGTTAGGTCTGTATCACCTATTGTGTCTCCATCAGTGTCTCTTATTGCAACTATCACTGTACCTTCAGCATCTTCTGCAAGCAGGCGAATTTTAACATGTGTAACCCAATATGACGTCTGATTTTCTTGTGGAGTAAAGGTTTGAGCTACCCAAGATTGTCCTTGAACATAATTTGAAATTCCTCTACCTGAACTTATGAATTTAGCAATAGTTGTCACATCCCCAGACTGCGCATGAACCGTCATAGCAAATCCTGAAGCTGTTAAAAGTAAGAGAATCATCATTAACCCGTTTATTCCTAAATATTGCCATTCAGCTTTATCATTCAATTTTCTCATAACACGCGCTATATTCTAAATTTCTTTATGATATAAACAAATTTCTTCGAAAGCTCATTCAAGTGATTTTTTGTCACATACTTAATCTGAGAAAATTACATCATGGGTTTGACGAGCAATCATGAGATCCTCCATAGTCTGGATTATACGCACAGTACACATGCTCTCAGGAAGAGTGATAACATCAGCGTTCGCATTATTTAGAGCCTCATCAAGTTGTATTCCAAGATGTTCAAGGCGTTCACAGATTTTCGAACGGATTAATGATGATTTCTCACCAATACCACCTGTAAAAATTAGTAAGTCAATCCCTCCCAAAACCGTGACAAGTGCACCAATATGTTTGCGCACATAATAACAGAACATATCTATTGCTTGGGCTGCATTGGGTTCATCACTTGATTTTTGAATTAATATCTTCATATCGGAACTTAGACCAGATACTCCCAAGATTCCAGATTCATAATTTAGAAGACGATCTAGTTCATTAGGATCATACCCTTTCTGGCGCATCAAATAGATTAGGATACCAGGATCCAAGTCACCGCTACGTGTTCCCATCATCACACCGCCTGTTGGGGTTAGCCCCATAGTAGTATCCATGGGAACACCATCTTTTACCGCTGCTAAACTTGCACCATTGCCTAAATGAGCAATGATTATGCGCCCCTTTGCATCCTGACCGAGTGAATGAATTACATATTCATACGAGAGTCCATGAAAACCATAGCGTCTCAATCCTTCATCCCAAAAGTGTCTCGGTAGAGGAAGCCGTTGCGCTACTTCTGGCATGCGATGATGGAAAGCAGTATCAAAACATGCTACCTGTGGGATTTCTGGAAATTGTGAGACAATCTCTTCGATACATAGAATTCCAGATGGTAGATGAAGAGGAGCAAGCGGTATTAGATTTTGTAGAGTTACAATAAGCTCTGGTGTCACATGTTCAGGAGTAGTATGTTTTAAACCTCCATGAACAAGACGGTGCCCCACAGCATCTGGCTGCTGTAATTTGAGACGCTTTAAGGCTGTAAATATCTCTCGTAATGCAAGTTTATGATTAGGGTGATCGATTTTTAGTTCTTCGAAATTTTGTTTTTTTCCATCCTGAATCTGTAAAGAGCCATTCTCTAAACCGATTCCCTTGACTTCTCCTTTAGCAAGCAAAACTTCATCATTTTTTCCTATTTGGTAAAGTGCAAATTTTAGGGATGAGGATCCACTGTTCAGGCACAGAATATGACGTGATTTCTTCATTAAATTGGCTCACGCTATCATACGTTAGATCTTTGAGAATATATATTGAATTTATCCATTGACAGATTAATGAAATGATAACTATGTCATTCAATATTTAGTATGCAAGATATTTTCAGGAAGGGTTAAAAGGAAGTTACTGCGAACGCACTGAGCTATATTGACAATGCTGAGCAATTACACAGACATCGCGGGAGAAAAGGCGATTCAAGATATTAGAAGAGTAGGCGAGAGACTCAACGGAAAAAAAGTAATTCACGTAAATTCTACAAAAGTGGGTGGAGGAGTTGCTGAAATCCTTCAAAGACTTATTCCACTTATGAAAGATGCAGGTATCGATGCAGAGTGGAAAACTATAGAAGGCAACAATGAATTCTATAAAGTCACCAAGAAAATACATAATGCTCTTCATGGAGTTATTGTTCCAATCAACCAGGAAATGCTTGAATCATATATTAATACTAACAGGGATAATGCTAATCAATTAGATCTGGATGATGCTGATTTCGTAATTGTTCATGATCCACAGCCAGCTGCTCTTATCAAGTATTTTCCTAATAGGAGGGGGAAATGGATTTGGCGATGTCACATTGATTTGACGACGCCTGATGCTAGAATATGGGAATATCTGAGAACTTTTGTTTCGGAATATGATGCTGCAGTTTTTCATATAGAGCAGTTTGCCAAAAGAGAGCTGCCAATTAAGAAGTTCATTATACCTCCTTCAATAGATCCTCTTAGCGATAAGAATAGAGACCTGACAGATGATCAAATAGAATCAGTTCTCAAAAATTATAGTATCGAGGATCAGAAACCGATTATCACACAGATAGGAAGATTTGACACCTTAAAAGATCCACAGGGCGTAGTCAAAATGCATCAACTTTTAAGAAGTCATAAATTCTTCGTTGAAATTTATCACTTATTAAAAAACGCGCGTTCGCTAAGAAATGGACTCAAACCAAATGAGAAACAGTCAGGAAATCCGGAGATCGATTGTCAGTTAATTCTAGCCGGGGGGTTGGCTCATGATGATCCTGAAGGTCTTCAGGTATGTCAGGATCTCCAAAAGAGTATAGGTAAGAACAGAGATGTCCATATACTATGTAAAGAACACTTTTCAGATCTAGAAATTAATGCTTTGCAGAGGGCTTCTAAAGTCATTTTGCAGAAATCATGGAAGGAAGGTTTCGGCCTGACAGTAAGTGAAGCACTATGGAAGAGTAAACCTGTGATTGGAGGAAATACGGGAGGTATACCTCAACAGATAATTGATGGAGAGAATGGATTTCTGGTGAATAATGTACAAGAAGCTGCTAGAAAAACTAGATACTTGTTGAGGAACCCTGAAAAAGCTGAAGAAATGGGTATTAAAGGCAAAGAACATGTAAGAAAGAATTTCATCATTACTAAGCAAGTTATGAACCATTTACTGCTATATCTTACATTAGAAACAATACCTGGAAAATTAGTTCAAATTTAATAATTAGATTTAGAAAAATAGTATTGTATCATAAGCGTTTGATTTTTATTTAGTATTGTTTTGTTAGGTATTTCAAGTGAGTTAATTATGAATGTCATTGATGTTATAAAGACTAGAAAGAGCATCCGAAGTTTCCTTGATAAACCTGTTGAAGATGCTAAGCTTAGTGCTGTATTAGAGGCTGGAAGGTTAGCTCCATCTGCTGCGAATCGTCAAGAATGGCGATTTTTAATTGTTCGAGATCCTGAAACAAGAAAGAGAATTGCTATGGCTGCTGGTCGACAGACATTCGTTGGGGAAGCTCCGATAGTTATTGCAGCTTGTGCTGAGACAGATAATAAAGTAATGAGATGTGGACAGTTATCTTATCCAATTGATGTTGCTATTGCAATTGATCATATGACATTGGCTGCTGTAGAGTTAGGTTTAGGAACATGTTGGATCGGAAATTTTGATGAACAATTGGTGAAGAAAATTTTAGGCATTCCTGATACGATACATATCGTTCAGCTCATGCCCTTAGGTTATCCTACGGATCCGTCGGCGATAGAAAAGAGTCGACTTCCTATTGAACAAATTGTAAAACATGAACGTTGGTGACTTACTAAACACCCTCGGCTACTGTCATTGTGAGTGTATTTTTAACCTCTTTCATTCTTCTTATTTTGAAAGCTACTAACTCCTTAAGATTCTCCATGTTTTCAGCTTCTGCTTTAACAATGACATCATAGACTCCATACGCTACATAGGCTTCCTTGATATTCTCCATTTTTCTCAATTCTTGTATTAGATCCTCTTCCATTCCCAATTCAGAGTTAATTAGAATATATACTACAGGCATTTGTCATCAACTATAGTATTAATAATAGAAATTATTAAGATTAGAATTCCACTTTCAATAATAAATCTATGGTACATGTTGTGAGTCTATGGAAAGTCCTAAGCTAAATACGATTATCATTGATTGTCAATCTGTAGGAATTTCTGGCGATAGAATTGTAGCTGCACTAATAGATCTCGGTGTCAATTCTGATAGAGTAATAAAGTCTATGCAAACAGCCAAGAAACATATTGAAGGTTGTGAGAGTCTCAAGGTAGAGATTCTTGAAACATCCAGAAATGGTTTACGAGCAAAACAAATTGAGATAAAAGCTGATGAAAGCAAGCAACATCGCTCAGGAAATGAATTGATAAATGCTGTTTCCGAAACTGCCAAAACTTTAGGTCTTTCTTTGTGGGCACAGGAAGTAGCTAATAATTCGATTAAGACTTTGGTTGCTGCTGAGTCAAAACTGCATGGAAAAAAGATTGATGATGTTGTTCTTCATGAAGCAGGATCCATAGATACGGTTGCAGATATTATCGGTGTAGCTTCTGCATTGGATATTTTAGGAGCTTCTCAGAGTACGAAAATTTATTCTACTCCTGTTTCTGTTGGTGGTGGTCTTTTCAAGTTCTCTCATGGTACGATGGCGTCGCCGGCTCCAGCAACACTTGAAATTCTAACACAGAACGGATTTGATATCGTTGGTGGACCGTTAGATTTTGAACTTTCAACTCCTACTGGAGTATCGATACTCACAAGCTTAGCAGAAAAGACGTTGAGATACTTTCCTGAATTTAGACCTCAAGCCATAGGATATGGTGCGGGAGCAAAAGAATTCGATAATGTTCCTAACATATTGAGAATAATCACTGGAGAGATGACAGGATCTAAGCTTGTTCATGATGAAGTTCTTCTTCTTGAAACAAACCTCGATGATGTCACCGGTGAGACTGTTGGCTATACAATGGAGCGGCTGCTCTCAGCTGGTGCCAAAGATGTATCAGTGATCCCTATTATTGAGAAAAAGTCTCGTCCTGGATGGATAATCAGCATAATGGCTGAAGAGAAGGATGTTGACAAACTCACGGAGATACTGACTTCAGAGACTGGAACCCTTGGTGTAAGAACATATCCTTGCCACCGACGAATACTTACACGTGAAAACAAGAAAATCCAACTAAATATTGAAGGAGAAAAACATGCTATTGATGTAAAGATAGCTAGGGATCGGCTTGGCAATTTTGTTAATCTTAAACCCGAATATGATGATATTCATGATCTAGCTTTGAAACTTAATAGACCTTTTAGAGAAATTCATGAAAAAGCCACTCAACAAGCCAGAAAAGAACTAATGAATGAATAGATAATTACGTTAATTGACCAAATCGAACTCAAGAACTGTTTGGCCATCATCAGAAGATAATATTAATTTGTTTTCTGTAACTTGGATCGTATTGATTTTCTGGATTGCTGTGAGATATTTCATTTCTTGTTCCATTATATCTGGACAAGCCATCTCAGTTGATGCTAGCGGTCCAATAGAAATGTTATTTGTATCTGTTATCTTGTATGAGCCGAAGTATCGGTTGCAACCTCCTGAGCCTGTCACTTCGTCTTGGTCGAATTGGATAGTGATCTCGCTGTTAGGAAGTAATTTTATTGACTTATTGTTATCGATGAAGGATTGGAGTATCCAGTCTTTACCGACTAATTGATCATTTCCAATTTTTTCTTGTTGTAGCATGTCCCATTTGTTATCTAGAACGGCATAGGTAACTTCTCTTTGTTCTACGGTGATTCTTGCTGTATGTTGGGTTATTACTTGGGCTAGCATCTGTCCGGTTCTGTCTCCATATCCAGCTTGTCTGCTGTTGAAGGTGAATATGAATTGCCAGCAGTATGGGCATCTTAATGTCAAGGTTTCTTCGTGTTTTAGTGTCTCTTCTATTCCGTCGAACTTGTAGGTGGGACTATTTTCCAGGAATTGTTGAGCAATGTTCAGACTTTCTTCTTCATTGACTCCATTTGCCACTGTGGAGGGTTTCTCTATGGGACATGATAATTGGCTATAGAGTGCTAGGGCTAAAATTGCGATAATTACAGCAATAATTATTAGTATCAAAATTGTGGATCTTTTCAAGTTAATCATTATAGATTATGGCTTCTTTCCATGTATTAAATTCACTTTTTGAAACAGTTGTTCTAAAAGTAGAACAGGATTTTTTTGGACATGTCTTTCTGATTTTTCTACTAGTGTCTCCTTTCGATTATTTTTCTTAATTTGTAAATTGATAAATAGATGAATAAAACTCATAAATATTGATGAGCTATGACTGATGTCTTAACTGTTCTTCAATCCTTTTTGGCAGCTGTTGCTGAACTCATACCTAATCTGATAGGCGCAATAATTCTGCTTGTAACTGGCTGGATAATTGGGATGCTTGTAGGAAAAGCTGTAAAGAAAGTTTTAACGGCATACGATATTGATAGTCGGATCGGTGGAGAAAAACCTGCCATCAAACTGAGCAGTATCTTACCAAAGATAATCACTTGGGCTATCTATCTGATCTTCATCCAATCAGCTGTTGAAGTTCTTGGTATACAATCCCTGGTGAAGGTTGTTGGGGCAATCATTGCTTTTATTCCTGGTCTGATCGGAGCCATAATTGTAGTCCTTGCAGGATTTGTTTTAGGAAATTATGTGAATAGACAGGTTAGAGCAAGTGGGATGGCATATGCAGATCTTGTTGGTACTGGCCTATTCTTCTTAGCGATATATGTGTCTGTGGCATTGGCTTTACCACTGGTTGGACTTGATCCAACACTGATCAATAATATTCTGTTACTGCTGGTGGCTTCTGTTGCGTTAGGATTAGGTATTGCTTTGGGCCTCGGTGGCAAAGATGCTATGGCTGATCTAATCAAGACTTATCAAAAGAAGATGGAGAAGGAGAAGAAATCTTAGTTAAAGCCTTCTAACCATCTTTCCCTTTTTATTTTACAATGCTGTATTATTAGTGTGCATAAAAATTAGTTTATTCACTTAGTCTTCTTAGCAATAGCGCGCGCTTTAAAGTGCAACATGATTATTAGTCAAATGTGCTATTGTTTTTGCTTTGACTCTCTTTGAATTTTTTCTTTTGTAGCTAATTCGATAAATTTCTCAACAGCAGGTGTAATGACTTCTTCTCGTTCCTTATGGTTTTTAGTATGTTTGATTAATGTGTCTATATCATTAATCAGAGATTCTTGAATGAGAATTAGTTCATACATGTCTTTTCTGAAAATGTCTGAAGCTTGGATTATACGTCCCAAATGTTTTCCATCGTCCTAGGATGAAGGACTGTAAATGACGATTTAAGAATTATCACGAATTTGTATCATCAGTGATTCATTAATGCTATACCTTTGAAAGACTAGTCATAGTGATAGTAATTATTCCTTTAAGATAGGATAAAATGCGATCCTAGTTTGCTGGTTTTTCGAATCTATTTAAAATTATACCTTGGAAATAGGCGCCAAAAAACATCGATATAATGCCAACTAAGATTGGGATGTTACCCATTCCTATACTTGCTATTGCTGAACCTGGACATTGACCAGATATGCCCCAACCCACACCAAATATCGCAGCACCAACAATGACTTTACTATTTAAAGTTCGAGAACGTTTTGTGTAAGTTCCTCCTGTGATGGGTTTTTTTAAAATCTTAGGAGCGAGATTTATTGCTATCATGGTTAGGATGGCTGCGCCACCAAGTACAAACAATAATCCTAGGTCATCAAGCCTTAGAAAGCTTAGGACTATCTCTTGTTTTGTCATGCCACTAAACGTAAGGCCAAAACCGAAAAGAATCCCACCGAAAAGCACAAAAAGATATTTGAGATTCATGGTAGAATCCCCATTGTTTGAATCATAATCGCGGTCAATATTCCAATACAGATGAATGTTATTACTGCAAATATTGAGGCTGTAGATAGGCTGGCTACACCACTTATTCCATGACCTGAAGTACAGCCTTTTGATAATCTTGTGCCCGCACCAACGAGAAAACCGCCTAAAGCTAAACGCCATAATTGTACTGAGGTAACATACAGGGATCCTTTAGTGAATAGAATGGTGTAAAGTGATGCACCGATTATCAGACCTATTGCAAGGATTATTCGCCAAAATCTTGAATCTAAATATTCTTTCTTTTTGAAATATGGTGTATTGCTGAAGTAAGAGAGGGTTGTATCGAAGAAGCTGCTTTGTGTGGCATGAAGCCCTGTAGTTATATAAATTAAGCCAACACCTAATCCGATGGTTAATCCTCCTATCAGATATTGAGATATTCCGAGTGGAAACATGGTTAGTGTTCTGCAAGTTTTAATTATTTGAATTTTACGAGATTATTTTTATTAACAAGAGATATGTTGTAACAGTAAGAATTTTACTTTAAGTTGGTTGTTGATTTCCATATGATCGTTAGAAGAATAAAATCTGAGATCGTGGCACACATATCCTATTTCATCGGTTCGGCATCCGAAGCTTTTGTAGTGGATCCGCGAAGAGATCCTCAGATGTATGTTGAAATTGCGAAACAGGAAAACATGAATATCAGATATATTTTCGAGACTCATCGTAACGAAGATTATGTGATCGGTTCAAAGGAACTGGCTAGTTTTACTGGTGCTGAAATTTATCATGGTCCATGGCCGGATTTTCTTTATGGTAAGAGTTTAAAGAATGGTCAAGATTTCAAGGTCGGCAAGTTGATGGTTAAAGCTATTCATACTCCTGGACACACGCCAGGATGTATGTCTTATGCGGTATCTGACCTTGACAGCGGAAAAGAAACCGTGCTTGTATGTACTGGAGATACACTATTCGTTAACGAAACGGGCCGCACTGATTTTGGAGGACCAAATTTGAGACAGGAATGGTCTGAGAATCTTTACAATAGTATATTCAATAAGCTTCTGCCGTTAGGGGATCACGTAATATTATGTCCAGCTCATGGCGCTGGATCCATTTGTGGTTCAGGTATCGCAGATAGAGAATGGAGCACCTTAGGAATTGAACGATTGATGAATCCAATGCTCCATAAGACCAAAGAGAATTTTATAAAATTCAAAGTTCAAGAGCATCATGAATATATACCTTATTTCAGAATGATGGAAAAATATAATGTTGAAGGCGCTCCCTTCGTTGGTGTTGGTCGGAATCTTAAGGCGTTATCGGCCAAAGAGTTTCAAGAAAAGATCAATGATGGAGCTGTACTTTTAGATACACGTTCTTCTGCAGCTTTCGCAGGAGCACACATTGAAGGATCCTACAATATACCAACAGGAATATTGTCTTTTGTAGGCTGGTTCCTGCCATATGATAAGCCAGTTATTTTAGTGGTGGACAATGAACTTGACTATGTTGCTTCAAATCTTTCTAGGATTGGATACGACAATATTGATGGTTATCTAGCTGATGGTATAGAATCCTGGTTTAATTCAGGTTATCCATTAGAATCTTCAAGTCTGCTTAGTGCGTTGAAACTAAAAGAGAGACTTGATTCTGGAGAAAAGATGGTTCTATTGGATGTAAGAAGTAAAGAGGAATTGGTAGAAGAAAGAATGAAAGATGTGATGAACATATACGTTGGTCACCTTGAAGAACGAGTTAAGGAAATTCCAACAGGAAATCCTATAGTTACTATTTGCGAAACAGGAAATCGTGCAAGTCTAGCTTCAAGTATACTTTTAAGAAATGGATATAATAATGTCTACAATCTGTTGGGGGGTATGTCTTCTTGGTCAGAATCGGGATATCCAACAATAAAATGAATTATGAGAATTGAAAGTATAGGAATTAGTATACGTGTGATCGATATATGAAAAAAATATTCACGGTCTTAACTTTCCTTATGATTTTTTCAATTTCTGTATCTATTTCTTTAGCTCATATTCCAGAAATTGTCCTCGAAGATAGAGATTATACGAAAGAACCTATAATTGTAGAAGATCCTGAAACAAGTTATGCATTCTATGGTAAACTTCAAGGATCTCCTCAATTATACAAAATCGAATCTGACAAGCCTTTTCATTTGTATGTGAGTTTGCTAGTTCCTTATGTTGGGCAGGATGAGTCTTCAGATGTTGAATTTCATATTTGGAAAGATGGTGGAAAGATTGTAATGATGCATGATTATCAGAATTGGACTAAGTGGTATGAGCCATATGGAGGGGATTGGTACCTTCAAGGACCAACATATGAAGCGGATGTTGAATCTGGAACATATTTAGTTGAAGTTCACAGTGACACCAATTCTGAAGATTATAGCTTAGCTACGGGTAAGATTGAACGTTTTGGACCCGTAGAGATCTTGAAGACAATTTTTGTTCTTCCAGTAATGAAAGCCGTTTTCTGGGGCAATTACTGGATGATATCTATTTACATCATAGTAGTAGTGATAATAATTCTGATTATTTACTGGATTATAAGAAAACGTAAAACAAAATAGCATTCAGAAAGCTCGCGCTCTTTAAATCAGTCTAATACTTCTTCTCTTATAGAATCATAAGTGAATAATAATGATCTGTCTGAAATCTTTTCCGCTACTCCTATCATCAATTCGTATCCTTTGATGCTGAAAGGAACAATGTGTATGTCTCCTTGAGGAGCTTTTTTTATTGATTCGGCTGTTGAGTCTACCATAGTATGTATTTCTGCATGTGGAAGCCTTCCCTCAAGAATAAATCTTTTCAGATATTTTTCAGCTTTTGATTTACTCTCTTTTCTTACAATCATCCAGAGATGTAATCTTCCATGCCAGTTTTTTGATAATTCATATCCAACAAGCATCCCTAAATCAAAAATTGTATTGAGATCGAAAGGATGTTTGATAATATTTTCTGAGAGCCAGATGTGTACATCTTTTTCAGCTCCCAAACTTATTTCTTCACTTCTATCAAAAAATATTATTCCTAATTTATTTTTTTTAGCTGATTCTATTATCTCACGAATTTCTTTCTTTTTTAGATTAACAGGAGCAAAGGGTAAAAATAGAATATTTGGCGGAAATAGTTGTCCTGCAACAGCTCCCAATGAAATACAAATTCCATTTACATAATCTTTGACTGATATCGTAGAATAAGAAATAAACATCTCTTCATCCTTATATTTTTCAATTAATTCTGAAAGTTTAATTAAATCAGCTTTCACTGATTTTTGTTTTTTATATCCCTCAGGAGATTTGATGCCTTTTTCTAATTCAATTCCTAGAATGTTTGTGACGCCATGCGGGGATACGATGTCTCTTATTAATGAAAAATCTCTGATCAATGTTTCAGTAGCTGTAATTGGAATAATTAGTTTAGGTTTCCATATTTTACCTGTAGCAGTCTGAATTTTAGAAATTTTTCTGGAAACCATTTCCGAGAATAAAGCAAATAGATTCGACTTGAGATCTTCGTCTCTTGGGGCAATTCTTTTTCCTATTAGAAAGAAATAGATTAAAGATATTGAAGCAATTGCTCCTACTCCTGCAATTGTGTTGATAAGAAAAATCAATGTGACAGCGCTAACTGCTCCATATAATGAGATAATTCTAGGAATCTTAAAAGTTGGTCTAAAAGTTGCAAGACCCATTGATTGTTCGATTAAAACAGTCGCATTGATTATTGCATAAGTCAACAAGAATATTACAGTAAGGATTGGTGCAAGGATGTTCATTGAGCCGAAGGGTAATATTGCAACTATTATAATTGAGCTGAATAAAATCGCATTTCTAGGCTCGCCTTTCGTTCTTTTAGCAAAAAATTTACTTGAAGGAATTAATGTGTGACGACCTAATATTTGTAAAAGTCTTGGCGCTGCAACAAAATTTACTAAAGCACTTGAAAAAGTGGCTGAAAGAAGTCCTAGAAGAACTAGTGGAGGAAACCATGATAATTCCATCATCAGATGTGTATTGGCCAATAATTCTTCTGATTCTGCTCTAAATCCAAACCAGATAGTACATGCAAGATAAATCACTGTTGTCATTAATATTCCTAGAAGAATGCCTCTTGGAATTTGCTTTCTTGAATTACGCAATTCTCCCGATAAACCAATTCCCGCCATAAGCCCAGTTACAGCAGGAAAAAAAAGTGCAAAATAATGCCAAAAAGGATTAAGTTGAAAATCGCCCAACGCAGGAACTAAAAGAGTTTTAGTAAACCATAGACCTCCTCCCAAAAAAACTGAGAACAGAGATAATATGATAATTGAAAATACGATATACTGGGTTTTTATTGCTAGATTAGTTGTTATGAAAGTAAGCAGAAATAAAATCCCAAATATGGCTAGAGGTATAAAAAAAATCGGATGATCAGGGAATAGATATTGCCAACCTTCTGAAAATGCGAAAATGTAGAAAGCAACAGAGGTTATTTGAGCAAAATAGAGAGGGATTCCAATACTCCCTCCAACTTATGCCTAATGTCTTTGAAATAATTGAATAAGCCCCACCAGGTCCAATTTCAATATTTGTTGTTATTGAACTTAGTGACAAGGCTGTGCAAATTGTGACAGATATTGAAATCAAGATAATAATTACAGTTCCTAATATTCCTGCTCCACCAACAATGTAACCGAGACGCAGATATAGAATAGCGCCAATAATTGCTAGAAATGTGGGCAGAAATACCCCTGAAAACATGTTATGCCGTTTTAATTTGTGATTCATAGTGTAAAAGCCTGATATCTTGATTGTAAGAAATTTACTCAAAAAACAATATTACGAATAGACTTTTTCTTCTGTGTGTTTTGTTCAATTTCAAAAAAATATGTTTCATTCGCTCTCAGTTGGATGGTTATGGCGCGCATGGCGTTTTCATAGTTTCTTGATGATGCCTTTTAATTTATCTATTGGTTGTCTTAGAATCACTGCATCCTTAATAGCCTCTATAGATTGAGTATCAATCTTAGCTTTTTTTCGTCTTATTAATCGTCGTTTTCCTAGGATTTCTTTAGTGGCCTTATTTTCCAGTGTTATTATTAAATGAGTTATTTTCATGTCTTCAATGTTGATCTCGAAATTTTTCACTTCTCCGACCTTCTCCATGTTCTTACTATAAACAACCATATCATGCAAATCACTGGCAAGCAATATGATAACCTCTCTCCTGTTTCTCTTATGTGTTCAAAAAAATCGCGCGCGTTACTACTCCCATTTTTGACGCTAATTTCTGGTCCATCTTCCACTCAACCACTTCACAGTAAGCTGTAAACCTAACTATTTTATATTTATCACAATTGAGTGCGCTCACTTACGAAGAGGCATATAAACAGAGAAGAGTACGCTCTGTCCAAAAAATAGCGATTAATCCTCATTTTCTATTAGTCGCTCTCACAAAAGATAAATTGTGATTAAAAATACATTTTTGTTAGAATTTAGCCTGAGGCATAGTAATGTCTGAAATTTCTAGGTTGATTGAGAAGCTCAAGAGATTCGACACAGCGAAGATCTCAGATATTCTGGATGATAAAGGCTTCAAAGTGTCTATGTCGTCAGGAATCAAACCCCTTTGGGAAGGTTTGAAGATCTGCGGTCCAGCAGTAACTGTCGAAGCAATTCCCAGTACAAGCCCAAATACAGGTCCAGCTCTATTCGAGGCAATCGACTCATGTTCCAGAGGTAATATACTTGTTATTGGTGTGGGTGAAGATACATCATGTGATAGTTGGGGAGGATTAGTTACACTTTGTGCTTTGAAGCGTGGCATAGCAGGTGTTGTCACTGATGGTCCAGCAAGAGATTTTAAAGAGATAAAGGAGTGCGGTTTTCCCGTATTCTCTTTTGGTCTAATTCCTGCATCGCCCAAGGGTAGAAGGATCTATACTGGATACAACAAACCGATAATTTGTGGAGGAGTACCCATAAATCCTCAAGACTTTATTTTTGGCGATGATGATGGGGTAGTGGTTATTCCTAGAGAGAAAGTAGAGAGCGTGATTGAGATCGCAAATAAAGTTGAAAAGGCTGAGAAGACCATAATCGAAGATATTGAAAAGGGATTATCTGCCAAGGAAGCTTTAACAAAGAAGCGGGAAGGAATGGATATAATTTAGCTGAGCGCGTGTTTGTAAATTAAAAATATATGCGTTGAAACCCAAACAAAAAGATAGAACAAATAATGAAAAAATCTGGTTTGACAGTAGGCATATTTTGCGGTATTGGACTAGGATTACTATTAGGAAGTGAATTCTCAGGGAGAATCGTTACCATCTTAGGAGCAATTATGTTAATCATATCTCTATGTTCCATGACTATAATATCATATACAACCAAAAAGAAATGACCAGAAATGCGCGCCAAGCTAGCTAACTTTAGAGTTTAAACATCGAGTTTTTGATAGTTATTATAGCGTGCACACTCCATTCCGATGCACTTACAAACTATTAGTTAAAAGTAATTAAGGTGGCTACGATGGATCCTGCGTTACAATTCTTTCTATTGATTGTCGGAGTTGGACTATTCATTCTTCTCGTTTCAATTGCTAAATATTTCATTGAGAAAGCTAAGAGTTTGAAAGATGAATGATTAGTATTCGTTAAATATCCAATAGTACGAGCTAGACGTAGTTCAATTTTGGATGCTCTCACCAGCTATAGCACACACACGTTTATCAAAAACTTTCTGCTATAACACAATTGAGGAACGACAATGATTAGAGACCAGCTAATTGGTACGTGGAAGCTCATTTACGGTGAAATACGACAGTCAGATGGCACGGTGAAGTATCCTTATGGCAAGAGGTCTATGGGCCAGCTTATGTATGACTCTACTGGAAACATGTCCAATACCATCATGCGTCCTGAACGCCCGAGATTCTCCATTAACGATAAATTTCAAGGCACAACTGCAGAGATAAAGTCAGCCTTTGACGGATTCGAAGCCTACTTTGGTACATACGAGATAGACGAAGAGAAAGAAACCGTAATCCACCATGTAGAAGGAAGTTTACTTCCCAATTGGGAAGGGACGACTCAGACACGGTTTGTAGAGTTTTCTGGGAACCAGTTGATACTAAGTATGCCACCAACCCCTTATGGTGGCGCAACGATTACTGGGAAATTCGTTTGGGAGCATAAAGTTTGAAGAGCACATTACAAAGTTATCGAAGTTTCTATTTGTCATTATATTTGTAGAAGCCTTAGCGCGCGCTTCAATTCTCTGGTCACTCAATGGTTGGTGCTGGGTTATGACTATAATTGGATTTGGACGTAGACTCCTTAATTTCAATCACAGATATTTGAAAACCTCAAATGAACTTGTCTTGCCGTTTTATATCCTACACGAAACGGTAATAGTCGCAATAGCATTCTATGCTGTAAACTTGAAGCTACTAGTGATTCTAAAATTTCTCATTATCGTCTTAGCATCATTCATAATAATAAATCTCTTACTTTTGCCAATTAAACACATCAAAATACTTCGATTCTTATTTGGAATGAATCCAAAGAAGTAATTGCTAGCTAAAAGGGTTAGAGTAGGATCCGTAATTTAGGATCCCCTTACCTTCAGCTAGATTAGTGGGAATTAGAGTTAAATATTTGAGGACAAAATTATAGTTATTTAGTGCATGAAACATGGATTTCTTTACTCTCCTTCTTGTGCTTGTTGGAATCTTCATTCTATTCGCTGTTGTAGGATTCTTTGCGAAAGCATTGAAATGGCTTGTCTCAATCGGCATAGCAATCGTGGTTATTCTACTCATACTTTCGTTGATAGGACTAATATAGCCTGAAATACTGAGAAGAAGAGATTGTCCATAGCACACACTAAATTTTAAAACTTTCAATTGCTTCAAGTGTAGCGCGCGCTGACTTAGTAGTCCCAACTTTTTATGTTTTAGATACCTATGAGTCGTAAGGGGAGTCGAATTTGGCTATCAAATTAGGAGATATAGAATTTGAAGGGCCTCATCTTCTTCTTAAGTGGGGGCCTCCCTACATGGCGGCCATATATGCTATTATGATGCTTTCAGGTAAAGAAAAGATCTATCATGCATTATATATTAGCGAATCCGAGAAACTTTCCTACCGGAGTTTCTATCGTACTCACAATAGATATAATTGCTGGGAAAAACATGCAGGTTCAATTCAGAAATTGTATATAGCCTTCCATAGGATGCCTAAATCAACACAAGATGATAGAAAAAGAATTGAACAGTTACTGATTAACCACTACCATCCACCATGTAACTACTAGCGCGTGCTTCTCATTATTTATGCTGTAGCTGGTGAATACCAACATTTAGTCGAGTACTTCTAACCGAAAGGCGGCTTTTGTTTCCCTGAACTGGTGATTAATACTTCTCCCCGTGACGACACAGTTGCCGTAAATTCTTCCCTAACTTCTGCCTCAGTGACGTAAGATCCTTTGATCTTCCAGAGACCTTTTTCATCGGGGCCCTTGGTCTCCCACTCCGTAGATAAAGAAGTAATCTTTCCGTGTTGGGTTCTCGTGCCGAGGAAGTACTTCCTCACGACACTTTCTGCATCCTCAGCTTTCTCTATTCGCATCTATGTCCAAGCTTCCAACACAGTTGAGAAATAAACAAATATTAGAAACCTTTGGTTGAAGCCCCAACTGCTTTTTGGGTGAAACTTATTCTCCAATCGCAAGTATCCCTCAAGAAATCTTCTTAGAACACACTTCATTATTGAGTTACTTTCATAGCACGAGCAACATTCAGCCTATAATGCTGTTATTACCAATATACTTTCAACAGCTATTGGTCATTTCTTGCGTCCTCTTCTACGAAAACGTGGAGGTCTTCGGAATCTACTTTTTCTCTTGCTCGGCATCTTATTTTTCTTACTCGGAATCTTATTTTTCTTACTCGGCATCTTATTTTCTCACCAGCTATGACACACACACAGTTAAACAAATTTTTCTGTTTCCAGCTTTTTTTCTTTTGCTTTACTAGTTATTTTTATATCACGTTAAGCGTGCGCGCATAAATTGGGGCTGCTTACGCGCATTTATCTTAACTATGCCTAGTTGTGGTTGAATTTATTAAAACCCCTAATATTACTCCGCTAACAAAAATCATCGCTGCAGATTCTAAAGGTCTATTTTTCATCTTATCTTCTAGCATGGCTTTAGAATCATCTGCTAATTTCTTTACATCCTTTATTTTTTTTAGATCTTCTATCGAAGGTTGGGATCCTTCAGGTTTCTTTTTACTCATGAAAATTTCACCTCTACTAATTGAATAAAAAAATTATTTTTTGTAGCGCACGCTTTTGATTGTTTTGTTGCGCGTACGCTGCTTGCAATCCAACGTCAGCAAAAAAAACCTTTAGACATTGATAAAGGGCGCGCGCTAGTTTAGGTATCGAACTTAGATCTAAGTGTATGATCTGTTATGCACTCTAAATCCCCAAAACATGACTCCAACGCTTGCAGCCATACCTAAGATTGCTAATATAATCCAATACTCGAATGGAAACATAAATATCACCTCAACTGCATCTTTCACTATTTTTCTTTGGAAACCCATGTTTTTACGGCTTCATTTACAGCTTTGGATAGGTCGCCTTTTTTCCCACCAAATCTCTCGATGGTCTTGAACCTAAGCTTCTTTTCTGTTTCATCAGGGAGCTCGACGTTGATTCGACCCATTTCAGTTACCAACATTTTTTTTGTTCACGATTCGCACGTGTTAGAAGTTTTTCTAGTAAGCAAACTGCCAGATGTCAAACGTGCTTTTTGTTCTTGTCGTCATTTTCCATCCACCTTATGTCACTTATCCACTTATAAATATATATTCTTATCAACTTATAAATGTATTGGTTTAAGTATTTAAGCTCTAAAGATATGACTGATGCATAAAAATGGAATGTCACAGTAACTCGAAAGAACACTACTATCTGGCTCCCTAGCGCGCGCTAACATTTAATCATAGCATACGCCAGAAATAGTTAACTAGACCTCCTTAGGTATCAGCTCTTTTACGGATCGTTGAAAGCGATTGCTGAAACTTACTAAATTTGAGAAAAATCCCATCATTGCTTCTAGACAGGAGCAAGATTGGGAAGTTAAGGGGACATTCAACCCAGGTGCAACAATGGATGGAGGAGCAATTAACCTACTATACCGTGCAGTAGACGCTAACATGATATCGCGTTTAGGATATGCTAGAACACAGAACGGCGTTAAAATAGATTTTCGTTCTTCAGATCCAGTTTTTTCGCCCTCTGCTGAGTGGGAAGAGTTTGGTTGTGAAGATCCTCGAATAACGAACTTCGATGGAACCTTCTACATAACATATACAGCTTATTCACGGCGAGGTCCACGAATAGCGTTGGCTTCAACGAAAGATTTCGTGAATTTTAAAAAATACGGATTGGTTGGACCCGACTTCAATGACAAGGACTGCGTCATTTTCCCAGAGAGAATCAATGGAAGTGTGGCTATACTGCACCGGCTTGAGTGTAAAGTGCAGATTGCTTATTTTAAGAATTTTGAGGCGATGACTGATTCCCAGAAGTATTGGAATGAATATGTAACACATTTCGATGATTACGAGATCATGAGATCTAAATTTCCTTGGGAGGCGAGGAAAGTGGGGGTTGGACCACCACCTATAAAAACGGATCTCGGATGGCTCGTGATTTACCATGGTGTAAGCATCGAGCATATCTACCGAGGGGGGGCGGTCCTTCTTGATTTAGATGACCCATCCAAGGTCTTAGCACGCACTAAGGATCCAATCCTTGAGCCGGAGACCGAATTCGAGAAGCGCGGTATCGTACCAAATGTAGTTTTCCCGGATGGTGCGGTTATTCTTGACAAAAAACTTATGGTCTACTACGGTGGGGCTGATAAGGTCTGTTGTGTTGCCAGTGCATACTTCGACGAGTTCATCGATAAACTGAAAAAATTGATGTAATCATCAAGAGTCAAAGTTGTTATTGGGAGAAACTATTAACAAACGCTTCTGCGGCTAGAAGGAAAGCAAGTGTAGATTCCGCACCTTGATTCTTGTTCAAGCCTTCTGGGTTTATGCCATCGTAACAAGCACCCGTTGAATCATCATAGAGCTTAACGGATTTAGTATTGAGACCAAAGAACCATCCTAATGCTTGTCGCAACGTTTCTTCATATATTTTAGATTGGTTCAGTTTGTATGCAATGGTGGTAGCCTCGATCAACGCGCCAGGTTCGATAGGTTGTTGATCATATAGAGCTTTGGTTTTTCCCTTGACATACCATCCATGATTTCCTATTGGTGCATGAATTTCACCGATAGTCTCAGTTTTTTTCAGGAATTGAAGAGTTACCTCAGCCACAGTGAGATATTTCTGTTCACCTAGAGATTGATATGCAACAAGTAATGCTTGACACAACCGCGCGTTATCATATGTTAGAATGTTTTCGAACCATTCCCAATTCGAAGCCCGGTTATTGTTATACAAAGCAACTAAGTTGTCTGCCATTAATTTGAGATTAGCCGTCAAATTTTTTTCCTCGGGTTCGACTTGGAGTCGCTCATGGAGGCCTAAGCAGACATATGCTTTTGTTCGTGGTGATGTTGACATTCTAGCCCAAGGTAATGCACGATCAAAGATTAGACGCACTGATTCTTTCATTCCAGTTGGAATTGTTGAGTTTATCACTGAGCCAGCAGCCCAGATCGCCCGACCCAAGTGATCATCGGCACCGGGTTTGTCAACAATTCTCTGTGAGTAATCCATTGAGTTGTGGAACCGGCCGTCCTCCTCTTGCATCAGAAGTAGGAAACTGATCAGTTTACGCTGTAACTCGATAATGTTTGAATTGGGCTTTAGACGATCAGATTTTGCTGCAAACACTATTGCTCGGGCGTTATCATCAACTGTGTACCCTTCTATCCTAGCTGGAACTGAGAATTTTGCGTGTTCGAAGAGAGCGTTGTGATCCGTTAGAGCAAAGAGATGATCAAGTTTCACTGATCTCCGTAGTCTCGTACATAGTTCATCCAATTCGTGTTGCAGATCTGAAGGTCCTTCCAATTTAATCAGCGTCTCTCAAAACTTAATTTCTTTTGCACATTTGAATACATTAGTTAAGTCTTTTTCTATAATTAGAATCGAAGTTAACTTCAAATTACTTTGTCCAGATAAACTATGTGTACTTCAGATAGCATCATTAAGTGCGCGTTTAAATAAGCCTGCTGGCTAATCACTTTTGTGAGTTGAGTAAATTAAGCCTAGACGAGTTTCTCACTATACCTGTCGAGACAAACATGAGATCCACACCGTCAGCGTCTCCCCTTGACCCCATCTCCACCATAGTAGATTTAATGATAAAGGGAAATAGTGGAGCTATCGTCGTTTTAGAAGAAGAACGACCCGTTGGAATAATCACTGAAAAGGATGTGTTAGAGAGGGTCATTAAGGCTAAGAAAAATTTCGAATTAACTCTAGTCAAGGATATAATGTCCAAACCTGTTGTATCTATTGAAGATAAACAACCGATAAGAGATGCCTTGAATATTATGCATAAGTGTAACATCAGAAGACTAATCATCACTAAAAATGGCTTCTATATTGGTCTAACTACAGAGAGGAGACTTCTTGAGGTTGCGCACGGTCTCTATTTGATGAAGAATTACAATGTAATTAAAGGGGTACCCCACGAGGACAGTGGGAAAATAAGTATCGCCTATTTGAGTACTTATCCGCCGCGTCAGTGTGGAATAGCAGTTTATACTAAGGAACTGGTTTATGCCATATCTATTCTTCATGCAGTAAAACCACCGGCTATTATTGCGATGAACGATAGGCAAGGTCACTATGATTATTCGATTGATGTGAAGTCCCAGATTGATCAAGGTGACATTGAATCCTACACAAAGGCCGCTCGCTACATCAACGAGTCTGACATTGACATTGTAAACCTTCAGCATGAGTATGGCCTATTTGATGGAGTATGGGGTGAACACATCATTACCTTCTTGGAGAAGCTGGAGAAACCAGTTATCACCACACTCCACACTATATTACAAGAGCCTGTAATGGATGCAAAAAGAGTCATGGAAGGAATCTTTCAACGCAGCGATTATGTTATCGTGATGGCGAGACTTGGCATAAAGATGCTGGAGGAACAATACGGGAGCTTGGCTGATAAGATCATGTACATTCCACACGGGTGTCCGAACGTCCCCTATCTTGAGACGGGGTTACACAAGAGAAGCTTAGGCTTGGATGGCCGAGTAGTATTATCAACTTTTGGTTTGTTAAGTCGGGGAAAAGGAATAGAGTACGCTATAGAGGCTCTACCGCAACTGGTGAAAGAAGACTCCAGAATTATCTATCTGATCATTGGTGTGACGCATCCAGAAGTTAGGAAACAAGAAGGCGAAACGTATCGAGGGCATTTACAGAGTCTAATTGAATCCTTTGGATTAGAGAAGAATGTCAGATTCGTAAATCGTTTTCTGACACGAAACGAGGTGATAAAATACCTCCAGGCCACAGATATCTATATAATCCCTTACCCTAACCGAGAACAGATTAGCAGTGGAACGCTCTCATACGCTCTCAGTACAGGGAAAGCCATTGTCACCACTCCATTCCTTCAGGCTGAAGAGGTAATATCTGATGGCGTGGTCATGGGATCCAACTTCAAGGACCCCCATTCCATCACTGACTGCGTGACAACACTACTTAACAACAATGAGACCCTTGAAAAATATCGGGCTAGGGCCTATGACTATAGCAGAAATATGATATGGCCAAATGTCGCCATGAAATACGTTAACCTTGCATATCATGCACTTCAATCGTAAGATTTTTTATTGATACCTAAATGACACGTGTGTCGGTCTATATAAAAAAGAAATCTCATTTAATGAGGAATATACTCAAGTGCACAATAGCGTATGCTACATAAATATGATAAGCCCATATGATGAGGATAGAATAGAGTTTATCTCATAAGGCTGTGCAGTATCTGAAAGCCCTTCTTGTAGAGTGTATTATACCAAGACATGCTTCACGAATAAATGAAGTAAGTGATATCGCAAAGGCTGCTAACTATAATGTAATCGGCCAAATTACACAAAATCGCAAAGCCATTGATCCTGCCTTTTACATAGGAGAAGGAAAACTTGACGAGATTAGAAGAGCCATCGAAGAAACTTCAATTGAGGTTGTGATCTTTACTCAACAACTTTCTGCTGGTCAAATATTCCGAATAAAAAAGAAACTTGGTGATAGAATTCGTGTTCTCGATAGAAATTTACTCATTCTCGAAATCTTCGAAAAACGTAGCGCTACAAAAGAGGCCAAGCTTCAAGTGGCATTAGCCAGATTGCGCTACACATTTTCCTGGGGTAGAGAATCAGTTAGGATGAAAGGGATTACCGGCGAACAAATGGGTCGAGGCGGCCCAGGCCATTACCCCTACAAAGCCTATGAATCAGCGTCACGTAAACGAATAAGCAAAATCGAAGGTTTACTCCGAGAAATAAGATCGAAAAAAACTCATCTTCGCGAGTATCGAGGAAAAGCTGGATTTCGAATCGTGGCTTTGACAGGCTACACTCAAAGTGGGAAAACTACCCTATTCAACAGACTGGCTTCAGAATCAAAGGAAACAGGGATGGGCCCCTTCACTACGCTATCGACATTTGCAAGAAAAGTCTCAACATCTTCACAAGGAAAAACTGATGATTCATTCATAATTATTGACTCAATTGGATTCATAGAAGATCTCAATCCTCTGCTTCTGAACGCGTTCCACACTACCTTGAGTGAACTAGTGAATTCGGATCTAATTCTTCTGTTTGTAGACGGTAGTGATAAGATTGAAATCGTGAAAAGAAAAGTCTTGTCCGCTCGCAAAATCATGGATGAAAAACTCAGTGGAGTCCCTGTTCTAATATGCATCAATAAGATCGATATTACGACGCGTGAACACTTGGACACAGTACTTGAAGAAACCCGTAAGATATTCGATACAGAGGAAATATTAGAGGTAAGCTCCAAAACTGGAGCCAACTTGCCAGAACTTCTATGTAAGATTACTGAATTGCTGGCTATGAAAGTTACAAACATGTGACCATAGGTGACGAGCCAAATCTAGTAGGTGTACTAGTAACAGTTGCATGACAGATTTCTTAAAGAGATCTTTTCACAACATTCTAGACACCAGATGTGACTGCAAATATCACAGTGACCAATTGTTATGTCGTCCAACTTGAGGGCGAATTGACAATTGTTATCTTTTTCGTCGTCGCTGGCCGATAAGTATTCAAGCTTTTCACAACTGTGAGTATTCTTGCTTCCACATTGTGGACAAACGCCAATCGCCATACGATGCACACTCGCCAATACATTTTTCTGGATGGTTTCTTGCATGATCTCTCATCTTAACTTTTTTTTAAATCTAAACTCACACGTCAGATCGTAGTGTTAGCACTTAAAAACTTAATTTGATATACTTATAAGTTTATATATGCATAATATTTTATATGCATAAGCATGATTTCAGGCTAATGGAAAATGATTAGAATAGCGTACGCTTACGAATCATGCAAAAAATATGTGGGTAATTGAAATGGGTCGAATAACTGTAGAGCTCTCAGATGAGCTCGAAAAAAAACTCAGATTTATAACTGTAGAGAAGTTTGGTGGGAAAAAAGGCGACCTATCCAAAGCTGTAGATGAAGCCGTAAAAACATGGGTTTCCAAAGAAAAATAGTGAAAAATGTAGATGATGTTGAAGAACTTTTTAGTATTACGAAGAGGACTATTGCAGGATGGACGGAAGAGATCGAATGGTCAACGGCAATCTATGCCTGAAATGACCCGTCTATGGTATTTGATTTGGATTTCGAAAAAATATGACCTCGATGTACACGAATTTTTCAAATCCTTCTTTGATGCATGGGCACATGAGAAATCATCCTGTAAGAGCATATCAATCCATTGCCGTCAAAAGACTGAGAAGGATGGCGCATTTCTCATAACACAAGATCAAAAGGTAATCACACAACTACGTCTCACAAAGACAACCCTGGAGCATCTACCATATGTCGACCTTGACAAAATTCCATGGAACGAAACTGGTTTAGTAAGGAAAATGGAAAATTTGAAATTAATTGATATGAAAATCAGAGATGTAAATTCGAAAGTCAAATGGGTCAATCTAAAAGCCAAGGTCATCAAGAAACCAATCGCGAGTACAGTTTATTCAAGATTTGACCATAATCCTCTCGGCCTATCAAACTCAACAATCTCTGATGACACTGGATCCATCAAAATGCCACTCTGGAACAATCAAATAAACATGGTCTCAATCGGCGATACAATCCAAATTGATAAAGGCCGTGTAAAAACCTTCAGAGGCGAACTGCAAGTAAGTGTAGGCAAAACCGGAAAACTGAAGGTAATAAAGCACAAACAAGCGCGCGCTAGCGCACACTAAATTATCGTGTGTTAATAATTCAAATACGCACGTTTATAAGTGACATGATCCTAACCACCTACCAGTATACACTGGTTCTACTTCTTAGTATTATCATCTGTATAACTAGTTTCGAAGGAGTGAAAGTAATGAGTTTTGGTTCTAGACCTATGCATAAGATAACATGTGCCGATTGCGGTAACGAAGGAGAAGTACCTTTTGTGCCACAAGAAGGTAGACCAGTCTATTGTAGAGAATGTTTTCCGAAGCATAGGACTAACAGATTCTAATAGGTAATTAATACCACACAATAACTAACGTATCATAATACGATTAGTTTTCCCCCTTTTTTTAAAAAAAATCTAACAAATTTCCACGTGGACATAGAAGTGCGCGTGCTGATTTAGTCTCTACATACGGTCTTTTTCTGTGGAGTACTCCAGGTAAGAATAGTAAGGCGCATTATTGTTTATCCTCCAAAACTCAGCAAAGATCTCCCCATAATGATGAATTATTTCAATCGGTATGTGGTAAAGCACATCACCGAGCGGGTACATGATCTCTTGGCCATCTGATTTAACTCGCTTAACCTCTTTCTTGAAGTCATTCGAAGTTATTCTGTTGAAGAGTTTGGTAGTCTTGGTGTCTACCTCGGTTATGTATTCCATGATCTCTTGTAGGTTTCTATAGTCTTCCACCCTCTTGGGGCAGTCTCCCAATCCAGCCGTTCTATAGTGTAGCCAGTTGTCCTCAACAATTACCGTGTGAACGAAAACGTTTTTAATACTGTCGAAGCTCAACCCTCGATTCTTTGTAAACTCCTCCTCAGACATAGTCTCAAATATGTGGACAAGCCCTTCTCGCTCCTTTTTGAAATAATCGAACAAGTCTTGATAGCTGAGCAAAACCAAACACAAACCACACAATCGTTTATTCTGTTAGATAAACTCTTAATCTCTGCTCCGTTAGCCTGATCACGACAGTGAATGAGCCATAGCTGGTGAGCACACACTAAAAGAAAACGGAGTGAGAATTATCGCGCGCTTAACTATTTTTTTCTAAAATTTTCCTCTGTTCTGATTATGGGAGGATTTAATCCCATCTCTCTGAAAGCATCTGCTAAACCTTTTTGAACTTTTGCATATCCAACCCAATAATCATCGATTGAAAACCATACAAGAATCAATATCTTGACGCTTTTTTCAGTAAAATCATCTACTCTAATTGCCGGTTCAGGATTTTTTAATGTCTCAGGAATTTCGTTAAGAATTCTTTTACATGCTTCTAATGTTTTGCTGAAATCTGAAGAATAATCTACATTGAAGGTGATTGTGGCTCTTCGTGTATCTATTGAAAAATTTTGGACTATTGAGGTTCGCATTTTTGAATTAGGGATAATTGCTAGTTCACCACTCCATGCTCGTATTTTAACTCCACCAGCTCCAATGTCTACTACTTTTCCATCAATATCTCCTATTACGACCGAATCACCGATCTTGAAAGGTTGATAAATATACAGTAATGCTCCAGTCAATAAATCGCTAACAACGTCTCGTACAGCCAACCCTATCACTATTCCAGCAAATCCTGCAACAGCAAATGCACCAAGAAGATATTCTTGCAAACCAAAGATTCCAAGTATTATGAATAAAACAAAAACTGATAGCGCTATGGAGGCGACTCTTTTTAATGGTTTTAAATGGTGTATTTCAAGTTTAGACTTCTCACCAAATTTATCAATTGATTTGTTAATGAAAAATTGATCCATAATAATTCCTAAAACGATTACAATTATACTAGTTACTATCTGTAGAATTAATGTGGTTCTATCTAAAGAAGTAATATTTTCTATGATTAGAGGATCGACCAAAGTATCTCAGTTAATTGATTTCAAAGCTGATTCATAAGTATTAACATGTTCATAGATACTTTTTCTTAAAGAGGAGTACTAGTGCGCTAACTTTTCTTCAAACGCGCACTTTTTACTCTATTTCTTTCTTCATTTTTCTAAATTCTTCTTCAGTAATTTCGCCTTTAGCATATCTCTGTTTTATTATCTCAAGAGCATTTGCTGACTTAGTGCTTTCTTGTTTGAATCCTGCTGTGAAATAGTATATTGCCACAAATATTATAATCACGAGTATGACTGTCCATAACCAGCCGAAACCCATCAATCCCATACCATTCATTTAACCACCAACTTTTCACTCATCAAATTCATTTGAATGAATTTATGCGAATATGATTTTTACTGCATGCTAATTATACATCCATGGAGAGCCGTAACCCTGTGGAGCATTAGGTATGTCATCATATCTTTGAAATTCGTTGTCTGAATAGTCACATCCTCTCCGAGGTAGACAACATTCTCCATCTGGATCATTATTCCAATAATCACTTTTTGGACAGTTACCTTCACAAGAATCTTGATTCCAGTCGAAGTTAGAAGTTCTTGCACATGGCCCATCATTGTATTGTCCGTATCCTCTATATTGTCCACATTGCGCAACGCCAATTGTCTGCGGAAGGGAATAGAATACAGCCACAATCAATATTGCTGCCAATGCTATTGTCGGTATCAAAATATTTGTTTTCATTTTTTATAATTAACCTTCTAAATTATTTTTAAGAGGTCAGAGTGTTGCAGAGTATTTATTGAATTTCCAGATTTACTCCACTTTATTGCCAATTCAATGCCAGAATTTAGCCCACTTTATTCCCAAATTCAATATGTAATTTTAATGGGTCAATCAAACCTGTTCTACAGTGATAGATTACAATTATTTCGTAAAAAAATGTTAGAGTATATTCTTACTCTATGTTGATTTAGTTGATTTCCAAATAAGATAGATTCCAAACAATAAGATTCCTACAAAAATTGCATCTAAAAGAAATATCGCTGCAAGACCACCACCATAAAATCCTCCCCCCATCATGTGTCCATATCCTCGTCCACCCATCATTGGACAACCCCAACCTCCATACATAGCAGGTGAATAAAGTGGAAAGAATAACATAATCCCAAATAGGGCAATTACTAGGAGAATTATTCCAAGAGCAGCTTTTTCATCCATAATTATGTTCCTATCTAGAAAAAATCCTAATTTGGATATAAGTAATCTCCCAATTTATTCCCATTTTCATCCCAAGATCTCATCGATCTGATCTCATATTACTCGTTATATTCAAGAAGAAAAATGTTGGAAAGGATTCACTCTCTTATGATATGTAAGAAGATTAGTAACGCAACAAGTTCAAAGATATTTGAGATAATATGAAACGTCACCGCTTCTGGTGGGCAAGCAATACCTGAGAGAAGAGTAACGGGTAATGAGAATGTTACTTGAACAAGTAGTATTGAAGAGAATAATAGTAGACCTAGAGTAAATCTTGATTTGACTTGCTTGTAGCTTTGAACGAAATGATACATGATTATAGCAACTAGAATTGCATTGATGATTATTAGGATGCCCTCAATTATATACAGAATCTCAGACATGAAATTTCAACTCTTAATATTCTTAATATTATTTCTTATTTTTTTCTTCTTTTTCTAATTTCAACCAAATTTCTTGGAAGACGTCATATTGAAGATCTAGTTGAGGTGAAAGAAAATATGATGCTGCATACTTTTCACCCATCTTCACGATCAATTTATTTTCTAAGAGCACATCAAGATGATGTCTAATTGTTTTATAATCCATTTCTAACTTACCTGCCAATTGGCTTGCGTTAGATGGCCGTTCTTTGAGGATCCGTATTATTTTACCTCTAGATCTCCCACCTCTAGTACCTGCAATAATCCACCAAAGCAATCGTTTGAAAGTTTCAGTACTGACGGCCATTGCTGTTAATTAAGTCCTTTAAGGTAGTTTTCAAGCTTTCTCAAAACCAGTTATTTCAGTATTAAAAAAACACATTTGCTTATGAAGCGCGCGCTAGAAAAAAGAAAAGATTAGGAGAGTATGAACTCTCTAGTTTTTGCTTCTATTTATGACGTTAACGTTTAGTTTCCGTGTCAGTATTCGAAGTCCTAAGATAGGAATTGCGGCATATACTGCTATTGACATAATTGCTGCTGATAAGAAGCTGATTGTTGAAGCCAGTGCAGTATTGATAGGTTCTATTCCATTGTAGATGAAAGCTGTTGAATGAACTATTCCAAAAAGTGGTGTAAGTAGTATTCCAACTGTTGATCTCAAGAGTTCATATTTTGATATGCTTTCAGCAATTGGTGGCGACCATGAATAATAGAAAGTATTCCATCCTGCAACCAGTATTTTTCCAACTTGATTTGAACCGATCATGTCATCTCTCACATGTCGCATATAGAGGACTTCTGGTGCCATTGGGCTTCCCAATGTTGCGGTTACTATGATGCATCCTGGTGGAGGCTCAGGTGTTACTGGTGGCGTTGTTGGTGGAGTGGTTACTTCTGTTTGAACAAGCTTTATTGTACCCACACCATTGACTGTACAATTTGTTGACGATGCGGTAGAGTTTGCTACAGTAATTGATCCCGATGTTTCCCATATTGAAAATGCATATCCTGAGGCTGGATTTGCAGATATAGTGTAGTTACCCATTTGTCTGGAGACATTTTCACCATCAGAGTAACCAGTACCATCGAACGTTATTATTCCCATATTTGCTGGTTCCGTATCGAAGGAGATCATAAATTGCTGTGGTGGTGTAGTTGAGTTTTGTACCATTCTTAGGGTACCATTTCCTGAAACGGTACAGGTTGTTGTTGAAGATGAGGAGTTAGATATGGATAATGAGTCTTCGGTCTCCCATCTGATGAAAGTGTAATTGTTAGCGACGTTAGCAGTTATATTGTATGACCCAGCATCCTTAGAAGTTGTGTCGCCATCATTGTAATCAGTTCCATTGAATGTAATAGTTCCCAGACTCATTGGGATAGTATCAAAAGTTATAGTAAATGCTGAGGGTGGTGGAGTTGGACCAGATATTGGTTGCCAGTTAGGCCAACCATCTTGTGCGGTGTTATTTGTTAGTTGAGTTTGATTTGTCCCATTAGCATTCATAAGAAATATGTCGGTATTATTTCCATCTGATCTTTCGAAAACGATTTTCGTTCCGTCAGGAGAATATGCTGGATTAAAATCTCCATCTGTATTATTTGTTAGCTGAGTTTGATTTGAGCCGTTAGTGTTCATAACATAAATCTTTTCAAAAACGTTTCCGCGGTTGCTTGCAAACACTATCTGCGAACCGTTAGGATGCCAATCAGGAGTAACATCCCAATCCGAGTTATTTGTGAGTCTTTGTGCATTTAAGCCGTCAGGATCCATAGTATAAATTTCATTGTTGAAATCGCGATCGCTATGGAAGGCTATTTTTGATCCATCAGCAGACCATGAAGCCGAATAATCACTTGGATTAGTGGTTATGAGAGTTTGATTTGACCCGTCAGAATTCATAACGTAAATATCAGTATGGGTGCCACTACGATCGCTATCGAATGCTATTTTTGATCCATCAGAAGACCATGCAGGATTGTCATCGTCTCCTGAAGAGTTAGTTAACCGTGTAAGATTTGACCCGTCAGAATTCATAATATAAATTTCTAAGTTACCATCAATTTCATGGGCAAATGCTATTTTCGATCCATCAGGAGACCATGCTGGAGCCCAATCATCGACAGTGTTTGAGATAAGTTGAACTACATTTGACCCGTCAGCATCCATAACATAAATTTCATAATCACCATCCCTATCACTGGCGAATGCAATTTTACCATTATCTCCTGGAAATGCAGCCATTGTTTCTTGTGTAGGCACAGATGTTAGAACAATACTGAGAATTAGTGTCACTGACAAAACAATCAATAATTTATTAGATTGCATTAGGAGTCACTGTGATAACATGGTTATTTGAATTCCACATTTAAAACTTCAGTTTAAGCCCATTCTGAGAATAATTAACTAGCTAACTTCTCGAAATCACCTGGTCTCCAACTCTTGTTAGAAAAACGCTTCAGTGGGACTGTAGAGTTGGAATAAGGTAAGTGTGTGTGTTAAAAAAAATAAGAAAAAATTATCATTTAGTAAATGTTAGGGTTCCGCCGTTAAATTCTATCTCCAATGTATTTCCGCTGATCTTGTAAGACTTGGAAGTTTCCAAAGCACCTAGAAACGCTCTCTCTTGCTCCATTACATCCTCTTCACACATCATCAATGTAGTTCCAATTGGAGAGGTTATTCTCAAGGAGGATCCGTCTACTTCATAGCTTGTGAAATAATTATTGCAGCTAGCTATTCCTGTAATTTTACCTTCGCTAAATGTTGCTGTAGCCTTAACATCCGGCAATGCTTTCTGTGGGTTGTTCTTGCTGCCGTAAGATACCAATGTCCATTCGGTGTCGGTGATACAAGCTTGTGGAGGTGACATAAACATCCATGCAGCAACACCGATGATTATTATCGCCACGATGGCAATTACTAGTAGACCTAGACGAGAACGATCCATAATCAAATCCTCTAATAATGATGCAAGTTTAATGGCATATATTCCTTTTTTAATTCTATAATTATAAGAAAACTTGGCAAGTTCAAATAGGAAGTGAATCAATTAATCATTATTCTATTCGGTTTATCGTGTTCGCTTGCAGCAATATAATCATCTATATTATCATCTATGTTTTTTTCGTGCGTGCTAGCATTATGTAATCTTGTTACCTAATAGTATGAAAGTACGATACGACACTCTTTTTTAATCGATAAGAACAGGTTATCTTAGTGATATGATATGGCAGCAATATTAATTGGTGCATTAGCAGGAGCAGCTTTAGGAGGTTTTGGTGGATGGGCTCTTGGTGGATTAGCCGGAGCAGCATTGGGAGGATTAACTGGTGGAGCAGTCGGCGGACTTGTAGGTGGAGCTTTCAGTGGACCAAGTCAGCCACAATATTATCCTGCCTACGGTGTTCCATACTATAGTTACAGCCCAAGCTACTACGCATATCCTACAACCTATGCATTTCCAAGACCTGCTTTCAGCCTTCCTGTATTGGGCTATTGGTAGATCAACTGATCTCCAATTCCCTATTTTCAATAAAATTTCTTGAATTAACCAATTTGGAAAATCTAGAAAAATCTAGATTTTGAAATTATTCCTTATCCCTTTTTTAGAATCGTGCACTGAGTGTTTCAATTAATGCTTTGAATTTGTTTGGATCCATTCCTGAAGTTGCTGACACCTGATTTAGGCTTTTGAATTTGCCTAGTCTTGTTCTTGCCGCTAGAATATTTTTAGCCATTGTTTCATCGATTACGTCATTGTTACCGACTGCTATGGTTAATTGTTGATGAATTTTCATTGAATTGAGGAAATTGAGAATTTTTTCTTCTTTATTTACGGTTCCAGAACTTTTTGGTGGACTGGTAGGTGTTTTTGGACTCTCTTTCTGACCTTTTTGTTCAGGTTTTTGTTGATCGGAAATTCTATGAATATTATTTTTGGGTTTTCTAGGTGATTCCAAATTTAACATCTCCCATTATTAATTCAAATTTTCAAACTATTATACTCTGTTACCACATTCTGGACAATATTTCATTTTTGAACTTACTGTTTGACCGCATTTTCTACAGCGTGGTTGCATCATCTGAGAGAGTAAGTCGCCCATTACATTACCAGTCGATTTTGTATCTTGACCTGCTAAACCTTGGAAAAGCATTCCCGTAACATCGTTTAGCACGTTGTCGTCTCCGTCATTATCTATTAGATCAGCGATTCCTCTTGATCCTACGCCTCGTTTTTTTGATAATGCACCTAAGATGATTGGAGCCATCATTACTATCATTTTCATTGCGGTGCCTTTGTCTATACCAAATTTGTTTGACATTTCATTTGAAGCTTGTACTCCTGATTCTCCCAGTAGACCACCTAGACGAGGATCAGGACTTTTTTCTTTAGCTCTGGTTTGAAATTCCTTTTCGATGTGAGTAAGAACATCTTGACTACCATACTTGTTTAAGATGTGATTTACTCGATCTGCACGAGCTTGTTTATCTTCTCCACCGTGCTGGTTCATTTGACGCTTCAATCCCCCAAGGATCATCGGAGCAACGACGGGTATCATCTTAAGCGCCATATCTTCTTTGACACCGAGATTTGAAGAAAGTTGTTTACTGACATCCATTCCATAATCTTTTAGAAATTCATCCATGAAACCTGCCATAATTATAATCTCCTAATTTATCATAGTACAGATAATACTACGATACTTATGGATATCTCATTTTTTAGATCGAAACATTTACGATCTACTGTGGCAGTAGAGCGAGTATTGTTAGAGCAGTAGTTTCAATGTTTGCTACTCCGTCGGGTCTCAGGTCGACTTTTCGATCGGTCTCCCAACCACCCAATTGATGTTGCCAAGATCTAAGTTGACTTTGCACATTTGCTATTGTATTTGTTTTACCTAGTTTTTTCGCAAGGATTCCTAGAAGTGCAACTTTGTAGACTGGATAGAGATTTCTTTCTAAGTCAGCTTTATCCATTTTAAGTACTCCTTTTGATGGGTCATAGCGTGAATAGATTTTTCTCCATAGATTCTGTGCGGATCGTGGATGATCTTTTAGAAGCCAGCCGAGCGCTATAGGCGCCATCTCGTCATTGTATCTTGAGCTTCTTCTTTTTGCTAGATAGAAATTTTTAATGTCTCCTTCAAGAACGCAGAATCTATTATTTGCTTTATGTCTTCTTCGTCTCAGATCATTATCTTTCTCATTAGGTGGATGTTTTCTGATGATTGCTTGTACAAGATCATTTCTTCCTATCTGCTTGAACATTACTGTTAGCAAGTATTGACTTTGATTATACACTCTATATTCGGAGTGGTTTTGCTCTACAACCTCAAAATATTCTGTTCGCGTATCATCAACACGAAGGGAGTCGATAAAACTTAACGCTCTATGGATACTGGAATCGAAAGACATGGTTTTTTGCATTCTTTTAATTCATTATAAATCTTGAACTGGAATTCTAAAAATCTGAACACTACCGAAAATTGTAAAAACAGTTAATCAAATTCTATAATAGACGTGTGAAACTATGAATTTAGTGAAGCTTAGATTCTCAATGATTGGAACAATCGCATTATTGATAATAGTATCTACTGTTTTCTTTGCAATTCTCTTGAGTTTCTTTGGAGTTGGAAATCTGTTTTCTTTGGCGTTCATGGTGATTTTATCTAATTTGGCTCAATGGCTCTTTGCCCCCCAAATGATAAACTCAATGTACAAAGTCAAAGAGATTGCAAAAACCGAAGACAGCCAGATACATGATACTGTAGAGCGTCTCAGTCAAAGAATAGACTTGAAAATGCCGAAAGTCATGATGGCAAACATGCCCATACCCAACGCATTCGCTTACGGTTCACCAATAGGAGGCAATCGAGTAGCAGTAACTAAAGGATTATTGAAAAGCCTTCAACCTGAAGAGGTTGAAGCTGTCTTAGGTCATGAACTTGGACATCTCAAGAATAAAGATGTCCAAACAATGATGTTCGCATCAGCAATGCCTGCAATTTTTTATTTCCTTGGATCCTCCATGATGTCTTCAGCTTACACGGGAGGAGATCAAAGACGCACTGGAGGTGCTGCACCAATGATGATAGGTATGGGGTCCATGATAGTACATTATGTTCTAACACTTCTGACACTTCATTTAAGCAGAGTTCGTGAATACTATGCGGATCAGAGAAGCATATCAATTGTAGATGATGGTGCACGTAAACTTTCAGAAGCTCTCGCAAAGATTGCATCATCAAGCAGTAAAATGAGACTTCATAGACAAAGTAAAGCTAACCTCAACAGCTTCAAGGCATTATTCATTGAAGATCCAGACAGTTCTGAACGTAACGAGGTAGCTATCTCAGGTACGAAAATGTTCAAGACAGATCAACAGCTCGTTCAAGAAATATTATCGAGGAAAGTGACTGCTGCAGATAATATGATGGAATTAATGTCGACACACCCAAATATTGTAAAACGGCTCAAAGCGATGCGTGAACAATAATTTACTTTTCCACATTGAATTGTAAATTAACCAGCGTCGTTTTTTTTATTTTATAATAGATGTTAATCAATATTTTATTGGTGATTCTTAATTGAAATTATGGAGATTCACTATTGAAACTTTAGGATTTCTACTCATCTTGATCTTTGTTGTAATATTATTTTCATATGCTATTTACACAATCAACTGGCAATTTTCACTTATTATTGCATTTTTTTCGGGAATATTTGGAGGCTTTCTTATACCGTTTGGTTTTTGGGGAGCTGATTTTGCTTTTGGAATGGCGATAGAACATATAGATCAATCAAAAGAGGGAGGCAAAGTTAAAGGATTGAAGAATATGGTGTATGTTCCTTTCTTGAGAAACTATACGCCACTTGAATGGTGGAACATAAGCTGGTTCATAACAGTAATAGGACTAATTTTAGCGATCATCTCATCATTCATGTTTGGCTATTCACTCAATAAAATTCTTTAAACACTATATGAGTTAGTTGGTTGTAGAGATATTTTAGTGCGCGCTTTGACATGATTCATACAGTATTTTCTTAACAAGCGTTTCTTTTTAGGTAATTTCATAGATAGCCTTATGAGAATCAGATATAGTTCCACTTAGATTAGACGTCATTAGTAAGGAGCGCGCGCTAGTGTTATGTACATTAACATGTGCTCAAAGCCTTCGGACCGGCCGCTCAACAGTTTCCTTTAATTCTGGAGCGTCAGGAGATAATTTCTTCACAAAACGTGAATAATACTTCACACCAGGGGCAGAAGTGATTCCATGGGCAAAAATACTTAGAAATACAGTAGCAGTTACAACCGCTTCAATGATAGGTTTCCCAGGAATAACATACTGTCCGATAAAGATGAGGCCTAGAACAATAGAAGCTAATCCTCTGGGACCAAACCAGCCCAGGAAGAGTATCGATGTTGGTTTCAAGTGTGTGCCAATAAGTGAGATGGCAACTGGAAGCATGCTCACTAATGTTAAGCTTAGTATCGCATAGAGCCAAATTGCTGGTGTACCCCAACCTTTCATTTCTGTGAATACAATAACGCCAAATATGAAAAATACTGCAAAGCTCAAGATCTGTCCCCAAGCTTCACTGAAGTCGAACATTTTTTCACTAGAATATTTGACCATCTTGTCACCAGTACTGTCATATCCTTGTTTTATTAGCAAACCACAGACAAACACAACCAGGAAACTGTTGACATGAATATATTCAGCAAATCCCCAGCAGATGATTGCCAGTGAAAAAGCAATAATTTGATGGAACGGTTCTCTAATCCAACCTCGGCGGTCTGCTTTCACGATCAAATGGCCACCAAGATATCCTGATGCAGCCCCAATTATCAAACCGAAACCGATTTGTTGAATGGTCTCAAGAACCCAGTGAAATTGTTCTTGTGGAGCATAGCGCGCGCTAAAATATATTTATGAAAAATCACTTCTCTGAAAAAGCGAGTATACTAGTAAAATTGAAAAATGGAAAAAATTTGAGTGAGTTTAGACGTATCTTCTACAGGATTGGCAATACCATTTCTGATAATTATTCATGAATATTAGAGGAGCGTAACATTTTGGACATACCATTCTACTAGAAGTTCCTAGCGGTGGAGGTGGAGGTCGCACTGTCCTACCGACTGGAAGTACAGGGAATCCTCGACGTTTTCCCAAGAGTACAGCTGCAGCCAAAGGAATGATTAGAAATGGAAGGAAGATTATAATCATCCAGGCGGGTAATCCTTCAATTTGCTGGTTCAGAGTAATGGTATCACCAGTCATAGTGTTGTTAGCGGGATCATCTCCAGTAATCGTTTGTCCAGGATCTGCAGTTACAGACACGTTCCATTGACCGAATCTAGAGGGGTCATCCTGAAAAGGCGAGACCATCAATGAAGTATTCCAGTTGAATGTGACTTCTGTTGAAGATCCACTTACAAGATTAACCGTAGTCCTACCGACTTCAAGTTCTGTATCTTGCGTCGAGTCTAAACGCCCAATTTTTAAAATTACTGGAAAGTTCTCTGATACCATTCCCAGATTTTCTACTGTTGCATTGACTTGAAAGACATCGCCTTCCGTTAGCATAGTTGCATTTTGGGATATTTCTGTTGTTGCAACTTCTCTTACTACAATACCTGGAGGAAGATCTATACGTATGTCCAGAGAACCTGCTCTGTCGTAGATAATGGTTGTTGGGCTCAGACTTTGTACAAAAGTTACTCTCTTCTGTGCTGTTACTGTAAAACTGACAACCCAGGAGGTCTCAGCGTCTATGCGGGAAATATTCCAATATAAGGTGCTGATAGGTTCATCGAGAGATGTACTATTAGGCTCTTGAGTTGCATCATTATTGTAAGTGACAATATTTGTGGGCAAATTTTCTGTTACTCGGACATTTTCCGCAGGGGGTGCTTGAAGTAATTGAGAGATTTCTAAAAATAGCCCTTCAAGATCTGCACTGGTTGGAGCGAAGAAGTAAAGACCATTTCCAGCTTCTGCCATAGCTTCAAGCAGTGTTGCATTAACATCATTACCCAGTCCTATTGTGTGGATGCATGCACCCGTCGCCGCTACACCTTCAGCTAAGGCTCTAAATTCTGACTCGCTACTTGTCCCTACTGTTGGTCGACCATCAGTGAAGAATACTATTGCTCGGTTTGACTCTGGCCTTCCTTTGTCTATCATTTCTAAAGCAGATTTATTTAATGCTTCAAAAAGATTAGTCAGGCCTATCGGGGCGGGTATAGAATCAATTGCAGCTTTGAGCTCTGGTTTTCCAGTCGCATTATCTGCGAAAGTGAAATTTTTCCTAATAGTGGCTTGTTCACTGAATGTTATGAGTTCGATTCGGTCATTACCTCCCGTAAAAGAGTCTATGAAGCTTTTTGAGGCCACCCTCATATCAGCAAATTTCTGACCAGTCATACTACCAGTTCTGTCGAGGACTAGTACTGCATCAACTATTCCTGATCCTCCAGGAGCACCCATTACAGAAATGTTGATGGTAACCGTCATCTGTTCACCAGGCAGAGCAACATTTGGTGTTATAGTTTTTGTTGTGACGACTGTGCCTATAGCCTGAGCTTGGACATACTGTGGAACAAAAGGAATCAATAGGATAGAAATTACAAAGAGGATCTTCATGTAATAATGTACAGTTAATCTACTCATAGATTTTTTTCTCCATAATCTATGCTAATTTTTTGTATGAATTAGTTTATTCTAGCCTCTATCATCTGGGATAAGAGGTACAAGAATCTTATCATTGCCCGAAAAAAGCCAGTTTAAAAAAATGTTTAAAATAAACTAAAATTCTAAACTATAAATTTTCTGTGGTAATTGGACTTTTTTAAGAGATTGAAACCATATAACATGAATAACACCATTTCACAAAACCATTTTTACTCTCAAAACAAAATTGACTACATATTCATCTTACATGTTTGACCATCTTTAAGTAGAGCCCCTCAAATATAACATCGTTATATATCATTATGGAGGATAAACATTGGACATACATGATAATGTGTTGTCAACCATTGGTGGTACACCACTTGTAAAATTGAATCGCGTTGTAGAACCTGGCTCGGCTACGATATTAGCTAAACTCGAATCAAAAAATCAGGGTGGGAGCGTTAAAGATCGAATTTGTGTTAGCATGATTGAAGAGGCTGAAAAAAATAAGTTACTCAAATCAACATCTACCATTATAGAACCTACTAGTGGTAATACTGGTATTGGCTTGGCAATGGTTGCAGCTGTTAAAGGATACAAACTGATTCTTACTATGCCAGATACAATGAGTCTTGAGAGAAGAACGTTACTCATGGCTTATGGAGCTGAACTTTTACTTACACCCGGATCCAAAGGCATGAAAGGGGCTATCCAAAAAGCTGAAGAACTTGCAGAGAACATTCCTGACTCGTTCATACCACAACAATTCAAAAATCTCGCAAATCCCAAGATACATCGAGAGACAACTGCAAATGAGATATGGGAAGCTACTGAAGGGAAAGTAGATATTTTTGTTGCAGGTGTCGGAACAGGTGGAACAATTACAGGCGTCGCTGAGAACATAAAAGCAAAGAAACCATCCTTCAAAGTAATTGCTATAGAACCATTTAATTCACCAGTATTATCAGGAGGAAATCCTGGATCCCATAAGATACAAGGGATTGGTGCAGGCTTCATACCAGAAATCATGAAACTCGATCTCATTGATGAGGTAATCAAGGTGAAAGACGAAGAATCTTTAGACATGGCTAGACGTCTTGCAAAAGAGGAGGGAATCCTATGTGGAATATCATCAGGAGCAGCAGCATTTGCTTCAATTCAAATCGCAAAAAGACCAGAAAATAAAAACAAATTGATTGTAACAGTATTTCCTTCAACCGGTGAAAGATATCTTTCAACAATTCTCTTCAAAGAATTAAGTGAAAAAGCATCAAAACTACAGGCAACCTAGAAAAGATTTTGAACAAAATATTTTTACAGCGCACGCTTACTTTATTGTTCATTTAATATATGAAGAGGCCAATCGAAGAAGTTTATCGTACGCTTTTTCAATTCTTTGAACTTCATTAGTAAGAGATTTCACTTGATTCTCAGATTTCCTTTTCCTGTCTTTGATCATTCTTTTAACTTCTTCTGGGTTTGGACTGCCAGTTGTTTGCCGCGATCTTAGTGATTCAGTTGGATCGAGAATTCTCTTCAACTCCTTCTCTGTTATCTTAATTTTCTTTCCTAGTATATCTTGTGAGTATGTTGAAACATCTTCAGAAGATAGATTGTTTAATGATTTTACTGATTCAACATATTTTTTCACTATGAATCCTACAAGCTTATGTGACTCTCTGAATGACAAACCTTTCCTAACCAGTTCTTCCGCTAGATCTATGGCAGCCGCGTAACTTTCAGATGCAACATCAAACATTCTACTCTCATTTACTTTGAGTGTCTTCATTATTCCTTTGAGAATCTCTAGACAATTCTCTACTGTATCTATGCTGTTCCATAGTGGTTTCTTTGTTTCTTGATGATCCAAATTGTATCCGGTCATTAATGCTTTGAATATTGTTAGAAGGTTGACTAGTTCTCCGTAGACTGTTCCTGTTTTACCTCTGATCAATTCAAGAGTTGAGGGATTCTTCTTTTGTGGCATAACACTTGATGTTGATGCGTATTCGTCTGAGATCTCAACATATCCGAACTCAGCACTTGACCAGATAATGAGATCTTCAGATATTCTGCTCAAATCCATCATAATAGTTGCCAAACAAGAAACCGTCTCGATAGCGAAGTCCCTGGAACTTACGGCATCTATCGAATTCTCGACAATATCATTAAAGCCCAATAGTTTTGCAGTTTTAATCCGAGCGAGTGGAAAACTTGATCCTGCAAGAGCACATGCACCTAACGGAGAATTCAGACGTGTGTAACATTCTCTAATACGTTCTAGGTCTCGGAAGAGTGCGTCAGAATATGATACTAAATAATGTCCGAATGAGGTTATTTGACCATGTTGTAGATGAGTATACCCGACCATTACACTATCTGAAGTGTTAGACGCCTTTTCCAGTAGGATGTTGATAAGATCTAATATTTCCCGACTGATTTCATTCAGTTCTCTTCTGATATACATTCTTAGATCAAGAGCGACCTGATCATTTCTTGATCTTCCCGTGTGGAGTTTGCCTCCAACTTCTTGACCAATTTTTTTTATAACATAATCTTCAACGAATTCGTGTATATCCTCAAATTCAGGATCCAACTTTATCTTTCCTTGGATCCAAAGTGTTCGAAGTTCTTCTAAGGATGTTAGAATCGCTTTGAGATCTTGTTTTGATATAATCTTTTGTTCATGTAACATTATGTCGTGTGCCATTGTGCCGATAACATCATCTAGAATGATTCTCTCATCATCCTCGATAGAAGACATGAAACGAGATGCTGATTTATCAACTCGTTCCCCCAATCGCGATCTATATACACCTGACAAAGGCATCCAACACCTCAACTAGATAATTACTCTAAGAATATCCATTACATAGATAATACTCTTAAGATAATTCAAAAAATTAGTTTTAAGCGCACACTTCTAGAGGCCGGTTCGGCGTATGATTCATTTTTTACGTTTTTTTCCTCTTTTACGTATTATCATCCATCCAATAATTATCGCAATAATTAATAGTATAAGGAAAAGCCAATTTTGGTTGCCAGATTGTTCGGGTTTCGGAGGTTCTGTAGGTTCTGTTGTTGTTGGACTATCAGATGTTGGCTTGACTGGTATTTCTCTCATAATTACAGTTTCATCGGTGACTCCAACGTAAGTATTGACAATATTTCCTGATGGATCAATTAGAACAAGAGTTGGGATTGCTGAAATTCTATAGGGCATTGACAAATATTCGGTATCTCTTGCGACAATCCAATCCATCCCATTAGCCCGTTTGTAATCTTTTACCTGCTGTTCCGTCTCTTCTGGATCAACATCGAGTGATATTATAACGATTTCATCTCCAAGTTGGTGTTTCAAATCCTTTAGATGAGCAAGTTCCATTTTACATGGAGTACACCATATAGCGAAGAAATCTAGTAAGACGTATTTGCCTTTAAAATCTGAGAGTGAAAATTCTCTGCCTTCAGTATCTACAAGAGTGAAGTCGTATGCTTTTTCCGCACCAATAACCTCTGGAAGTGAAACTAAACCTACCATTAGAAAACATAAAATCAAAAACAAATATGCCTTAAGCAATAGTCTGAACCTCTATTCCAAGTTTATGAATTATAAGATATTCAGATTCTAATAAGAAACATTTATCCTGCTCTTAACTTATTCCATCCATCGCCTGTTAATCAAATTGCTGGACATAAATGTCTGATTCTTTTTAAATATAGAGCGCACCCTTACATGCAATTACATCTCATTTTGAATTAATGAAAGCGCGCACTATGAACAGTCTAAGGTGTAGAAAAATTCAAAGTTCAAACATGTTTTCACAATCTCAATTAGGAGAAAAAAGGAATTATCCCAGTTGTCAGGGATTGATTGAAGGTCAGGTACGGATAGATGATCAAGTTATTGTTTGGAAGAATCAAGCAAGTGATGATGATTATGACAATTTGCTATCATGGTGTCAAGCTGTAGGATCACCAGTTTTTGTTAAACCTTCTGAGACGGAAAAGAACTTGACCATTGATAGGCTTACTCTAGTCTCTTGGAATGTCCATGTTGGAAGTGGAGATATAGACCAATTCATCAAGGACTTACAAAAAGGTCAATTAACTGATGGAGACCCAGTTGAACATTTTGTGATACTTCTTCAAGAGGCTTATCGACAGGACTCTTCAGTACCAGTTAACATACCACCCTATGCAAAAGTAGGTAATAGTATTCACATTACAACACCCAGAGGTTCACGTGTCGACATAATTACAATTGCACGAAAGCATGGACTAGGATTATTTTATGTTCCATCAATGCGGAATGGAAGACAAGAAAATACTAATGTTCCTGAAGATCGTGGAAATGCAATTTTATCAACATTTCCTATATCACGTCCAATGGCTGTTGAACTTCCTTTAGAACGTCAACGCAGAACAGCCATAGCCGCCAACATAGAAGGCGTAACGAAAAATAACATATCTTGGATCCTCCAGCTGATCAATGTTCATTTAGAAAATCGAACAAGCGGTTTGATGTTCGTTCGAGGTTTTAGTATAGCTCGTTTAAATCAGATTACTGCTCTGCTAAAGATCTTACCTGAAGAGAAAATCGCAGTAATAGCTGGAGACTTTAATACTTGGTTTAGAGAAGCTAGAGAACCAACCATTAAACATATGGAAACTTTCTTTAACCAACTTGAAATAGCATCTAAATTTGATGGTGCAAAAATTCCGCGTAAACGTTATGCATTATTTCCGGATCGACTAGTTGACTATCTGTTTTTCCGAGTACCTGAAAATTGGCATACTGAAAAAGATTATGTTAACGATCATTATGGATCAGACCATTATCCACTCATAACAAAAATTTCCTTTACAAACAACAGAGTAAAAAAAGAATCTAATTAGCACATGCTAACGCACTTAGCTAGCTAAGATCTGTTTCATAAGTAAAGATAAAAAAAAGGGGATAGCAAACGCTATCAGACGAATATCGCTAGTATGATGCTTTCTACTCCCTGAGATACTATTGTGCCCACTGCGATCACTATTGCAGCCGCCACTATTGCTACTGCAACGTTTTTGTTCTTGAGTTCAGCCCATACATCGATGGTCTTAATCAGTTTACTCAATGTTGAGAGACCTATATACTGAGCAACGACAGCTAGACCCAATGCAAGAATAAGTTGTAGGAAACCGAGTATTATTCCAACTAGATCAAGAGTCCTGAATAAGCCTGAGATTCCTGGTCCTACAATTATTGCGACTGAGATGAAAATCCCAGCTATATAGATTGCCACCGCATAGTTTCCTTTGGCTATTTCTTCCCATTCTTTGAATTCTTTGGTAAGTTTTCCTAGAACCCAAGTTGCTATATAGAGTGCTACGACAGCGAAGACAATTCCTAGAACAAGTCTTAAGAAAGCCATACCAATTGCAACTATGTCCATGATTAACCCCACTATCTTGGAAAAGGAGTTGATTATTAAACTTTTACAAATTCAGGTTTAGCGCATACCAAGCGCACCCGCTAAAGAACTTACCGAACATATAATCAACAATCCAGAAGCGTTCAAAATAACTAGAGACGCAATGAGCGACATTGTGGGAGTTAAACTCTCACCCATAGAACAAAAAGAAAAAAAGATGGTGGAGTTAAGGAACTATTTCTTGTATAGATATCCAATTACAAGACCGTATACAACCCACATGAAGAACCCAACCCATACTAACATAGTGGTGATTATCGGGAATCCCATATTGTAAACATAGGTTCCAGCTGTTATGTCTTTGATTAGCCAAATCATTAATCCAAAGTACAAACCTTTCATGACCCCCTGACCAGGAATGCAGTCAAAAAGCTTAGAGTATATAACGCCAAATATAATGCCAAAGATT
>Ga0180438_10000814_pt1 | contig 56973 bp, 53 predicted proteins | sample SS_ome_12_FD_132455 | JGI IMG/M metagenome (GOLD analysis project Ga0180438, IMG submission 132455) | Hypersaline lake sediment archaeal communities from the Salton Sea, California, USA - SS_3_D_2 metaG | ecosystem: Environmental > Aquatic > Non-marine Saline and Alkaline > Hypersaline >... | reverse complement strand
CTTTAATGATGTTTGAAGATTATAGTCGCGAGTAGCTTTTGTTCGTTCGATATCCAATTTAGTCTTTGCAATCGATTGAAGAGTTTTATTTGTTTTCTTTTTAGTCTTCTTCAGTTTTTGAAGTCTCTCTTTTTTTCTTTCCAAAGATTTTTTCCAAGTTTTTGGGAGTTTTCTCTTATGGTTACATATAATTGCTGCTTGAAGGTTAGCTAAAGTCGCTACATATTTCTTCTCATGTTCGGTATCAGATTTTTTTACTTTATGCTCCATTAAACATTCTTTGACTGTTTTTGTGGCGTGATATGTTCGAAAGACTTTTGCTGATAAATATGGTACTGCTTCGCCTAGAAATTGACTTACTGCATCGGATCGTATACCATTAAAAAGTGCTGAATTTGAGTCTTTAATGAATTCTTTGAGGTTTTCAATAACAGGAGTCGGCAAACGGACTTGTTTATGCCATCTAACAGAGTCTTTACCTAGAAAGTCAAAAGTGACAAGACCGTTTTCATCAAACTTAATGTGAGTAGGTCTAAGTGTAGTAGCTCCAACTGTGTCTGCTTCATCTTTGTCTTTCTCATCTCCAACACGAAGACTGAGATTATCGATAAGATAGCATACGGTGGCAATTTTACGTCGTTTAAGATTTGAAGAGTTGAGGTTTGAAGATATATGTTCACGTACGAGTTCAATAGTTTTTTGGAGGTCTTTTGCATGATCGAATTTTTCTTTTTCTCTTTGTTGTTTGACTGATGATGTATCTGCGAGCCATATATATTTCTCTTTATTATTTAGTTTATCATCCCATTTTGCTATCCACATAAATTTTGGTTCCCAAACGATGTTTTTCCATTGACCAGGCGGTATGGTGGCATCAGGTGAAAGGTTAAGTGTTATGTCGCTTATTTTCGGGCCTTCTTTCCACTTTCCCCTCATAGGATGTTTACCACGCCCCATGAATATAGAAGATGGTTCAGCTACATAGTTACCGATTTCGACTCGTTCTCCATCAACAATTGCAAGACCATACCTCTCTTTGTTTGCTTCTCTGATGGCTTTCCTTGCTTCTGCTGTTTTCTTCTTTTCTTCTTTGCTCAGATTAAGTTTCAATTCTCTCTCATGTTCAACACTAGCAGATACTTCCGAAAAATCGATATCTTCAAAATTCAAAGACTCATCTATTCCTAGTTTTTTCGAGAAGTCTTTTAGAAAATTCTTGACAAATATTCTGTCTTCTACATACTCTGTACCGAATTTTTTAGCAAAAGCAACAGCCATTTCTTCTTGTTCAGAGTCTAGTTCTATCACTTTGCCTTTTACCACTATATGCAAACTTTTGGCAGCATAAGCAGCAGGAATCATAACGCCATTATGTGATAGATGTTTCATTTTTGAACCTTTGACTTTTTGAATTAGATAAATTTTTGAAAGTGTAAATCAGACTTAAATTTGTAGCAATTATTCTTGGAGATGTTTATTGGATTGTTATATCATGTTTTCTTCAAATTTGATGCAAAACTCGGATATCAAGAAAAATATAAATGTTTTTGGTATTGAGATAAACATCTAGGTTAAGAACTTTGGAGGCCTATATTCAAATTAATACTGAAGCAGGAAAGCTTTGGGATGTTGCCAGAGAAGCCTTGAAATTACCTGGTGTGAAGATGGCGCACGCAGTTACAGGTCAATTTGATGTTATAGTTTATGTGGAGTTAGACACTGTTAGCGATCTAGAGAAAATCATTAGTATTGTCCAGTTCATAGAGGGAGTTTTAAGGACTCAAACATCAATAGTGATCCCACCTAGATTATCAAACTAATTGATCAGCCTTTCAATAGATTTCCTGATTCAATAATTCTTCCATCTTTCTTTAATTCGTCTATATACAGATGTAGAGTTCTTACAGAATCACATGCCTTATCTGGGTTCGTCCAATTTCCAGGTCCATCCACAAGAATATCTTCCAGTTCTTTGGTTTTCATGCCTTCAGATTCTTTTAATGTTTTAATAATGATCTCTTTTGTCGTTGGTAATTTGCATGCTTGAAATAATGCGTCTTTGAAGAGATCAGCTGCTTCCTGCATTAAAGGACAGAGAGGGTCCATTTCAGCCATGCAGCAATTTTCGTTCTCATCATTTTGATGTTCTTCATAGGCTTTTCTGAGTAGCGTTTCTTTATTTTTACAAGAGAGGCCAATAAGCTTCTTTGCTACACTAGCAGCAGCGCCTCCTGGGCTGTCTCTTATGACGATTAAATCTTGTATAGTTTGACTTTTGTCTTCCAATTTTGCTTCGAACTTTGGTCTGCCAAAGTTTTGAGCAAATTGATTGATGTATTCGTTTTCACTTTTATCGAGAATGCAGAAAGGTTCAGGGAATTCAACATCAATTTTTTTTGTATTCAGCTCATCTTGAATCGTTTTTTTTGCTTCGGGTGCCATATCCCGGTCATCTATAGGATAAAGTACTGCTTTAGCTCCTAACATTTCTGCAATAGGAGGAATCAAATCGCCTAATTGAGAATGAATTCCTAATACTAATAGGAGATCGCATTCTGCTATAGGGAGATTTTGTGGGATGTATTTTTGGGGGTCTTCCCAGATTTTTGACCAGATATCTTTTTCTGATCCATGTTCTTTTTCGATTATATCAGGTGTTAATTCATAGACATTGGTAATCTGATCCGCAAATCCTCTTAGGGCAATGTTGTTTATTATTTGCTCGCCAAATGGTCCACGGTAAATAATGTATATTCTCAAAATTGATACCTGCTGCATAGCCCTAGATTGATAATTTGGATTTAACTTCGTTGATGAGTTTACCTATCAATTATAGTCTATTTTTGTTTTTCTTTAGATAAAGATTTGAGGACTGCTGCCATTGCGATATGGGCTGCAATATGAATCAATGGCTTTTTGCTAATTGAACTAATTGATCTTGATGCTAGACATGGAAATGTTTGAATGAGAAGTCCTGCACGCTTACATGATTGATTTTTCTCTAGACCTGAGATCCTTTCAGACATGTAATAAGTAGACCCACAAGGTGATCCACGCAATATTTTAATTTCCTCGATCATATTATCTCGAAGTTTAATTTGTAATTCAGGTCGGCCGAATCTTGTAGCAAACTCATCGATTAGCGATAAACCAGTATTAGAATCCATAGAACAAAATGGCATAGGAAATGCGTATTGTACGTTAAGTTCATTCAACTCTTTTGAGATTTGGGTTATAATGCCTTGAGGAAGCCAAGAAGGATTATCCACTGGGGCTATTACTGCTCTTGCTCTAGTCAATCTCAGAAGATCAGGTAACAGTGTTGCAAAGGCAGGATTCTCGCCGAGATAAATTATGATGTCACAATTACTGATATTTTTTGGAAAAAAGAATTCTGAATTTTCAATTATTTTAGGCATCACTTTTGGGAATTGGTATACTAACATTTTCCAATTTGATGGTGAGTTTTTCTTTAGGTTTTCTGCTATCCGATTACCATAGGATCCTTGCACAAATATGTCAATTGAAATTTCTGTATTCATCTTCAATCGTGAGTCACAGAAGAATTTTGTTAGAGATTAGATAAAACAAACAAAAATATTGAGCGCGTGCACTATATTCTAAAGCTGACTTTGCTCAAGAAATTTTTTCAATTCAATTACTGCGTGAACTGCAATAGAATCAGGTAAGAAATCGATAGGGGCTATACGCATGTTATCTGCTTTTAGGATTGAATTGTCTAAAGGTGCAGAGCTAATAAGCTCTATTCCCATACCATCAAAGTTCTTTTGAATATAATCCTTATCGCTTGGATTGTTAATTTTGTTTCCGAATCCTAGAATATTTTTAATTTTTAGGTCGGATGCCAGTTTTGATATTTTCTTTGCTGTCTCTATTGACTGAGCTCCTGGTTCGACAACGCATATCAAAACGTCGAATCCTTTTACAGTTGCTCTTCCAAGATGTTCCAGTCCAGCTTCCATATCAGCTATAACTAAATCCTTGCGTTGGAGTGTTATATGTCGAAGCAATGCACTGATTAATGAATTTGCATTACACATGCATCCTGAACCTCCTGATCTGACAGTTCCCATTATGAGAAGAATCACGTTATCTGGTCCAATAATACCCAATTTTTCTGCAATATCATTTACGGATGGATTTAGATTGATTATTGGTCCTGATCCTACTCTTTCTTCAATCAAATTTTTATTTTCACTAATTGGTATAACGTTGGAGGTTTTTTTGGAAGGTATTCCTAAAGCGTATGCAAGGTTCATCGCTGGATCAGCATCGACAGCTATTACTTTGTAACCGTCACGTGCTAGTAAACGAGAAAGAGTGCCTGCAACGAATGTTTTGCCGACTCCTCCTTTTCCAGCAATTGCAATTTTCATTATTAATTCATCGAGATGGATTTTTAGTGTTTATATCTCATTATTACCTTGCTCAGTTTTTGTCTGTTGACCATTTATCTTTAAGATATCCAGCTATTCCTGAGGAGTCCAAAGGTCCAACAAGGACATCCCATCCAGTTGCTTCTTCAATTTCTCCACTTATTCTCGATGCTCTTCCAGGTATTACCAATTTTTTATGTTTGACTTTTTCAGAGATTCCTGTGTTGTCTATTGCTTCCTTAACCTTGTCAGCTGTCAATTTTCGTCCAGCAACAGAACTTTCAACTGAATTTCCTTCACTGTCAATTACTATTAAATGTGAATTGATTTTTTCTATGTCGGATGCTACTGTGTAATATGTAAGCGCGAAATTAGTTGTCATCATGACTGGCGAATTTTCATCGGGTTTTCCAAAACTCTTCAGACCAGCTTCAACGGCCACTGGTTTCCTAGGATCAGTATATAGGTTATCGCGGAGAATAAGAGTTGGTAATAATACCCAACCATCAAGGCTATGCATTATCAGGATATCTGCATATCTTGTAATCAGCATTGACGCAAGACAAGTTTCTTTCCATTTCATTGTTTCTTCAGTCTCTCCATTTGCGGTCCATACAGATATTGGAGCTCCTAATAATGGGAAACCTGATAGTTCATCATTTTCCTTGCAGGAAAGTCGTCGAAGCATTGTGAAGTTATCCACTGTCTTATGCAACACTTTTCCTGAAATTGTTCCAGGATCAAGGACAAGATCTTTCACACCATATTCTATTAACGTCTTAGTAAGTGAACGGAGGAGTCTAAGATCATTTGGAGCACATACGGTCAAAGGAGAATCATAATCAAGCGCGAGATCAGCCATCTTTGACCAATTTTCATTTGTTGCCGCATAAATCAAAGGTCTCATATCGATAGCTTTCTCTAGACCTGCCTTTACGACCTCTGGATTATGTGAACATAGTATTAGAGGCGTGTTTGTATTTTCAGTAATATTACTTATTGTTTCAGCAAATTTGTCTGGTTGATTTGTAACAGATCTTACTGCTATAAGATCGAGTTTCAGTTTTCGTCCAATGTAATTGTAAGTAAAATCTTGTATCAATTTAGATCTTTGTATCGAATCTTGTTTTTCCATATCATCTGTGACGTCGATGGCTATTGCTGTTGGATTATAATATGTGAACTCATGGCGGTACATCACAAATTCTCCGCCAATATTCAATGTTGAACTATCACTACCAATCTTGACTTTCTTAACTGGAGGCTTTAGCATATCCCAGAGTTTCTGAAAGTTGTTCTTGTATTTCTCTTCTAATAAGGGAGTACATTTCTCAAGTTCTAGCTCGCGATTAACTACCTTTGTTGAGAAAGCCATGCAATTCTCTTCATCACATATTTTACAGTTGGTTCTTGGAAGAAGATTGTAAATGTCAAGTGGACTTATCTCCTTGATTCCGGCCTTTTTTTTCTCATTTTTCGACATAATTCATTTCTACCTTCCTAAAATTCATTGGGCACACATTGAAATCCAGTTTCCATAATTATCAGTATCAACGGTTTCAATAGTGTTTGTCAAGTTTTCTACGGTTTCTCTTACTGTTTTAACTGCTGACGGGTGCATCATCATAAAATAATTTACACCTGCAAGCATGAGAGTAAGTGCTGTAACCGTTTCCCAAATTGGACCTCGCAACTCTCTTGGCCCCCACTCTGGAGGCATTTTCATCCAAGCTTCTCTTGCAGCCCAAGCATTGGTTGTACCAGAAGAGATGGGATTTTGCAATTGGTCATCGCCCATAAGACCAGCTATTCGGGCGCGTTCCATTACAGTAAATGCATAATCTAATCCATATCCCAATGCGGCAGTTGTTGTGTCAATGATAATTCTGTCTCTCGGCAATAATGCAAAAAGTTTGCGATTAAGTTCTTTGGCATCTTCAAGATTCATTGATGTGAATGCGATGACTATGTGGCCATATTTTTTTACAATCTCTGCAGTTTTTTCAACATTCATGTCTAACGTAACAGAATTAATGAGTATTCTTTCTCCTTGAGCAACTTCTGCAACTTTTTCAAAAACCTTTAGATCTTTCTCTGGAGCTCCGCAACCCCCAACAGCCAAAGGGACATCTACTGCTTGCAAAACGTCTTCGACTGTTTTTGCTGCTTGTTGAGGAGAGGTGTCCTTTATCAAAGGATCAGTGCTTACGAGGTGTAGATTAACCATTTGAGCTCCAAACTTGTCGACAGATAACTTGGCCCAAGCAGAGGGATTTTCAAGAACATCGCTTAATTCAGTCTTTACTGGTTTGGCCAAAGGTATTTTCATGTCAAATACATCGAATGAGATTACGGGTGGATTTGGCATTTTCGATTCAAAGCGATAGAAAGGTAGGGTTGTTTCTCCTCCGATTTTTAGTGATGTAGATCTTGTTCCGCCTTGGCTTTTAGTCGCTCCTAGATTTACTTCTAGAACTTGACCTGGATAATTCATTATTGGCGTTTTGAACTTAGTTTCAAGGATTTTAGTAGGTTTAGATGCAGTTTTGGTTGGGATCTTTAAAGTTGCCGCTCCAGGTTGAATCCAGAGCTCTAGTTCACCGATTTCTAACTCAACATCTGTAAGTTCAAGCTCCTGAAATTTACTTAACGATTCTAAAAATTCGGTACCTAGATCTATTTTCAGTTTATTTTCTTTCTTAGTTTCAATCATATTTAAGATCAACTGCCCTTTTTCGGAGCCTTGATTATGACCTTTTTTGCTTGGATCTTCGCACCCTTCAAAATGATCTTGAATCCACCACCAGTTGTCGGAATGCCTATAGTCGGCATAGGTGCCTCTATCAATAATTCTTCTCCTGTCGGTATCTCAATCTCTGAGGGAATCTCTTTCCAGCGTTCAACAACTGGATGTTGATTAGTCTTCAAGAATTCTTTAAGTTCACCAAGGTTTTTGACTTGATCCTCAGTTGGTATCTTATTTATTATTTCACCAGGTATGAAATCTTTTAACCGCTCCTTAACCGACTTCGGGATCCATACAACTCTATCCCATCCACCATCTACCTGTAAAAATTTAGGAGAACGCATATACTCAATGGAAAGACCGTGAAAGCCATCCACTTGTCTTCCCCCAGCTGCAGAATCGGCCATAGTAGAGAATGGAAGTTCATTGACAGTTTTTTCCTTAAAGTCTCTATGGACGATTCCAAGACCGTCAACTTCTGGAATATAGAATGCTATCGCCTCAAAGCATCCGCATGAAGTGTGTGGATATCCAAACACCGTATATAGCCAGACGCGAGTTATCTCTCCCAATGATTTCTTTTTAGCATTCGCATTTATTCCAGTGTACTCACCTTTGAATGGATCTAAACATTCGCCTTTATCGATCTTATAGATGGGGCCTTTAGGATCTATCTTTGATGCGGCTCTACCATCAAACCAGCTAATTGCACCACAATTAGCATATCTTTGAGGAGTTATTGTGCAAACGTGAGTTGGGGCGAATGATTGGCATAAATCGCATCCATAAAATTCTTCGACATCATCATCTGATAGTTTTCTTGCTCGCGAGTCTCTTTCTTCATAAACCTTCACAGTCTCTTCCCAGAGTTCTTCTATTTTTTTTGGGTCGGTAAAGAAAGTAATCTGCATAGATTCTATGAAAGGGAGTTCACCTTTGAACAGTCGCAATAGCACTTTACCAATAATTTGAAAAGAATCAAGACCTTTCTTTACCGATTTCTTGCTTATTCTACACCATATATCATATCTTTGATTTAGGTGCATAAAACCCTCAATAAAATTTGTATATTCATGAATTCGGCGTTCAATTACTCCTTCAAGCTCCTCTTCGATTTGTTTACCTGCAACCTCTATAAATATCCCAAAAGGAATACTACTGCCCTCTTGAATTTCTTTGATATCTGGACCAATGCATTCGATCTTTTCATCTTTGATTTCATCCTTTTTTCTAACACGTACTAACTCGAATTTTTTGTCTATGTTAGGTCCTCCTAGTTCTGCATGTAGATCTGATTTCCTGATCCTTTCTCCTTCATATGCAACGCCGACATCTACTGGGATGTCTTTGAACATTGCCATTATTGATTTTCCCCTATTCTCTCTAGAAGTATATCTAGAAATTTCTGTAATTCTAAGGGAGAAATGTTTGGTGTTGACCATGAAGCATTGGGTTGATATTGTCCATCCAAACTAACAGTCTGCAGACGTGAAGACATGTGTTTCAAACCCGAGAATATTAGCCAAGCCATATAATATGGTATTCCAATAAAAATGGCTAGATCATAAGCTCCTGAATTATCTAGACCATTCCATTCAGAATCGCTGAGTCTATTTGCGATATCCATTACGGGCATAGAAGTCGCATTGCGGTAACCTCTATTAAAAAATTCTTTGATTGAGTGTGCTGTAGCAACTACCGGGATGGACCTAGCATTCGCCAAATTTATCGCATAATCTATGAGTTTCATATCTGCCATATCGATCTCGCTTGCTCTATGACCAACAATTAGAATTGGGCGTTTTGATTTATCAATTAGTGAAGCTAGTGTCTCCGGTCTCTGTAGCGGTATACTTCTTTTCGGGCCTGGTATCTCCGCTTTCTGCCAAGGAATATTGCTCATTCTATGTTTCCCTCTTTCGAATTAATCGATCTAATAGGGTTGGATCTGGAATCGTTCTCTCTTTCCAATCTTTTTCATCAAGAATCCTGATTATCTCATCCTTCATGGTAATGGGTATGTCGGAAAAGCGTCTAACATATAGATGAATGTCGTCAGGGAGGTTCCCATAAAAGCGCTTGTTTAGGTCAATGTAATGATTGAGTTTAACGGCTCTACCTTTTGTAGTATCATTTGGCCTCATACAGAGTTTCGCAGTCATTACCATTGCTTCCTCTTTAGTCTCGGCTGCATAGAAAAGATGCTCTGGTGCAGGACCGATATAATTACGTTCGCCGGTTCTTGCATCATATACATACCAATCTTCGTCACGATCTTTTCTACCAAGTAACATTCGTCTGTATTTTGAGCCATGCGGCCCAACTATTACTGGAACTCCTAACCTCCAGAATCCGCTAGCAATTGATGCGGCTTTTTGTGACATGGCACCCCAGGAAATACCCACAGCACCAACACGATTCAGGACGTAGTCAGCAATCTCCTCGTAATTAGCACCAAGTTTCCGTTTTGCAAATATGCTGGCAATTTTGATTGCAGCTCCAGCTATATGAGGGTTTGAGACGCAAGAGCCGACGTTTAGTATGCATCCTGCGTCAAATTCACCCGAGTAAGTCTCATAAAGTGTCTTACCATCTTCATTCTTATACATAGCAGCCGACATTGCTGCGCATCCTGAGGTTACGATTATAAAGCGACGTTTAACGAACTCTTCAATCATCTCTGCAACTTCAATACCACCTTTTGGGTAATTTGCACAGCCAACATGAGCTACTATGCCTGGTATTTCTCCGAGAACAATGGGCCCACCAACTCTGCGTATCTCAATATCTTGTATAGCCCCTCTTCCGGCGCGCATTTTGTATTTTTCCTCTTTCATCTTCTTTTCAGCAGTTTTTACGATGTAGCTATGAATAGGAAAATCATTTGGGCATGCGCCTTCGCAGCGGCAACAGCCTATACATTCATCATAAAGTTCTGCTAGTTTTGCAAGGTTGCCATTTGCTGCATGGTTTATGGCATTGGGTATGAGAAGATCATTTGGACAAACTCTTCGGCACTCACTACATTTTGTACATTTTTTTGCGTTAGAGATTATTTCCTGAACGTCAGGAATTGTTTTGAATTTTTTCCTCTTTGGAGCAACAGATAATGCTGTTCTTACCGCTACTTCACCTACCTTATCTGGGTCTAGAATGAGAACGCCAGCGGTTTTTCCGCTTATCAAGTCTGACACGATATCATCTGTTGCATCTTTGGTTCTGTTTTTTAGTCCAAGGCAATTCTTAGGACTTGATGCAATTAGAGGTGCTTTGATTTTTTTTGCTTCATCTAATGAGTCAGCACGTATACATTGTTCATCTACAACAATAACATCAGGAACTCCGCTTCTTATGAATCGTAATTGCCAAGAGATGGGACCCACTACCTTGGCCTTAGGATTATATCTAGTAATGTCATGAGCAGTACAACATAAGCCACATACTTCTACCTTTTCAGTTAATCCGTTTTGGCTCAAATAGTCCATGATTCCAATTGCTGGAGGAACATTGTGACCAACTACCATTATTGCTGGTTTTGATGTGTCTATAGAACCTAATCCTGTTTCTACTAGAGCTGCTTCAGGGTCCGCCTTAGGGAACCCATAGGCTGAAATTTGTGCCATATCAGCGACTTCCATTCCAACTTGATCTATCATTCCTGCATGGAGCACTTTTGATTCAAAGTCTAGATTGTTTCCTTCTTGACCAGTATGGGTTGATGATAGCATATGAGTAATCTGGGTTTCGGCATAATCCAATATGGCTTCAAGATCGCCAAGGGTTTTTGGTTTGAGTCCTGTGACTACTCTGGTAACGGGAGCTTCAATATCGATGTTTGTCCCTCCTACATCTATAGGGCTCTTTCGACCGAATTTAGTGATTATTTCTTCAACAAGATGCCTCGCATGTGCGGCATGTGTCGCAGCGCCTATGCAACATGCAAGCAAGACTATTCTAGATTGCTGAGCATTCATGTTTAATCCGCATGCGCCCTTTTTCCCATCCGAGAGATCACATTTGCCAAAAGTACATAGACAACAGAGGTCGCAGAACGGCATATAGAAAGGCTTGTAGCGTTGTAAAAGTGTCATATCCCACTCTCGAAGTTCTATGCTTGAGGGAAAGGGAGTAGGCCCTAAAGGTTCTTCGCCCGCTTTTTCTAAAAGTCCACCAACAGTTAGTTTCACATCTTTCATCAAGCCAAGGCTGGTCTCTAACTCTTTTATATTCAGTTCAATGTTTCGTTTTTTCAAGTGAGTAATTCACACCTAAAAAACACTATAGGTCAGTATGTTATATTCTGAATGCTTAAAAGTGCTCGGATGAATTTTTAATGGAACTTACCTACCGACCTAGTATTAAGGACGGCTGCACTCAAATAACTAATTCAACGTCTCAGGATTCACATGATATTCTTCAATATGTTTTTGATGGAGATATAAGCAGAAGAATCAGAAGGCAAGTCAAGTAGTGATTTGCCTTCTAAAACATAAGATTCAACATTGTCGTCGGGTTGTATTCTTCCGAGATATTGGAAACCAGTATCTTCTGCTTTATTCTTTAGATTTTCAGGAAAATTATAGCTGCCTACTAGTAAGAAATATTCAAATTTTATGTTAACCTCTTGCATTATTCGATGAGCCCTTATCACATGATCGAAAGCTTTCTTGGAGGGATTTAGAATCTCGAAAACATATTCTACATCTGACGATATCCTTCTGTTTAAATGCTCTAGGCCAGCAGGGGAATCTATTAAAACATTCTTATAATTTTTCGATAATGTCAAGAGTATTTTTTTTAGTAGATCATTTGGTAGACAGTAACAACCCTCCTTCCATTTTGTTCCAATAGCTATTAGATCGAAGAAATCAGTTTCATGAAGATTCTCGATAATTCGAGGTTCAAGTCTATCTAGTGGTGATGTGCCCGAGACGCTACCGCCTTCTTCTTTAAATTCATACAAAATTTCAGATATCGTTTTCTTAAGTTCTACTCCAACCATTTCACTTAGGTTTTGATCAGGATCGGCATCAACAAGAAGCAGAGGTGTATTGTTTTTTTCAATAAGGTATTTAGTAAGTAACGCGATGAAACTCGTCTTACCTGTTCCACCTCTTCCAATCGTAACAATTCTTCTCATTGTGAGACACATTCCTCCATCTTGAAGAATGTTTGAGGTAATCTTCTGTTTTATATTCTATTCAAATGAACTTGCAATTGTTATTACATATATTTGAAATTATTATAGCTAGTTTTTTTGATGGGATGATATGTATTCTGCGATCAGATCTGATATTGAACTCTCAGTTGTCAATTGTAAACCTCTCCAACCTGGTTGAGAATTTATTTCTAGAACTATAGGCGGATCTCCTTCTATTAGATCAACACCTGCAATTTCACAACCAATCACACTAGCAGCTTTTATCGCTACTTGCTCTAGATCACCAGATATTTCAATATGCACTGGTTTTGCACCCTTACTTACATTTGTCTTCCAAGATTTGCCTTTCCTCCTCATGGCAGCTGCTACTTTATTCCCTATTACAAACGCTCGAATATCTGATCTTCCATGCTCAATATACTCCTGAACATAGAGGATTTGTTTGTTAAATTTTAGAGTTCTAAAAACTCTTTCTGCTACATCGGTGTCAGATATTCTTGCGGCGCCTATCCCTCTGGATCCAAAGATTGGTTTGATTATGACATCTGATCCAAACTGTGTAAATGCTGTCATGGCTTCTCTAACGTTTTCAGTTACTATTGTTTGAGGAACTCGGATCCCATATTCAGACATTATCGCTAATGTATTGTATTTATCAGCAGCCTTCTCTATGGCAGATGGATTATTGATCACTTTCAAATTAGACCTTGATAATTTCTGTAAAAGATTTAATCGGAATATTATTTGTTCTAGGGAACCTCTTCCTATTGGTCTAACTAATAATGTATCAAGGTCGTTCAAATCTAAATTTTGAAAACTTGCAGATGGGATCAAGCCTACGCGTGCAACAAGATCATCAAATGTGAAACAAAATGTTTCAAATCCTTGTTTCTTGAACGATTCCTTAAGCTGAATAGAACACCAAGCGTTTTCGTTTCGAGTAAGCAACCCAACTTTCATTAATGTAGACCATGGTCTTCTTCATCAACACTCCTATAAGTCTAATCTACAATCATCTGAAAGACTCGTAAGTGTAGGATATTTTCATTATCATGTTCAAGCAGGGTTGAACGATATAAATTGAAGAAATATCAAACCATTACTCCAAAATCAAGATATTGGAAGCCAAACATAGATTATAAAATAGCTCTACAAAAACTCCTCAAGGATAGAATATGTAATGATGATGTTATAGTAATCTCAGAGAAAGCTATTGCAACAGCTTCTGGCAGAATATGTGACGAATCTAAGCATAAACCTTCATTGTTAGCCAAATTCTTAGCAATTTTCTGGATGCGTATAGTGTGGGGACATTTTCTAGCACAGTTTTCAAGGATGAGTAAAAACAACATTAGTAGATTACAACAGTATCCATTCAAGGAGGGATCCTCGCATAAGCAAGTGACTTTAAGTTATGCAGGATTTCTTCAATCACTCCGCCATGGTTCTGAGGGTGGAATTGATGTTACTAACTTGCCTTATTCATATTCTTGTATTCCATTTGTGGATCCGGAAATAATAGCATCGGATATACGTCGATATATCGAAGAAATTTTAGATAGAAATATTGATGTAATGATCTCGGATTCAGATAAGACGTATAGTTTTTTTAGTTTTCATTTATCGCCAAGAAAAAGTTGTTTAAACGGCATTCATTGCTTTGGAGTAATAGCGTTTATCTTAGGACGTTTCTTCAAGTTAAGACCGCGTTCAACTCCAATAGCTTTTACAAGAAACGAGAATAATCCTGAAGAAGCTCTTCGCATAGCGGCTTTATCTAATAGAGCTCGCGGTGATGGTGCAGGTCGAACGATTTGGGACGTTGCTGAACGTTTCAAAGTTGACATAACTGGAGTAACTTGGAACATGTTAGAGAGTATGCCACATTATCCTGTTGTTATAGTAAGAAACAGTACATATGCATAATGAGATAACTAGGGCCGGTACCCATTCAGTGTGGCAATAGTTAATGATGAGCAAGTAAGATCGGCTGTTGTACCAGGATTCGATCTATGACCTCCTGTTCTAAGTCTGATGTCTAAAGCTGCAAGTTTTTCTCTTCCCAGTTCAGAAGTCATTCCACCAACTTCTAATGCTTTGGATGCAGCTGTTGATATCTCTTGGGCTCTAACTGAATCAGTCTTTCTGGCAATTAGTGTATCGGGAAACATTGACAATATTTTAAGAAATGTATGTACTATGGCGGTATTACAGTCATGATGTTCTTCTATTTGACTGAGAAAATATGGATAACCTATTTGGAAAGTTATTTTAAAATCATTCACCCATTCTGATGAAATCGTATCATATTTTGAAGATATCTGAAATATTTCAAAAAGTGAAATAGATGAATTTAATATCTCCTGACGGGAATTATTTTTTGATACATCAAACCTATCTGACGATCCTAAACCTCCAGCGTCAGATAATTTGATGGCGTCATAGACGTATACTGCATCCTCAGGTGTTGTTGAATGGGTTATTTTAATCAATGAACTCCTTAAATTTTTCACATTTTTTGATGTTTTTGCCCAAGTTAAACCTGCGGCGGCAGAAATTGGAGCCAAAAGGAGTATGGAGCCAAGAATAGTGTTTCCGCCATGCTGCCATTGCATCATAGAAGATGTGGCCTCGTAAATGATTCTGCCAATTTCAATTTGTTTATGGTCTATATCTCCTGATGCTACTCGGATACCTTGTTTGGTTGCTTCTCTTATGGCCTGACCTACAGCTATTGAGGAAGCTAGAAAATGTTCATATTTTGTATCTTCAAAATCTGCTGTTCGATGCACATTTCCAGGTTTTGGGTATGCACTTGATTCCAAGAGTAATGCAAGTTGCGAACAGCCAGAGACATATTCTACAATATTCTTAGAGTTAAGAATCATAATCTATCTTGATCAGCATATGTTATCCTTTAGTTTTGTCAATAGACTCCTTGACATAATCTCATAAGAATTCTAGGTTCAAACTAAGGATTTTAAAACAAACATGTAATAAATCCGTGTATGTCAAAAATAATGTTCTACTGATTCTATTAATTTACTAATTTATGTTTACAGTTTAGTAGTATAGTTCGATAATTCTGAGCATTAATTTTTATGTAAAGACTTATCGAAAGATAAGTAATCGGGCATCACTAAAAAAAGTGTATGGACGTGAGTGCCTATCACTCGTAAAGATTTTAGAGATAGAGATTTCATAGAAACAAACGACGGCCTATTTTTTACAGTTGTAGGTTATGTTCATCCAAATGAAAAAATCCTTGCATATCTGAAATATTACCCCAGTTCTGATGGAAAATGGACTTGCTCAGGCACTAGTTATGAGAGAGCTATAAAATTCTATGATATCCAACATCTTAAAGAAACCTTAAAGATACTCGAAAGAAATTGGCCAAAATATTTGCACAAAGATAAATTACTAAACATCTCTTTTAGTGCTGTTCCAAAAGAATTGATACTAATTCATTATAAGCCTGAAAAGAAATTAGATGAATTGATTAATTCTTCAAAATTGGATCTCCTACAAAGAAAGACAATTGATGTTGTCACAATTCTATCTGAAGAAAGTGGTGTAAAGTTTCAAAATTTTGGTATATCTGGTTCAATACTAATTAATCTACATCAAATAAGCTTCTCAGATATTGATCTCATCATTTATGAGAAGAAAAATGGTTGGAAAGTGAGAGAGGCACTTTTAAGCCTTATTCGTTCAGGGGGGTCTAAAATTGAGGCTTTTCCCAAAGATGAAGTACCGACTCCTTCAAGACAAAAAAGACTTAGTTTAATGAATGATGTGCAGCTCAGACTATTTTATGATCGAAAATGGAATCGTGGAGTGATAGATGGGATTCCTTTCTCAGTAAATCCAGTTTTTGCACCTAATGATGTTCAAGAGATATATGGAAAATATAGGTACGAACCTCTTGGGATAGTAGAAGGTGAAGCAATAGTGATTGATGCTTCAGAGAGCATATTTGTTCCTGCAAAATATCTCATAGCAGACGTGAAACTCAATAAGAAAGGGCAGTTTAATGATGTAAAAGAGGTCATCAGTTATGATAGAGACTACGGTGACATAGCCTTTGATGGGGAAAGAATTCTAATTCGTGGTAAATTAGAAAGCGTTGAAAACCTACATGATGGAACTATATGCCATAGGATAGTGATAGGATCAATTGAAGGAGAAGGAACTGACTACATCAAAATCGCTACCTAAATGAAAAAACATGTTTTATTGACGCACATTAGTAACAGCTTTAAGGAAGTATGCTTTTCACTGCAGCGATATATGAACGGACTATCAATCAATAATTGATGACTATAAGCTAAATGTGAAGAATGATGAATAGAATTCTAAGACTACAAGCAAATCATACGTTTTCGAAATTGCTGAGTTTGATCTCTGCATGTATGATTTACGCTAGTCTTATAGCACCAAATGTTGTGGCATTCTTAGCTGGATGGGTTTTTCTTTTCACAAAGAAGAATAGGTAATAGTCACTCATTTTTGACATCCATGTTGCTGATTCTTAATGCTAGAACAAACTAGTGCAGCACAATTATGAATCTGTAAAAAAGTTGTTAATAACCTAAAGTGGAACATATGTTAGTGTAGAACTGTTACAAGTGATGTTTCATGATGACCTCTGATGAGGATAAACCATACAAAAATATGTGGGTTCTCAAGACTGACAATATGATACCAAATTTGACATGGTATTGGTGGTGGTGGCTATTTTTTGTCAGGGATCCAGATAAACCTACTAAAGCCAAACAATTAATGATCCTGTGGTCAACTAAATATGCAAAGGACATCAAGATAATGGATAGGAAATGGTCTGTAAAACAATTGCCTACATGGGAAGGTCAAATGTTGAAATTCAATGGTATGACCGCTGCATGGTGGTATGACAATCAAAAGATGTATGATCCCTTAATGTTAGAGGAGATGGATTTTCAGGTAAGTCATGAAGGTAATACTGGAGAACTTCAACCTATAAAAAAAGACACAGATTATCGTTTCTACGGGAATCCAGAGAAATACATAGTAAACCTCAAAGATCACAAGAATGATTTCCATTTCGAGATGACACCATGGAACAACTATCTGCAGGAACATAGGTTCAGGGAGAGCACTTACACAAAGAAATACAGTCATAATATCCTGCAAATCTATGGTATGAAAATGAAAGGGGAAATTCATGGAACTAAGGTTGAAGGCTCAGCCTATCATCAGAGAGTCACAGTAAACGCTCCAGGTGCTCCTTGGTATTGGGGTATTGTACAATGGGCAGATGGAAGTTTTACTAGCTACTCTAATCCTTTCATAGGTCCACAAATATTCAGGACCAAGGAAAGCCCCACATCATCATTGGATTGGGGAGATATCAGTTTGTATAAAACCATCCGTTTCTACCATAAGGAAACGGATACCGAATATCAATTTAAATCTAAAAAAGTCAAAATAAAACACATGGTAGAGAATGGGCTTCCAATATTTGATGTAAAAGGTAGAGATGAGGAAAAGGAGATCCATTTTCGGCTGAAAGCCTACGCTAGAGCTTATTGGAGGTTCCAACAGCCTAAGCGGTGGGGAATGAAATCAATTCTTTATTACAACGAATATCCGGCAGAGGTTGTGGATTTTTCCTTTAAGACAAATGATGGATCCTTGAAAGTGGAAAAGAGTGATCTTGGAGAGGGGGTAAGTAACTTTGAACATACTTGGGGAAAACTCATATGATTTGTAATATTCCAATAGCGCGCGCTAATAGACTAAACTTGTAGAGTAGATAAAAAAAAGAATAGAAATGTTAATAGTGTGAGTGCGCGTTTTCATCGAGACTTGCGTTTCAGAGATTTTTTATGTCCGATAGAACGTTTATGGGTACGTTCTACATTCTTCCAGACTTCATCTGTCATTTTATTGAATGTTCTATTACAGGATTCACATCGACGTTTCTTCCAAACTGTCATAATTTATCATTAATACATTATGCTCTCAGGTAATAAGATTATGCGATCAGCTCATAACTGGCTAATGGTGTCACCCACCAGGCACTTCCAGGAGCTGTTTTTGGATTAAAATGCTATTTTTGAATAAAATAGGTTATTAAGAAAAAAAAGGGAAAAACTAAACGTTTTTTGAAACGTTAGTTATCGTGTGGTAATACTACCTGTTAGTCCTATGCTTTTGATAGCAGTCTCTACAGTAGACTGGTCTACCTTCTTGTGGTACAAAAGGTACTTCTGCTTCTTTACCACAGTCGGCACATGTTATCTTGTGCATAGGCCTAGATCCAAAACCCATTATTCTCACTCCTTCGAAACTAGTTATACAGATGATAATACTAAGAAGTAGAATCATGTATACTGCCGCGTAGTTCTGTTAGAGTTGCATATAAGTGTATATGTTTGAATTATTAATATTCACGAATTTTTTTCGTATGTGTCAATTTCTTATCCAATAAATTTTGAACAATACCATCACGGATTCAATTTAGATTTGTTTAGAGTTCCTTTTTCAGTCTTAACGGTTTCATTCTTATCACTATGATGTTTATCATCACTCTTCTCTGTCTTTCATATGTATCTAATGTAGGATCCCTGGTTTTGAGTCTGTATGCACGCGTTATCTATCACGAAATTATCACCGTCTCTTTAATTAGAACCATGGTGCGCACCACAGTCACCCATTTTTTAAAGCGTCCGTGTTCTTCATGTTTCATGTCTGTTGGGTATTCTTCGTTTATGTTTTTCCAGTGGAGATACATCACTACTCCAAAAAATTGGAATCCATACCCCTATGTTTAATTTAGTATTTTATGAATAGTTGAATGTGAGCCTGTAGCGCAAGCTAGAATTGAGTGAGCTAGAGGGCAACTTACTGAAAATGTGTTATTCTATACCCCACTTCTTTGTGATTCTCACCATTATGAAGATTACAATTGCAATGATTAAGAAAGTTATTAGAGCACCTATAAAATGGCCAATCCTGAATGGGCCAGCAGTAATTTCTTCCCATGCAACTCCAGGAATAACGAGCTGTACTATAGGCATGATGAGGTCATCTACTAGTGCCTTAACTAATCCACCGAGATATATGCCCACAATGAAAGCGACAGCTAACCCCATAACCTTGTATTTAGAGATGAAATCTAAGAATTCGGCCCATAGACCTTTGGGAGGTGGATGCGAAGATTTGGGTTCAAGCAGTTCCCTGATTCGTCTGAGCTCCTCCAACATTTCATTTTCTTTAGACATGAAAACTAAATTGCTGGCAAAATTCGTATAAGAAATTTTCTATAGCTTGCAATCATACATAATAAAATGTCAATTCTTGTTGGAGGAAGAATCCTCTACACCCCTTCCTGTTTTATTAGTGCGCTTACTTATCTTCAAAGTAAACACTGCTACCAACAATATCAATATAAAAATTGTTATAATTGTAAGGTATTTGGTCGAAACCACAATGCGATGCCAGTTGCATGCCAAATAGAAACCCCCATAGATCAACATTCCATTCCATATGAAACAACCCATTGTTGTATATAGTGTGAATTTCGCAATGTTCATTCTAGCCATACCCGCTGGAAATGAAATAAGCGTTCGAAAACCAGGAATCATTCGGCCAAGGAATACTGTGATTGAACCATATCTCTCAAACCAGTCCTGCGCCATTCTGAATTGATTCCTCGTGATCAAGGTGTAGCCTCTCACAGTCAACGAATCTTTCTTAGTTAGATAGTACCCAATTAGATAGTCAACGATTGCACCTCCTATCCCTGCCAAGGTTGTGAGTGTCAAGATTACCCAGAAGTCAAGGATTTCTTCGGAAACCAAATAGCCAGAGAATGGAAGTATCACCTCACTTGGAATGGGCAAACTAACACTTTCAATAAACATGAGAACGAATATTCCCTGGTAACCCAGCCCCGTGATCGTCTGAATTACTAACTCCACTATTGCTTGAGAGAAACTGGTTAAGTGTGGTATCATGTACGCCTGTCTATCAAGAGAGGCATATTCTATCAAGTCGATGATTAGAAATGCAACGACTAGAATCGTCACTATGCTCACAAGCTTTACGATACTTCGTCCAACCAAGTTAAGGGACATCTTCCATTTTTCTGATAATAGCATGCGCTAAAGAAGAAAGGAATATTGCAAGATGGATATTAAGAGCGCACGTTGGGTTATAGTTTACGTCTTTTGATAACGTAGACTGTTGATACTGCCAAGATTAGTTCAGCTAATGCTAAGTAAGGTGCCAGGATTTCAAAACTGTTTGTCGACACTACAACTCCACCAACCGGCGCGCGCGCGCTTCGTTCTCTCTTTATCTTTTTCCTTATTCTTGCGAGCGTAGCGAGCAATTATCTTAGTGTGTGTGTGCTCACCAGCTAAGGGGAAGATGCTTAATATATGCCGACTTTTACGTATGTGATGGAGTCAAAAAATGTTTATCCCGATTAAACAATCGAAAAAACGGTTTTTTCAATGTAAAGTCGTAATACTTTCAATCTTAATAATTCTTTCAATTCTTGCAGCTTCTTCACAAAATGCAAATGCATATACAATTGAGAATCATGTAACCTGTAAGGGTGTCGATGAATCTGGACAGATGTGGAAGCCAATTGATCCAACCACCATTTTCTATGATACTGATGAAGAAGTTTATTTATTTATTAATTTCGAGTACGTAACAACTTCTCATAGTATGATCATAAAATGGTATGACCCTGAAGGCAAATTATTCTATACAGATGATGGCCACCTTGATAATCCAAAATTAGAAGGTTATGATTATTACGAAGACTATCAATTTTATTGGTCTTTGTACATTAAAGATCATGATGCTGCAGACCTACCTGGTCAATGGAAAGTTGAAGTCTATATTGATGGTAACAAGGAGTTTACGGAACTTTTTGAAATAAAGTCTACTGTTACACCAGCAGAATATTCAGTAAACATATCGCCGACGAGCCAGACATTATCGCTCGGTGATACAGTATCCTTCGCAGTTACAGTGACTCTTACAAGTGGAGACACAGAGACAGTTTCTCTGAATCTAAGCGGCCTGCCCGGAGATGTTCAACACACTTTCTCACATGCATCAGGAACTCCAACATTCACCTCAACACTAACTGTAGACTCATCCAGCTCAACCTCAACAGGAACATATACATTCACAGTTAACGCAAACGCAGCTGGACAGGTAAAAACCGCCACGGCAACTCTCATAGTAAAAGAGGAAGCAGACTTTTCAATATCCATCACACCACCCCATAGAACACTCAATCAAGGAGAATCAACAACATTCACACTAACTCTGAATGAAATAGGAGAATTTAATGACCCAGTAACTCTTACCGCATCAGGCCTACCAACAGGTGCAACACCAAACTTCGGGCCAACCTCAGGTAAACCCCCTTTCACAGCAACCCTAAACATCGATACAACAAAGTCAACACTCGCAGGAAGTTACACTGTCACAGTAGATGCATCTGGAGGAGGCAAATCACACTCAGCCACAGCCTCTCTAACTATTAAAGAAGCACAGCAAATCATTGGATCTACGTTTATTTCTACGCTTATTACGAATCCGTTAGGCATGATAATTATCGTACTCATCATTATCGTTTTAGCTCTTCTTATAGCTCTAGCAAGGAAAAGGAAAGCTCCACTCCCTCAAGTTCAATCATCAAACATATCCTGCATACATTGCGGAGCTCCTTTAAAACCTGGAAGTATTTTCTGTGGTAAATGCGGTAAAAAATCAAATTAGTTTTTATCCATAGCCGGTGAGAGCGCCGTAATTTGGACCGTTAGGATATTATTTTTTTAGTGTGTGTGTCTTAGCTGGTGAGAGCATCCGAAATTGGATTGACAATTAATGTGATATTGGAAAACAAGGTACATCATACTTTGATTTGAGTTTCTTTCGTTTTCTTTTTCCAAGATTTTACTGCATTCTCGTATCCATAGTGGACCAAGAAATGTCCCAATCCGGGAATTCTAGCTAAGCTTCTTGAGAATGGCTCTTGCATAGATTTTTTAAATTCCGTTTTAACTTCTTGAATCTTGATTCCAAGAACTTCTATTTCATCTAAGTTTAAAGGTCCTAAACCTGCTTCGGATGCCAATCTTAAATGCATTATTTTTTTTGGGTCAAAACCCATAATGTTTGCCATTACAGCGTCTGTCGCCACTGCATTATCGCCAGCGACTATTAGATCTAACTTTATCGGATCCCCATGAAATGGCCCGAACCCTTCCAAACCTACTATTGCATCGACAACACATAGGGTTGGTGGAAACGTTTTTACAATATCTGATAACATCGGATCGATTTTTTTGTGAAATCGTCCTTTCTTTCTTTGTGGAAGTATACCGAACATGTTCTTCAAATTTAGCGTGACTTGAGTTGTAGTATGAGTTTTTGCTATTGGAGCGGATATGATCTTGGTCGCTTCAGTCAATATCTTACTAACTTTTATAGATTCTAATACGTATCCATCTTTAACTGGAACTTCTTCCATAGCTCCTTTACTTAGATTAACAATTTCAGCACCAAGCTCTTCCGAATAATCAACAATCTTGTTTTCTTTCAACATTCTATCGGCAATATACATTGACGAATCGGCTTCACCAATAGCTATACGACCAACTTTTTCTTTAAGAACAGAGGTTATTCCAGAAATCACTTCCAAGCTGGTAAAAGTTCCAATTTTTCCTGGAACTCCTCCACAAACGTTAGGCTTGATTAATACAAAATCTTCAGGAACGAAGAATTTTTCTATACCTCCAAGCAGTTTTATGGCTTCGATTACTCCTTCAGGCGCTCTTTTTTTGACGATAGAGACAGTAGACAGATTAAACACCTTTCAGTCTAGAGTAAAGATTGTAATATGTAAACTAGACGAGATAACGTGCTTTAAATCTTCAATTATTTATACCTTCAAGTCAAGAATTCAGAATCCATAATGAATAATTTAGAATCGTTGCTAAACTGACCCAGAAAATATATGGAATTAGTAACACTGCTGCTGCCTTAGATATTTTGTAGAATGCAAATATAGTAAACAAAATTGCGATCCATAAAATTACTATTACTACGAGTGCAGCAAACAGTGCTCTTAGACCGAAGAATATTGGTGACCATATAGCATTTAGAAACAGTTGTACGCCGAATATGATAAGAGCTGTTTTGACTTGAGAATTGTGAATGCCCTTACGCCAAACAAGGTAGGCGGATATCCCCATAAGTGTGTATAAAGTAATCCAAACAGGTCCAAACACCCAACTAGGAGGATTAAAAGATGGTTTTTCCAAGGAATCATACCATGTAGGGAGGGCAGATGTAGTAAAAATCGAGCCGATAAAACCAGCGGAATTACAAATTAAGATACTAATTATCAATTTTAGAGATTCGATTGATTTCATATAATTCATCTCATAATTTTAAATAATAAATATTAATAGAATTTATTTAATGAAATGATTTTAAGCCTATGCTTTCAACAACATTCTCAAGTTTTATTATCGTTAAAGGTTTATCATAGCTAAATGAAGTCCAACCTTCTTCCTTTCTTAAACCATGTGCAGAAAGAAAATTCTTTGAAATACTTGCTTTTCCAATTTCGGCCATTTTTTCAATTGCATCTTTCCTTTCATTAGGATCTTCAACGATCTTTAAAGAGCCCTTCAGTACAATGAATTTGTATTCACTAAGATCCGGTTGATAGCTTTCTATTTCTACACAAACTCGCTCATCTTGTTTGAGCAACTTCATTTTCCTGCCATAATCCGTAAAGTGAAAATATAAAGTATCATTCATGAAGACGTAACGAAAAGGAGCCATGTATGGATATTCATCTCCTTTAAAAGCTATCCTGCAAAGCATCTGTTCTTTTATGAAATTATTAATCTCGTTTTCATCCATTTTTGGTAATTTAACTTGCACCAAGAATTTCACCAAACAATAATTAATCAACGTCCAAGAAATGTAATAATATCTACATAGCGCACGCTAAGTAAGTAGTTCTCGAAGAGATATTTTATAAGGTCCAAGCTTTCCACCGAAATTTACAGCGGAAATTTTTACTACACCATCACCTGAAGATGCGGCTCTTATTCCTTCAGCCATCGATTTCTTAACACATGCAAGATCTATTCCGTTGAAAACAATTTCATATATGCTCCCAACTCCGTCCGGGACTTTAGAGTCATCTATGCTTCCACGAATAGCAGGGCAAAACGGATGATTCGTTGACGCAGGCAACTTATACTTATTTGAACCAACTTTAGAACCAGATCTACAAATCCCACCTGGGAAAGTGGTCACAACTCCTTCAACCGATCTAATTGCGGCAACAGCACTTTCAGTCGCAGAAAGAGCGTTTTTCAAAGTATCCGCCATTATTAACAGATTGCCTCCAGCCACTCCGCGCCGAACACCAAATTTATCCTCAATAATAAATTCCCCTTCCATAACGGGTATTCTCCAAATCGTTCTATCTCCTAGAGTATCCTTCTTTTGATAACCATCACCAAAGAGTCGAATTGCTCTACCAATCTTAAGACGCTTTTTGGCACCATAAATAGAATCAAAGGCAGCAGTAGTCGGACATGTTAGAATACATTGACCAATTCGAGTAAGCATCTGAGATTTGAATTCGTGACCGGTTCTATGATATATTTGAATATTAACTCCCGGTCTTCCATCTGGCGTTTTATCTGGAGGAACTGCTTTCCCTTCAATACCCCCCTCAGCGGGAGACATAATAATGGAAGAAGCAAAACCCGTCGCACTGATAGCGGCCTGTTGAGCCCATTTCTCATTCTCAGCAGTTATCATAATTCTTCCAACTATCATTGGAAAGGCTTCTGCAAAAGTATCTTCAATATCAACAGAAACCAAAATACTTCACTCGACAATTTGGATAATCATTATTCTCCTTAAAGCTTCCCCTATTATATTTCAAAACTATTGAAAAAACGTTCATTTCGGCGACTCTCACTGATTTGCCATTGAGAGAAATTTTTGGATTAAAGATATCAATAATATGAATTTATTAGTGTATTCTATTATTTCTGCAAAGGGGATATAGATTGAAAATTGGTTTTGCAAAAGTTGGTAATATTGCTTGCAGTCCATTACTAGAATTTATCTTTGATGAAAGAGCTGAAAGAAAAGACATCGAAGTTAGATCCTTTGGATCCGGATCAAAAATGGATCCTAATAGTTGCATGTCTATAGCAGACGAAGTTGTAAAATACAAACCAGATCTAATCGTATTATCCACTCCTAATGCTGCTCTTCCGGGTCCAAAAAAAGCCATGGAAATATTCAAAGATACCAAAATACCAACTGTAACCATTTCTGATAATCCTGCTAAAAAAGCAACCAAGACAATGGAAGAAGCTGGAATCGGATACATAATAGTTGAAGGAGATGTTATGATAGGTGCCAGAAAAGAATTCTTGGATCCAACTGAAATGGCATGTTTCAACTCCGACATCATAAAAATACTTGCTGTTTCAGGAGCCTTTGAAGTAGTAAGAATAGAAATATCCAAATTAATAGAAACAATAAAGAAAAAAGAATCTCCAGAACTTCCAAAAGTAACAGTGACTAGAAGCAAAGCAGTTAACTCAGCTTCGTTTACTAATCCCTATGCAAAAGCCAAAGCAGCATCTGCATATGAAATGGCACGACGTGCTGGAGAACTGAACTTTCAAGGCTGTTTCATTGAAAAAGATTGGGAAAAATATGTTCAATTAGTAACTTCAGGTCATGAAATAATACGAGCTGCTGCACGACTCGCAGATGAAGCTAGAGAGATTGAAAAATATTCAGATACACTAGCACGAAACCCAAATGACAGCGAAGGAGAAATACTTAGAAAAACAAAACTCATGGAAAAACCAAGCGGCGCCTAAAAAAGATCTCTCCAATTATTATTCAATTAATATTATTGAATGTGTATATCTTAGCGGAGCAAATGAATTGTATAAAACGGAACAAGAATATACAAATCTAAAGAGGATATTCTAAAAATGGGTCTAAAATGCTTCGAGTCAATTGATCTGAGCAATGTATTAATTGTTAGATTAAAACCTCAAGATGAGATACGAGAAAAGATAGAAGAAATAATGAACCAAAATGGCTTAAAAAAAGCTGTCATTTTATCGGCAATCGGCAGCGTTTTTGAAGCAACTTTTTTCGGCGTTAAGAAAAATTCTGGACTTCCTTTCGGTAAAGACAAAATAACAGTAATAAAAGAAACCGGGCCTTTCGAAGTATTGGCTTTAGAAGGAAACATCCTACCCGCAGGTGACAAATTAATTTCACACATTCATATTACACTTGGAGCACCAGACGGAAATATTCTTGGAGGACATTTAGATAGAGCCATAGTTTATACAACTCTTGAACTTTTTCTAGCAGAAATTAGGAAAAGCAAGGTTGAGAAGGAACCAGATAAAATCGCAGGAGGAATACAAATTAGACTGCCAATAGGCAGTTGATAATAGATCTTAAAAAATTTTGAAACTAATTTTACCGAAGTGATAAAGGTGAGTCACGACCCTGAACTAATAAAAAAATTAGAAGGAAAAGCCAGACTCCTTCGAAAACACACTATTGAAATGATCCGATATGCTGGAAAAGGTTGGATCGGAGGATCTTTTTCAGAAGCTGAGATATTCACAGCACTTTTTTTCCATCATATGCAGATCGATCCTAAAAACCCGGACTGGCCAGAAAGAGATCGCCTAATTTTATCTAAAGCCCATTGCTGTGAAATGCATTATGCAGCATTAGGTGAAGCAGGATATTTTCCAAAAAAATATTTCTCCACATATGGAAAATTTGGTGGAATATTGCAAGCTCACAGCCAAAGAACAGTACCCGGAGTTGATTACTCAGGAGGATCTCTAGGTACAGGACTATCATTTGCCGTGGGAGAAGCTATTGCCGCCAGACTCTTCAGTAGAAAAACCTCAGACAGCACTACCGTTCCACGAAATAGGGTCTATTGCATAATTGGGGATGGCGAATGTGATGGCGGACAAATATGGGAAGCCGCTCTTTCAGCAGGACATCACAAACTTAACAATATAACAACCATCATAGATAGAAACAGGTATCAGTCCACTGGTGCTGTAGATAGCATAGTGGACATAGAACCGCTATCTGAGAAATGGAAAAGCTTTCTATGGAATGTCATAGAAGTAGACGGACATGATATTGATCAGATTCTAAATGGTCTAGAGGCGGCTAAGAAAACATCAGATAAACCTAGCGTAATTATAGCTAATACCGTTAAGGGAAAAGGTGTTCCAAGTTTTGAAAATAAAGTACACTTCTCACCTTTGACTGAGCAGATGTACAACGAAGCAATGAAAGAATTGACATAATATTTCATGGATGGGGGGTCATAATATGTCAGAATTTCTCAGAGAATCTTTCAATGAATCTAAAACTATGTATTCTGGACATAATGAAGCACTGGTAGAATTAGGTGATGAACATCCTGATGTTCTAATTTTGTATGCAGACTTTGCACAAGGACAAGCAGGACTATATTACAGGAAAAATTATCCTGAAAGAATAATCAACATGGGAATCGCTGAAGCTAACCTAATGACTGTGGCTGCAGGACTTGCAGAAGGAGGCAAGATCCCGTTCACACATTGCCACAGCATATTTGCCGTTGGTCGAACATATAATCAAATTAGACAGATAGCTTTTGACAGATACAATGTCAATATCATTCTATGCAATACTGGCATGTTCTGGGATTTCATGGGAGCTTCACATCAAGTAATTGAAGAAATAGCTGCATTACGAGTATTACCTAATCTAGTGTTACTTTCACCTTCAGATGCTGTAGAAGCGAAAAAAGCATCAAAAGCTGCAGCATACTTGGACGGACCAGTAGTCATAAGATTGGCGGAACCAGAGACTCCAATCATCTATACTGATGATTATCATTTTGAAATTGGGAAAGCTGCATTATTGAAAGAAGGAAAAGATGTAACTATTGCAGCAACAGGAATCTTGATGTCAAAAGTATTACAAGCAGCAAAAATTCTTGAAAGAGAAAAAATAGATGTTCAGGTTCTCAATTTTCATACGATCAAACCCCTTGACGTAGAAACTATTAACAATTCTGCTCGAGAAACTGGAGCAATTGTAACTGTCGAAGATAGCAGCGTAATCGGAGGATTAGGTGGAAGTATAACTGAAATATTGTCAGAGAACTATCCAATTCCAATTCACAGAATAGGTGTTAGAGATGTTTTCGGTCAGACCGGCAACATGGAAGAACTAGCAACTGAATATAGCATGAACACCACTGACATTATCAAAGCTGTAAAGAACATTATAAAGAAGAAAAGAAAATAAAAACGGCCCTTTTAATCCAGTTAACTTAATTTAGTAAATTTTGAAATGCTTTCAACTACATCTTATATTAGAAGATTTGAATTCATTTAGGGGATGTGAACTGAATGGCTGTGAAGAAAATTACAATTCGCGATTTAATGAGCATGAAAAAGAATAGAGAGAAAATAGTTGCATTAAGCCTATACGATCATCCGACTGCATATTTTGCCGATAAAGCTGGAGTAGACATGATTCTGGTTGGAGATGGAAGCGTCGGTATGACTGCGTTAGGTTACAATAATACTGTGCCCGTCACGATGGATGAAATGATAATATTCTGCAAAGCTGTTGTCAGGGCCACAGAAAGAGCTTTTGTAATGGGTGATATGCCATTCATGTCATATCAGAATGTAGATGATGCTCTCAAGAATGCAGGCCGCTTCATGAAAGAATCAGGCGTCGACGCAATAAAACTTGAAGGTGGAAAAGAAGTCTGTGACAGGGTTCAAACTATTAGTGAAGCGGGAATCCCCGTATGTGGCCATATAGGATTGACTCCGCAATCAGCATCACTCTCAGGTGGTTATAAAATTCAAGGGAAGAAAGCAGAAAATGCAATGAAAATACTAGATGATGCAATTTCTTTAGAAAAAAGTGGAGCTTTTTCATTAGTTATAGAATTTGTGACGACAGAAATCGCTCAAATTGTCACTGACAAATTATCAATCCCGGTTTTCGGCTGGGGATCAGGACCATACACTGATGGAATAGGTCTTAATATAGCAGATGTTCTAGGCATGTCACTTGGATTGAAACCAAGTTTCGCTAAAGATTATGCAGGTTTAAGCAAATCTATGTTGAATGCGTTGACCAATTATGGAAAAGACGTACGCGAAAAACAATTCCCAGAAGATAAACACGCAATACATATGGATAAAATTGAATATGAGAAATTAATTACAATAAAAGGCAACTAACATACGTTCGTAAAGTGCTAATTCATTTTTTTTATTCTGTTTCATCTATATCTGTGTCTACATCTACGTTTATGCCCTTTCTTACACTCTGTGTGACAATACAAAAATCTTCAAAGAGATCTAAACATCTCTTTGATTTTGCAATATCATTCTGTCCAATTAGAGGTTTCAGGTTTACTTTAATTGAAGCAATTCTCCATCTACCTTTCTCGTTCTTTCGTATGACAGTTTCAACAACTGTATTGAAATCTTCCAAGTCAATTTTTGCTTTCTTAAAACAAAATAATAAACTGGCGCTAAGACAATCACCAACAGCTGCCGCTAAAAATTGAGAAGCGCTAGGTGCAGAGCCTTCTCCAATAGGTTCAGGCTCATCAATTAATACTTCGAAATTTTTAGGTGAATCAAAATTTGCTTTAAATTGATAATTTGAAATGCGACTTAATTTTGTAATAAACACTTTTTCATCAGTTGGTTTTTCCATAAACATTCAACCTGTTATTTTGTGAATATATTGTGAATGTTCTTTAAAAATCTCTTATTGAAGTGAACAAACACTCATGTACTTTGATTAGGAAAATCTTAGATATTGCGCACCTTCAATCAACTGGCAAATGCCAAATTATGTCTGGGAGAACAATAAATGAAAAAACTACAAGTAACATTACTGAGCGGTAGAAGTTTATCTCAAGGTAGAGAAAAAGAACAAGGAAAACTTTCTAAATCATATTTTCAAAGTGTAGCATGCTGTGAAATCAATGGGGAAGATATCAAAGAAATTGGATTAGATTATGGAGAAAATGTTCGTATTAGCACGAAATATGGCTCAGTTGTCATAAAGGCGATAGCTCCCAAACAGACTTTGGAGCGAGGAATTGTATTCATCCCATATGGAATATGGGCTACACAAATTTCAGGATCTGAAACTGATGGAACAGGTATGCCTTCTTACAAAGGTATATCTTCCACATTGGAGTCTGCAAAAAAGGAGAAGGTTCTGACTGTAAATCAATTGATAAAAAAATCATTTAGACGAAAGATAACGAAAAAACGGTGATATGATCATGAGCCAAAATGTCATCAGTAATGCAGTGTGCACAGTATGTGGGTGTTCATGTGATCATTTAGAAGTTACAATTGACGAGGAAAAAATCGTAAAAGTCAAGAATGCTTGTGCAATGTCGAGCGGTAAAATGCTAGGGTACATGAATGAAAGAATCACACAGCCATTGATGAAAAAAGGAAATACATTGAAACCTACCACTTATGATCGAGCAATCGAAGCGACTGCAAAAACAATTACGAAATCCAGTTCACCGCTCTTCTACGGTTGGAGTCTAACTAGCAATGAAGCAATAGAGATAGGAGTAGATCTAGCCGAAGAAACTGGAGGCTTCTTTGATAACACGACGTCCACTTGTCATGGCCCAACAATCTTAGGAGTTCATGAAATTGGAGAATCATCCTGTACTTTGGGAGAGATCCGACATAGAGCTGACTTAGTAATCTATTGGGGGGCCAATCCAGTACACGCTCACCCACTTCACATGTCAAGATACACAGTAATGAGTAAAGGACGATTTCGAAAATCAAGAGCAGATAGAAAATTAATAGTAATTGACGTAAGAAAAACTGATACAGCTAAACTTGCTGACGTTTTTATACAGCTCAAACCAAACAGCGATTATGAACTGATGGTTGCTCTGAGGGCTGCTGTTCGAGGTGATGAAATAGAACAAGAAATAGTAGCCGGAGTTCCAATTGATAAAATTGAAGAATTAGCTGAAATGTTAATAAATTGTGAGTTTGGAGCGTTATTTTTTGGTTTAGGTTTAACAATGAGTGCAGGAAAAAGTAAGAATATTGAAGCTGCGTTATCTCTAGTTGCAGAACTGAATTCAAAAACAAAGTTTGTAATTATGCCAATGCGTGGACATTTCAATGTTACCGGTGCAAATAATGTTACAACTTGGCTTACTGGGTATCCTTACGCAGTAGACTTTACACAAGGATTCCCCAGATATAATCCTGGAGAAACCTCGGCTGTAGATCTCCTTGCAAGGGGAGAATGTGATTCTGCCTTAATTGTAGCTTCGGATCCAATCTCCAATTTCCCTTATCAAGCAGCTAAACATCTAACCTCTGTTCCACTCATAACAATCGATCCTCACATCACTCCAACAACTATGTGTTCAAACATAATACTACCTTCAGCGCACGTTGGAATAGAAACCACAGGGTCAACTTATCGAATGGATGGAGTGGTTCTTGAAACAAGAAAACTTGTTGACCCACCTAAAGGCGTCAAAACTGATGTCGAAATATTGAGTGCTCTTCTAAAACGTGTAAAATTTCTTTCGAGGTAAATGTCTTGGAAAAAGAAATTTCTATTCTAAATGCGTTTGTTTTCGATCCACTAAATAATATTGAAGGCGAAAAGTTAGATGTTCATATCAGGAATGGGAAAATTGTTGAATCAGTAGGAAGAAAAGCTCGGAAAATAAATGCCTCAGGAAAAACTATGATGCCTGGTGGAGTCGATATACACTCCCACATTGCAGGATCTAAAGTTAATGCTGGTAGATTACTTCGACCAGAAGACCATAGAAAAGATGTTGAAATTAAAACAAAACACACCCATTCAGGAGTTGGTTATTCTATACCATCGACTCGTACAACTGGTTATCGATATGCTAAGATGGGTTATACTACAGTTTTTGAGCCAGCAACTCCACCATTGAAAACAAGACACACACACGAAGAACTTGATTCAACTCCAATTATTGACAAAGGCTGTTTCCCTCTTCTTGGTAATAACTGGTTCATCATGGAATACCTAAGAGATGGAAGGTTGGATGAATGTGCAGCATTTGTTGCTTGGATGATGAAAGCCACAAAAGGTTACGGTATAAAAATTGTAGATCCAGGTGGTGTTGAAGTGTGGGGATGGGGTAAATTCATTAAAAGGTTAGATGATCCAATACCAAACTTTGATGTAACACCAAGAGAGATAGTTAGAGGTTTATGTAAAGTAAATAAAATTTTGAATCTTCCTCATATAATTCATGTTCACACTAACAATCTTGGTAGTCCTGGAAACTATCGAACAACGATAGAAACGATGGACGCAGTAAGAGATTTGGCTGATGGAAAAAGACCAATAATTCATATAACTCACGTTCAATTCACAGGATTCTCAGGATCATCATGGCTTAATCTAGGTTCAGGTGCGCCTGAAATAGCTGATTACGTTAATGATCACAACCATGTTTCAGTAGATCTCGGTCAAGTAATCTTTGGCGACACAACTACCATGACGGCTGATGGGCCATTTCAATATTTCCTACACCAACTGTCAGGCAATAAATGGGTCAACTTGGATGTAGAAGCTGAGACAGGTTCAGGGATAGTGCCCTTCCAATATAAACGAACAAATTATGTTAACGCAATCCAATGGGGAATAGGCTTAGAGCTGGCTCTTCTAGTAAAAGATCCATGGAGAGTCTTCATGACAACAGACCATCCAAATGGTGGACCATTCACATCATATCCAAAAGTCATAGCGTGGCTGATGAGTAAGAAAGCACGAGAAAAAATGATATCAAGAATAAATAGAACAGCGAGAAGGAAACTTGATCTTCCAAATATTGATAGAGAATATACACTTGGAGAGATCGCTACAATCACAAGAGCTGCACCCGCAAAATCATTAACTCTTATGAACAAAGGACATCTCGGTCTAGGTGCTGATGCTGATATTGCAATTTATGATCTAGATCCATCTAAAGTTGATTTAGAAAATAAACCATTCACAATAAGGAAGGCTTTCAAAGAGACTTTATACACAATCAAAAACGGAAAAATTGTATCAAAGCAAGGTCAAATAGCAGGCAATTCATATGGTAACACGTTTTACACAGAAAGCCAAGTATCAAAGAATCTTGAAGCAGATTTGATAAAAGATATCCAATCGCGATTCAAAGATTACTATACTATAGAACTTGAAAACTATCCAATAACTGATAATTTCCTTAGAAATCCAGCTAAAATTAATTGTGAGGCTGAAGTCTAAGATGCCAAAATATACTCTCCGATTAAAGAAGAAAATTCAAAATCCTTTACATCTAGATAAAATTTCACCTGACGGATTTATAGATAAAAAAATTAATTCTATAAACGATATTGAGACTTGGGAAGGAAATAAAAAAGTCAAACTGAAATCGATATTTAACATAAAAAAAGATTTGCGTTACAAAACTGAAGAAGTAATAATTGAAATTCTAGGGAATATGGCTAATGCTAGACGCATTGGATATCAAATGACTAAGGGTAAAATAACAATCAAAGGAGAAGGTGGAATGTACTTGGGAGAATCTATGAAAGGAGGTCAGATCATTGTTGAAGGAAATACCGGATCTTGGTTAGGCTCAGAAATGATCGGAGGGACAATAACAGTATCAGGAAATGTTGGTGATGGTATAGGTGCTGCAAGTCGTGGAACCACTAAAGGAATGATAGGTGGAAAAATAATAGTGAACGGAAATTCAGGAAGCGACGTTGGTGCTTGGATGCAATCAGGGACGATAAGAATTTGTGGCAATTCGAAAATGTTTCCTGGTTTACACATGAAAGGTGGAACAATATATATCGGTGGAAACTGTCAGGGACGAATAGGAGCTCAAATGATAAGTGGTAAAATCATAATATCCGGTAATATACAGGCCAATCCTCTTCCAAGTTTCTCTTTTGATAACATCAGCAGTAAAGCAAGAATTGAAAAAGATAGTATAGATGGCCCATTTTACGTCTATACAGGCGATAATAATGAAAACGGTAAAGGAAGAATTTTCATTAATGTGGAATCAAATTCCCAATTGAAATGGTATGAAAAATTTTTAGAGAGTTAGATAATATGGGCACGAGTGTAAATATCGAAGCGATAAAACTAGTAAAAACTGCTATTAAAAACAAGATTCTTTATCGGATTAAAATAAAAAAAATTGCAAAAGCAACTATTATTGATGCTGGGGTGGAAACACAAACAGGAGCTTTGGCGGGAAAACTTGCAGCAGACATTTGTTTAGGCGGTCTTGCGAGAACAAGATTTACTTATCAAAAATTTGGTGAAGATACTCTACCTTCGGTGTTTGTAGAGACATGTTTTCCAGCAATTGCTACTCTTGGATCACAATATGCAGGTTGGCAGATTAAAACTAAAGATTACTTCGCTATGGGTTCTGGTCCAGCTCGAGCTTTGGCTAAGAAACCTAAGTCGATATATGATAAGATAAATTATTCAGATTTTTCACAAGAATCAGTGATAGTGTTGGAATCTGAAAAGTTTCCAACTGAAAGTGCTATTAATTACATATGTGATGAATGTAAAATATCTAATTCTAAACTCTATGTTCTGGTTACTCCAACTTCATCGCTAGCAGGCTCCATTCAAATAGCAGGCAGAGTTGTTGAAACTGGAATTCATAAATTGACTGAGATTGGTTTTGATCCAAAAACAATTGTCTTTGGGTGTGGTTATGCTCCAATTCCTCCCGTCCATCCAGACTCGATGAAAGCCATGGGAAGAACTAATGATGTGATACTTTATGGTGGAGTTACTAATTATTTTGTTAACCATGAAGATGATGAGGCTTTAAAGAAAACTGTTGCAGAAGCGCCATCATCCTGCTCGCGAGACTATGGGCGTCCGTTCTATGAGATATTTCGTGAAGCAAAATTTGACTTTTATAAAATTGATCCAAATCTTTTCGCCCCAGCCGTTATCACAATTAACAATATGAAGACTGGTCTTAGTTATACTGCCGGAACGATTAACGAAAAAGTTCTCAAGGATGCCATTGGATTAAGAAGGGCATAATCCCATATTATTCAAATTTTTCTTAGCGCCATTTCTGCAGCTGTTATAAAGGGCTCCCAATAGTCTGATACCGGAGGAGAATAACATGTATCAGTCGAGTTTACTTCATAAACAGTTAATCCTTTTTGAATTGCAATGGACGCCATGTTAATTCTCTGAGTTACTTCTTCGCCGCCTATGATTTGTGTACCAATTATTCTTCCCAGTTCTGGTTCAGCAATTAATTTTATTTTAATATCTGTACCGCCTGGATAATAATGAGCACGAGTTTTGGCAGTAATTGTCCCAATTACAGGTTTAATTCCATGTTCTTTGGCACGATTTTCTGTAAGTCCTGTCTGACCGATCTCTTGTCCTAAGAATCTAGTAATAGCGGATCCCAAAACACTTGGAAGCGTAGAATATCCACCGGCGGCATTTATGCCAGCTACTCTGCCCTGTCTTACTGCTATCGTTCCAAGCTGAGGCGATACAGGTCTACCAGAGACTATATGGCTAGTTTCCGCGCAATCACCTACAGCATATACTTCGTTAAGATTGGTACGCATTCTTATGTTGACTTTTGCACTTCTAGTAATTCCAATTTCTGCACCCATTTTCTTCAAAAGTTCTACTTCAGGTCTAACGCCTGTGGCAAGTATTACCATATCCGTAGATAACTCTGTTCCACCAACAGAAACACCATTTACCGCATCATTTCCAATTATTGTATCTGCAGTCTTTCTAACCATTACGTCTATGCCATTTTTGATTAGATTCTGTTGAACTAATTTTGCCATATCTGGATCTAGCATTTGGGGAAGAACTTGGGGAAAAAATTCAATTACTCTGGAAGAAAGACCGCGTTCTTTTATTGCTGCAGCAATCTCTAAACCTATTAACCCAGCTCCAATAATTATTGCAGATTTTGACTTCTTAATCTGTGAATCTATAGCTTGACAATCGTTTATTGTTCTCACTAGGTGAACCCCTTTCTTATCGGTTCCTTTGATTGGAGGTTTAGATGCACGAGCTCCAGTAGCGATGATTAGGCTATCATAAACTAGACTCTCTGTTTCACCATTTTTCTTTTGAATTTTAACTGACTTTTTATCGATATCAACATCGAGTGCTTTTGTTTCTAATAGCAGATTAAGTTTCATCATACGATAGAAATCTGGAGGATAAAGAACAAGATTTTGAAAAGAAGATATTTCACCACTTAGGACGAAAGGCATACCACATCTTGAATAGGCAGCATATTCCTCTTCTGTTATTATCTTGATTTCTGCAGTTCGGTCCTGTTTTCTTGCAGATGCTGCGGCACTAACACCTGCAGCTCCCGCGCCTATAATTATAATTTTACGAGTCATTACTTGCATACCTTAGACAACTATTTGATGCCGTAATGTGCATCATCGATTATTAACTTTGATCAAAATATTTCTGGAAAAACATTCTGCAAGTCATGATTTTTGGTAAATCACAGAGTTTTTTAGAAAGATATGACGTGTGTCATAAGTAAAATTAAGAGCTGCCTCAAATGTTATCAAAAAATTATACCGCCATTTTATTAGGAACCCATCACGTCCATAGCTACAATATTCATCTCTGGTGAGAGATAATTGATAATCACAGTACAAAAATCTGATGAAGATATAAAAAAAATGATTGAAGGCAGAGATAATGTATTCATTGTCGGATGTGGAACATGCGCAACCGAATGCCAAACTGGTGGAGAGGAACAAGTTAAAGAGTTAAAAAATAAACTCGAAAAGTTAGGGAAGAAAGTCACTGGCCAAGTTATCGTCGAATCAGTTTGTGATCAACGACTTACTAGACGTGATCTTAGGAGAAATAAAGAGGCTGTTGATGACTCTAATATAATAATGGTATTAGCTTGTGGTACCGCTACACAAACAGTAAGTGAAATTTCAAAGAAGATCACTATACCTTGTTGCGATACAGAATTTATTGGTACAACTGAAAGAATAGGCAAATTCTATGAGAGATGTAGAGCATGTGGCGAATGCATTCTATATGAAACAGGAGGAATATGCCCAATAGCAAGATGCGGAAAAGCCTTACTTAATGGACCATGTGGAGGACAGGCAAAAGGAAAATGCGAAGTAGGTGGATGGGAAAAAGAGTGTGCATGGATACAAATTTACGAAAGACTTCGCGATGAAGGCCGACTTGATCTATTTAAAAAATATCGACCTCCCAAAGATCATTCAGAAATGGCCTCTCAAAGGGAAGTTATTTTCCGATGACTAGAGAAGCATTCAGCGAACTAACGAAAACCATCAGAGACGGTACATTTGTTTATACAGGAGAAATTGAACCTGTTAAAACAACAAGTCTTGAAGAAACTCTTGAAACAGCGAAAATTCTAAAAGGTCATGTTGTAGCAGCTAACATAACCGATAATCCAACAGCATTTGCTTACATGAATGCGCTAATACCCTCATATTTCATACAGAAAGAAATTGGTTTAGAAGCCGTGTATCAAGTGACTGTCAGAGATCGAAACAGACTAGCTATCACAGCGGATCTTCTTGCAGCAAGTGCCCTGGGTATAAAAAACATACTCGCACTCACTGGTGATCACACAACTGTGGGGGATGATCCAGGAACAAAGCCTGTTTATGATTTGGACTCAACGGCTCTCGTTGATCTTCTTAGAAAGATGGTGGATGATGGTACTGACATTAAGGGTAATAAGATAGATCAACCCCCAAAATTCAATTTTGGAATTGCAGGAAATCCTAACGCAGATCCTCTGGAACCAGAGATTCTTAAGATTGAAAGAAAAATCGAATTAGGTGCAGACTTTATTCAAACTCAAGCAGTCTATGATGTTAACTTAATGAAGGAATTTGTCAAACAGGTATCGCGTCTAAAAGTGCCAGTAATAGTGGGAATAGCTCCATTCAAATCAAGAGGCATGATGGATTGGATGGTAAAGAATGTACCAGGCATCGTTGTACCCGAAGATGTCCAGAAGAGTTTGTTAGCAGCAAGAGAAAAAAGCAAGGAAGCTTTTCTTGATGAAAACCTGAATATTTTCGGCGATCTGATAAAAGAAATTAGGAATACTCCAAACGTTAGCGGGCTCCATATTATGACAATAGGTTTCGAATGGATTGTTCCAAAGCTTATTGAAAAAGCCAATCAGTAATAATTTTTTATAGAAATATGCATGATAATAAAGTAAGTTATCACGCACTTCTCATACTAAAGGTAGATCAGGAAAACATCATATTGATCTATTGACTTTGGAGATTCTTTAAATCCCTTCGGCAACAGTCATAGTTAAGGTACTTCTAACATCAGTTAGTCTTCTGATCTTAAATGTAACAATTTCTTTCAGTTTTTCCATAGTATCGGCTTCAACTTTAGCAATTATGTCGTATACGCCATATACGAAATGTGCTTCTGTTACATTGCTGATGCTTCTCAATTCCTTTAGGATACCTTCTTCCTTTCCTAATTCTGCATTAATCAAAACAAAAGCCGTGGGCATATGCCATCGATCTATTTTATTCACAATCTCTGATATTTAACAGTAGCAGATGGCCTTACATTCTTTCACTTAGGACTATTCCAAGCACATTCATGCAATTCGATACAACTATTTTGAATGCATTAATAAGATGGGCTCTGGAATTTTTCAATTCATCGTCATCTAGATGTGAAACGTCAAATTTTTCATAATATTCATGAAACTGTTTTGTTAACTGATTAGCGTAAGTTGCAAGATCATCAGGTCTAAGCCGATCAGACGCATCAATAAAAATTGATGGAAATTTTGCTAGTGATAATATCAGCCGCTTTTCTAAAGAATGTCCTAGTTTTGTGTAATTTATCGGAAGAGAAATGTTTCCGACTTTCTTAAGAATGCCATTAGCTCGAGTGTATCCATAGTTAATGAAGGGCGCGCTGTTTGTCTCAAAATTCAATACTCTATCCCAAGAGAAAACTACTTCATGTAATGGTTCAACTGATAGTAATGCATATTTGATCGCGTCTATAGAAATTGTTTCAGCCATATTTTTTTTCTCTTCGGTACTTAACATAGGAGAGCGTTTTTCAACTTCAGCGTAAGCTCTTTTGACTCCTTCTTCCACAACACCATCTAAAGTAACTATTTTTCCTCTTCTGCTTGACATCTTTTCTCCAGGAAATTTTACTAATCCAAATACAAAATGTCTCAGATTTTCAGCTAATTTTTTTAGACCCAAAACGGATAGAGCAACTCTGACATGGAGTTGTTCATGAAGCTGTTCCATCCCGACAACATTAATCACTTGTTTCGCATGTTCAAATTTAAAAAGACTATATGCAATATCTCTTGTCAGATATAGTGAAGTCCCATCAGATCTTGTTAATGAGACCGGTGGTAGCATGAAATCATCGCTTATTTCAAGCATCTTTCTGATTTCAAATTCTTCGATAACTTGATCTGATCTAAGTTTTAACACATCGTCATCTTTTGATACGTGTTTAGATTCTGATAATTTCTTAATTATATCTGATACATTTCCAGACCATAGTAAATCACTTTCCCAATCCCATTTGTCAAAATTTATCTTCAATCTGGAGAATGTTTGCTTGAAACCTTGAATACATAGTTCAGTTACTTTTCTGATAAGACTCTTAGTATATGCATCACCTTCTTCATATTTTCTCAATAGATTGTTGATTTGGCTTTCTGGATCAGAAATTTGGAGTAATCTTTCTCTAAGTTCTTCAAAAATATCTCGATTTTGATTTTGAAGTTGTAATGCTACAGATGTCCATTCATCAAGTTTACTCTGAATATCTGTCATGTCTATTTTGTCACTTTTATTATCTTCCAGCTCTAACAGTTTCTTTTTACATGATTGGATTTCGATAAGACAAGAGGTTATACTATATATTTGACCAATATAATGGTCGATTTTTGTTTTAGATTGGAACTTTTCGATATTATTGAATCCATATGCAACTATAGCACTTTGTCTTCCAGCATCATTGATATAAAAATGGGTTTCAACATTGTGACCTCTAGCTCTTAGAATCTTTGATATTGCATCTCCAAGAATTGAGTTCCTAGCTTGACCGATATGGATAGCATGGACAGGGTTTATGCTACTATGTTCGATTAAGATATTTTCTGGTTGTTTTACTTTGGGAAAACCGAAATCCCTGTTGAGGGTTCTTATCGAATTTATTACGAATTCAGTGATTTTTTCGGTCTTAAGATAGAAATTTAGATATCCTAATCCGGCTACATTGACTCGTTCGATATAGCTGTCTTTCGGTATCTGTATTGAATTTGCAATACGTTCTGCAATTTTTTTAGGAGGTTTACCCAATTCTTTAGAAATTTGAAGACAAATATTTGTAGAGAGATCTCCAAATTTATCTGAAGGAGGCTCTTCAATTTTGATTATAATATTTTTTTGTGTAGGAAATTCAGTAATAATTGCTTGATAAAGGATAGATCTACATTCATCAATCATAGTCTTAAATGGATTATCCATGTTATTCTCTTTCGTTTTAGTTTGAAACGTCATTCCATCGTACCTGGTTATATATCACTCTGAACGGGCCCGGTGGGATTCGAACCCACGATCACCGGCTTCGGAGGCCAGCATCATAATCCTTACTAGACCACGGGCCCTAACCGAATTAAGTTATAGAGCCCGCTATATGCATTTGGAATAGGTTTACAATATGATGATTATTTCATATTAATTGGTGTTGTCACACAAACGTTTTCTAAGGTGACCCGCTATTTTAACAGGAATTTTGTGCTCAACCTTCTTCTAAGCTCATCAAATTTTGGATTGAGTTTTGCAACTTCAAATCTTACGACATCAACTCTAAGATTAGGATCCCAACTTCCCTTACCGTATGTTTTTTGCCATTTCTTTTTGAATTGTTCTAAGTTAGATTCACCTTCTCTTTTAGCATCGTCGTCCGTAAAATCTCCTAGTCTTTTTCTGAGAACATCTTTAATCCTAATATCTGCAATTCTTGGTTCATAGAGATCCGCTTGCACCATTGAATCCTTACGTATTTTGGAATTTACTTTTTCAAGCGAGATTTGTGTTTTCATTCCTTTGAGCGTCGGTTCAATATCGTTTAGTCTGAATGGTAATTTACCCTGGGTTTCCATAACTTCTTCCACAATTTTTTCAACTGGTTTTTCAGGTTTTCTTGCTATTTCACGAACTACATGCCTTGCAGTTGTTCCACGAATCCCTTTTCGAACGAGCGTTTGTGCGACCTTGAATTGTTTTTTCGGTTCCTTTATCTTGCGGGCGATTCTTACAGCGGTTGTGTATTCGATCTTCCCTTCAGGCACTCTTCGTGATATTGTTTCTGGAGCTACCATTCGTTGAACTTTCTTATTCATTGAAGTTATTAGTTTCAACCAATCTCTAATCGTTAGTGGGCTCACTCCAACATAACTGGCAAGCGATTCCTCTGATGGATATTTCTCAGGAAACATCTCCATTAGTTTTAGGCAAGTTCTACCCTTCTCAACTGCACTTAGGTCTTCACGATGAATATTTTCTATCAAATTGAGTTCAATGACTTGATCATCGGTGAAGTGTCTAACAATCGCAGGTATTTTTTCCACTCCTGCTTGATGAGATGCTCTATAGCGACGTTCTCCAACAACCACTTCGTAACCTTTATCGACTGGACGAACAACGATTGGTTGTATCAATCCTGCTTGAGAAATACTATCGGCTAATTCATCTAAAGCTTCTTTTCGAAACTCTTCTCTGGGATTGAGACGATTTGGTTTTATCTTTTTCAAATCGATTTCTTTAACCGATTGTGACATTCTGATCTTCCCCAAGAGCTATTCAAGATCTTAATGATCTTAGTTTAATATAGAACTCCAAAATAACTCGATTTCATTGAGTTTTTGGATGAATTAGATTAATCTCTGTTCTGCTTAAATATTTCCAAAACTAGCCTTGTCATAGTTTTACAAAAAAAGAGATATTTTCCGTCTAGCGATCAATTGCACATACTAAACGGAATTCTAGGATGCAGAAAGTCCGTGCTAAAAGCTATATTCCCAGTTTATTCGATCTTGATCTCTTTACCTTTCGTTCCAGGTTTTTGCCTTTTTAATATAATTTCCAAGACCCCATTCTTGTACGATGCTTTTGGTGTATCTGGATCTACTGAAACTGGCAATTCCATTGTTTTATGATATTTTCTTTGTTGAGTGTTGACAGAGATCGTTAGGTCATTTTCACTGCATTGCAGGTTTATGTCATTTTTTTCAACACCTGGTAATTCTGCAACTACTCGTATTTGACTACCTTCAGTAATTACGTCAACTAGTGGTTCTCGTTCTTCTTTTACTGTCAAACTTGGTTTTGATGGTCCAAACCTCATTTGTGTTCCAGAGGGCTTAACGTTTCCGAATTCCCTGACGATTGGTTTGCCATCGGGGCCCACGCTCATCGAATATCCATAGACTATCGGTCCCATTTCTTTTACAGTGCTTCCGTCTGGAAGACGTCTCTCTTTGATAAGTTCTTTGGGCATTGTATTGGCCATGTCTCGAAACATATCTTCAAACATACTGTCCATATCTGAGAACCAATCATCAGAAAATGGAAATCTCCTTCTTCGTCTTGACCGTGAAGGAAAATCATCGTTCCATGACATATTTTTCACCTGTGAAATGTTACTTGTGGTAACAAAATATAAATGTTTCTAAATATGGTTCTGTCAAAAGTACGGGAGATAGCGCGCGCGCTCCCGAAGGTTATACAGAACCCTAAATATCATTTTGAAGGATAGATCATATCTCTTAGTCAGTACGACATTTTAAATAAACCCCGCATCAGATAAATAATAAGCGTAATTATTAGCGCCGCCATAACATAACTTTGAAAATGACTTTAAGAAAAAAATTTCCTAAAATGCATACAATTACGATGGGTCACTATTACATTTCAATATATGTCTATTCATGTCGGCAAAATTAATACAAGAACCACATCGAGAACATTTTATTTTCATATTCCGAATATTTCCTAACAATATAACATAAATGTTGGCTCATCTACGAGATTCGAGTTTTAAATCCAGATTTCTGTTTCTAAATAAGTAATGTGCATTCCGGAAGAGACTCTAAAGCAGTAAAGAATTCCATAAGCTTTGAATGATTTTCGATAAATTTCTAATATTCTGAAGCCGGGTGTGGGAATTGAACCCACATACTGCGGGTATCAGCTTTACTCTATTGCAACTAGGTAAATCTGCAGCCCGCCGCCTGAAACCGTTCGGCCACCCCGGCATATTAAGTGACTAGAATGATACACAATATTTGAATTTTTGTCCTATCACTCATAATTGTTTCAAGCAAATTTAGTCGATAACGCACCACTTGTACAAGCACCGACACACTCCAAACATAAAGTACATTCAGGATCATTAAACTTCTCCCAAGGCAAATCAAGAATTCTAATTTGCATAGGACATATTTCCACGCAGTCTCCGCATTTTGTACATTTTGATGGATCCCTTTTCAAACCTAGAAAACTAAACCGCATTGGAATTGCCATAAGTGCTCCGGTAGGACATACATATCTACACCAAAACCATGGAACCATATAGCCCCCCACAAAAAATATTGTGAGAAGAACAAATCCTAATAAAACAATATATCCAGAAGAAGACAAACTTGCAAAATTTAACAGTCCAGATTCATTGCCTGATTGGACCAATCTAGGAATTGTGCTGAACAAAGTCGTTTCAGGTGAAATGCGTAAGAGTATGCCTTCTGCGAAAGGACCAAGAGCATCCTTGTATCCGCTTCCAGTTTGCAGAAATAGTGAGAGTGCTAATGTAGATGAAAAGAAAACTATCAGAAATAATACGAAATATTTTACCTTTATCAAAGAAACATGTTTCCTGAGAGAAACCTTAGTCGTTACGCCTTTCATCTTAAGCATAAGATCCTGAATAAAGCCCATTGGACACGCCCATCCACAAAGAAATCTTCCAAAAACCGAACCGATCATCAATATAATGGCCAACGGAATAAGGGGGAACAATGGATGGGAAAGCATAACCTGAAAGTAATCAAGGACACCTCCTAACAGGGCGTATGATGAGCTAAGACTCGACAATACAGGTACAGGTACGGGGATAAAATTTGCTTCGATGAATGGATAAACAAATCTAAATGCCAAAAGGTTAAGAGCAAAAAATGCTAGAAATTGAATAAGATTTCTAAATAATGATAAAGGGAATCTGAATGACTGAATCTTAGCCCCTTTCTGTTCATCTGTCATGATCTTAACACCTATGGAGTTCCGGGCATTCCCATAAGTATTTTCAGATAACTAAACTGATCTACGTATGTCCCCAGAACTAACATCAGTAATCCTGTGGTCAGACATAATGATGCGATTATCTTCCTCATCAACTATACATCCAGATTAAACGATGAATAACGATTACCAATATAAATCATTGAATTTTCTAAAATGCATAGCTCATTTGACATATGAATCTTTCAGATAAATCCATTATTTAATAGAAAACAAATCCTTTGGGAATCTTAAAATAGCACTAATTATAACATTGTTATATATAGGTAGATTACACAAAGTATTTTGGTGGTCAATTTTTGAGAACAATCTATGTCGATAACGCGGCCACAACACAAGTAGATGAAAAAGTAATAGAATCAATGCTTCCTTACATGAGAAGCAAATATGGTAATGCGTCAAGCCTTCATTTTTTTGGTCGTGAAGCATACCAAGGTTTAGAAAAGGCTAGACAACAAGTAGCCGATTTGTTAAATGCTTCTACCAAAGAAATTATCTTTACGTCTGGAGGAACAGAGTCAGATAATTTGGCTATAAAAGGAATAGCACATAAACTCAAAGAAAAAGGAAAACATATCATAACAAGTAACGTCGAACATCCAGCTGTGATCGAGGCATGTCAAGCATTAGCTACGCAAGGATTTGAAATAACATATCTGCCTGTCGATCCGTATGGAATCATCAACATAGATACTCTAAGAAAGAGCATAAAAAAAGAAACGATTCTCATATCCATCATGCACGGTAACAACGAGATCGGCACGATAGAACCAATTCAAGAGATTGGTGAAATAGCACATGAAAAAGAAATTATTTTTCATACAGATGCTGTTCAGACAGTGGGAAAAATTCCATTAGACATTAAAAAGATGAATATTGATCTTCTCTCGATATCTGCTCACAAAATATATGGTCCAAAAGGCGTAGGCGCACTTTTCAAAAAAGAGGGCGTTACCCTAGAACCATTAATTCACGGTGGAGGTCACGAACAAGGCTTTAGATCTGGCACTGAAAATGTTGTTGGAACTGTTGGATTGGGAAAAGCTGCAGAACTTTCAAAGTCTAGGATGTTAGAAGATTCTAAGAAAATGTCCATAATGAGAGATAATCTAATTGATAAGGTTACTACAGAAATTGAAGAGTCATATCTTAACGGACATCCAAAATTACGACTTCCAAACAATGCTCATTTCAGATTCTCAGGAATTGAAGGTGAATCATTACTTCTTAGTCTTGATGAGAGAGGGATAGCAGCATCAACAGGTTCTGCATGCTCATCGAAGAAATTGTTGCCTTCACATGTTCTCATGGCTCTGGGATTAAATGAAGTTCAAGCTCATGGATCACTAAGAATTAGTTTAGGAAGAAATAACGAAAAAACAGACATAGAGTATATTCACAATTCAATTAAAGAAATAATAGTGCGTCTAAGAGAAATTTCTCCACTCTGGAAAAAACAAAGCATCTAAGAATTTAAACATAGGGTTTTTGATAGTCATTATATGTCTGTGGTTGGGGCTTTTTGATGGCTTGATGGATCTAGTAATTAATCCACTCTATAAACAGCTAAATTCTTAGCGAGCACTTATTTTTGTTAAATGTTACATCTGATTATTTATGAGTTATATTCATCCACTGCTTGCGATAATCGTTCTAGTATAACCTCAGCAACAACAGGTGTAACATTTCGCAGACTACAATCAGGATGGGCATATGCTATATTTTCGTTACCAATCATCGAAGAAATTTCATTAATACGTTCTAAAATTTTTTGAGTTTCATCAACATCATTTTCATTAATCGCTAAATTATAAACGCAACCGATACCTAATCTGGCTTTTTCATGGAATAATGATTTAGAAATAAGTTTTACATTACGTTGTTCTTTGGGTCCACTGAATCCTAAGCTCACAACATCTAGATCATTCAATTTCAATAAGCCTTCCAATAGCTTAGGCGAACGTTCTAAGGAGCCACAAATATGGACACTTAATGAACCTGGATGCTCTTTTTCATGGGATACTTGACTTACCAAATTTTCCAATATGTCCAAAGCTTTAATTGGCTCCATATACCCAGCCGATAAACCTGGTTCATCTAATTGAACAAATGAGCCGTGTCTAAGAAGTTCTGAGACTACAAGTCTGAGCGCTTCGGATAAATCTTGGTATAGCTTTAGATCATTGAAACCTGAATAGTATTTTAGTCCTGAAGTTGCGCAGGTCAAACCTAAGGTTATAGGACCCGTTATTGCGGTTTTCAAAAATACATTATCGATCTTCAACTGTTTAAGGTAATCTTTAGCATATCTAAAATCTCGAACTTTCAAAATTCTTGAAGGGTCTTCAGGTGGAGTAATTTTTGATCCTATGCTCAATCCTTTGGGGGCAGGAATTAAACCAGGAATATCTTGAAAGTAAGTTATCATATCAGTTCTTTGTTCGCCATCTGAAATGACATCTATTTTATTCCGAAGTTGGAGATCTATAATCTTTTTAATAGCTTCTTCAATTGGGATCTGAAGTTTTGGAAAGCTTCCTATTACTGTTTTTTTTAAATTCAAGATTTAGTCATCTCCGAGCAGTATTGGGTAATCCTAAGGTTATGCTACTAACCACATTTTCAAAATTTTTGAAATAGGAGTACCAATCCTCACTCCTAGAAATCGTCGTACAAACTCTATATCTTTATCGACTATTGCCCGGAAAATTCTAAGCATTGATAAATAAACTATGGCCCCGATTATAATGTGAATAACAACATAGTATCTATTATCAAGTATGATTTGACTTATGATTAGAGCTCCTACCATTACGAGTCCTGCAACCCAACTTTTCCAAAGAGCATTCAAATCTACTTGGAGATCAATCTTTCTGGCTGTAACAACATAAAGGCATACAAATGTTAGAATCAATGCAAGGGCTCTAGCGATGGATGCGCCTATAGGGCCAAGAATGGGAACAGTTAATATTCCAAGAAATAGCCCGGCAAGAATTGTACAGAATACTATTGATGCATATATCTTAGTTTCCTCAAGTATCAATAGTACTTTTCCTAGCATGAGGCCAAAAACAGACACCGCAGCTGCAATGCATAGTATAATCAACGGTTCACCTGCGGATTCATAGGCTCTACCTGCAAATAGTGATAGCAATTGTGTAGCGATCGAGGCCAGTCCAAGAGATAATGGTGTAGCAACTAAAGTGAGATATCTAGACGTTGACCTGAGAGTTGTTGATAGTTTGTTTAACCCTTCTCTGCTTTTTAATTCTGAAAAATGTGGAAAAAAGCCGTCTGCTATAGCGATGGGTATGGCATACAAATAACCAAATGCTTTGAATGCCACATTGTATACACCTAGTTCACTAAGCGAATAACCTAATAATAACACTCTATCAAACCAATTGTCTAACAGACTCACAAATGCTACAGGATATAATGGCCACGAATATCTAAGGAGTATTTTTAGATCGTAAGATTTTGTATGCCAAAATGCAATAGTGTGATTTATTGTCCAGAGAAATACAACACAATTAAATGCGTTTGCTATGAGCCATCCTGAAACAATTCCAATTAATCCAACCCCTAAAAACAAAAATGTAACAACAAATGTTTGTTGAATCAAAAAACTGATAACACCAAAAAGTCCAATTTCTCTAAGACGTTTAAGTCCAAGGAGTACTCCTGTTAATCCAGGCAGTAGACTTGCAAAAAAAATGTTAACGGATAAAAGCTGTATAATATTTGTATATTGAATGGATCCAAATAGAAACTCTGACAGATATTCAGCCAAGACGAAGCATAGCAAAGATATTGTGAAAGACATTAGCAAGTTTATCCGTAATACTTGATTAGTGACTCCAGCAGCGGAATCGAGATCGTCTTTTCCAAGTGATTCTGAGATAAATTTTGTCGCTGCATTTGGCAGACCTAGTGTACAGGCCAACTGACATGTGCTTGTTACCATTAAAAGTACAGCCATTATACCCATCTCAGTCTTAGTAATTAGACGTGTGACAAATGCGAAAGCAATAATGCCTATTAGAGCACTGATTGAAGTATCAAAAACTAAGAAGGATGCCCCTCTAGCCATTCTTACAGCTGAGTCGCCCACGATAAGGTGCACCCTCATAAACCGATATTATTTAACATTAAACTAAACTTTCTTTATTTTTTCCAATTCTTTTAGCGACTAATACCGCTGATTCAAAGAGTATTACAAATGGAACCAAAATTATTACGTCTGTGACAATAGTTGGGTCAGGAGTAATCACGGCTGTTACAACCAGAATCGCAATATATACGACTTTTCTTTTTCCTTCGATAAAGTCCGCTGGCAATATTCCTACCTGAACCAGAAGTACTAAAAGGACTGGTACTGTATATAAAAATCCAGACCCTATGGTTAAAGTAATCACCATGGCGTAGAAGTCTTTTATGTTTATCAATGGTTCAGCTCCACCTGACTTAATGAACCAGAGTATAATTCTCAATGTCAGTGGCAGTATCGCAAGATACGCTATGATAATTCCAAATACAAAAAGTACCACGAACCCAGCCACAAATTTTGATATGTGTGTTTTCTCTGAAGGATACAGTGCTGGAGTGATAAATGCAAATAGTTGATATGCAATTAGTGGAGATGAAAAGCCGATTCCAATCAAAAAGGCTAACGCGACATATACGTAGGCAGTATCCATAAGACCGCCTGCTATCAGTGTTGCTTCGCTTGGAAGAATATCGTATTTTATTCTATGCATGATCACGGCTATTATTGGTTCGTAGGTTCCCGATGGATCAAGTAGACCTTTTGGATTAGCAGGGAAGAAACCAATGAATAAACCCGAGACAATTACTGTTATGAATACAATTCTCATCCGACTGAGAAATTCATCTAAGTGTTCCCAGAAACTCATTTGATCGTATTGTTGTTTATTGGTGATTTAAGTTCCCGCCTGATTGTTCTGCACTAGCTATTAACAGATATCCTATATTATTATCGCTCCTTATCAAAAAAACAAGTTAAACCTTTGGAATTCAAGTATTACTACTCTGTTACAACATAGAGTTTAATGATGAATTTACTGATTGGGTTTTTCAGCTAAAATGTTGTTGAAATAGTTTTCTGCGATTTTTAGTTCATTTTCGCTGTTAATGTTAAAAAAAACTCTTAAAGATGGATCAATTTTCCTAATTACATTAATATCTAAATAATTTACTGATTCTAACATCGATATTAGATCTGAAACACGAGCATTATTACTAATTTTAAGTTGACGCAAACATTGCCGAGTTTTTTTAAATTCATAAACTGCAAGGAGTGGTTCTAAATATCCGTTTGGCCAACGTGGAATCGCTAAATCAAATCCTATGACTTTTTCAAAAAGCAAATTCAGTACTTCACTTTTAATGAATGGCATGTCACATGCTATTGCAGCTATATATCCCTCAGAAAATTTGTTCATACCTGATATTAAACCAGTTAACGGGCTTTTTAAATCTCCATCATCTCTGATTATTTCTATATCACTTGGTAAAAATTTTTGAAAGTCTTCGATAGAATCATTTTTGCTAATTGTGACAACAATCGAGTCCGTGATTCTTCTAACCTGATTTATTATGTATTTAATCATCGGTTCATCGTTTAGTCTTACCAGTGCTTTATTTCTGCCGAATCTTACACTCGGGCCTCCAGCTAGAATGATAACTCCGCGCATGCAATCTTTACCGGTAAAAGATAAATTGATAAAATTATGATCTTGATCCTTGTTAGGTTGATTTTGATCCGGCTTCGGTGATCTCTTTAGATATCTGTTCCATAGTTTTACCTTCAGTTTGAATACCTAGTTTCTTCGCCGTCTCTAAAAGAAGATCGGATTCCTTTGTTTGGTATTGCACTGATTGTGATGTTTGTTGTGCAGGCTGTGGTTGTATTGGTTCAGTAGACGTTTTTCCTCCAGAAGCATCTTTATACTGCCTTATTGCGTCACCTACTGATTTTGCTAATTGAGGAAGTTTTTTAGGGCCAAATATAATCAGTACTATTGCTAATATTAGAGCTATTTCCCATGGACCAATAAATGGCATTTAACTATCCCACACTTCATCTAGTGAAGAGTATCACATTATAAATGTTGATGTTTTATGACTCTACGCGTGTCCTTCCTAAAATTTATGGTTCGAGCAGATATGCTATGTTTTTTCCTAGATCAATTTTTAGATCCTTAGAGATTGATAGACATTTAACTCTGAACAATAAAGCGTGTGGTTTCGTTAGTTTGTATTCTGTGATTGTCTCGTAGTGAGCCATGCCTTTTGCAATGACTAGATCAGTGTTATCATACTCGTTGAGAAATTCTTTGCTACATTCTTCGAGAATTAATCCTACTGTATCTGTTCCAGTGGTAGTTACTTTATCTGCAATTTTAGTCATATTCACTATTTTAGCGTCTTCTAAGGTTGCATCATTACTTATTGGATGAGCTTTGACTGCAACCGTAATAGATGATCCCATGCTCTTGAGTTGTTCAACCAATATTTTGTCAAATGCAATTTCTCCAGCATTGTCTGTTAAAAACAGAATTCTATCTGCTTTGTTGGCTAATTTTTCGATCTTGCTAATATGATCTATTCCAATGTCTTTTTCGACTTCTTCAATCCACTTTGGTAGATCGTTATAATCAAAGTGATAATCTTTAATGCCGAATTCGAAAGCATTACCTACTATCGAGATCAAGCAGGCTTTTCTAAATTTATCTGAAGATGTTTCAGCTTTTTCCATATAATTTTTAGCCAGAGGTAAAAGTTCTATTGCTCTTTGATTACTGATGATCTTTTCTTCGTGAAATGGATCAGGATTCTTTGAAGTTTCCTTTATTGTTCGATCTCTAATTGTTCCAAGATATGCGGGTGTAACATCTGGATTTGTATTACAACTTATAGCTTTGAACGAATCAAGAAGCGATTTAAGTCTTATTTCTGGATCATCTGAAGCTTTTTGTGATTCTACAAAAGCTCTATTAACTAAACAACTTGGACAATAGAGCTTTATCTTCACTGAGTTCCCTCATCTTTCTTAGCTTTTAAGGCGGCATCAGCAAATTCTTGAAGAATTTTTTCCCAATTGGAAGCTTTAACGATCCCACTGGCCACTAATACTCCACTGCTGCCCAGTTTGATTGCTGAAAAAACGTCGTCTCCACATGTGATACCAGCTCCACACAACACAGTTACATTTTTGTTTATTCGTTTTATTGCATCAACTGATTCTGAAATAATTTCAGGTTTTGCTTTTGAAACAGCGATTCCAGTTCCTATAAGTTCTGGAGGTTCTATCGCTATTATATCTGGATCGAATGCGGCAACTGCCATCCCTACACTTGTAGTATTCACACACACCACAGAAATTAGACCTACTTCTTTAGCTCTGTTTAAAGCACTTTCAACATCTGAAAGTAGCATTCGTCTTTCGGAATGATTCAATATTGTTCCTGCTGAACCAGATGATTTTAAAGCTTCAGCAAGTATATGCCCAGTGTGAGCTCCAGGAAAGATGCCATCAATATGTTGAGAAAAAATTGGGATTTCAAATCGCTTCAATCGTTGTATATCTGTAAATTGGGGCGCCAAACCAATGCATATCCCAGTGTCACTAGAAATATGCTGTGTTATTTCAGCTAATTCCTCTGCTTTCGTTCCCATTGTTTCAGAATATGATTTCAGATTCACTAGGATTAATGGATAATTTATTAGATTTGAGGCCATGGAGACATTCACGCAATTAATGAAACTCATATATCTAAACTATCTGTTTAGGATGATACGTATATCTTTTTGATTCGTATATTACGGGTTTATTGCGTTTCTATTGTGGTTAGATCTAATAATGGTTTTTGGTTTAGGCATGTCCTTTAAGTTGTTGTGCAGAAACCAGATCCGGTTCTATGTTCTAGACGGTATCCGCATTCACGACATAGATAGACGTCATTTCCTTGGCTTATAATTTTGATGCTATTACATTTGGGGCATTTTATTTCTTTAGAACATTTGTGGCAGTAGTGGCCTTGCGATGGAAACCAGTCCATAAATTATCCCAGTTATTTTTTCGGTTCTTTAGATTTTATGATGTTGTTGTCTGTGTGGAATTCTAAGATGTCTCTATGAAGTTTAAAATTTCTGTTAGAGAGGGTTTGTATCATAGATGATCATGGTTAAGTAAAGGGGAGATTAAATATTGTTGATATTTGATGAAAGTTTCTGCATCATGGTACAGGTTTTTTTTAATTATTCTAATTATTTCAACTATTTTTGTCTCGATTAATCCAGTTTGTGCGGTTGAATTTACCCGATTAAAGATAGATGGAATTGCATCTAATTCTATTTCAAATACTGAAAAAATAACGGTCGTTCCTGCATCATTGGATATATCTGTTGTGAGCAGTAGAACGATACATCAGCAGAGAGCCATATTTTCAGGTATTCTAACTATTGGTGATCAAGAATTTGAGGTGGAAGGAACCATTTACACTCATGATTTTCAATTGACATCCATGATGAAAGTATCTCAAGAAAATATTTTCTATAAAATGAATTTTGCACAGTCCGGTTATCTTATTGGTGTATACAAGGATTCTGTAATTTCCTGTCATGGACGATACGGCGATTATGTGGTGAGTTTTAAAGGAGCAGTCGACGAATATCCAACTGCTCAATTCGCGCCCTTCTGGGAATAAACAAGCTTTAGAGAAGCTCAAAGAAGAATACGGTCTGTAAACCTTAGCAAATACTTCTTAACCTGTCTCTCCCCTATTTTTTACTTATTTGAATAATCCGGCCTATGCCAGGTCGGTTATGATCGGAATGGATAGAGGAATGGAAATGAATGAGCCCACCCACTAGCACAAGAAGCATGAATGCTAAAGAACTGAAAAGATTAAACGATATTATCAAGAAATATGATCGTGAGCGAAAAGTAGACGATAAACAATTACACATTGATATAGATAAGAAAAGTCGACCTGTTCCTATTCCCACCGAATGTGATGAGTGTGGTGGATCAATTATTGTTGTTCCATCTAAAGATTCTAAGGATTATATGCGCGTTTGTCAAAAATGTGGTTTAACTCATTCTGATGTTATATCCGAAAAAGAAGTTGGGTTAGGTGGCATAGATGAAAGAGAAGAGGTTCCTACACCGCCACCCTGCATATGTGGTAATGTGAAATTTTCATTTGTAAAAGAGCATGATCCCGATTTAGGTACTCGTGTTAGAGCTGTTTGTACTAGAAAGAATTGTCGTTATCAACGACTTTTCTATTTCAGGTTCAATCGTTGGACTGATGTCAGTAAAGGTAAAGAAGTTAGAGGTCAAAAATGGGATAAAATGGATTTACTAGAAGAGGATGAGAAGATAAACTCTGATGGTTGGACTAAAACATCTGAGGATTCTTTTATGGAGACTCAGCTGTGATTTTTTACGTTTTACGTAATGAGGTGTGTATACATTATTGAGTAGAGTGCTATCATAAAGCTAATTTTTAAGGCTAGATTGGCGAGCTATCCACATGGTTGTTAGAATTATCGAACTATATAGTGAGGAGAAAGATAGCTGATATGCGGGGGGCAAGCTATCTCTAAATATTCTGTTTTAAACTATTTTCAAAAATTAAAGCCCAAAACAACCTTACTTAAAAATTTTTAAGATATATTATGAGGAAGAAAGCTATCTCAATTACCTTGATTCGTCATTTATAACTGACATAAGGGTGAGAATAGAAGTCTATTTTTGGAGTTGTAAAATGTTTGAAAGAACGTATGGTTGGATCATACTTTAGATTGTACCCTAAACAAGTTAGAAAGATTGAGAGAACCGCTAAGAAACGTAAGATACCAATAGCAGAATTGATCAGGCAACTAATTGATAAACACCTTTCTTAAACCTTTGATTAAATCCGGCGTCTAAAATTCCTGGCTGGACTTCCCTTTAAGGTTCAAAGGTGGTAGTGTGACCTAGCAGTCGTCACACAATTTCTACTATTTTTTGGCTGCTAAAAACACATGGATGGAAAAACATAGAATGAATGAATTTTGTATGAATCCGAATGTGCAGCGAAGCGACTTGAAACTTTTTTTTAGCTGTTTCTATCGTGTTAGCGGAAGCTCTCGATGGAGGTGAAACGGTCAACTGATGAAAACAGATAATGTATTGACTACGATCACTGGTGCCATAGTGATTCGAAGCAGTTTGAAAGATTGGGATTCAATTAAAGAATATATTAGAGACAATTATCCAAACACCAAAATAATTTTTCAGAAAACTGCTTTGGGCCCGCTTGAGATAATTTCTAAGACCGAAACCAGAAATCGAGGGGAGTACTAGTTTTTTGTCAAACGGAAAGTTTGACTTAGGATCCGGATACAGTTTAACCTCGGAGCTAGACCCACAATTTCACATAAACTTAACCAAAGATAATGAGACAATTTGGCAGAGCAGCTACCAAAATGTTACAGATGCTAATCCTATAATGCTAGGTAATGAACTTAGAGAAGCAAACATTCTACCACCACAAATAACATTTGAAAATAAAAACATCCTAGAGCTAACCTTAACTGTTAAACAGGAAATGTTAGAGAAAGCCGAAGCGGATCCGTTACCATTCTTTGATGAAGTTCTCGAGAAGACAGTCAAATATGATAAGATGCATCGTAGACTAGTCCTATTAGGGCAAATCAGCGCATACGGACCTAACCCGCTAAACATTGCTTTGAAAGGAGAATCATCAACCGGTAAAAGTTGGGTAATGCTTGAAACCTCAAAGTTTCTACCTTCAGAAGACGTCATAATATACAGTGACGCTTCACCAACCTCATTCTTTTGGAAACATTCCCAGATCAAATGTAAAGAGCATGGAGAGAAATGTCCTGAAGGCTGCAGAGCCGAGAAATATAAGGAACTACACTTAGGCAATAAAATATTAATAATGCTTGATCAACCTTCAGACCTACTGCTTCAACATTTAAAACCGCTACTCTCACATGACCAGAAAAACATTATACGATTAACAACAGATCCAAACAAGAAAGGCAGCACTAAAGCGTTAGAAGTTAAAATTGTAGGGTGGCCCGCGCTACAATATGCAAGCTGCCAGCAAGCTACGGATCCAGAAATAGCAAGCAGACTATTCCTAATCTCACCAAGCGACTCAATAGAAAAAGTGGGAGAAGTCATACACTTCACAATAGGAAAAGAAAAGAATGCGTACGCCTGGCGTCAAAAATACGATTCAGACCTTAAAGTACAAACCGCGAAACAAATAATAAAAGAATTAAAAGAATTTAGAGCAAAATATGAAACAGTCGAAATAGAGAAACCATACCTGGACGTTTTTGAAGAAATATTTAATGAGAAATTTCCGAAATCACCACGAACCATGAGGACCCTGCCACAATTCCTATCATTAATAGACGCAGTAACCTTACTACACCACAAACATCGAGAACAGCGAATAGAAGATAAAACCCTAATCTTAACAAGCACAAAAGAAGACGGAGAAGCAGCATTCAAAATAATAGAATACTTCTATGAAAGCCTAAAATATGGATTACCAACAACAACCCTCGACTTCTATAATACAGTAATGATTCCCCTCATAAAAGAGAATGGACCCGCCAACAGGAAAGATATAGTGCAGAAATACTGTAAAGTTAAAGACCGACCGTTAGGAGAAAGATGGATAGTTCAATACTACCTTAAACCGTTAGCTGAAAAAGGATTATTATTCGAGTCAACCGACCCTGTAGATAAGCGTAGAACCCTCTATACACTAGGAGAATTAGAAACTAATGTAACAGAGGGGTCCCCTCTGCTACCTCAAACACTTGATAATATTAATAATAATTCTATCTCTAAGCAACCCCCACCCCTTAGTTACATTAGTTTTCAGTCTAGAGAGGATCCACAACAATGAATCTAACTTATTGCTATTTTTGCGGACGCTTACCCTCAACATTTGAAGAAATCAACGGATCCTGCGCTAAATGCGGATCCACAATAGTAAAAATACGGCTAAAGGCATGCAAAAT
>Ga0180438_10000813_pt1 | contig 57007 bp, 50 predicted proteins | sample SS_ome_12_FD_132455 | JGI IMG/M metagenome (GOLD analysis project Ga0180438, IMG submission 132455) | Hypersaline lake sediment archaeal communities from the Salton Sea, California, USA - SS_3_D_2 metaG | ecosystem: Environmental > Aquatic > Non-marine Saline and Alkaline > Hypersaline >... | reverse complement strand
GCTGAGTTAATCGCCCACGGTTCTTTATTTTTAGACGATTTCCGCTGCGTTGTCAAATGATTCCAAACCGGATAATTCGTGTTTCGCTCTTGTTTTCCTGGCGTCTTTAAATTTGTTTGACATAGGGACTTTTTCCGAATATAAATAGGATAATGGCCATTCGAAGGTGTCCTTACTGCAAAGCGATCATCGATGAGGGCTCCGAATATTGCTCCAATTGCGGGACCCAACTTCTCTTTCCTGAAGACGAAAATATCGATGAAGAAATTCCCGGCGAAAAAATAGTGGAGGAAGACGTTTCAGAGGAAGATAACCCGAAAAAGAAGATATCCTCTTCGGGAAAGCAGAAAAAAAAGCAAGAACAGCAGGAATTAGAACCTGTCGGCTCTGAGGAAGAAAGTGAGCCGGTAGCCGAAGAAGAGATCGAGGAAGAAGCCGAATTCGAACATGTGGAAGAAGAGGCTGAAGAGGAGATTTTAGAGGAAGAATCTGATGGGGAAGAAATAATCAGGGAACCCGGGATGGAAGAGGAATCTCCGGATGAAGAAAAGCCAATAGAGGAAGATTCCCCGGGACCCGAGGAAGAAGAACGGGATGAGTATTTCGTGGAGGTAAAGGAACCGGCATTCCGGACCGAAGATCTCGAGAAGGTGATCGATCCCGAGGAAAAGGAAAAAGTGGAAATCGAAAAATTCCTAAGATCTCTGAAAGAAGATCGCGAGGAATGGAACGGAGAGATCCCACCCACTGACGAGCTTCCCCCTTGGGCTGAAAAGATAAAGGATGAACAGCCGGAAAAACCTCCTTCTGTCGATACAGATGCCGAGAGCGAATATCGGGCTATGGATAAATCTCATGAAGAACTTTCCGAGGAAGCGGAACCTGGGTTAGAACATGAAGAGCCTGAAGAACGGGAAGAACATGAAGAGCCCGAAGAATCCGTTGAACGTGAAGAAGAGGATGAGAGTGTCGCGGAAATGGAAATTTTAGTGCCCCGTGGGATGACGCCAGAAGATGAAGTGCCGGAGATTAGAATTCCAGATGATGAGTTCGTTGAAGAAGAAATAACGCTCGAAGAAGCCCCGATAGAAGATGCTTTTGAGAAAATCACTCCTGAAAAGGAAGAGACCGTAGCCGATACCGGCATGGGATTGCCGGAAGGAGTCGAGCAAGAAAGTCTTCCTTTCGATGAAAAATCTTCCGTTGATCTCGAAGGGGAGGAAAAGTCCCCTCCTTCCAGGCTTTCTAATTGGATGAAATCGAGAGCTTTCGATGTGTTATTTATCGCTGCTCTTTGGATCGTTACGCTTCACATCGCTTCCCGGATGTTATCTACGAACCTCTTCCGGTTGATATCTCAGTCTATCCTTCCCTCTATAGCTTTTTATCTGGTTCTTTTGGCGGTGTATCTGTTCTTGTTCTTTTTATTTTTGGGGCAGACGCTGGGGGATCACCTGTTTCCTTATGAGGAGTAAGTCACTTCCTCGCCCAGCTTGAAATTCTCTCCCAAAAAGTGCTTTCTTGCCAGTTGGCTCGATGCTACTTCCTGAGGATTCCCTTCCACCAATATTTGCCCATCGTCGATGATATAGGCCCGGTCGGTAACCCGAAAAGTATCCCTCACATTGTGGTCGGAAAGAACGATGCCGATCCCTCTGTTTCTCAGCTTGATCAGGATCTTTTGAAGGTCGATCAAGGTGAGAGGGTCGATCCCGGTGAAGGGCTCGTCCAGGAGAAGGAACTTCGGGTTCAGGAGAAGAGCCCTGCAGATTTCCAGCTTGCGCCTTTCGCCGCCGGAGAGACGGAATGCCTTCTGATCGGACATGCTGTCGAGGCCAAGCTCCTCAAGGAGCTGTTTTGCCAACTTCTGCCGCTCTTTTTTATTGTTTCCCATTAGCTCCCATACCATCTTCAGGTTATTCTGCACCGTTGCTTTGAGAAATACGGAGTTTTCCTGAGGAAGATACGTGATGCCGTGGATGGCGCGCTGGTGGGTGGAATATCTGGAAATGTTTGTATCATCGAGAAAAAGTCCTCCCTGGTCGGGCTTCAGCAATCCCGCGATCATCAGGAACGTCGTTGTTTTTCCCGCACCGTTCCGGCCCAATAGTCCGATGATCTCGCCCGCGCGTATATGGAGGTTTACTCCCTTGACGACCCATCTGTTGTTAAAGCTTTTCTTTAATCCCTTCGCTTTGAGGACCGATCCGACCTGCTTCAACATCTTTTCGATATAGGGGAGAGGCTTGGCCTCTTTTTCGGCTTTGACGATATCGAAGGCGATCTTTTTTTCTTTTTTCAGGATTTTTTTATCCTCTTTTTCCAGAATGGCCAGAAGATTGTGGTAGGCCTCTTCGACTTGGATCAGGATTTGTTTGCGCTTTTCCTGGGAAAATTCCTCAGCGATCGGAGAGATCGCGATGGAATCTTCCGAATATAGTCTTTTCAAGTGGAGATAGGATTTTTTGATCTCTGTCAGCGTGGCGTCTGGATCCAGCTCGAGGATCTTCAAGTGTTTCTGGTACTTCTCTCTCGACATGGTTAATCTTCCCAGAGGTTTATTTCGGTTCCGCGCATCAGGTTTTCGGCAAAGAGCTCGATTTCTGTAGCAAAACGGGACTCGGAGTGGTGCATCAGGAAAGGTTTCTGCTGCCGGGTGGATTTTTCGATCGAATCATCGAATTCCAGAAAGCCTGCATAATGTGTGTCCATTCCCAAATATTTCTGGAACGTGCTTTTTATCGATGCCCCCAGATGAATATCCTGCATGCTTCGGATTTTGTTGAGAATCAGATAAATCTTGAATTCGTCGAATGCCTCATGGACGATGTCTCGCGTTTCGGGAAAATGTTTGAAAAAGTCGAGGAGTTCCCGAAGGTTGCTGATTTTATATAATTCCCGTTTTGTCCAGGTTTCGTCTGCCAGGCCTTTGAAGCCGTAAAATCTGAGCGTCATACGCAATTTTCTGTAGATCACGTTTTTCATGAACTGGTACATATTTTCCACGGCAAGAATATCCGGGGTTATGACCGCGATGCCTTTATCGGCGAAGAGGAATGTATCGATGATGCTGTAATGGCTGCCTCCTCCCACATCGAGGAGGACATACCGTGTTTTCAACTGTTTGATGTGCCGGAAGAGCTTTTTCTTTTGCGTGACGCGGATATTATCGGCTGTAAGGGAATGGATGTCTCCGGCAATGAGAGACAGGTTTTTTATCCCTGTTTCGATCAGGAGTTCCTCCAAGGGGGTGCTGGATTCGAAAAAATCGGTCAGAGATTTTTTCGGCTGGTTGATTCCCAATACTGAGTGAAGATTGGCACCGCCGAGATCGGCATCGAGCAGGACAACATCTTTTCTTCTTCTCTCGGACAGGTAGATTCCCAAGCTGCTGGAGACAAAAGTTTTCCCCGTGCCTCCCTTGCCACCGCCGACCACCCATACTTTAGGGGTGCCTGTTTGGGGTTGTTTTTCCATCTTGAGTTTTTTGTCCTGTTTATATTTTACATTATGCAAGAGTTACGTCAATCCAAAGAGCTGGATTATTATGAAAGTTTGTGCTTTTTTTACTTGTTTGGATAAAATAGGGGCGACAAATCTTTTAGCGAATCCGTTTGATGAAAAAAGTGATCAGCGCGTCCCGGAGAACCGACCTTGTCGCTTTCTTTCCTGATTGGTTGTCGTCTGTTCTCGAAGAGGAGGAGGCCAAGGTAAACGGACCGTCCGGTCACACCTATACCGTCAATTTGGGTCCGGATGTCGTCCACTCCATCGTTCTCTGGTCGAAAAATTTTAGGAATGTGATCGAGAATTTTCATAGATTGAGAGATAATCTCCAAAAATACGACCAGATCTATCTTCACTTCACGATCACAGGTTTGGGGGAGACCTTTATCGAGCGCAGTGTGCCCCCATACCAGGCGGCTCTAGAGCAACTGCCGGATTTAGTAAAAATTGTCGGGACTCCGGAAAGAATTACGATCCGTTTCGACCCTGTCGTTTATTGGAAGGAAAGGGACAGCGTCTGCACGAATCTCCATATTTTCGAAAAAATGGCCTCTTCCCTCCAAAAATACGGGATCAAGGATATCCGTATCAGTTTTGCCCAATGGTACAGAAAGGCTGTAAAGAGGGCGGAAAAAAACGGGTTCCGCTATATCGATCCTTCTGAAGAGGAAAAGTTGAAGGGCGCCCGCTATTTGATCGATGTGGCTCAGGCATGGGGGTTCGATCTGTATTCATGCAGTCAGAACTTCCTCACCGAAGTCATTGGAATCCGCCCATCCTCTTGTATCGATGGCCGTTTGCTGCAGCGACTCCACCCGGGAAAAGAACCAGTTTCCCTTGCTAAGGATAGGTCACAGCGGATTGAATGCGGTTGTACGGAATCAATCGATATCGGGAGTTACACTCAGTTTTGTCCCCACTGTTGTCTGTACTGCTACGCCAATCCCAAAACATAACCTGAATTATTTATAAAATATAACGACACCCTCATATTCTTTTTTAAACACAAAAACTAAATTAAAACCAAAATACGTGTCGGTATATTTTACCCTCCGGGCGAGCCAATCTTACCGCATTGACTTCGTTGTGGCCCGTTCGCAGTATACACATACAGCTCACAGGCCACTTCCTTGTCACTACGGCAATCTGGGCTCGTAAATAATCCAGGGGTGCTGTGGTTAGATAGGTTAGATGCCGACAGCCAGTCTTTCCGCCAGCGCAGGGGGCAGTCCCTCCCCGATGATTTTTTTCTGGGCTTTTTCAATATCGTAGGGGAATCGGTAGAATTTGACTTTTTTCGCGCTGGAATCGTAGATGGCGCAGGCAGCCATGGGATTTCTATCGCGGGGCTGTCCGATCGAACCTGGATTGATCAGATAACGCACACCCTTCTCGATCTTTATTTCGTTCTCATCTCCGGTTAGGAATGTTCCTTCGACGCTGTGGTCTTTTTCTTCATAGACGAAAGGAAAATGGGTATGCCCGAAAAAGCATATCTGGACGGGGATGTGGAGGAATGCTTCCGAGGCATCGAATTCACCGAAAATGTAGTGGTCCTCATCGAACGGCGCGCCGTGGCAGATCATGATGTCCTTGTTGACAATCACCGGCCCCTGTTTCAATTTGCAGAGATAGCTCATGTTCTTCTTTGTGATATGGTCTCTTGTCCAGTGTATGGCCGAGGCTGCTATGGGATTGAATGTCTGCACCGTGTCCAGTCCGCAGACGGCCTTGTCGTGGTTCCCTCTGATCGTGGATATGGGGTTGAGGAGACGGATTTTCTGGATGATCTCGTTCGGGGAGGCTCCATAACCGACCAGATCTCCAAGGAAGAGATAGTGGTCGACTTTGCGTTTTTGTCCGAATATCAGAAATGCCAGGAAAGCTTCCAAGTTTCCGTGAATATCTGTGAAAATGAGATATCGCATGTTTAATGAGTCCTTGTTTCTGAATACGTTTGGAACATTCTGTGAGCCTTGTAGGAGCTGCGTACCAGGGGGCCAGCTTCGACGTCCTCGAATCCAAAGTCCAGGGCGATTTTTTTAAGTTGATCGAATTCCAAGGGGGAATAGTACCTTTTTACCGGAATATTCTCTCTGGAAGGTTGAAGATATTGCCCAATGGTGAGCAGATCGCAGCGTGCCCGCCGGAGATCGGAAAAGGTGTGAAGGATCTCTTCTATCGTTTCTCCAAGGCCTATTATTATCCCTGATTTTGTGACAGCTCCGTAATCTTTCGCACAGCCGATGACTTGAAGGGAACGCCTGTAGTTTTCGATGCGTCTGTTAACGGCTGGATACAACGCTTCGGGTACTTCGATGTTGTGGTTGAAGATATCCGGCTTGGCAGCCACGACACTTATCAGGGCCTCTTCATCTCCCTTGAAGTCAGGAGTTAAGACTTCGATTTTTGCGCCAGGAATTTTTTCCCTGACGGCTTTAATGACCGCAGCAAATTGGGAAGCTCCTCCATCGGGAAGGTCATCACGGGTAACAGATGTGATCACCACATAACGAAGGTCCATTGCGACGGCGACTTCCGCAACCCTGGAAGCTTCGTCTTTTGAGGGAGGGGACGCCGTGCCTTTTTTTACCGCACAAAAGGAACAGTTGCGAGTGCACGTGTCTCCCAGGATGAGAAAAGTAGCCGTGCGGTCGGTCCAGCACTCTGCGATATTCGGGCATTTTGCGCTCTGGCAGATTGTGTGTATGTGCCCTTCTTTGAGCAGATTAGAGACCAAGAAAAAATTCGGGTGCGTAGGGAATTTGACTTTCAGCCACGATGGCTTTTTTTTGGCTTGTAATTCTGATGAAGACAAAATTCTACTTTTTAAGGCGGAAATTTATTGTGAGTTTCTACCTACCGCTTTTCTTATAAGGAAGAAAATTGTACCACTGGATTACAGACAGGGATCAATAATATTCGAATTCCCGTTCTCTCTTCAGGCGTCTTCTCATGCGTTTGCGGGCTTGGGCGTCCTTCATCCGTCTCTTTTCGCCGGGTTTGTAATAGACGGAGTGCTTCTTGATCTCTTTGATGATGGCTTCCTGCTGGACCTTACGCTTGAATCTTTTAAGCGCGCTCTCTAGAGATTCGCCTTCTTCAACTACGACAAATGCCAAAAAAAATCACCTCCTTATAAGATGATGGGAGAGTTTAACCAATTCCCAGGGGATTGTCAAGCGCCTATTTGGCGTTTGGCGTTCCTACTTGGCGCGATAGCGTATCTTCCCGGCCACGATGGTGTAGACAGCTTTGGTTGATAGGATTTCTTTCGGGTCTATTTCCAATATGTCCTTATCCAGGACGGTGAAGTCTGCATATTTACCCACTTCGATCGATCCCAGAACGTCTTCCTGGAAGGCCGAATATGCGGCCCAAATGGTGAAGCCTTTGATGGCTTCCTCGATCGACATCCGTTGTTCGGGATGCCATCCTCCCTGAGGCCAGCCTGTCGGGTCCTGTCGGGTTACGGCAGCATATATCCCCAACAGGGGATTATTCGACTCCACGGGGAAGTCGGATCCGCAGGGAATTATCAGGCCGGCATCGATAAACCACCGCCATGCGTAGGCTCCCTTGGTCCGTTCTGCTCCGACTCTGTTTTCCACGAAGGGCATGTCCGAGGTGCAGTGGGTGGGCTGCATGGCAGGAATGATTCCCAGGGACGCGAACTTTTCGACATCCTGAGGTTCGACGATCTGGGCATGCTCGATGCGGAAACGGTGGTCAGGTTTGGGATTTTCTTTCAGGGCTTTTTCGTACGCTTCTAAACAGAGACGGTTTCCACGGATGCCGATACAGTGGGTGTTGACTCCCATCCCTGCTTCCAGGGCGGCTTTGGATACCGCTTCGATGTATTCGGGTGTGATCCTGAGCAAGCCGGTGTTTTCAGGGTCATCTTCGTAGGGGAGATAGAATGACGCTCCTCTGGAACCCAGGGCTCCATCGAAATAAAGCTTGATACTACGCACCGACAGCATGTGGCTGCCGTAATCCGCGATGCGCTGTTTTTTGAAAAAGGCGACAAGATCCGTGTCTAAAGGAAGATCCTTTTCTTCTCCCAGCATGGCGTACACGCGCATGTTGAGTTGTCCGTTGTCTATGAGATTTTTGTAGAGCTCGATGTGGTGTGGACCGATTCCTGCTTCATGGACACTTGTCAGGCCGACTGCAAGGCAGCTTCGGACAGCTTTCAGGAACTTTTGTTTCATCTGTTCTTCGGAATCTGCCGGAATGTTATCGGACACGAGGTTCATGGCTCTGTTGACCAGCACACCCGTAGGTTCCCCGTTTTCTTTCCGGATGATGAAACCGCCCACAGGGTCGGGAGTGTCCTTTGTTAGACCGGCGATTTCCAGGGCTCTTTTGTTGGCGAAAGCGGCGTTGCCATCGATCCTCGTCAAATAGACAGGATTATCGGGAGAAACTTCGCTCAAAGGATCGTGCTCGGGAAAAGCCTTATCCTCCCAATCGTTTTGGTCCCATCGCCCGCCGACGATCCATTCCCCCGGCTTTGTGGATTGGACTCTTATGGCAACGGCATCGATAACTTCCTGGTAGCTTTGTGTCCCTGTGATATTCAGGGAAGTGAGTTCATCTCCCAGGCTGTGGAGATGGCCGTGTGCGTCTATCAGGCCAGGAAGCACAAGCTGCCCCTCCAGATCTATCACCGATGTGCTGGGGAGGATGTATTCTTCGACATCTCGATCGCTTCCGACAAATACGATCTTGTCCCCCCTGACAGCGACGGCTTCATGGATCGAGAAATTTTCGTCTACTGTCACCACCTTCCCTCTGTGCAGGACCAGGTCAGCCGGTGCCGGCCTGCCACAGGACAAGATTGTGGTCATAATGATGATTGCGAGAAAAATCAGCCATTTTTTATTTTTCATTATTTAGCCTCCTCAAGAGGATGCTCGGACATTGCATTTCCCTAGAGAAAAATATATCTCTGACGGAAAAATTTCAAGAGAAAATTCTGTCCATCTAATTTCGTGACGGGATACCTGATTACTCAATTCGTTAAATAAGGGGATAGGTATCCCGTCACGAAATTAAAACAGGGCTTTGATGAAGTAGAAGGTCATGACACCGGCAAGGACCAGTTTAAGGAACATGCCGGCCATCACCCCTGCGAAAACTCCCCAACCTGCTTTGAGGGCCTTGGCGGCTTCTTTCCCTGCGACGATTTCTCCCAAAAGGGCGCCGAGAAATGCGCCAGCTATGATGCCGAAGGGAGGAACGAAAAAAATCCCCAACAGCATGCCGATAATGGTTCCCCAAAAGCCATATTTCGTGGCCCCGAACTTTTTCGCCCCCAGAGCAGGAAGTAGATAATCCAATGCTTGAACTAAAACGGTCAGGATTCCGAAAATTATCAGAAGTCTGACCGAAAAGGGTTCCCACTTTTTGACAATGGACAGGCAAATGAGAGCCAAAAAACTGAAGGGGGGGCCGGCAATGCCTGGAATTATGCACCCGATGAGGCCGATAAGGATAAAGATGATCCCGAGAACGATCAAGAATTCCACGGGTTATTGACCTGTCACCGCAAAAGCCTTCTCAGTACGGTCGAATTGGCTTTGGCCTGTCTTAAAAACGAATCGAAATCCTCGACGCCTATCAGGTACAGCCTGTCCTTTTCCCCTTCGATAAAGAGGCCTCGCTCGCCCTGAAGGATAAGAAAGGCTCTGCGCCCGTTTTGAAGCCTGTACCATCCCGTGCGGAGGTTACCGAAGGACGTTCCGGAACTTCTGCTGATCGGCCGCCATTCGGTCTCTTGCAAATCTTCCACCCATGCGCGCTGGATTTTTTCCGTTTCTATGACCTGAGTCTTGGATAAAATGACTTTTAAAGTCACGCTGTCTTCCGTGATTTTGATCGAACCGGAGGACTTCATGGTAAGGAAGAATATTCCCAGAGCAAAACAAATCAGGGAACCCACGAAATAGTTGAATTTGCTTCGGCTGCCACGAAAAATTCCCCTAATAGCAAGAAGTCCGATAGCGACTAGGCCGATTCCGATGTAAGTCATGAGTTTCATGGCAGGTAACAAGGTTTCCATCTAATTCCCTCCTTGCGATTTCAATCCTGGGTTTAACAAATGTCTGTGCTATTCTTTATAGAGGACTTCATAGATTTCGCGGATCGGGGGTGTGATAAAATATTGCATGAATTTTACCAATTGTTCCTGGAATATGCGGCTGTGTTCCGTTTCTATCAGGTCTTCTTCTGTTTCCCACAGAGTCATGATGACGCAGTTTCCCGTTTTGCGGTCAGCCATGAAACTGGCTCCTATGTGACCTTTTATCGACTTAATCGAAGGAACCACTTGATCCTTGAATAGACCGGCTGCTTCATCGATTCTGTCCAGGTGGGTTTGAATCCTTAAAATTCTTGCAAACATGGCTTTTCCCTCCTTGCTTGCGATGGATAAAGCTTAACAACTCACAATAAAAAAAGCAAGAATCAGATGGGTGAATTGCTACTGGAGGGCGGTGAGGCGGCTGCGGGTGTCTTCCAGTTCCGGAATCCCGGGATCCGCATTCTGCCAGAGAGAGAGGAATTTTTGATAATTCCGTTTCGCCAGCTCGTTCCAGCCTTTTTGTTCGAAGATCTTGGCCAGACGGTAGTAGCTCTTGGCGTAAATGTCTCCGTAATCCAATCTAGCCAATGTAAGCGTGTGGATCTTTCCGTATTCTTCCGAAGCTTCGTCCAGATTCCCCGACATGAGATAGGCAAGAGCCAGGGAGTCGATAAACATCCCCCGATCATTCCCCATGATCCAGGGATGCCTGTCGAACTGGTACGGTAAAAGGGAGATGGCCGTATTGAAACTATCGATAGCCTGAGGGAGATCGTCCTGCGCAAGCGCCAGCATCCCGTTCAGGTGATAAAAATACCGGATCTCATTTTGATTCAATCTCCTCTCAATACTCTGCCTGAGCAGTGAGGCCGTCTTCCGTGCCTCGACCAGTCTGTTCATAGCAACCTCGATTAGCCCTTTGAAGTACAGTAGGCGTCTCTGGAGATCCAATCTGACGCCGCCCATATCGATCTGCATAGCAGTGTTGCAAACGTTCAATGCTTGCTGGTAGTTTCCCATTCTCATGTGCAGATAGGCAAGGCGCGTGGATAACCAAGCATGCCAGGCCGGTTCCTGAACACTTTCGGCCATCTGAAGGCCCTCTGTGATTTGCGCAACAGCCTCACTCCACCTTCCTTGAGATATGTAGAGGTCTCCCAGGCCGTCCTTCCCGTAAAGACGCGCCACCACCTCTCCTTCTCTGGAGAGTTTCTGGTATTCGGCCTCGGCATGGAAAAAATCCTCTTGGGCATGGTAGATATCCCCTTTTATCCAGATGGCGTGGAAATGCGAAGGATCCAGAGCCCGGGCTCTATCCGCCTCGATATGGGCAAACTCGTATTGCCTCTGGCACAGATAATTCATGGCATAGCTACCATGGATCCAGGCAACGTCATCGAATTCATCCAGGTATGTCTCGAGAATATGACCCGCCCGTTCGTACATGCCCTTTGCCATGAACGTCTCAGCCGCATTTACATAGTAAAAGAACCGATCGTAACGCTTCTGGATGCAAACCTCGTATCTCTCGATGGCTTTGTCCCATTCTTCGATGCTTTTGTATAGCAAGCCCAGTCGGTTGTTGGCGTCTCCATCCTCGGGATAGAGCGCCAGCAGTCTTTCGTAGGCTTCGATGGCTTTATCGAAAGTCGTCTCTGTCGATCTGTAGTATTCTCCCTGGATCTGGTAGATCTCTCTTTCCGAAACACGGTCGCTCAATTCGAAAGCTCTCTGAAAGTACTCTCTTGCCTCGGACGTGTATCCCAGGTTGTTGTAGACTGTCGCGGCAGCTTCGTATGCCATAGCAAATTCGGGATCGATCTCTACGGCTGTTCCCAGTGCCTCCAGCGCTCTCCCATAATCTGCCTGGCGGATGAACTCCATCCCCTCGGTATAGTATCTTAAAGCCTCAGGGGAGGATGTGGTGATCTGCCCGACTTGCTCATCGAGATCGGCTGCGATCGCTTCATCGGGGATCTGGAAGTTTTCCTTGATTCTTCGCGTCAGCTCATCCACCATTCCATAGAAGCTTTGTTCACCGGTTCCCTGAACGCTTTCCGATCCGATAAGCTCGCCCGAACCGGCATCCTGGAGAGTGATATTGATCCGGAAGATGTCGCCGGCTTTGGTGTAGTTGCCCACGATGACGTTTTCCACGCTTCCTCTTCTGGCTAAATCCCGCAAAACATCAGAGGAATACGTTTGTGTTTCCAATAGTCCGAGCTGATTGAGGATGTCGAACATGTTTTCGCCGCTCATGACATACAGGTATCTTGACTGAGAAAGATCGGTGATCAACAGATCGGATAAGGCGGTCCGCCAATGATCCAGTGATGGCTCACCTGTGTTATTTTTGAAATATAGAATGGCCAGCGAAGGCTTGTCTCCTGGCAGTTGAGGAGGTGTTCTTCTTTCCCATGGTTTCCAGATGGCCAGAACCAGGGCAATGGCCAGAATCAAAACCAACAAAGGGAAGAAATATTTCGGCAGTCCGAATGGTCGTGTTAAGTCCTTGAAAAAGATGGGTTTGCGACTCCTGGGGATCCTTTTTGTATCTTTTATGCTTTCCCCGATTTTAGCCAGTTCCGTGTATAACTGCTTGGCGCTCTGGTATCTGTATTCTTTATTCTTTGCCAGGCATTTCAGGATGAGGCGGTTCAGAACCTCCGGGATATTTGGGGCCAGTTCTTTCGGGCTTTTCGGTGTTTCTTCTATATGTTTGATGGTGATGCTGATCGGGGTATCTCCGATGAACGGAACCTTCCCTGTGACCATTTCATAAAGGATGATGCCCAGAGAATAAATGTCCGATCGTTGATCAATCCCTGTATCCTGAGCCTGCTCCGGGGACATGTATTCGGGTGTGCCGATCAGATGCCCCGATTGCGTCATCCCCCTCGATTCGAGGGACCTGGCTATGCCAAAATCCAGGATCCGGGCATTGCCTTCCTTGTCAATCATCACATTCCCAGGCTTGAGGTCGCGGTGAATAACCCCCATTCTGTGGGCCTCTGCCAAGCCTTCGCAGATTTGCATGGCGATGGACACGGCGGTTTCCATGCTGAGCTGTTTTGTCATTTTGATCATGCTCTGAAGGTCCTGGCCTGGGATGTATTCCATGATGATGAAGTGTGTTCCCTCGGCTTCGCCCAGGTGGTACATGCGGCAGACGTTTTTATGGGCCACCTGCCGGGCAAGACGGAGCTCGTTGCTGAAGCGGCCTATGGTCTCCTGGTCCCGGGATATTTCGGGGCGAAGGATTTTCAAGGCCACTTCCTGATTGATTTTTGTGTCCAGCACGCGGTAGAGACGCCCCATGCCCCCGCGGCCCAGTTCTTCGATGATTTGGTATCTTTTGGCGAACATAGCCCCCCGGTTCAGCTCTCCAAGCGGAGTGGGAAGGGGTTTGGTGGCCTCTTCATCCTTTTGCGAGGGTGTCGATAGAGGAGGGGAGAGATCCTCATTTGGTGGGATGAGCCGGGCTCCACAATTGCCGCAGAAATGCGCATTCTCGGGATTTTCTGCCTGGCATTTGATGCACTTCATCGCTTTTCCATCCCCTGGATCCAGAGCCAATAAGTTATCAATTCAATCGAAAAAATGCAAGACATGACGTCATTCGCCGGCACGACTCAGAGTCAAAAATGAAGTATGATTTCCAGAAAGGTCGAGGTAACAGGTGTTCTCGGGTTCTCGGGACGAAAAAGGGATATCGGAGGGATTTATCGGGATGTCAGCGATGTGAGGCGGGCTTTGGCGTCTTCGACTTCGGGGATCCCTGGATCCGCATCCTTCCAAATATCCAAGAATTTCTCGTAGTTCTCGATGGCCTTGCCCTTGAAGTCCATCTCTTCGTAGATTTTCCCCAGCATGAAGAAGCTCTTGGCGTATACATCGCCGTAGTCAAATTTGCCAGTTGTCGTTGTGGAAACGCTCTCATATGTTTTATGCGCGTTCTGCATGTCGCCTGCTCTGTAATAAGCTAATCCGAGAGATTCGGCATAAAGCAAATTGAGATTTCTAATAGCCGTCAGCAAAGATATTCCCTTTTTTAGGGATTCTATAGCATCGGGGTAATTCTCTTTCTTAAGTTCTATCATTCCCTTTAGATAATGATAGCCGCTCATCACTTCTTCATTCGGTGCCTGCTCGGCCAGCTCCTTCAGTCTTTCAGCCGTATTTTCGGCTTTATCGATGGAGCCCGTTTCAAGATAGACAAGACCCATATCACGCAATGCTGCTCTCTGTAGGCCAAAATCTTCCTGTTCGATGGAGTCTTCCACCAAACGATTCAGCTCTTCCGTCGCTCGACTGAGATTGCCCAGCCGAAGCTCTGCATATGATAATCTGGAACGCCAGGCCATGTCCCAGGTGATCTGGTGGAGCTTTTCTGCAAGCTCCAGGCCCTCGAGAATCTTGCCTTTGAAATCCTTGAACTTTCCCTGTATCAAATACAGACTTTGAAATGCTGAAATCCCCCAGGCGTGATCGATGGGCTCATTCCTTTCCATGAGCTTCCCGTATTCCTGCTCCGCATTCTGGAAATCTCCTATGTAAAAGTTGATGTCGCCTTTGCTCTTGATGTTCTGCCAGGAATCGGGGGTGAAGGCGAGGGCCCTGTCCGCCTCAGCGAGAGCTAGGTCATATTTTCCCTGGTAGCGGTAAGTCAAGGCCAGGTTGCGGCGAATGAAGTCGTTATCCTTAATGTTCTGGATATAATTTTCGAGGACTTCGATGGCCTTATCGAATAATCCTTGAGTCCGGTATATCCCGGCAAGATTCGTGAAGATGACGACATCTTCCGTTTTGTTTTCGATACACACCTCGTAACATTCGATAGCTTTGTCCTTTTTCCCAAAATATCCGTACAAAATGGCGAGGGCATTATTTCCCGTGATGTCATCGGGATAAAGTTCTGTCAACTTTTTTAAAGCTTCAAGGGACTTATCCCATGTTTTTTCCGACTGGTGCAGGTAGAATAGACCCTCGATGGTGTATCTTTCCCGGTCAGTCAGCCTGTCGCTCAAGTCCAATGCCCTCTGAAGCGCGACTTTTTCCTCCGCATCGAAATTCAGATTGCCGTAAGACCATGCCATGGCCAAATAGGCGGATGCGAATTCGGGGTCGATTTCCACGGCTTTTTCCATGTATTCGATGACCTTTTTATAATCGCCTTTGATATCGTAACGGATCCCTTCGACGTAATATTTATATGCTTCGGGTGAACTGGTCGTGACAGTGCCGATGTCCTTATCGATGTCGGTGGCGATCTGTTCGGGCGTGAGCTGGAAATTGGCTTTGATACGTCTGGTTAATTCATCCACCATGGAAAAGATACTCTGTTCGCCCGTCCCTGAGATGGACTCGGAGTCGATGTGCTCCAGGCTGTTTGCATCCTGCAAAATCACGTTGATCCGGAATTGGTCGCCGGCTTTGGCATAGGCTCCTGTCAGGATGTGATTGACTTGCCCCTGCACAGCCACCTGCTTGAGGACATCCGAGGAATAGGTTGAGGCATTTTCTTGATTGAGTTGCGTGAGGATGTTCAAGAGTTTGTCTTCGCTCAGGACCCGGATGTGCTTCGATTGGGTGAGGTCAGCGATCAATAGGTTCGACAGCATGGACTGCCAGTGGTCCAGGGTGTCGTCACCTGTGTTGTTTTTGAAATGCATGATGGCAAGGGATGGTTTGCCAGATGGTGGAGAGGTAGCGATTTCTTTTTGGGGGAGGAGCTGCCAGATGATGACGGCGGCGATGATGATACCGATCGCGATCAGTGCCGGGATAAAGACCTTTTTCGGGCTCAACTGGACAGTTATCTCCCGGGATGTGAGGGGTCTTTTCTTGGGGAGGATTTTTTCTGCCGTCGGTATGCCCTGTTCTATGGCTGAAAGATCGGCACACAGTTCTTGAGAGCTGGCATATCTTTGCTCCTTTTCCTTCTCGAGGCATCTCAGGATCACCGTTCCGAGATCGTCCGGGATTTGCGGATTCAGTTTCTTGGGGTTTTTTGGCGTTTCGCTTTTGTGTTTGACACCGATGGTGAAGGGAGTGTCGCCTTCGAAGGGCGTTTGTCCGGTGACCATCTCATACAGGATGATGCCGAGGGAGTAGATATCCGATCGCAGGTCCGTTTCTTTCCCGTCGACCTGTTCTGGGCTCATGTAATCGGGTGTGCCGATCATTACGCCCGCTCCTGTGATGCTTTTGCCTTCGATCGAGCGGGCGATTCCGAAGTCCATGATCCGGGCGTTCCCGTTCTGGTCGATCATGATGTTCTGGGGTTTGAGGTCTCTGTGAACGACTCCCAGCTTGTGGGCTTCGGATAAGCCTTCGCAAACCTGCTTGGCTATGGTGATGGCTTGGCCGGTACTGAACCGTCCCATCCGCCGGATCAGACCCTTCAGGTCATCGCCGCTCACATACTCCATCGTGATGTAATAGTCGCCCTCTTCTTTGCTGAGGTCGTACATCTGGCAGACATTCTTGTGGCGGATCTTCCGGGCGAGTTTCATCTCGTTCCGGAATCGTTCGATGGCTTTTTTGTCGGCGGCGATCTCGGGTTTGATAAGCTTGAGGGCGACCTTTTCGTTGACCTCGGTATCCAGAGCTTTGTAGACGCGTCCCATGCCTCCCCGGCCCAGTTCTTCGATGATCTGGTATCGCCCGGCGAACGTGGCACCTGTGGTGAGCTCTTCTTTGGGCGACTCAATGGTTTCGGTGACGGCGATTTTTTCTTTAGAAAAGCCCAGTTGTGTGCCACATTCGCTGCAAAATTTCGAATCGGCGGGATTGTCGATGTGGCATTTGGGGCATTGCATGCACTTCCTCCCCTCGGATCCCTCGACCATAAATTATCAACTTGTGAGAAAAAAAGCAAGACAGCGAAGTCATTTTTATTGGGCATCTAAAAGTAGTAGCATTCATGGTGATAACAAATTCCTATTGACATGGAAAGCAATATTCCTTAGATTATAACTAGTCAATAAATTGGTCTGAATAATGACCAATTTGGAGGATATGATGAATCACATTTCAGAGACCATCCCCGCCAGCAAGGCGAAGACATATTTCTCCCAACTGTTTCGGAGGATGAAGGAACAGCACGAATCGTTTGCCATCACACAAAGAGGGAAAATTGAGGGAGTTTTGCTGAATATCGAAGAATACGAGAGCCTCATCGAGACACTGGAGATATTGAGTGATAGGGAACTGGTGAAAAGTATCGAAAGAGGCCTGAAAGATGTGAAAGAGGGGAGGGTTTACCCTCTCAAGGAAATTTTCAAGGATTAGAATGAGCCGCCAGCCTTGAAAAAATACACGGTTCAATTCACGCAGGAAGCCAAAAAAAGGATCGATAAACTTGACGCATCCATAAAAAAAATCATACAAAAGGCGATCGATTCACTTGCCCAAAATCCTTACAAAGGAAAACCCCTGTCGCATGAATTGGCCGGGCTTTTCTCCTTCAGAACCTCAGATTACAGGATCATTTACAAGATAGAGGAAGGGCAGCTCATCATCATCGTTATAACCGTCGGCCATCGCAGGGAGATTTACAAAAAACTCAAAGAGTGGGTAAGCTGAATTATGGCTTTTGAAGTTCTCTCAGGCGTGTTTTGGCGTCTGCGACTTCGGTAAAAATGGGATCAGCGTCCTTCCAGAGATCGAGGAATTTTTCATAGTTCTCAATGGCTTTGCCAGGCTATTCTTTTTCCTCATACAGCTTGGCCAGCCTGTAATAGTATTGGGGTGGGATTAGGCGGCGGTCGCGGCCTTTCAATTCTTCATATCGGGCCTGTGTTCGGATATAATGTTACCGATAGGAACAGTCCTCATGAAAAATAAGATCTGGTCTAATAAATCGAATTCATTTGAAGAAGCCTAGGAGTTCGATGATGCCTATTATTTGTCCATGACCCCGACCGAAAGACTTGAAACGGTCCAATTTCTCCGTGAGGAACACGAGAAGCTGAATAAGGATAAAAACCATGAAGGTGGAATAAGATTACGAAGAGTTCTTAAGGTTATAAAAAAATAGCCAGCGAAATTTTATTTTTCGTAGGCGTAGGTGCCGGTGGCGAATTCGTTGATGAAGTTGGCCAGGTGACGGTTGAATGCCTGGGAATCCTCCATCATGATGAAATGTCCCAATCCGTCGAGATATTCCACCCAGATGGACTTGGCATGGGCTTGGGTCACCTCGTAAGAGACATCCATGTGGGTCGTTTGCATCGCCCTGACATCGAGCCGGACCTGTTTGAAGGATTCGGAGGCGTCGTAGCGCAGCAGTCCTTCCAGAGCGCCCAGCGCCACACTCTCGGGCGTTTTCACCATATCGAGGATGATCTTGCTCATCATGTCGTGGTCGGAATTTGGGGAAAACCATGTCAGGCGGACATGTTCCCTTATCTGTTCCCGGTAATTGTCCCGATAGGGTTTCAGCGCGCGCTGGATCTGTCCTTCATCGATGCCTTTCATGAAAAGGTCGGTGAAAGTATCGGCCCCCACCAGCCCGATAGCCCTGTCCGGGATCAGCTTGGCAGCTTCCAGGATTACCGGCCCACCCATGCCGTGCCCGATAAGAACGACATTCTTTAAATCCAGTTTTTCCACGACAGCGGCCACATCTTGCCCGAAGGCTTCCATGGTCCATTCGGTCCGGCCTGTTCCTGATCGGCCATGCCCGGCTAGGTCGAGAGTCACGACCTTGAAGTTCACGCCGAAGGAAGGGATCTGTTCGTCCCAATATTTCATGTTGGTGCACCAGTCGTGGACAAAGACCAGTGAAATATCTCCCTTCCCGTAGAGTTTGTAATGGATGGGAATGCCGTCAGCCGAGGCGGCATCTCCTTCTTCGACCAAGAGCTGGTTTATACCGGGCTGCATCTGACAGGAGATGATCCCGACGAAAATGGCCAATGCGATGATTATCCGAAAACGCATGTGTTTCATATTCGCCTCCAGTCCCCGATTACGTTATAGCACATAGGAGGATTTAAGGGAACAGCTTTTCATGGGAATATTTCGTTGTTGAGGGGCTCGAAAGTCTGCCTCTTGACATATATTTAAAATGACTATATGATTGGTCATATAAAATGACCAATAAGAAGACAAAAAAATATAAACAGCAGGAATCCAGGACTGTCAGTGTAGCGGAAGGAAAAGAGAGATTCAGCGGTCTGATGCGGGATGCCATGGAAGAAAAAGCGGAATTCATAATCACAAAAAGGGGAAAGCCTGTTGCCGCGATCATTCCTTATGAAGAATACAAACGTTCCAAGCGTGTGGAAGGTTATCAAAAAATCATGAAGGCACGCGAGGCGTTCTTGAAATCAGACGTTCACGCGGATGACGTCATTAAGGAATCTAAGAAACAACTAGAGAAAAAGGTTTGAAGCGAATCGTTGTAGATGCGAGCGTTGCCCTCAAATGGTTTCTATCCGATGAACAATTCGGTCAAGCTGCACTTTCTCTTCTGGATAAATATGTTTCTTTTGAGCTGGAAATAATCGCCCCATCGCTTTTGTCATATGAAGTGTTGAATGGTTTATCCATTGCGCAACAGAGAGGGAGGGTCGAAACAGAAAAAACAGTTATGGCATTTGAAGGATTTGTAGAACTGGAGATAGCAAAAAAAAATATTTTTTCGATTTATAATAAAATCATCCATTTTTCCAAATCGTTTAATCTGTCTATTTATGATGCGAGTTACCTCGGAGTAGCGGATGAAGAGGGGATCGATTTGGTCACTGCCGATAAAACCTTGTTTAACAAAACTAAAACAAACCTGAAATGGATCAGATGGCTAGGGGATTTTTCCTGTTGATCGTTTCTCTGCTTGGAATTCATCGGGGTCTTTCCATATAAATCCTGTCACTTCACCCAGGTCATCTCTTTGAAAAAGGATGGTGGCCCAGAACATCCGATCTAAGAATTTGTCTTTCCCGAGGGGGAGGAGAGGATAGAAATATGTGTCGCTCCAATAAAATGAAATCTGGCCATCCTTGCTTTCGACACTGACCCGGGATCCTGGGCGGTAAAAGTCCGGACCGAACTCGTATGCCCCGGCATATTCGGCCAGTATCGAGTCTTCCAAATTTTCGTATTTCGGTGTTTCCAACTGTGTGTATTCCTCGCCGAAAAGGATGGCCGAAAGGCCCTCGATCATGCTGAAGGGCGCGGCCGTGTAAATATTGCTGAGGATGATGATGCAGGCATCGTCATCGATGTATCTTTCGAGATAAGAAGCGAATCCCGGGCTTCTCCCGTTTATGGCCGTTACCCGTCTGCCCGAGCGCTCCCTGACGAACCAGCCATATCCCACATTGTCCACATGGGGTGTGAAGATCCGATCCAGGGTCTCTTTTTTGAGAATTTTTTCGGAATAGAGTGCCCTGTCCCACAAGTACAGATCCTCGCTCGTGGAATAAAGAGAGCCGTTTCCCGTCTTGATCGTCCAATCCAGATAGGGAGCTTTTTCCAGGCCGATCTGGCTTGTGGGGGCATATCCGGATGCTCGTTGCGGGGGCATAGTTTCCGCTTTGGAAGGGTGACCCGTATTGTCCATCCCCAGAGGTTCGAAGATATTCTCCCGTAGAAAATCGCCATAACTTGTGCCGGAAATATTTTCGATGATATATGCCAGCAAATTGTAATTCGAGTTGCTGTAGCGGTAGCCTGTTCCCGGTTCCTGCTCAAGAGGCCGGCCTTTGAACATGCCGATGATTTGTTCCAGAGTATGCGGAAACCGGGATTCCCGACTGTATTCGGGAAAATCGTTGACATTGGGAATGCCCGAGGTGTGTGTCAGCAGGTGGCGGATCGTGATTTCATCGCCCCGCGGATAATCAGGAAGGAATCTGGCCAGTGGATCTTCCACGCTCAACAGCCCTCGCTCTGCCAGAATCATGATGGCCGCTGCCGTGAATGATTTGGATATGGATGCGATCTGGAATACCGTTCGAGGGGTGCTAGGGATATCCCATTCGTAATCGGCCTTCCCGTACCCTTTGTTCACGAGAATCTTGCCTCCCTTTGCGATCAGGACCGTTCCGCTGAATCCGGCTGCTTTGACGAACGGCAGGGCGTAGTTATCGACCCTTGCTTCGAAATCAGACGAGGTTTTGGTGAAATCCTTTTTACAGGTCATCGCCAAAACGGCGCTTAGCAGTATCAACGAAATGACAGGAAACGGCTTGAAAACGGCATTCATCCGACACTCCTTCCGGGATTATATACTGAAACCAGGAAAAAAGGTTAGCGGAATTCCGATATAATCCGACAAAATTGTTTGTTGACATCGACTTTTTTCCTGTGGTATTTATCGGTTCGTTCAAGGGATTTGGAAGCGAGGATCAGCGTGAAATTTTCAATTTATCCCCATTCCATCCAAAAAAAGGAGGTAAACGTGAGGCTTTTTTCACAAACTCTATTTGTATTGGCGCTCATTTTGCTCCTGTCTATCGGCACGACCGTTTGGGCAGACGGGGTGAAAGTGACCAAAAGAGTCATGACAGAGGACGAATTCCTTCGTTTCAAGAACCAGTTCGGTGTCGCAGAGCCAGGGAAGAATTACAATGTCATCATAAACGGCCACGGGACGGGACTCAAACCCCCGACCGCAGAACAGTGGGAGAGGATCCGCGATGTTCCCATCGTGGGGAAGATCGTTGGCATCGATGCGGAATCCCTCCCGGCCTTTGTGGACAACTCCGAGACGCCCTGGTTTCCCCCGATCGGCAACCAGGACGGCGAAGGTTCCTGCACGGCCTGGGCTACGACCTATTACACGAAAACATTCCAGGAAGCGAGAGAACACGGGTGGGATCTTTCCGGATGCTCGTGGGAAGGGGGGTATTACGGGTACCCAAGCCTGGACTATCAGGATATCGTTTTCAGCCCGGATTTCGTGTATCACCTCGTCAACGGGGGGAGGGATTGGGGATCCTGGTTCTGGGATGCCATCGACATGATGTCGGTTATCGGGGCGGCAACCTGGGCCAACATGCCCTACGATCCCAGAGATTCCAGTACATGGCCCTCGGAAGCTGCCTGGCGGGAAGCGCCGCCCTACCGGAACGAAGGATATTATTATATAGATATCACGACCGATCTAGGAATCCTGGAACTGAAAAACTTTATCGCCGGCGAAAACCTGGCGATCATCGGTGTCGATGCCAATGAATACAGCGAATTGGACGAAAATGACCTCTGGACATCCGAAACTTATACCGTGACGAGCGTGAACCACGCCAATACCATCGTGGGATACGACGAGAATTTCGGGCCCTATTGGGAAGGCGGTGTGCAAAAATACGGGGCTTTCAAAGTCGCCAATTCCTGGGGTGTCAGCAGCTGGGAAAATGCTCCCGTTCCCGATGGTTTTTACTGGATATCTCCCCAGTGTTTGGTGGCCGACATCCAGACGGCCCACTGTTACGAGAATATCCCTGATTACGAGCCGGAGATGATCGCCGTTTTCGCGATCGACCACTCCCGGAGAGGGGACTGTGAGATCGAGGTCGGGATCGGCACGGAAAACATCAAACGGTTCGACGAATATATCGACATGGGCATCGGATATCTTCCGTTCCCCGACAACAAAATGGTGATGGATGTGACAGAAATTATGCCTTCAGAGCAGCGCGGTTCGTTGAGAGGGGCGCTCAGCGTTTTCGACGGGGGTTCCAAATTCACGGGCACTGTCGAACATTTCTCCTTCGAAATATACGATGATTACCTCTCCGGCATCCCGGCGGGTATCTACATATCTTCCGAGACGCCTCTGGCGACGGAGAGCGGAGTAACGGTCATCGCGTATGTGAGATTCCCCGGAGGGCTATTCTGGTAAATCCTCATTCGTAGCGGAGAGAATCGGCAGGATTGGTGTGAGCTGACTTGATGGCCTGGTAGCTTACGGTCAGGAGAGCTATAAAGAGCGCTGCCAGCCCAGACAACACGAATATTTCCCATCCGATATGCGTTCTATAGGCATACCGTTCCAGCATTTTTTTCATCACAAAATAGGCTACAGGCCAGGCAACGATATTGGACAACAGCACCCATTTGGTGAAATCTTTGGACAGCATGAACACCACATCCTTGACCGAAGCGCCGACCACCTTTCTGATGCCGATCTCTTTGGTGCGGCGTTCAGCCATAAAAGCCGCAAGGCCAAAAAGCCCGAGAGTGGATATCGCTAAGGCAAGCAGGGTGAAGTACCCGGCAATTTTTCTCGCCTGGCTCTCTGTGGTGTAGATGTAATTGGTGAGAACCTCGTTGAAAAAGAAAGGTTCCCTCTCATAGCTCGGGTCGATCTTGGCTATGGTGTTTTCGATGTGTTCCAGTGTTCCGGAAATATTTTCCGGTTGGACACGAGTGAACGCCAGGGAACCGGAATCGGGCCTCAGCATAAAAACAAAGGGCTTGACCTCGTGATAAAGGGGCTGGAAGTGGAAGTTTTTCACGACCCCGATGATCTGCCCCTCGTTCCGGAAAACCGAAAGCCGTTTTCCGACAGGCGATTCCATTCCCATCATCTTCACCGCTTCTTCGTTCACGATATAGGCCTCGTTTTGGTCTGTCGGGAACTCTCGGGAAAAAGCCCGCCCATGGATTATTACCATGCCAAAAGTATCGAAATAGTCGTGTCCCACATAATCCCAGTGCATGCTGACGGTTTCATCCGCTGGCTTCCCATCCCAGTCCACAGCACCGACCGTCGATCCGATGTGCCAGGGGCCCTGAAGGCTTCTCGTTACGCCTCGTACCCCTGTGTTATTCAGCAACTCGTTCCGAAAGGGTTCGAAGCTTTCCTGCATCTTTTGGCTCATCCGGATCACGACCATATTTTCTCTATCGAATCCCAGGTCCGTGCTCATCATAAATCCCATTTGCCTGAAAAGGACCACCGTGCTGATGATCATGATGATCGTTAACGAGAACTGAACGACCACAAGGGTTTTTCTCAGAGAACTTTTTGTGCCCATCCGGATCAGCCCTTTTAGAATGATCCCGGGTTGAAAGGCAGAAAGATACAGAGCGGGATAAGCACCGGCGAGGACCCCCGTGAATAGAGCAATTCCTAAGAATCCGGCAACGATGACCGGTTTGAGCAGAAGACCCATGGAAAACTGTTTCCCCAGGAGTCCATTAAACGTGGGGAGAAAAGCCGTCACGAGAATGAGGGAGAGCAACAGTGTTATCACAGATATCATCAGGGATTCCCCGATAAACTGGCGAATAAGGTCTGTCTTTCTTGCCCCGATCACTTTGCGAATTCCCACTTCCTTTGCCCTGGTGGTTGCCTTTGCCGTGCTCAGGTTCGTGTAGTTGATGCAGGCGATAAGCCAAACGAACAGGGCGATAGCCGCAAAAATTAACAGAGTCTGGATCAAGTCTCCACCCTGAGGGGAGTACAGGTGCTTTTTTGTCAGGGGGTGCAGGTGAAATGTGACCTTCGCGGTTTCCCACTTTGCGTGGTTCTCCACGATCGCCGTGATTTTTCTCTCTACTTCAAGGCGGTGAACATCTTTATAGAGAAGGACGTACGTATCGAGCGGATTTCCCCCCCAGTGTTCCGGTTCCTTGAAATCAGGAGCAAAATTTACGATAAAAGGAACGACGCCGTCGAATTGGAGGGATGACTGTAGCGGGACATCCTCCATCACCCCTGTGACCTGGAAATCGATCTCATCGTTCAACGTTATCGTTTTCCCGATAGGATCCTCACGCCCGAAATATTTTTGAGCCATGGTGTTCGAAATGACGATGGAGTAATTTTCTGTCAGCGCTGTGTTGGGATTGCCCTGTTGGAATGGAAAGGAAAAAATATCGAAAAATGATGGATCGGCTAGGGCGATTGTGTCGTTGGTGAATTTTTTATCCCCATGACTCAGCAGCAATCCCGAAACCGATTCGTACCGGAGAGCCTCACGAACCTCAGGGCACTCCTCTTTCAAAACTCTGGAAAGCGGGTAGTATGAGCTCATGGTTATTTGGGTTTCCCCACTGGAGTACGACATTTCAGAGTATACCTGAGCGATATCGTCCCTGTTGGCGTGAAACCGGTCATATCCGGATTCATCCTGGATCCATATAAAAATGAGAAGACAGACCGCCATCCCGACAGATAGCCCCGCGATGTTGATGATCGAATTGAGCTTGTGTTTGCGGATATTCCTCCTGGCCATCGTGAAATAATTTTTGAACATCGTCATCCTCCAGTAAATCCAGGCATATAAAAAACCCGGTAAAGATTTGATTATTTCCCTCCAGATCCACATTCTCGCTTTCAAACGACTCCCAGCTTGAACCTTGTGTTCGTACATGTCCGCAAAATTGCCGTTCAGATAAACATAATCATCTTTGGGCAGGACGCGCCTCAGAAGCCATATGGCTAATTCGGGGATTTTTGAGCGACTTTTTTTCATCATGGGAAATCAGTCTTCGAATGTGGGCGATTTGAACCCTTCCCACATCAATGTATTCTGTTTTTTGAGAGCGGCCAGCGCAGCGAGCCCTCGTTTTGTCAGCTTATAATATTTGATGGGTTTGCCTGTCGATGTATCGGGCCTTTTCACTTCTGCAGCCAGATAGCCGAAGGTATGCAGCCTGTTCAACGGAACATAGATCGTCCCCACAGAAAAGTATTTCCCTGTGAATTCTTTGATCTTCTCTCTTATCGGGATCAGGTAGGCCTCGTCTTTAAGCTGGTATATAGCCAGAAGAATCTGTTCCTCTTTTTTTGTGAAAGCTTTCATACCCGGCTCCTTATTGCCTATCACTTTGAATTATTCAAAGTGCTATTATAGCAAGGAACTTTGAAAAATTCAAACTTCAATAGGTTAGACGCAGCTAAGGCGAAAAAGGTTACCTAATTCTTGAAAAAAATTAGACGCAGGGAATCCATCTGGGGATATTCTTCTTGTAGTCGCGATATTCCTGGCCGAATTTTTCTTCCAAATAATTTTCTTCGTAAGCCGCGATGAAGTTATAAAAGATAAAAATGCCGATAAAAACGAAAAGAGAAATCAAGGAGAGAGTGAAGCTAATCAGAAATAGATAGAACAGGAGTGTCGCTAAGTAGAGGGGATGCCGCACACGGGCAAAAGCCCCGTCTTTGAGAAGTCGCGGGGAGGAGAGTATTTCATCGGAGACGGCTCTGTGCCCAGAACTCGCAAGATAAATAGCGAGTAAAAGGATCAAGCCTGCGATGAGAACTCTTAGATATACAGGGACATAGGGAGTCAAAATAGTGGAAAGTTTGAAAACAAATGAATCCAGTATCCAAACTGCCAGGAACACGAAAAAGAAAATTATTTGGCCCTTATCCCCATAAGGATGTTCTCCTTGATGACCTTTACCAGAAGAATGTTCCTTTTTATTAAGAGATTCTTTTTCCTTCATTTTTACCTCACTTTATAAATTCGAGATCGATGACAAGATATTGTGCCGAAAATATGCTGGATAGTTCATCTAGGGACCTTTCCCGAGAACATGGAATAAGTAAAAAAAGCGTAGTAATCCGGACGTTCCAGAATAAAGTCTTTGGAATCAGGGCTGCAAAGGCGTTGATATTCTGCCCGATCTTCCTCTGAGACTCCTGGCTGCGGTTCTCCCCAAAGCATCTCGAAGAAGGACACCAATGCCGTGCGTACGTCATCATTCAAAGGGGCATGAGCCTCATCGACAAAGGTTTGGGCTGCCAGATTTTTAAGACCCGCTTCTTTGAACCATCCAAGCGCACGCAGGAAGTTGAATTCGGGCTTTTTTCCCTGGACATAAGGAATATAGGATGAACAGGTAGCATTCAATCTTGCCTCCAGAAGGGGATACCCTGGAAGCAGCATTTGGGATGACCAGGCCAGGATCGCCAGGATTCCACCCGGTTTCACGACTCTGGCCAGTTCTTTCAGAACCGGAACAGGGTTATCCTCGTTCGGGTAGCCCACACAGTCCGCACTCCAAACCCAATCGAAGGTATCGTTATCAAAAAGCAGCTTGTGGACATCTCCCTGTCTGAATGCGATGCGCTCGGAAAACGCTGAACGACCGACAATATCCTTGGCATGCAGCAGGAATTCATCCGAAATATCCAGGCCGGTGACATGGCCGTCCGGACCTACCGCTTCTGCAAGCAGCATCGCCTGAAGGCCGATCCCGCATCCAGCATCCAGGCCTTGGCTGCCGGGTGGGATCTCGAGGGCCTGGATCGCTTCCCGAAGCATCGGCTCCCTCAGAGGATTTGCTTTGATCGCCATATCTACATAGGAATTCCTATCCGCCATTCTGAGTCCTTTCCACTTTAAAGATAACCGGTCGGAACCAATCCCTGCACCCGGTGATTGTCGTTCCGCTCACCTTGATCCCTGGCATATTAGCGCCGCATGCCACCATCATAATGTCTTGGCGTATGTCTGCCCAAGCCCACGGGCAGCATGCATAGAATTCTTCAGGAATGGTTGATGGATCGACCATGAATTCTTGTCCTTCTTGAAAGCACTCGCAAACACCATGATCCTGGTATTCGTCATCCAAATACTCGTCGATCAAATCCTGGTTTACCGTTCTTTTCAACACCGTGATCCGGCATTTTGGCATTTCGATAGACATCTTCTTGCCTCCCTAATGTCCCCTATGTTGTAGACTCTTTTAGCGCCTGCAGAAGTATATCTAATAGGAGAAAGGATAAAATGTCAATGAGGCTTTTCAACAAGTTTTGGGTAGCTGTAACGGTGGTTATTACGCTCGGGCTTCTTGCCTATCTTTTTCCGCTACTTTTAGGGAAATACGGACTAATAAAAGCCGTGCTTTTAGCTTGCCTTATTCCCTTCGCTTTGTCACTCGCGTATTTGCGGGGGTATTGGATTTCCACCCTATTCGAAAAAAAGGCTAAACAGACCAAGCAGAAAACGGATGTTTGAATCTGTCTTCTAGAAAGGAAAACACACAGACATCCCTTCGCAGGATGCCAAATTCTTGATTAAATTTTAAAATGAAAAGAGATCTACTCGGCTTTTTTTACTTTGCTTGCACAGCAGCACGTCTGATAAAAAAGGCTCATGATGGCAAGCAGTGCGCCGGCGATGATGATCACCCATTTTGCCCAGGCTGTGCCCAAGAAGAATATGGCCATTACCACGATCGCAGCGGCCAACAGAAAGCGGCAGAAACATAATTTCATTTGAAAATCTCCTTCCCGATTGAGATTTTCTCAATATTAATAAAAAAAATGATCAAATACAAGGAAAGAAATCCGGCGATTATTTATTTTGACTTTCAAAAATGATGAAATCCAGACCTGAACTTGAATCCATTCTTTGATTATAGAAAATTTTCTGAAAAGACTTGACAATCGAGGGAAAAAGAATTAGTATACACTTGAGTAGCGACTATGATGGATAAAAAGGAAATCATTCAGGCTATCGAACATTTCGGCCTCTCGGCGTATGAAGCTAAAGCCTATTTTGCCCTTCTTTCGGAATCTCCTTTGACGGGCTATAAACTCAGCAAAATTTCCGGTGTTCCCCGTTCTCGGATATACGAAACGATCGAAAAACTCGCATCAAAAGGGTTGATCCTCACTCAGGAGGGCGATACAACCCTGTTGATGCCTGTCAGCCTAGAATCTTTTTTGGAAAAAAAGGAAAAAGAAAGCAAACGCAATATCAACTTTCTCAAGGAGATCCTACCGCAACTCAAAAAGCAGCCGGAAACTCAGGGCATCTGGACCATTTCAGGACGGGATCAAATATTCGAATCGGTCATTCATTTTATCTCGCAGGCCAAAAGCCATATCTATTTGGTCAGTTTCGACAGCGATATCATTTATTTTGAAAGTGCATTGACCGGGCTTGAAAAAAGGAAGGTATCCGTTTTCGGTGCTTATTGTGGAGAGAAGGAATTCAGACTAAAAAATCTGTATCCCCATCAAGGGTTGCCATGCTCATCCTGTCGCGATATTTCTTTGACCATCGATTCCGAACAGGCCCTAGTGGGCTGCACATTCCCGCCAGATGGAGCGAGGATCGCCGTGACAAAAAATCCCGGCATCATCCATGTGGCGGAAGAGTACATCAAACACGAGATTTTCCTGAGCCAATTGTTCAAATCTTATGAAAGGCTCCATCCGGATGAATTGAATTCCGTCTATCAGAAAATAATGGGGGATCTACCGTAAATTTTTTTTGAAAAAAGGATAGTAGCTACTCTAATGAACACTAGTGAAGCAAAAAAACGGACGCATGGGACAAGCAAATAATTCCATAAAAGGAGAAGAATATGGATACAAAAGCGAAAGAATTGGTTTTACTGGGGGCCTCTGTTTCGGCCCATTGTTTTCCCTGTTTCGATTATCATCTCGAGCAAGCGAGAAAGCTGGGCATTTGCGAGGAAGATATTCGAGAATCCATTCAAGCCGGGTTTATGGTCATGAATGGCGCTGGCGATAAGATGAAGGAGAAAATCGAACAAACCCTCTCAGAGATTACGTTGAAAGGAAACGAAAGCTGTGTGACCGGTCCGAAAAAAAGGAACCCCTTTCATGTGCCGGTCGTCCGGTTTTAGAAAAACATGTTGAACATAGCGAAACAAAGAAGGATTAGCAAAAGAATGGGGCCTGCGGAGAAAGCAAAATTCCATCCGAAAAAAACGCTCGTTCCCCGGCCTGTTTCAAAAGGAGCGCGGATGTGGAGTGTGGCATTGGAAAATACGATGTTCACCTATTTCGAGATAGACCCGGAAAGCTGTTTCGATCTGCACTCCCATAGGAATGAACAGATAACCATGGTGCTCGAAGGAGAATTGTTTTTCAAATTTCCGGATAAAAAAGTATGCGTCAAGAAAGGAGAGGTGATAGCGATCCCTTCGAACACCCCTCATGAAGCCTATACGCAAACAAGTTCCGTGATCGCAGTTGATGCATGGTCCCCTGTTATGGAAAAATATAGAAGTAAAGGAAAGGCGAACAATGCGTTGACAATTGAGCCTTTCCTGTCCGGTTGTGTCGGAATGAAGCCATGATGAACCGGTCTTTTGGAGGCTGGCCATGGTTCGAAAAGTCCATTGATAACGGAGGATAAAGATATGGAAAGATTGGAGTTTTATATTGTCGATGTTTTTGCGGAAACGCGCTTGGCGGGCAATCAGCTTGCTGTGTTCAATAATGCCGGATCTCTCAGCACCGATATGATGCAGCGCATTGCCAAAGAGATGAACTATTCGGAAACGACGTTCATATCTTCGGGAGGCGATCAGGAAAACGGGTATGATGTGCGCATCTTCACGCCAGCCAATGAACTCCCTTTTGCCGGTCACCCCACTCTGGGAACGGCTTACGTGATCCAGAATCAGATCGCAAAAAAACAGGTGGACAAGATCCGCCTGAATTTGAAGGTCGGCCAAATTCCCGTTACGCTCCAATGGAAGGATAACGAGATAGATTTTTTATGGATGAAGCAGAGGACACCGGATTTCGGACGGGAATTCGGACGGGAGCATTGGGCGAAGATATTGGGATTGGATGTGGAAGATTTCGAGGATTATCCCATCTGCGAGGTCTCTACGGGAGTTTTTTGTTTCATCGCTCCACTCAGGACCCTGAGCGCCGTCAAAAAAGCACAAGTCAACCTGGATAAATTCTTTGAATTCGTCGAAACTACCGATGCCAAATCGGTCCTTATTTTCGCCAAAGAGACGTCCAAAAAGGAAAACGACCTCCATGTGAGATTCTTTGCCCATTATCTTGGCGTCCCTGAGGATCCGGCCACCGGAAGTGCGAATGGCTGTCTGGCTGCTTATCTTGTCAAAAACAAATACTTCGGGAAGAGCCATATCGATATCCGCGTCGAACAGGGCCATGAGATAGGAAGGCCATCTCTGCTCCTTCTGAGATCGGAAGAAAAAGATGGCGTTATCGATGTTAACGTCGGAGGCAAGGTGTTTATGGTCGCTAAAGGAGAATTTTTTGTTTGAAACATACTCCTGCGGTTATTAAGGAGAATTCGAATGGACAGCAAAGAATATTTCGAGAAGGTCGCCGATCGTTGGGATCGGATGCAACAGAGTTTTTTTTCCGAAAATGTGCGGAAAGCGGCTGTTGCCAGGGCGCAGGTCCGGCCTGGAGAATTAGCGGCGGATATCGGGGCCGGAACGGGCTTCATGACCGAGGAATTGATCAAAAATGAGCTAAGGGTGATCGCTGTCGATCGATCCGGATCCATGATCGAAGAAATGAAAAAAAAGTTCAGCCGGTATGACGAGATAGAATACAGGATAGGAGATTTCAACAATCTTCCCTTACAGAATGAAACGGTTGACTATGTTTTCGCCAACATGTATTTGCATCACGTCGAGATACCGCAACTGGCTATCGATGAGGTGGTAAGAATATTGAGGCCGGCCGGCAAAGTCGTTATCACGGAAATGGATGAGCACGATTTCGAATTCCTGGTAAAAGAACAGCACGACCGCTGGATGGGATTCAAGAGGGGAGATATCGCCTTGTGGTTCGAGCGGGCCGGATTGAGAAATGTTTCGGTGGATTGTTTGCAGGAGGATTGCTGCGCGGATTCTGTGGAATGCGGCCAACGTGCCAGCGTCGGTATTTTTGTCGCCTACGGGGAGAAAGTTTAGGCCGCTATTCGCTTTTTCTTCTTCAGGGATTCGATGGAGAAACCTTCGAAGATGATGGCGATGGCGATTTTTGTCATCAAAGTGAAGATGAGAAAGCCGATGGCGAAGATGGCGACCGAGATCTTGAGCTCCGCCGTAGAGGGCCTGTAAATGTAGATCTGACCCAGTGTGTCGGGCGTGAATCCGGGGGTGAGAAGAGCGATGCCCTTTTCGATATAAACGCCGAACCAGATCAGGATGGCGCCCAAATTCAAGGTAACGACATTTTTCCTGGTTTTAGGGATCAGGAAGAGCAAAAACGCGATGATGCTTATGACGAGCGATGCCCAGCCGTAGAAAACGATATCCCGATTTTCCCCGACGCCGATAAAAAGATATTTCAGATGAACCAGGTGTTCGGTATTGGAATAGATCTCTTTGAACACTTCGGCACCGAAGAAGAAAAGGTTGATGAACATGGCATAGGCCATCAGTTCTGCGATCTTCCAGATGGCTTCCTGTTTGATCTCGAACGTCGTGGTTTTTTTCAAAATCTGGAAAAGAATGATCAAGACCGCCGGGCCGGAACAGAATGCTGAGGCCAGGAATTTGGGCGCCAGCAGGGCGCTGTTCCAGTAGGGCCGGCCGGCAAAGCCGTTGTACAGGAAAGCGGTAACGGTATGGATGCTGATTGCCAAAGGAATGGAGAACAAAATCAGAGGATTTAAAATCTTTTTTTTGTATTCCCGCTTGTTAAAAAGGGTGTAGAGCAGATAGCTGACGACTCCGAGGTTCAGAAAAAAATAAGCGCTCAGAACAACTGAATCCCACGAAAGCAGAGATTCCGGCAGGTTGAGTCTCCCGAGAAACGGGATCATGTGCCACAAACGCAGAGGATTTCCCACATCCACGATAACGAAGAGCATGCACATGATCACAGCGCTGATGGCGAGGAGTTCACCGAATATCACCACCTCTTTGAGGGGTTTCCAGTGATAGATATAGGCCGGGATAACCAGCATGATGGCCGCGGCCGCCACACCGACGAGAAAGGTGAAATTTCCGATGTAGAAAGCCCAGGATATGGGATCCCTCATGTTGGTGACCATCAATCCCTGTTTGAGCTGCGCGATATAGCCGGTGCTCCCCCAAATAATCAGCGTGAACAGGAATGCCAGCCAGAGATAATACCGTTTGCTCCCGCGAATCACGACGCGAAAACTTTCTTTGATAAACCGGATAAAATTCAACCTGTTACCTCTTACCTGTCATCATGTTCCATAAAAATAATAAAATTTCGGCTGCGTGTTGAGTTCTTCTTTCAAGATTAAAACCCTCTTGTTTTCGAGGATATACCGGATCTCGCTTTCCTCGTCCAAAAGATTCCCGAATTTTCTAGCCCCGACCGGACAGACCTCGACACAGGCCGGATAACGGCCTTCCCGGACCCGTTGTATGCAGAACGTGCACTTCTCCACGACGCCTTTGCTGCGGGGCCGGTTGCCTAAAAAGTGGGTGTCGGGATTGGCGTCCTCTGCGGGGAGATGGGGCTTTCCCCAGTTGAACTGACGGGCTCCGTAGGGGCATGCAGCCATGCACGTGCGGCATCCGATACACCAGTCGTAATCCACGACAACGATACCGTCCGGTTCGCTCCAGGTGGCCCCCACCGGGCAGCTCTTCACGCAGGGGGGATTTTTGCACTGCTGGCAGGCAACGGGAAGATAGAAATGGCCCTCATAGGGCACTTCTTCGTGATCGTAGTACATATCCGCGTGCATAAAATCGATCCCGGTTTCCTTTTCCATTTCCAGCACCGTGATGTAGTGTATCTGGGGATCGCGTGATTGATTGTTCTCTTGGACACAAGCATACACACATTTGCGGCATCCGATGCAGCGGGATATGTCGAGGCCGTAGCCGAAAAACGTATCGGCGATCGGTTCTTTCGCCGAAACGGAAAAGGGCTTCCCGTATTGTCGGGTGTATTGCGCCTCCAGCCGCTTCAAGATTCGGGCGATCTCATCCCTCGACAAGGAACGGAAATCTTTCTGAAAGAACGCTTCGCGGGCTTCTTTGGACACGCAGGCGCTGAAAAATGCAGCGGAGGAGGTTAGACCTGCCGCCTTTAAAAATGTCCTCCGGTTCAACTTTGCAGGAGAATGGATGTATTTCTTGACGCTCATTTTATCTTACCCGGTTTTTGAGGAGGAGGCTCCGGTTTCATTTTTTTATACTTCGGGGAATGGGGATCGTGGCAGTGGGCGCACAGCAGGTATTCTTTTTGCCCGTTCCAGTATCCGATCCTCCGGCCGTGAATGCCTGCTTTCCAATCCCTGAGTTTCGGTCCGTGACACTGACCGCAGAGCTTGTAGGATTCTTTGAAGTCTATCAACTCTCCGCTCGCTGAGTGGAGCATATCCCGGTTTTGCGCATCATGGCAATCCATGCACCAGCGGTTTTTCTCATCATGTTTGAGAACGATATCATCATGGAATTCTTCCAGTTCTCTACGCTCCAGGTTCGGTTCCATTTCGGCGTGGCATTCGGAACAGGGGAATATCCCGTCGCTCAATGGAGGAGGTGGGATCTGTATCTCGTTCTGTTCGTTTCCGGTTTGCCGGGACATTTTACCGGAGACAATGGACTGGTACCCTCCCAGGAATAAAATACTGCTGAAAACCAAGACTAATGCATGGGCGTTGAAGTATGGTTTTGATCTCGACCTTTTCATTTAAGCAGTCTTTCCAAATAATATCGAACCTCTAGAAACACTAGGCTTTATTTTTACTAATTTTTTATCCCGGATGTCAACAGGGAATATTGGAAAATTACAACGGCACAGGTTTCGAATGAAGGATCGGGGCTGGAACGTGAAAGTTCCCTCGGATAATCGTGCAGACGAATTCGATCCTTGTCAAATCGATCTTTTTGCAGGTAATATAGGGCACAGTAAGATGCGAAGGCCAGCGATCCGATGAGCCCGGAAACAAACACTCTCTCGAATAACTCGACCGGACGCCCCGGCTTGCTCAGAGAGATGGGCCTCCTGGGTCTGGCAGCAACTGGCATCTGCTCTATGCTGGGAGCGGGAATCAATGTGATCCCCTTCATGATCCAAAGGAACGTTACGGGAATCGGTCCCTATGTTCTTCCGGCTTACCTGTTCGCTGCCGTTCCGGCGATTCTTGCTGCGTTGGCCTATGCCATCCTTGCATCGGCCATGCCCCGCGCAGGAGGCAGCTATGTTTATGCCAGCAGGGCACTCAATCCTTACCTGGGATTTGTGGCGAGTTTTTCCCAATGGTTCGGGCTTTGCATCGCTATCGGGGTCGTGTCCTATGTCCTGATCCCTTTCCTGCGTGATATCGCAGCGGCGCTAGACCTGCAGGCCGTGGCCAGTGCCCTGGATACCGGTGCCATCCGTGTGACCCTGGCATTAGTGTTCCTTTGGATATTTGTCGGCGTGAATCTGCGCGGTATTCGGCTGTATGAGAAAATTCTTATTCCCCTGATGTTTTTGATGTTCGCGCTGGGAGCCGTGGTCATCGTCGCCGGTTTTTTTTACGGACAGGGCGATTTTGCTGCTGCCCTCCTCCAACAGGATGGGCAAACCGTTCCTGCGACCGGGCCTGCCCCGTTCCGTCTTCCGATTTATTTTGCTGCCTCAGCTTTGTTGTTCGCCAGTTTTATCGGGTTCGATTCCATCGCCCAGGCTGGAGGGGAAGCGCGGAATCCGGGCAGATCTCTACCCTTGGCGATTGGGATCGCTGTCGTCACTGTCGGGACGTTTTATATCTTGTTCACTGGGGCGGTCTATCATGCTGTCCCCTGGGCATACATTGCCAAGGCGGGCATGACACGGGATCTCACGGCACCGGGACTATTGGGCTACCTGCTGCCCACAGGTTGGACCGTTGCCATTGTGGCCGGAGCTGCCGTTGCGCTTATCAATGATCTTCCTGCCATGCTTCTTGCCGTTTCCCGATTGATCTTCGCCTGGGGAGAGGATGGGATCTTTCCCCGGCATGTTGCCAGGGTTCATCCGAAAAGACACACGCCCCACATAGCCATTCTCATCAGCGGAATTTTGGCATCGGCCGGCATCGTGGGCAATTTTCTTGCCGATGACTTTTTCCTCGGAGTGGACATTCTTGTCCTATCCATGCTCGTGAATTTTCTGCTCATGTGCCTTTCGGTCCTCGTATTCCCGCTGAGAAATCCCGGATTGGCCGGACATGTGCGTGTCGTCACATCACGCAAAGCCCAGGTCGTGCTGGCTGTTTCAGGTGTGGCGGCGCTGGGCGGGTTCCTTGTCATCCATGTGTGGAAGGACCTGACAACCACTTTGCGTGCCTGGTACTTCCATTCTACCCCCGTCTATCTCATCGTGATGGCGGCGGGGTCTGCCATCTATGCTCGAGAGATGTGGCGCTTGCGACAAAAGGGAATCGATGTCAAAGCTATTTTTTCGAAACTTCCTCCGGAGTGATCGATCGATGAAAGAAATTGTGGAACGCTGTGAATTAGCCCCGGACTTTACAATTTCCCGTATCCTGACCGGACTTTGGCAGGTCGCGGATATGGAACGGGATGGCCGTCCTCTCGACGTCCAAGCAGCAGCCGCTGCGATGCGCCCCTACGTGGATGCAGGATTGACGACTTTCGATATGGCCGATCATTATGGGTCGGCCGAAAATATCGCTGGAGTGTTCCGTAAAGAACACGGGCCTTGCGTCGAGTTGCTGACAAAATGGGTGCCGAAACCGGGCCCGGCCACCCGCGAAGACGTCCGGGCTGCGGTGCAGCGTTCCCTAGATCGGATGCAGGCTACCAGCCTGGACCTTCTTCAGTACCACACCTGGAATTATGCGGACCCCCAGTGGCTGGACTGCCTGCACTGGCTTCAGGAGCTAAAACGGGAAGGGCTTATCCGTCACTTGGGCCTGACCAATGTCGACACCACGCACTTGCGGATCGCTGTAAGCAGCGGCATCGCAATCGTTTCCAATCAGGTCTGTTTCTCTCTTCTGGACCAGCGCGCCAAACAGGGCATGACCGAACTGTGTTTAAAGCACGGGGTCAAACTTCTGGCTTTCGGCACGGTCGCAGGCGGTTTTTTAACGGAACGTTGGCTCGGAAAACCTGAACCCGGAATGGAGGAATTATCCACATGGAGCCAGATGAAGTACAAACGGTTCATCGACGTGTCCGGGGGCTGGCAGGTGTTTCAGGAGTTGCTCCACAGGTTGGATGTTATCGCCCAGAGACTGGGAGTTTCGATAGCCAATGTTGCGTGCCGCACCATTCTCGAGGAACCTGCTGTCGGGGGTATCATCATCGGGGCGCGCTTGAGGCAGGCCGAACATATCCAAAACAATCTTCGTGTTTTCCGGTTCTCCCTCGATGAATTGAGCCGCTCCAAGATCGGAGACGTTCTGGCGAGATTGCAGCCCATTCCCGGGGATTGCGGGGATGAGTACCGCAGGCCTCCGTATCTCACGGCATCCGGGGATTTGAGCCATCATATCGATTCGTTCCCTCTGCCGTATGTCCCGCAATCCTCTGCCGAGGGCAGAATTGTCGATTTCGGGACCAGCCGTGCCGTCCGCCGCGACGACCATATCACCATCACTCCTACCGATGCCGCTCATGGCGGCCGGGTAATCGGGGGACGGGACGTCGTGGCCCAGTTCCATTTTGCGGTCGATAAAATTGAAGGAGCGCTCAATTCGCTTGGAGCGCGGTTGAGAGATGTCGTGTGCACCAGCGTGTTCCTTCGTGATATGGCTGATGCGGGGGCTGTTATGCGTGCCCATGGGGAACGATTTCACGGAATTCAACCGGCGAGCACGACGACCCAGCAAAAGCTCGAAGGAGAGGGGTGTCTGGTCCGGATACAAGCCGAGGCTATCGTTTCAGGAGGGGATAAATGAAATTCATTCGACTGACATGTGTAATTCTGTTTGCTTTTTATGGCGGTGTTTTTTTCAGCATTTCGGCACAGGGCCGGACCTCGAATGAGGGCCATTCGGCCCTTGTCGAGCTGTACCAGGGTTTCCTTGAATTTCGCAGGCCGGTGGTCATCGATGGGGTGCCGGATTACAGCCCTCCTGCTGTCGAGGCCCGGAAAAAGGGCCTGGAAGCTTTCCGGGATAGGCTGGCCGGTATTTCGACGGAAAACTGGCCGGTCGCGCAGAAGATCGATTACATTTTGGTGCGAGCCAAGCTCGACGACCTGGATTTCCAGCTCCGGATCACACGCCCGTGGGAGCGCGATCCAGGCACTTACGTGGATATGATAGCCAGAATCCCCTATGCTGAAACGCCGATTCCCGAGGGATCGATAGAGAAGCTGCAGTCTCGATTGAAAACGGTGCCCAGAATCCTGGAACAGGCCGAAGTCAATCTCACCGCTGCTGCGTCAGCTTTGGCGGATATCGCCATCCGCCGACTCGAACGGTCCGACGGTGTCAATCAGGGAGAACCCCGGCGGGATGTGCCCCCCGAAGGGGTTATCGGCTGGTACAAGGAATTCATCCAGCGGCTGTCAACTCATCACCCCGGGCTTGTATCCGATGCCAACAAGGCTCTTTCGGCCGTCGAGAATTTCTGCGGCTGGCTCAAGACGAGCAGAGACAGGATGACAGCACCGGTGAGCATTGGCCTCGAGAATTATAACTGGTATCTCAAAAACGTCCGCTTGATGCCTTATACGGTCGAGGATGTTTTAAAGATCGCCGAGGTGGAGTACTACCGGACACTGGCATTTCTCAGGATCGAACAGCACAAAAACCGCCGCCTGCCTGTGCTGGAGCCGGTATCGACGGCCGAAGACCACGAACGAAGGGTGAGGGAGGCGGAATCTCTTATACGGTCGTTCATCGACGAGCACGATCTTTTGACCATCCCCGGCTATATGCCTCCCCGGTTCGAAACGGACGCCTTCTGGATCGTCCGTCCTGGGGGGAAACGCCACTTCTGGGAAGAAATCACCTATCGTGATCCGCTCAACAATCACATCCATGCTTCTATTCCGGGTCACCGATTCGATAGCCTGATCCAGCGGCGCAACACGCACCCGATTAGGGGACGCTACGGGGATGGCGGCCGGGCCGAAGGATGGACTTTTTACCTGGAGGAGATGTTCCTCCAGGCGGGGCTTTTGGATGATCGTCCCCGCACGAAGGAGCTTTTTTATATCGCCCAATTGAAGCGCGTGCTCAGGGTCCCTGCCGAGATTCGGATGCAAACCGGTGAGTTGACCCTCGACCAGGCCGTCCGGTTCCTGATGGATGAAGTCCCCCTGATGGACGAGAACCTTGCCCGCTATGACCTTCAAATTTATCTCCGTCAACCGGCCTATGGAATGACATATCTGGCGGGAAAAGTTCAGTTCGAAAAGCTCCTGTCCGACCGCGCCCGGCAACTGGGCAAGGATTTCGACCTGGGAAAATTCCATGATGAATTCCTGGCAGCCGGGTCCATTCCCATCACGTTGATCCGATGGGAGATGACGGGGCAGGACGACGAGGTGAAAAAACTCTGGTAGGCTGGAGGTGGCGTTGCGAAAGATCAATCCGATTCTGGTTTTATTTATTATCTTTCCTCTGTTTCTTATGGGCAATGATCTTACCCTGGAAAAACTTTATCCCGATGTCTCGCTGACCGGTTCCCCTCCCTCGGATGTCGTTTGGTCTCCGGGTGAAAGCTGCTGCGCTTTCCTGTGGAGCAGCGAATCGGCGGGCATAAAGAACCTGTACTGTTTTTCATCGGATTCCCCTGAAAAACCGAGGCAATTGACGTCTTTTGAAAAAGAAGGAATTGCGGGATTTTGCTGGGGACGCACAGAGAAAGAGATTTTTTTTCTCAGAGGGACATCGGTTTATGCCCTGGAGGTTGACAGCCTTTCCGTTAGTGAGGTTTTGAGCAGCCAAAAAAGGATCAGGTCCTTTTCTCTGTCGCCAGACTTGACGCGTTTGAGTTGTCTAGAGAGCAGGAATCTGTGGATTTGCGACCTAAAAACCGGTTCCTCTGTGCGGATTACGGAATTCGATCCGGAACACGAAGGGATCAGCCGTTATTCCTGGTCTCCCGGTTCCGAAGATATCTTGTTTTATTATCAGGACAATTCCGGAATCAGGCAGGTGGGGATCCCTTTGTTCAGCAGGGATGAGGTGCAGATAAGGAAGGTCCCCAGGCCTTTTCCCGGAGACCCCCCGGGCATAGGGAAGATAGGCGTTGTGAGCGTCCCTTACGGTCAGATCAGATGGGTCCCTAAGGAATTCGATAACGTATTGTCGTATTCGTGGTCGCCTTCAGGAAAAAGGATCCTGTTGGAAGAGGCGACCGAATATGCCGGCAAGAGGAGTCTTTATGTTTGCGAGTCGGAAGGCATGACCCTGGATGAAGTTTTTCTGGAGGAAAGCCCATTATTCACCTTTTCCTGGATGTGGAGTTCGCAATGGTTGGATGATGACGTTATCGTCCTGACTTCGGATATGTCTGGTTTTTGTCATCTGTATTCTCTGGATTTAAAAGACAAAAAGTTTGTGCGGCTGACATCAGGCGAATGGGAGGTTTTTGACTTTTTCCCCAGAAATGGGGGGGATGTCTATTTTATAGCCAACAAATTACGCCCGGAAAACAGGGGGCTCTACAAAGTTCATCCCGGGAATGGCGGGATAAATCGGATCGGCGACAGGGAAGGGGTATACAGGCCTTCTATTTCGAATTCCGGGAAAAATGTCTGCGCTCTTTTTTCCGATGACCTGACTCCATTTGATCTTTATCTCATCCAGGATGGCACCCTCCGGCAATTGACAGAGTCTCCGCTTCCGGAATTCGAGAATTATTCTTGGGTGAAAACGCAGTACCTGGATATCCCAGGCGGGGAGGAAGGCATGAAGATCAGAGTGAAGATGATGTTCCCCCCGGATTTCGATCACGGGAAAAAATATCCGGCTATCATCGGATCGGTCTATTCCAATGCGGTCCTCAACCAGTGGGGCGGCCGCGATGCCCACCCGACCTGGGGACTGGACCAGTATCTGGTCCAGGTGGAAAAGTATGTTCTGATGAATGTGGATATTAGGGGAAGCCTCGGTTATGGAAGAAAATTCCGGGAGGATATGTTCAAAGGCTACGGGGTGGTGGATATCCGGGATCTGAAGGCGGCGGCCCTTTACTTGAAAGAGCAGCCGTACATACGGCAGGATAAAATAGGCATCTGGGGGTCGAGCTACGGCGGGCTTCTGACCTTGATGTCCTTATTCAAAAACCCGGGAGTTTTTGCTTGCGGGATTGCTGGAGCCCCGGCCACCAATGTCTTTCATGCGTTTCCGGGTCAGATGGAGGTGATGAAATCCGTCGAAGATAAAAAAGCGTATGAGGATTCCTCCGCTTATTTCTGGTCACAAGGAGCGGAGGATCCGGTTATGATCATACACGGGATCACGGACACGACCGCGCTGTTCATGGATTCCGTGAGCCTGGTCAGAAAAATGATCCGGGAAGGCAAAGATGTCGATTTTGTGGTTCTCCCGGATGCCTCCCACGGCTGGGACATGGGCCCATCCTATCAGACACTTTTCGCGTTTAAAAAAATGATCGATTTTTTCGCGCGACAGCTGAAGAACTGAAGCCCGGTACCGTGCAGTCGTCAGATCTGACCGGTCGGTCTATTCCCAACGAAGGGCATGAATGGGGTCGGTGCGGGCGATCTTCAGCGACTGCCAGCTGACCGTCAGCAGTGCCAGGCCTATGGTGATAAACCCGGCTATGATAAACACATCCGGTGTTATGGGAGTCCGGTAGGCAAAATTCTGCAACCACTTTTTCATGAAATAATAGGCTGCGGGCCAGGCAATAATGTTGGCGACCAGTATCCACAGCAAAAAATTTCGGGCAATCAGGAGAAATATTCCGGATTTTGAGGCACCCAGCACCTTGCGCACGCCGATCTCTTTGGTGCGGCGTTCGGCCATGAAGGAAGCGAGACCGAAAAGTCCAAGGCAGGAGATAAAAACGGCCAACAGGACTGCGTATTCGAACAGATTACGCGATCTCTCTTCGGCGCGGTAAGACCGGTCCAGAACCTCATCCAGGAAACGGTATTCAAAAGGTTGTTTGGGAGAAAACATCTTGAAGATCCTCTCGATGGATTCCAGGGTCCCCGGGACATCGGCAGCCGTGATCCTGACAGCCAGGTAGCGATAATATTTGGGGTCCATGATCAGCACCAGGGGAGAGATATCGCTGTGCAGGGAGCGAAAGTTGAAATCTTCGACAACCCCGATGATGTGACCTTGCTGACCGGCCACTTTCAGTCTCGATCCGAGGGGCGATTCCATTCCGATGACTTTGATGGCGGCTTCGTTCAGCACAAAGTTTTCGGCGTCCGTCTCGAAATCTTTGGCATAAAACCGGCCCGCAGCCATTTTCAGGTCGAATGTTTCAGAGAGACCCTCGTCGACATAGATCATGCTCAGGCTCACCGCTCCGTCTGTCGGGTCGCTCCCTTCCCACTCCACGCCGCTTGTCGACCACATCGCGCCCTGGCCCAGGTAATTCGAGACCGCTGCCACACTAAGAATGCCGGGATTTTTAAGCATCTCCTGTCGCATGGGATCGAGCTTGGTTTTCAGGGAATCGTTCATGGGAACATAGACAACATGCTCTTTGCTGAATCCAAGAGCCTGGAGGTCCATGTGGGCAATCTGTCTGGACATGAGCATCATTCCTACGAGAAGGAATATGGAGACCGCAAACTGAAAGATCACCAGGATCCGGCGGAAAAGGACGGAACCGGATTTTTGCCGGCCTTTAAGGACCGCCGTCGGTTGAAAGGTCGAGAGGAACAGCGCGGGGTAGCTTCCTGCCAAAAGACCGGCAATCACCGCGATCAGGATAAAGATGGGAAGGATTTGCGGATCGAATAGGCGGCTTCCTTCCGGGAGATCTGCCAGCCTGGCTAGGGGCCGGGCCAAAAGCCCCACGAGAATGATCGCGAAAAACAAAGAGACCAGCGCCATAAGGATCGATTCGCTCATGAACTGCTGGATGATTCTCCAGCGATTGGCGCCGACAACCTTCCGCATGCCTATCTCCCGGGCTCGGGTGGCGGACCTGGCCGTCGCCAGGTTCATGAAATTGATGCAGGCGATAATCAGTATGAAGACGGCTACGCCCGAAAAAATCCACACGTACACGATCGGTCCCCCGCCTTCCAGGGTGTATAAGTGAATCCGGGTGATCGGCTGAAGTTCCAGGTCAACGATATTCTCATCGAAGACGTCATCGAGGAAGGGCCGCACCTTGGCCTTGACAGCTTCCAGGTCGGCATTCTCCTGCAAAAGGACAAAAGTGTTGTACCCGAAATCCCCCCAATTTTGCAGGGCTCCCATTTTTGCCAGTTCTTCGAGCTGCGAAAACGGGACGATCACGGGATAGCGCAGCATGCTGTTCGAGGGGATATCTTCCATAACTCCCGCTACCTGAAAACTCATGCGCTCGTCCACGACAAGGGTCTGTCCGATCGGATCCTCGCTCCCGAAGAATTTCTGCGCTGTCGTTTCCGAAATAACGACTGATTTCGGATCGTCCAGAATGTTTCGAGGATTGCCCTTCACCAGAGGAATCGTGAATATTTGGAACAGCGAAGAATCGGCAAATCCGATATCCTCACGGAAAACGCGTTCTCCATGTTCAATCAAAAGACCGTCTCTCCAGTAGAAATGGGTTGACTCCTGGATATCGGGATATTTTTCCTTCAGAGCCGGGGCCATGGGGGGAGGGGTGCGCCATGTCCAACCTTCTCCTTCATCCCCGGGCCAGTGGCAGACGACCCTGAAAATGTCATCGGCATTCTTGTGGTACCGGTCATAGCTCCGTTCGTGATTGACCCAGAGGAAGATGAGAAGACAGCACGTCATTCCTACAGCCAGTCCGGCGATATTGATGAAGGCATAACCTTTGTGGCGTCTGATGTTCCGAAAGGTCGTGACGATGTAGTTGCGTATCATGATCGCTTCTCCTGTGATTTTCATTTTTAACATGACCGGCAAAGCGGATAATATCTGTTGCGATATCCACTTCCAGGCCTTTCTCTTCCCTTGTTGCGCGTATCTTTCCCGGTACTCCTTTTCATAACAATCCCGAAGAAAATCCCTGTCTATTTTGGGAAGGAGCATGTGCAGGATGACGGATGCGATCCTGGGAATGGCGACAGGGGATCTGCGCGGAGGATTCATTTTTTGGAGGCCATGCCTTCGAATCCCAGCCACAGGCGGTCCTGGATCCTTTTCATTTCGGTCAAAACAGCCGTCCCGCTTTCCGTAAGCCGGTAATACTTGACGGAGCGACCGCCGACTTTGGGCTCTGGTTTGATAAGGGTAGTCTTGAGGAAGCCCAGCCGCGCCAGCCTTTCGAGGGGCACATAGATGGTTGCGATGGCCTGTTCCTTGCCCGTTATATCTTTAAGGTGGTCGCGGATAGCGAGCAAATACGCCTTCTCTTTTAGGTGAAAAACGGAGAGAAGGATGTTTTGTTCTTGCTGAGTGAGTTCTCTCATGTGTGTTCCTCGCAATTGTTGTTCCTGTCTTTGCAGATACTATAACACAATTAATTGAAATATTCAAATAAATATTATTGAAATATTCAATTAATTAAAAACTTAATCAGGATTTTTTTAGCAGTCGAATGGAGAGGCTGGTTTGTGCTGATCGGCCAAGAATGTAAATGAAAAAAGTCAACCTTTCGTGGGAGATTTACGTCTTTATAATTGAATTCCAAAGATCCATCTGGAGGTTCCTATGAAAAAGCACAAATGGTTGAGCATCATGACGGTTTTGGTGTTTAGCGTCACGTTCCTCATCGCAGCGCAGGAAAAGGAAAAAGACAAGCAAGAAAAAACCGGCAAAGAAAGGATTCATGTTAAAGTCGATGGCCTTGAAGGCCTCGAAAAGACGCTGGAGAATATGGAGATCCATATAGATGGTCTCGATAAGATTCATGAAGTGATGGAAAACCTGGAAGTTCGGCTGGAAGGTTTGGAGGGATTGGAAAGGCTTAAAGATATCCATGTGGATATCGATATGGAAGAACTGGAGAGAAGCCTGGAAAGCCTGGAAATATTAAAGGATTTTCATGTGGACCTGGAGGGGCTCGAATCCCTCGCCTGCCTCGAGGCTTTGGAAGTTCTTAATGACCTGGAATTCGACTTCGACTTTGACTTCGATTTCGATTGGGACTGGGATTGGGACGATCACACCGTAAAAGTCAAAAAGAAAGAAAAAGACATCAAGAAGTAGGATTGGCAGACCTGGGGATCCCTATCCACCGGGGAGTCCTGCTCAAATAATCACGATAACTGCCGCCATATTTTTCGATAAGAAACTTTTCCTCTTCGGGTACCGCGATTCGCCAGAACACGATCCATATCAAAGCGAGCAATAAAACGATCCAGGAAGCGCAGGATATCCCTACGCCGACATACATCAAGAAACCACTGACATACATGGGGTGCCGGGAGATCTTGTATGGTCCCTCTGTGACGGGCTTATCAGCCGGAGTAGAAGCTATGTTGAATAGAGCCGAAATGGTCAAGACTAGGGCTGCGGCAAAGATGGGAAGTCCCGCATACAGCCATGCTGTGCCTATCTTGAGCGGGAGAAAAATCGAGTAGATAAGAACCAGGGGCATAATAACCGCGTGAGTTGAAATGGCCAATATCTTCTCGATTTTTTTAAAAGAGGGGAACTGGCTCATCCTTTTCGATTTTTTTCTCGCTTCTTTGTCCAGGAAAATATCCGGGATGAACATGGATAGATAAAACAATACTTGAAGGATCCAAGCATTCCAAATTCCTATTTCAAATGTGGGTATCAGTGACATGTTATGACAATGCCTCGAGAAGGGATTTGCCTTCTTTCAGGTCGGCTGTGTCGAATCCTTCGGTGAACCAGCTATAGATTTCTTCCAGCATTTTCCGGGCTTCTTCCTTTTTCCCCTGTTTTTGGAGTAGACGGCTCAAGCTCATCACAGCCCGAAGCTCCCAAGATTTCGCTTGCTGTTCGCGGGAGACTTCGATAGCCTTTTGAAACAAAGCTTCAGCTTCTTTCTCATGTTCTCCTGTTTTATCTTTTTCTCTTTTTGGTTTTCCTTTCTGTTTTTTGTCGGCTTCGGTCCCGATGAGCAACAATTCTCCTTTAAGCCTGTATAACTCTGCCTCGCAATAGCGTTCGTCGTACGTGCGCAAAACTTCCATAGCTTTATCGAATATATCCAAGCCTTTATTGGTTTGCCTTGATAAAATATGCACTTCCATAATCCTGGTGAAGAGACGGGTAAAGCACGTTCCCGCCCCTATAGCTTCCAATGTATCCATTGCCTGGTGCATCTTGGTGAGGCCTTCTTCGATTTGACCTTCCAATGCCTGAACGTAGCCCATGTAAAAGATCCCATGCATTTCCCAATAAATAAAACCATTTTCCTTAGATAGCTGTGTCAATTCTTTAACCAACTCTTTGAAGCCTTGAAAATCACGTCGATAAATGCGGACGACAAGATCAAAGGTCAGGGAAAAAGCGAGCGTATGGGGATGTTCCAATTTCCGTGCTAGCGAGACAGCCTTTTCGCTGATATTGGCGGCTTGGTCAGGATAACCGAGAAACCATAATGACCATGAGAAAACATTCGTGGCGACAACACCCAGATCCCAGCCAAAAGCAAATATTAGTGGGGCATGCTGTTCAGGATCGTACACGTCGATCCATATTTTAGCCGTAGCCAAGGATTCGGAAAAATCTCCGATATTCAAATATGACCATGTTCCAAAACCAGCGGCAAGCTTGCTGTATAATGCATCACCTGCTTTTTCGGCAATTCTATTAATCTTTTTGTACAGTTCGATCGTTTTTCTGTACTCTGCTCTTAAACTGGTAAACTGGGCTATGGAGGCCAGGGCTTGTAATAGCTGAGGCGGTTCTCCCAGTTGCTGATACAGATCCTGAACCCGAGTAATCACGCGGCCCACCTCTGGTGCGGCGAGACCCTTTGTGGCATACAGCGGAACAGCAAGGCTGAGCTGAAGCATGATTTCCTGCTGTGCCCGCTCAGGAGTTTCATGGAGTGTTTTGAGGAAGTTCAGGCATTTATTGAAATGGGTTATTGCCTCCTGGTGGGCAGAGAGTTTTAAAGCTTTCTGCCCGGCTTTCTGAAGATATTCTATCGCTTTGATAACGATTCCCGCTTCCTCGAAGTGCCTGGCCAGTTGGACCGAGATCTCCTCTGTTTGTTCGCCGTAGAGTGACTCCAGGATATTCCCGACTTCTTCATGAAGATGCGCTCTTTCCACCTCATCCAGGCTGTTATAGAGATAGCGCTGGAACAAGATATGCTGGAACAAATAAAGAGAGAGGCGCTGTTTTTCTAGATGTCGGATACCCTTGGCGCTCACCAGGTGGTGCCGCTTATCCAGCTCGCTGCTTAGGAGCCTGACCAATTCCCGAACCTTGGTCTCCTTTAAAAGGGCGACCACTTCAGCCGTAAATTCTTCTCCTTCTACACTGGCCAGGGTCAGGATATCACGAAGCTCTTCTGTCAGACGGCTGACACGCTCCTCGATAACCGCATCCACCCGGGCGGGAAGGGTATCCCAGTTCAACTCAGGTCCTTCAATCCACCGGTCCTTTCCGTCCTTGACCAAAACCCCGCGGATCTGCATATCCCGGAGTAATTCAACGGTGAAGAGAGGGTGTCCTTTTGTCTGTTTGAAGAGGATGTCTCGGAATGTATCTCCCAACTGGTTCGGTTCGGTATTGATAAAAGCATCTATAAACTGTCGGCCTTCGGTCTCCCCCAATTCCACTTCGATGTCCCCGAAGTCTCGTTTAAACTCATGAATAACGGGATCGAGAGGGTGGCGCTCATCACCGCGTCCCAGAGTCAGTTCTCCAGGACGGAAGGCGCCGATGACAAAAATCGGACATTCCTGAATCCGTCGGCCCAGATGGAACAGCAGACTGGCCGAGCCTGCATCCACCCATTGGAGGTCATCCAGGACTAAAAGAAGGGGTTTTTCTTGGGCTATCCTCTGGAGCACTCGTGTAAACTGTTCGAAAAGGTTGCTCTGCTGGAGCTGTAAATCGGGGGGGTGTGCGTCCTTTCTTTCCACCAGATTCTTCAGGCTGGCCACCCAATTTGCCGGTACTGCTGCGCAAATCTTGCTGCGGGATAGGATAGCTCGTCCAGAAATGAATGTATTAATCAGATCGTGACCATTATCCAGTATAGATTTTACAGAGAGGGGAAGAAGATTCCAAAGGCGCTGAGCGTGTTCTTTGGTGATAATCCCTGCTGTCCACTTGGTCTCCACTTCTCCGGTGAGAAGTGTCAGCAGTTCGATAAAGGGAAGATAGGGATCTCCGATTCCTGTGTGGGCATTGCATTTACCGCTGGCCACGATAAGGTCTGGATGAGTCTCTTGAGCCCTCCGGGTAAATTTCTGAATCAAGGCTGTTTTACCGTTGCCGGCTTCCCCCTTGACAAAGACAACCCGTCCCTTTCCGGAAAGAGCCGTGTCAAGATACTTCTCCAGGGTCGATAGCTCATGCTCACGGGCCACAAAAACCGGCCTTGCCTCCTCTATCGGCTCTCCTTCATCCTCTGCAAGAAACGCTGGAACCTGAGGCTTCTGGAGCACAGCCTCAGTGGGAATATCTTCCTTTATTTTATTCAATTCGGAGAGAAGATCCTCTGCTGACTGGTACCGTTTTTCGCTCTCTTTTTCCATGCACTTGAGTATCACAGCACTCACACTCTCTGTGACTTCTTCAGTGATCTCTCTCGGATCAGGGGCCCTCTCTGTCTTGTGCTTCACGGCTATGCTAAGCGCTGAATCTCCCCCAAAGGGTACTTCTCCTGTTACCATTTCGAACAGAATGACTCCCAAAGAATAAATATCGGACCGTTGGTCTGCCTCCCTGCCCTCGGCCTGCTCAGGAGACATGTAGTCCGGCGTGCCGATGATCATGCCTGTCTGGGTGACTCCTTTTGCCATCAAGGATCGGGCAATTCCAAAATCCATGATTTTCACACTGCCCTTCGGGCCGATCATGATGTTCTGGGGCTTCAAATCCCGATGCACAACACCTAACTCATGTGCCTCTGACAAGCCTCTACCTATCTGTAGGGCTATGTCGATGGCCTCCTTTTCTGGCAGTCTGCCCCTCTTCTGGATGAAATCTTTCAGGCTTACTCCGGCAACGTACTCCATGGTGATGTAGGGGGTTTTTTCCTCTTTGGCAAGATGATACATCTTGCAGACATTTTTATGCGCGATCCTCCGGGCGATTTTCAGTTCGTTTCGAAAACGTTCGATGGTCCTTTCATCCTCGGCAATTTCGGGCTTCAGGAATTTTATGGCCACTTCTTCGTTGATCTCCCGATCAAGCGCTTTGTAGACTTTACCCATGCCCCCCTTTCCAAGCACCTCGATGATTTCGTATCTGTTTGCGAATGTCGTCCCTCTCGGATATTGTTCCTTGGGCGTTTCTAGGGTTTTTGTGTGAGAGGCAGGCATATCCTCTGGGGATGTGAGCGATGTTGCGCACTCCTTGCAGTATTTGGAATCGGAAGGATTATTTGTTCCGCATTTTGGGCATTTGGCGGTCATATTTACCCCTTGAATCTGAATCGGTTTAAAGGTTATCAGGAAAACACTAACGAGTCAATTAAATCGATGAACAGATCGCCAAACAAACCTGCCACCTTGAACTCATTTTATCTATTAACTATACTTCAAACTGCACGACACATTCCATTTCAAAATCTGGGGAAGGTGAGATGCCTAAACAAAAGAAAAAACGAATGACTCTTTTAGGGATTGGTCTCAAATTCACGATGACATCCTGTATTTACATGGCTTCAGTTCTCGCTGTACATTTTCTTTGGTTGTCTCATCTTGCTATTCCTATACCCCGTGCTTTGAGTTTGGTATTTGGGATACTTTTTCTGATAATAGGCGTGCCTGTTTATTTAATCGCTGGGGTGACAATCCATAAATATTTCCATGAAGGGAAGTTGGCAACAAAAGGGATTTATGGTTATATCAGGCATCCCATTTATGGAGCTTGGATCATATTTGTCGTTCCTGGAGTTGTTTTGACTTTGAACTCATTGATAGGATTGACCGTTCCAATTTTCATGTATCTCGTGTTCAAAATATTCATAGTCGAGGAAGATAAGTATCTTGAAGATAAATTTGGCGAGGAGTTTTTGAAGTACAAAAAAAGAGTAGGCGAAATATTTCCGAAATTTTTAACAGCCCATTATGATTGATAATGTGATCTCAATCCATAAAACAAAAAACTGTGTATGAAAAATCGGTGAATGCGCCGCTGTTTTTGTCCTTAATGAGCATGAGTTTGATCTGGAGTTCGGTTTTGCCTCGAGTAAAGTCAGGATGGATGTCGAAATCGGAATCGTACCAGCGGAGGTGCGGATTGTGATAGCCATGATACCAGGTTCCGGCATACTGTCCGTTGATAAAAACTTGAGCCTGTTGACCCAGGTTGGCTTGGTCGATCCGGCGCCGCAACCTTACTCCGTTATTGTTCGGATCCACTGCAATCCGGAAGCTTATGTGGCCGCCTGAATGGTGGCGGCCTGTACCTGTCTGCGTGATTTTGAAGTATTCCCCTTCGGGATGAGCATCAAGCTTGATAGCAGAGCTGGACTGAGTCGCTTGATAGGCATGGGCTTTTTCACTGGCGGGATTTCCCACATTTAAAAAATCCGTTTTTTCGAGTAAAGGTTTATGTCTTATGTAACAGATGCTTAGGCTTTTGTAATTCGAGAGGATGTGACTTAACCCGCCATGTTGGATACGGGCGTTTATCGAGGAATAGAAGGGGATGGGTGCTTCCAGATGGAAGCGGCTGTAACAGCTGGGAACATAGTAAGCTCCAACCATATCCCCTCCACCCTTTTGTGTGATATCACCCACCACGCATCCAAAAGGTGTGTCGAAATCAACGTTGGGCCAGAAGCAGGCAAGGTAATAATCCTCGCTTCCGGTGCCGTTTATCTGGGGCGAGAGGGCACCGTCAACATAGAAGTGTTCATCACCCTCGCAGTAGTGGGCTTTCTGCATGGACTGAACCGTCCCTACATACCACCCGGTTCCTTGGCCTTCAAAAAGCAGCCAATCCCGGCTGTAGGTTGTCTCACCCTCACAATACAGGGTTGTGAAGTAGAGCCCTTCCTGTGGTGAGATTGGGTTTTTGTCCACAAAAACCCTGGCATGGAGAGGAGCCAACCGGTGCTGCGAACGGTTTATCCATTCCACTTCTGCCTGTTCCCAAAAAGGCATGGGGAAATAACAGCTGAGCCTCACACGGCCGTTTTCGACAAGTTCCACCCGCAGAGGAAGTGAACGCATCTCATCCGCTTCCACAGCTGAGCCGAAAAAAATGCCTGTGCGCGAATGGACATCCCAGTGTGTATGACCGTCCCAGCGCATGCGGAGCAGTGTATCCTGAAAGAATTCGGGTGATCCATCTGCCTCGATCACAATCTTACGGATGATTCCTGAAGTCCCTTCGAGCTTAAGGAGGGACAGACTCTGACCGGGTTCGGTAATTTCCGTTAAGGATTCAAACAATCGCATCCCTTCATCGGAAAGCGCGGATTCGCCCAAATGTTGGAAGCTGTGTATTAGGTCATCCTGATTTTCTTTACCGGTAAAAGTCTTAATAGGAGTCTTGTAGGGATATTTTTCGTGAATGATATGGAAGAAACGCGATTCTCCCTGCACGGAGATTTTAAGCCATTTTTCGAAGGCGATGGGGACAAAACTGTTGCCCGCATAGGGCCTTTCCCCCCACATGCCTCTTTTTTCATAAGAGACCAATGGAGGAGGGAAGAGGGGGTGTTTGCCTTGATAGAAGTCGATGTACTTTAGTGTATAGCGGGGTGATTCTTCTCCGTCAAAATAGAACTTCAAGACGGCGCTGGGGTCGAAGTTGGTTCCCCACATACTGCGAATACATCCGGGTCCGGCGGCATCGAATATGACATCGTCCCCGAATTCATCCAGATAAAGCGGCCAGTTCTCATCGCCGTTTAGGCCTTTTTTATTGTGGCTGGAGAATTGATGGATGCTGACCAGTTGAGGGGCATAAATCAGGCGGTTGAGTAATGAATAAGAAGGTGCCCAGGACGCTCGCGGTTTTTGCTCTACTGCCTTTATCTCAGTCGGGGGAAAAACCAGTGTGAAGTATGCGAAAACCAAAATGCTGGAGATCCAACCTTTCATGATATTTCCCCTTGTCATAGCAGCTCAATTCTCTCACTTGTGATTTTGAGTGTCAATGATGGCCTGATTTCCGTTTGACATACAGTGTTTATAAAGTCTTATTCATGCTGAAAATCCAGAAGAGGCTGATTAGAAAAATGTATTTTTTTATAACTTGAGAAGAGAACGGCCGAGAAGGGTACTGGCGTAGGACACTGCGCCGCCAAGGACAGTTCCCCAGATGAGGTCGATGATCGTGACGATCAGCGGCCAGTCCTTGAGAGTTGCCAGGTTGGTCAGATCATAGGTGGCGTAGCTTATAAGCCCCAGAAGGGCTCCGTAAAACAATGCATTGAGCGGTACACCTGTTACGAGGGCAGGTCGGACGGCAAAGACCAGAAGCCCGACGATAAACAACAGATAGAAAAGCATTGCCGCGATCCAGTTTACCTGGGGACTCATGAATGAGCCGAGGTGCCGGCGGTAAAATCCCTTGGCCACCACACCCAGCCAGATCATATCGATCACGAAAAAGACAGCCAGGGTTATGATGTAAAGAAGAATCATCTGCTTGAAGGTCATTTTTCCCTCCTTGAATGCCGCCATTATAACACAGGCTTGTATGATCTGCATTCCACTTGACATAATGAGTCGATTTCAGTCTAATTTTCAAGTCGATGATTTTTTTGGGGGAGGATTCTGTGAACAAAAAAACCATTGGGTGTACGATTTTGGTCGTTTCCCTATTTTCCGGTTTCCTAATTGCCCAAGAAGAAAAAAGCCAAAAAATCGAGTTGCCCAAAATGACACTGGAGTACAAGTTGAACCGTGCCCTCATTAACCAGGTTGGAAATTTTATGCATGGAATCGCATATGCTAAAGCAAAAGGGGATTCGCCGGAAGATTTTGCGGCTTACGGGCTCAAGTGCTGGGGCTCCTGGTGGAAGGACGAGGACTATATCTACTATGTGAGGAAATGGTACCGTATTTTTTCTACGGACGGAAATTTCAAGATGGAGATATCGCGCGAAACCGAAAACAAGGTCGAACTCAGGATGAACATATTTGGAGAAAGGTACATAGAAACGTATTCGGAAAGCGGAGTTACCAGGGAGGAGTACATCCGGTATATGGGAGCCCTGCTATCCAGCATGGCAAAATTCATGGGGTTGGAACACGAACAAAAAATCGAGGACGACTGGATATATCTTTCGATCGTCACAAAGTAAAAAAAGAGCTATTTGGCCCTTATTCGTACTTGAGCGCGGAGATGGGGTCGGCGATCGAAGCTTTCACCGCCTGATAGGCGACGGTGAGAAAGGCGATTGCCAAGGCGACTCCGCCTGCCAGGATAAATGTCCCGATGTCGATACCCGACCGGTAGGCGAAATTCTGAAGCCACCGGGACATGATCACATAGGCCGTCGGCCAGGCGACCACATTGGCCAGAAGCACCCATTTGGTGAATTCCTTCGAGAGCAAAAACGTGATCCCCGCGGCCGAAGCGCCCAAAACCTTGCGGATGCCGATCTCCTTTGTTCTCCGTTCGGCCGAATAGGAGGCTAGCCCGAATAGACCCAGGCACGCGATGAGTACAGACAAGAAAGCGAAGGTGCTAAATATTTTCCCCAGTTTTTCTTCGGATTTGTAGAGCTGGTCGAAGTTTTCGTCGATGAAATAATAGGAAAAGGGATAGTTGGGGCGCATTTCCGCCCAAATATCTTTGAGGACAGCCATGGTCTGGGGAATGTTTGCCGGGCCGATCCGGACGGATATCTGGTTGTGGATCGAAGCCGCCATAAACATTACGATGGGAGAGATCTCCTGATGGAGAGATTCGAAATGGAAGTCTTCGACCACCCCGATGATCTGTCCGTTCCGCCTCCCATAGGCGAATCCTTTTCCGATGGCTTCCTCTGCCGATTCCCAGCCGATCCTCTTGACTGCGGTCTCGTTGAGGATGAAAGCCTGTTCCGGGTCTGTCCCCATTTCCCGGGAAAAGTTCCGTCCGGCCGCCATCTCCATCCGAAACGTCGGGATGTAGTCATAGTCCACCATCACCATGGCGATGCGAAAACTGATGGGCTGGCTCGTTTCCCCGCTCAACACCCGGGCTCCAGAAGAATCGAGCAATCTGCCCGAAGGGACTCTCGATGCGGCCGAAATGCTCAGAATATTCGGATTTTGTAGGAGGCGGGTCTTAAACGACTCGAGCCTCTCGTGGATGGCCGGACTCCCGGGCAAAACGACAACATGCTCTTCATCGAAACCGAGATTTCTTGTCCGCATGTAATCCAACTGGCTCGAGACGACACTCACGCAGATTATCAATACGATCGAAATGGCGAACTGGAACACCACGAGCACTGTCCGGAAGGAAAATCCCTTTTTTCCCGCCTCCAAACGTCCTTTCAGGACCCGGATAGGTTTGAAAGCAGAGAGGAAAACTGCCGGGTAGATGCCGGCGACAAGACCGACGAAGATCGCTATGAGGAATAAGAAAAGGAATAACGGCACATTCGTCGAAAGGTTCAGCGAGAGATCTCTGCCGAGGAATTGGCTGAATGGCGGGAGGACCAAAAGGACGATCCCGATCGCGATCAAAAGAGAGATGATGGCCGTCATGATGGATTCGCTCAAGAACTGCCGGACGAGCTGCGGCCTTTGCGCTCCGATGACCTTTCGCAGGCCGACTTCTTTGGCCCGGCCGGCCGAGCGGGCTGTGGCCAGATTCATGAAGTTGACACAGGCGATCAGCAGGATGAACAGGGCGATGATGGAGAACACGTATACATAGGTGATATCGCTGTTGGCTTCGATCTCGGAATCGAGATGGGAATAGAGATGGATGTCGGTCAGACGCTGGAGTTCGAGCTTTGTCCTCTCGCTCATCCCCTGAGACATGTGGCGGTCGATGAAGGGATCGAGCTGGCTTTTCAGCCGGTCGATGTCGTAGCCTTCCTGCATGAGAAGATAGGTGGCGTAATTGTTGCTCGCCCATCTCTGCAGTTCTTCGTCTCCCACCACAGCCTCGTATGTCTTGAAAGATCCCAGGAAATCGGCATGAAAGTGAGAGTTATGAGGAATGGGCTTCAGGACTCCCGTGACCTTCATATCCGCTTTTTGGCCGGCCGCCTGGATGGTTATAGACTTCCCCACAGGATCCTGGCTGCCGAAATATCTCTCGGCAATTTCATCCGTGATGACGACACAGAATGGATCTTTGAGGGCGGTTGCAGGATCTCCGGCTATCATATCCAGGGTGAACACGTCGAACACATCCTCCTCGGCAAAGAAAAACCGGGGCTCCTCGTAAAATGCCGCTTCTGTGCCGACAAGAAGTCCTTCTACCCCTATCAATCTGACGGCATTCACGATCTCGGGGAAATCGTTTTTGAGGAGAGGGGCGACCGGAGGTGCGACATGCCCGAGGTGGAGGTTGACCACTCCGTCTGCGTTGAACCATTTCCGGGTGACCCTGTAGATGCGGTCATGGTTTTCGTTGAATTTGTCATAGCTCAGCTCGTCGAACACAAAAAGCAGGATCAGGATGCAGCAGGCCATCCCGATGGCCAGGCCCGTGACATTGATCAAGCTGTAGCCCAGGTGTTTCCTGATGTTCCTGTATGCGATTTTCAGGTAGTTCTTAATCATGACGACGTGTTTCTCCTCTAGAAATATTGGATCTCACAAAATAAAGACGCCCGGGAAGGTCAATTGGTTCGCTATCGGGCGATATAATTTATGTTTATCTGGTGCGGAAGGTATCATCCCTTGTTAACGTCTGATTTATTTATTAGACTACAACAACGAAGGATATGCAATCTACCAAGGAGAAAAGCCGGTGACTTTGCCAGATTCCCGGGATGCGGTCGCGAGATTGAAGCAATTTCTCCAACCGTGGCATGAGTCCATAAGAGCTCCGGATTCAAGCCAGAAAAGTGTACTGGGAAAGCTTCTTGAGCACTACAAGCAGACCACATATGGCAAAAACCACAGAGCCCAACGAGTGGAAACAATCGAGGAATTTCGCCGGGCATTTCCCATAATCAACTATGAAGACGTCAAGCCCCTCATCCAGCAGGTGATGGGGGGAGAGTTGTCCCTTCTGCTCGATGAACCGCCCTTAGGCTGGGCCATCACGAGGGGCACGACAAAGGGAGAATCCAAATTCATCCCGATGACGCCCACCGACCTGAAAATGCGTGTCAGTGCCGGCCGGGCGGTCATGGAATATGTCCGGGACAGCGGCCGCTTCGATATTCTCCAGGGCATAAACCTCAACCTGAACTTTCCTTCGGTCGTGGGCAAGGTCCAAACGGGAAAGAGAGAAATCGAATACGGATACAGCTCCGGGATCTATTTGAAACATGTCTCCACATCGACACCCATACGATCAGTGCCGGCACAGGAAGAGATCGACGCGCTGGGCGGAGGGAAAACGCTCAAAGACTGGGAAGTCCGCTTCGATCTGGCATATGAAAAATGCAGGGAGGAGAATGTCACCCTGGTCGGCGGCGTTGCCCCCACAGCCATTGAATTTGGCCGCTTTCTCCGGAAAAAATACGGAAAATATCCCAAGGATCTGTGGGACGTGAAACTCATGACGCTGGGGAGTGTGCCCGGGATCAACACCAGGCTCATGCCCATACTCAAAGCCATGTATGGGCCGGTCGAGATCAGGGAGATTTACGGGGCCACCGAAGGCATGTTCGGCCAGCAGAAAGACAAAGCCCGGGCCTGGGTTCCGAACTACGATCTTTTTTTCTTCGAAGTCCAGACCCGCTCCGGCATCAAGATGCTCCACCAAATGAAGCCCGGGGAGATGGGAAGTCTTGTCGTTTCCACACCTATCCTTGCCCGGTACAAGATCGGTGACCTGATCCGCGCTTTCCGGCCTCCCTATTTCCGGTGTATCGGACGGGATTATTGGTATACACCGTTGGTATACGGTTGGGGAGAGGTCACAAGCTTCAACCTGGATAGACTCTAGTCCTGATAGCCATGGCTTGGCAACATGATCTCGTTATGATAGGCTTCGATAAACAGAGTGAAGGGAAATGAGCCACGAAAAGGAGGTTTAGATGCCTGAACAGAAATACCGCAACGAGAAGGAAGAAAAACAGGAAAAGGATGAAAAGGCCCGGGACGAAAAAGACGAAAAGAGCCAGGAAGAAAAATGGCGGCATGATCCTTTTGGACGTGTTATTTTCGGGTTGATCGTCATCGCCGTCGGCGTCTTGTTCCTGTTCGCTTCCCAAGATAAAATTGCCTGGGAAGATTGGTGGGCTTACTTTCTGATGGTCCTGGGAGGCATTTTTCTCTTCGAGGTTCTGGTACGCTCCATCATGCCGGCCCACCGCAGGCCTGTCTTCGGCAAGCTGATCGCTGGATTGGTGCTCATCGCCATCGGGGCCTCTAACATCTATGGTCTTGGAACGTGGTGGCCGCTGATCATCATCGGCGCGGGGGTTTTCATCCTGTTCAGTGCCTTTTTCCGC
>Ga0180438_10000812_pt1 | contig 57012 bp, 46 predicted proteins | sample SS_ome_12_FD_132455 | JGI IMG/M metagenome (GOLD analysis project Ga0180438, IMG submission 132455) | Hypersaline lake sediment archaeal communities from the Salton Sea, California, USA - SS_3_D_2 metaG | ecosystem: Environmental > Aquatic > Non-marine Saline and Alkaline > Hypersaline >... | reverse complement strand
TGACCCAGATCCAGGAACAGACCTTAACCTTTGTCCCCAAGGTCATTTCGGTCCTGCTCATGGTCGCCTTTACGTCGCCGTATATAATTTCCATGATGGTAGATTTCACCACCACCCTCTGGAGCACCATTCCAAATATGGCGCGGTGACATGCTAATCAGTCTGGAACAACTCATCGTCTTCCTGTTCATCTTGGCGAGGATTGCCGGGGTCTTCCTCCAGGCGCCCATTTTAAATTCCCGAAGTTTTCCTTTCTTCGGCAAGACCACCATCGCCATTTGGATCGCGATCTTACTCTGGTTCGTGACCCCGGTGTATGAGACCCTGCCGACAGACCTCTTCACTTTTATCCTGGCACTGGTGTTTGAAGTAGCAATCGGTTTTGTGATCGGGTTCATCTGCAATATCATTTTCCTGGCGGTGCAATCCGCGGGCGAGATCGCGGATCTCCAGATGGGGCTCTCCGTCGCCACCGCCCTGGACCCGGTCTTCGGCTCGGTGATCTCGGTCATCGGCAGGCTCGCATTTTTCACCGCCTTGATCGTTTTCATCACCGCGGACGGCCACCATCTCGTCCTTTCCGCTCTGCATCAAAGCTTTACCGTTCTTCCCGCCGGCAAGCTTGCGAACTTCTCCTCTCCCCAACTCGCCCTGCAGACGATAGAGCTCGGCTCCACCCTCTGGATCACCGCCATCAAGCTGGCGGCCCCGGCCGTACTTTTGATCTTCATCTCAGATTTCACCTTCGGCATCGTTTCCCGCGTGGCGCCGCAGGTCAACGTCTTCATGCTCGGTTTTCAGGTCAAGCCCTCCCTCGGACTACTTGGCATTTTGATGAGCCTGCCTTTTATTGTAAAATATATCAGCCGGCTCCTCGAGTTCATGGCCGAACAACTGCTGCTGCTTGCCAACACTATAAAGTAAAAGAGGTGAAAAATGGCCGAAGGCGGAGAAAAATCTGAAGAGCCGACTCCGCACCGCTTAAGGGAAGCGCGCGAAAAAGGACAGATCGCCAAAAGCCGCGAGATCACCGTGGCCTTTGTGCTCCTTCTTTCCTATTTTCTCTTCCGCTACCTGGGCGAGTATATGTGGATGAACCTGACCGATTCCGCCCGGGCCATTTTACAGCTCGTCCCGGAAGCGACGGATTTTAATCTCTCGCTGGCCGGATATGTCCTGCTCCTGGCGCTACGCGGCCTGGCCCTGGTGGTCCTGCCCATCTTCGGGATCGCCTTCCTTTCCACCTTTCTGGCGGAAGCGTTGCAGACGGGATTCCTTTTTTCCTTTGACCCCCTCACCCCGCGCCTGGAGCGCCTCAACCCGATGGAGGGATTCAAGAAGATGTTCTCCCTGCAGGGACTGGTTGAGCTGGTAAAGTCCCTGATCAAGATCGTGATCGTCTTCTACATCGCCTGGTACGCGGCCCGGGAAGACCTTCCCTTCATCGTGATTTTGATCGAGGCCCAGCCCTGGGACGCGATCGTGCTCGGCGGATCCATCGCCTACAAGATCGCGATCCGGGTCGGCCTTTTCTATGTCGCGGTCGCCATCCTGGATTATCTCTATCGCCGCTGGGAATACATGCGCAACCTCAAGATGACGCGCCAGGAGGTCAAGGAAGAGTACAAGCGCCTGGAAGGAGACCCCATGGTCAAGCAGCGGATGCGCGACCTGCAGCGGCAGGTAGCTATGTCGCGGATGATGGGCGCCGTTCCCCAGGCGGACGTGGTCGTCACCAACCCTACCCACATTGCGGTCGCGCTCAAATATGACGCGAACAAGATGAAAGCCCCCCTCCTTCTGGCCAAGGGCGAAAGGAAGATCGCCCAGGAGATCCGGCGCATCGCGGAAAAGCATGAGATCTCGATCGTCGAGAACGAACCCCTGGCGCGCTCCATTTATCGCACCACCCGGGTCAACCAGGAAGTGCCGTCCGAGCTTTACCAGGCGGTGGCCGAGGTTCTGGCCTATGTCTACAAGATCAAGCGGGACCGAGCGGCCCGAAAGAAAGCCTCTATTGCCCTGGCCCCGCGTTAAGGGTATAATTTCCTAAATGGCAGTTCCGGGCATTGATCTAAAGGGTTTAAGGAATCTTTTCAGCGCGAGCGACTTTTTCGTGGCTCTGCTCCTGGTGGTCATCATCGCGCTCATGATCGTTCCCCTCCCGCCTTTTATTCTGGATATCCTGCTCACCCTGAGCATCACCTTTTCCCTGATCATCCTGCTGGTTGCGATGTACCTCAAGGAACCGCTGGAGTTCGCCGCTTTTCCATCCGTTCTGCTCGTGGTCACGGTGCTAAGGCTGGCGCTGAATATCGCGGCTTCCAGGCTGATCCTGACCCTGGCTTTTGCCGGCGACGTCATCGGCGCTTTCGGCAACTTTGTGGTGGGGGGCAATTACATCGTGGGAGCGATCATCTTTACCATCATCACCATCGTCAACTTCGTGGTCATCACCCGCGGTTCCGAGCGCGTGGCGGAAGTCGCCGCCCGCTTTACCCTGGACGCCATGCCCGGAAAACAGATGAGCATTGACGCCGACCTCAACGCCGGCCTGATCGACGCCACCGAGGCTCGCAACCGGCGCCGCAAGATCGAGCGCGAGGCCACCTTCTTCGGCAGTATGGACGGCGCCAACAAGTTTGTGCGCGGCGACGCCATCGCCGGAATCATCATCGTACTCGTCAATATCATCGGCGGGATCCTGGTGGGGTGGCTTCAAGGCGGCATGGGCATCATGGAAGCGCTCAACGTCTACGCCCTGCTTACCATCGGCGCCGGCCTTGTTGCCCAGGTCACCGCCCTGCTGGTGTCGATCGCCACCGGCCTGGTCATCACCAAATCCGCCTCCGAGATGAGCCTGGGAACGGACGTTGCCGCCCAGGTCTTTGCTCAGCCGCGCGCCTTTGCCTTTGTCTGCATCATCCTCGGTCTTTTTGCCATGGTGCCGGGGATACCGACCATTCCCTTCCTGATCCTGGCCACGGCCACCGGAGTGGTTGCCCTGGTGATGATGCGCGCGCAGACCGCGAAAGAAGAAGCCCAGGTCGTGTCCGAAGAGGTCTCGGCCAAGGATGTGCTCAAAAAACCGGAAAGCATTCTGGGAACGCTCGGGCTTGATCCCCTCTCTCTCAAAGCCGGAAGGAACCTGATCCCCCTGATCGATCCCGCACAGAAAGGGCCGCTGCTGGAGCGCATCACCCTTATCCGCTACAACATCGGCCAGGAACTGGGCTTTGTCATCCCGGGGGTGCGGGTCATGGACGACTTAAGCCTTTTGCCGGACCAATACGTGGTCGAGATCCGGGGGACCAAGGTCTCTGCCGGAGAAGTAAAGATGGGGCATCATCTGGTGGAGCTTCCCATCGCCCGGATAAAAGAGAAGAAGCTTGCCGGGATCGCGGCCAAACATCCCTTGACCGGGGATCCCGTCACCTGGGTGCCGGACGAATCCCTGCCCGACCTTCAGAAGCTTGATATCACCGCCAAGCCGCCGGTGGACGTGATCTCGGAGCACTTTTCCGAGATCGTCAAGCGCTACGCCGACGAGATCATGACGCGACAGAACGTGCAGTCATTGATCGAGCTGGTCAAGAACACCAACGCGGCGATCGTGCGCGAGCTTATTCCGGATCTTTTATCTTTGGGACAGGTCCACAAGGTTTTGCAGCTGCTGGTACGAGAGCGGGTCTCCATCCGCGATCTTTCCACTATTCTGGAAAGATTGGCCGACTATGCCCATCTCTCCCGCGACATCAATATTTTGGCGGAATATGTGAGGCAGTCCCTGGCGCGCCAGATCTGCGAGCAGTACACCGACAAGGAGGGCGTGGTCACGGTAGTAACCATCGATCCCTCTCTGGAAGAGACCATGATCGGTTCCATCCATCAATCCGAATATGGTTCCTTTCTGGCCATCGATCCGAATGTGGGCGAAAGGGTCCTGGTCCAGATCTCCGGCCACCTCCAGAACTTCAGGAGAATGAAGCTCAGGCCGGTCATTCTCTGCTCCCCCCGCCTGCGCCCACACTTCAAGCGCTTTATCGAGCGCAGTTTTCCGGACCTGGCCGTCCTTTCTTACAATGAGATCGTCCCGCAGGTCAAGGTGCAGAGCATCGGGATGATATCGACGGAGTAAGGGAGACCATAAATGAGAAAACGGATGCTTACGGCGCTGGCTTCCTTATTTTTATTCTTTTTCTTATCCCAATACGCGCTGGCGGATTGGATGGTCCAGACCTCAGAAGCCGGCTCCTCGCCCAGCGATGAGTTAATTTTTTACGATGTCCAGTTCTTAAGCGAAAAGGTTGGCTTCATGGTCGGAAATTATGACACCTTCGGGAAGACCACCGACCGCGGCGTGACCTGGAATTTCTCAAACCTCTCAACCGAAGCACACTCAGAGTATTGCTGGACCGCGGTGCACGCCGTAGACACAAATAATATTTATGTGGGCGGCTATCACTCTGACGGAATGAATTACAACCCAAAGATCTACAAGACCAGCAACGGCGGAAGCAGCTGGAGCGAGATCTTCTCCGGCTCGGCGGATTATGCTGCCAATTATACCCTCATCCGGGACATATACTTTGCCAACGTAAGCCGCGGCTGGGTGGCGGCCCTAAACTTTTGGGGTTCTCCTCCCAAACACTTTTTCTACACCACTAATGGAGGAACGGATTGGACCACCGTAAATATCTCGGATGAAGTCAATGTGGCCCAGATCAGCGTAGTTCCTACCGCGGCCAACGGCTACTATGATATTTGGGCGGTCACCAACTGGGACAGCCCATCCATGGTATTTCCCCCCATGACCTACAACGTGCTTTACAGAAGCACCAACGCCGGCGTTGACTGGAATCCCTTGCTCAGCACGGATGACCTGGGCTCCGGCCACTCCCTGAGCGGCGTTTATTTTGTTGACATAAACACCGGCTTCTGGTTTGGCAGCTACTCTCCGGGAATGGGCGTTGTCACGGGGGAAGTCCATAAATCCATTAACGGCGGGAACAGCTGGACCGAGGTCAGCCCCTCCCCTAAACCTGACTCCGCCCTCACAAGTGGCCACTTTAAAAACGTGGGGGGGCAGATCCACGGCTGGGTGGTGGGCAGGAATGGCACCATCCTTAAGACCGTGGATGGCGGCAGCAGCTGGACTTCCTACTACGTCGATCCCAGGACCCTGGAAAGCGTAAGTTACTATAATGAAAATAACACCTGGGTCGCGGGAGGAAGCGCGGGTTACGCCGGGCGACTTGGCGCAAAATATGTGGTCGATCCGACTATCTCCACGGTGGTTCCCTCTCAGGCCGCGCAGGGACAGACCCTGGACGTGGACCTGACCGGAGACAATTTTCAGGGCGATCCGCTCTCTTTCGGCAGCGGGATCACGGTCAACTCCTTCGATGTCGCCGGAGAATCCTCCACCACTGGAACCGCGAACATCACCATTGACCCAACTGCCGACGAAGGATCAAGGGATGTGACACTCACCAACCCGGATACCGGAGTCGGCACAAAACTCAGCGGCTTCAGCGTTCAGGCGACAACAACGACTACAACTACAACCACGACAACGACCACCACCACAACCACTACCACGACCCTTCCTTCCGGGCCACAAATAGACAGCATGTCCAATAATGTACAACTACTGGCCGCGGCCGGCAGGACCACCTCCCACATCATCACGGGAGACAACTTTGTCTCCGGCTGCACGGTAAAACTGGTCAAACCCGGACAGGCAGACATTATTGCCGAAAATGTCCAGGTGAGCATTGACGGAAGGCAGATCAGTTTGACTGTCGATCTTCCGCCCAAAACAGACACCGGCGCCATCGGCTACTGGAGCATTGTCGTGACCAACCCGGACAGCAGCAGCGCGACTTACACCAACGGTTTCCGCGTGGAGCTGCCGGAAGGCGAGGTTTATTTCTATCCCACGGAATTGTCATTCCGCTCGCTTAGAGCTTCCGCCCCCGACGGCCAGGCGCGCATTGCCTACACCCTTTCCGAGAATAAGGCGGTCGATATCTTTATCTATGACGTGAGGGACATGAGGGTTGTTTTCCGCCGAAAATACGCCAGCGGACAGTCCGGCGGAACCCTGGGCTACAATGAGATCCTCTGGGACGGGACCACCGATTTTGGCGGCACCATCGCCAACGGGACTTATGTGCTCCAGATCGTCTCCGGCGGAAAAGTCATCGGTAAAAGCTATTTTGTGGTGAAAGACTGAAGTAGATGCGAAGAGTCCTGATTTTTGCTTTTTTAGTTCTCATTGCCGGATCAAGCCTGGCCGAGGTCAGGCTCACTGCGGACATCACCCGCCTCGGGGTGGGCGCCCGTCCTCTCGGAATGGGCAAGATGTTCACCGGCCTGGCTGACGATATCAGCGCCATGTACCTCAACCCGGCCGGCCTGGCCCAGCTTAAGACCCCCCAGATACTTTCCATGTCCGGAAAATTCGTGAATTCAGTAAATTATCTTACCCTGGCCGCGGTTTCTCCCACCAGATTCGGGACCGTCGGTATCGGTTACGCCGGGGCGGGCATCGGCTTCAGCACTCCCGTCCTTCAGCTGACCGAGATCGCCACCGGGGAATACCGTGTTATTCCCTCCACCACCGAAGCGGTGAGCTACGATTATGATAATTATGCCATCGCTCTAACCTACGGCACCAGTGTTCTTCGGCCGGATCTTTCTGTCGGCGCCACCCTCAAACTCTTTACCGAGACGATAAGCGGGGCAAGCAAGGGATCCTCCAGCGGCTATGATCTCGATCTGGGACTGATGTTCAAGCCCAACCCCAACCTGACCCTGGGCGTCCTGGGAAAAAGCATTCTCCCCTATGACCTGGGCGGAAAAATTAAATGGGATACGGGGCTGGAGGAAGCGATCCCCGCCAGCGTTAACCTGGGAGCAAGCTACAAGATGAAGAACATAACCGTGGGAGCGGACTACGAGTTCCGGCCCAAACAGACCGATGTCCCCGGTTACTGGCACGCCGGTATTGAATGGTGGCTCACCGAGATCTTCGCCCTGCGGGCGGGGGTGGATCAGGACGTGGTCGGCAAGGGAAGCGGAGATGATCTGGCGGTCACCAGCAATCCAACCGCCGGGCTGAGCCTGCTTTTTCGGGGCTTCAGTTTCGACTATGCCTTCCACCGCTACAATGACATTGCCGCCAACGATACCCATTATTTTTCGCTCTCGTATCTTTTTCCGGAAATGACCCCCAAGATCCCCTTTACGCTTTCTGAGCCCAAAGACAAGTTCGTAACCGATGAAGAAAAGATCTGGGTCACGGGCGAAGTCATTGACCAAAGAAGGGTCCATGAGCTCAGGATCAATGACAAACCCGCCTACATCGCCAAACAAGGAAAGTTTGCCGAAGAAACCCCTTTGATCCTTAAACTGAACCGGATAAGTGTGGAGGCCTACGACAATGAAGGAAAACTTTTGCAGAGCGGAAGCGCCGTGGGATTGCGGCTCAAGAGCTTTGCTGACGTTAAGCCTCCCTATTTCGCGGTGCGGCCCATCGAATTCCTGGCCACGCTGGACATCATCAGCGGCTATCCGGACGGAAGTTTCAAGCCCCTGGGAAACATCACCCGCGCCGAGATGTGCACCCTGCTCATGAAGATCAGGGGGATCGGGGATTTCAAGGTCAGCGGCAAACCCTTCCGCGACATCCAGGTTTCACACTGGGCCGCCGATTACATCGGGGCCGCCTACCGCGCAGCCATTGTCATGGGCTACAAAGACGGGACCTTCCGTCCCAACGGCCTCATCACCCGCGCCGAGGGAGTGACCATGATCGGGCGTTTTGAGAAACTCACTGACGGAGAAGTGCTCGAAGCCCCCTATGCCGATGTTCCGGGTAGGCACTGGGCGGCAAGCAAGATCACCCTGGCCAAGGAAGCAGGATGGCTCAAATATCTGGAAGGCAAGAATTTTGAACCGCAAAAGCCGCTCACCCGCGGCGAGGTGGCGGAGATCCTGTTTAGGACTGGGACTATTCAGGAAAAGGCCGAAGCGCTCTGGAAAAACAGTTGACTTCAAGCTTTATCCCGTGTAATATAATGTTATAATGAGAGCAATGAAAAAGATACTTACCCTTGTCTTTTTGGTATCTCTTTCTGCTTCCGCCTTCGCGACCTGGTCCGTCCAGCATACGGCCTCGCAAAAAGAACTCTACGCCATCGACGGCGTGACCACTGCCAGCTTAGCCCGCCTCTGCGCGGTCGGAAACAGCGGCTACGTGGTGCTGAGCACGGACTACGGCACCACCTGGACCGCCGCTTCAGGGACCATTACCGGGACTCCGAACCTGCGCGGGGTGGCCATCGGCACCAATTACCTCTATGTGGGCGGCAGCGGCAAATGCTTTTATTCAAATGACTGGGGAGCATCCTGGAACGACAGGTCCACCGGTTTGCCCGCGATCGTCAATGACGTTGATTTCGGGAACTCGACCGACGGGGTCATTGTTGGGGAATCGCTCGGCGGAGCCACCGCCGTCCTTTACACCGCCAACGGCGGAAGCAACTGGACAAATTCGACTCCCGCCTCTCTTCCCAGCGTCAACGCCGTCCACTTTGTTAGCGCAACCGAAGCCTGGATCGTGGGTGGAAGCGGCCATGTCTGGAAATCGACCGATGCGGGGCAGAACTGGACGCAAAAGGCATTGACATTCGGAGCATCACCCATCACTTCCGCCACGCTGTACGACATCCATTTCTATGACGCCAATCATGGTTTCATCGTGGGCAGCAGCAAGAATTTCCTCTACACCACCGACGGCGGGGAAACCTGGACGCTCAATACCTCTGCCTTGAGCACCAATGACAACTTCGGTGTTCATGCCGTCGACGCCAATACCGTCTGGGTGGTGGGAGAAGACCCCAATCCGATCATCTCAAAACTGACCTATTCCGCCGCGGCCTGGTCCGCGGCCACAGAGTATACCGACTCCTCTGAGCATTTATTGAAGGTCTTCCTGACCAACGCGGACAACGGCTGGGTCGCCGGCTATGTCCCGGCGGGGGATGTGGCTGCCTACGGCGAGATCCTGGGCCAGATCACGGATATCTCCATTTCTTCAATCGCCCAAAGCGCCCAACCGACCCAGACCACAGTTTATCCCGGTTTCTCGGGAAACTTAAAGATCACCGGCACCAACTTCCAGCTCGGGCCCTGGCCCACCAGCAGTGTCGCGTATTCCGGAAGCGGAGCAACAACAACCCTCGTCACCTACGTATCCGCCACCGAACTGACCGCCACCATCGCGGTTGACGCCACCGCCGCCACCGGCAGCCGGACCGTGACCGTCACCAATACCGACGGCATGACCGATACCCATACTCTGACCATCTTTCCGCTTCCCATCGTGACTTCAGCTCAACCCTCCAGCCTCACGCAGGGCGCAACCGATCAAACCGTGATCCTCTACAGCTCCGGAGGCGGATTCCAGTCGGGACTAACCACCGCTGATATTAGCTTCGGTGCAGGAATCACGGTCAAATCCGTGGTAGTTGACAGTGACTTTCAAATGACCACCGTTCTTGATGTGTCTGCCGGCGCTACCACCGGTTCAAAGACCATAACCATAAACAACCCGAACGGCGGAAGCTATGCCAGCGCGGGTGTTTTCGCAGTTGCCTCCGCCTCAGTTACCAACCCGACCATCACTTCGGCTTACCCGGACATGGAACGGAACAGCACCGCAACCCTCACCATCCTCGGAAGCAATATGCTGACCGGCGCAACGGTCTCCTTCAGCACCGGAGGGATCACGATCAATTCCTATGATTACTCCCGTCTTGCCACTGAAAACCGGCTGGACGTTAACATCACTATTTCGAATTCTGCCGCTCTCGGGGCCATCACGGTAACCGTCATTAACACGGACGGAGGGGTCGGAAACCTGAATCAGACCTTTTATATCAAAGATGCGGGAGTAATCGATCCCACCTTTATTGCGGTACAACCCACCAGCGCGTATCAGAGCAGGCAAGATGTGGATCTATACATCAGCGGAACCGGCTTCCAAAGCGGGGCGCAGGTCTCCATTATCTCGCCCGGTGGAGTTACAATCACCGCTGTAAATGTTCTAAGCACCACCGGCATCCGGATCACCGTTGATATTGACCAAAATGCTACCCTCGGTATGCGCGGCGTTTTGGTCGTCAATCAAGACGGCGGACATGTTCTGGTCACCGACAAGTTTGAAATCAAAGCCCTTACTCCCACCCCCCAAGTTGTGGACAACACAGCCCGTGCCGGTCCCAATCCCTGGAATCCCGTTCAACCAGTTCGCATCCAGTTTGAAATGGGCAGAGCGGCCCAGGTCAAAATCCCCGTCCTGAATTGCAATGGCCGGGAGATCTACGAGTTTAACGTTTCAGCAGTTGCTGGTCATAACTCCTTCACCTGGGACGGCTCAATATATGGGGGCCATGTCCCTAATGGGATGATCCTCATGCCTCTCATAGTTAACGGTAAATATAGTGGCAAGAAGATCAAGTTAATGGTCGTAAGATGAAGATCAAATCCTGGTTATTAGTTATCAGTTATTGGTTATTGCTTACAAGCATAGCCTTCGCCCAGGCCGCGCCGGACCCGATCCGCATCGCCGTCGGCGGCCGGCCTCTGGGAATGGGAAAAGCCTTTGTGGGGCTGGCAGATGACGTCGGCTCGGCCTACCTAAACCCGGCCGGCATCGCCAATCCCATGCGCTGGCAGGTGACCTCCATGTCCGGAAGCCTCCTGGATGAATTCAGCTATCTTTCTTTGTCCGGCCTTTATCCCACCGAGGTCGGGAATTTTGGCCTGGCCTTTGCCGGCTCCTCCATCGGAGGGGCCCTGCCCACCACCATCGAAGTGGGATCCGACCCGGATGACCCGATCTACGTGGTGGATACCACCCAGAGCCCCATGAGCTACAGCAACAACGTCTTTATCCTCTCCTACGGAGACAAACTGAACCGATTCCTGCAGTTCCCGGTCTTTAACGCCGTCAATGAGCGCTTCCCAGGCCTCAAGGAAACGAACTTCGGGGCAAACCTGAAGATGTTCTCGGTCTCTTTGACCGGCGACGGCATCACCAACTCCCAGGGATCCGCCAGCGGAATGGAATTGGACCTGGGCGTTCAGGGAAAACCCCTCAACTGGCTTTCGCTGGGCGCAAATCTCCAGAACGCCCTCCCCTTCTCCATGGGAGGCAAGCTCCACTACCAGTCCGGCTGGGATGAGTCCTATCCCGCGGTCCTCAAATTGGGCGCGGCCATAGACTTGATCGGGCCGGAAAAAGATAAATCCCTGCGCAAGCTGGGCAATCACAGGATAATGCTTTTGACCGACCTGGATTACGAGGTCAGCCGATCGGACAAGGTCCCCACCCTCTTCCACCTCGGCCTGGAATGGAAACCCATCGAGCTCATCGCCATCCGCACCGGCATCGACCAGGAAATGGTGGGGGTCAACGAAACCGCCAACAATCTGACCGGCGGCGTGGGGCTTTATTACGGGGACTTCCGTTTCGATTACGCCTATCACGAATTTGCCGGCGCCCCCGGAGTCGCCAACCATTTCTTCTCCCTTTCCTACGGGATCGCTCCGGTCGTGATCATCGAGGATAAACTCGTTTCTTCCCCGGACAAGCTCATCACCAAAGAGGCCTCGGTCATGGTGAAGGGGACCGCGGTCGACAAGAACATCACAAGTGTCCGGGTCAATGGGATCAAGGTCCGGGTTTCCCCGCGGGGGGACTTCAGGCAGAAGGTAGATCTAGAGGTCGGCAAGAACGCCATCCGGGTGGAGGGCTTTAATTCCGGCGGCAAGCTGGTGGAGGCGGACAAGCTCCGCGTCCTTCGGCTCATCACCTACCCGGATGTCACGGCGGAATACTGGGCCACGGACCAGGTAAGCTATATTGGAACGCTGGGCATCATCAAGGGATATCCGGACGGCAACTTCAAGCCCGAAGGCGATATCACCCGCGCCGAGCTTGCCACCCTGCTGGTCCGCACCCGCGCCGGCGGAGACCAGAATGTCCCGGATGCTACCGGCCAGGTGTTCCCGGACGTTTCTCTCAAGCACTGGGCGGTCAAATACGTTAACATGGCCTCCGAGACCGGGATCGTCAAGGGATATCCGGACGGGACCTTCAAGCCATCCGCCAATGTCACCCGCGCCGAGGGCCTGACCATGATCGCGCGCTTCGGCGAGGTCAGCGAAGAGGCATACACGGATGAATTCATTGACGTGCAATCCACCCACTGGGCGGCGAAGACCATTGCCGGCGCCTACCGCGACGGGATGCTCATCCACTTCAAGAACCTGCCCTTTGAGCCGAGCCGAAAGCTCAACCGCGCCGAGGCGGTTGAGATGCTCTACCGCAGCCGGCCGGTCGTCCTCCTCATAAAAGACCTCCTGAACTGGGAACTGGGCTACTAAACCCCTTCCTACTTGCATACTTGAAATTTATCCGCTAGACTAGCGATAATCAATTGAGGTAATTGCTATGCCCAACCTGGATTCATTTGAAGAAAAACTGCAGGATCTGGTCGATCCCAACTTGAGCGCCAAGGAGCTGGCGGAACGCATCGTGACCGCCGCCCTGGAGAGCGAGTACGGGAAGACCTTTACTTTGACCCCCGGCTTTGCTAAAATGGTGAACACGCTGGCGGATTCCATCGTCACCAATCCGGACCTGCGGCGCCAGGCGCTCGCCATCGCCAGCACCTATATAAAGAAAAGCCGTGGCAGTAAGAAGGATATCAAGGAAGGAAATTAGGAAAGCCGTCGCCCCGGGCAAGCTCGAGGCGGCCCCGTCCGGTCTGCCCCCGGTCCTGCGCGCCTCCTGGAAATTCGCAAAGAACGTCGCCAAAAAATTCAGCCGGGAAATGATAAAAGACCGCGCGGATGAGCTCCTTAAAAAACTGGCCAAACGATTTGTATGATACGCAGAAAAGAAGTTGAAGACCGGATCGTATCTATTCTTCGCGAAGAATACCTGAAATACTCCAGAGAGACCCTGGAAAAATACAATCCCCAGATCAAGGCCACTGTGCGCTGGTATGTCTCTTCCCTGCCCCGCCACATCGCCGGCTCCGAAGCGGGCGACCTTGAATCCGAGGCCAAGCTGGCCTTCCTGGACTGCTTAAAGACCTGGGACCCCCGCAAGGGGGAGCTCTGGCCCTATGTTTCCTTCCGCCTCAAGGGCGCCATGCAGGATTACCTGCGCAAGCGGGGAACGGATCCTGTCGCCGGATTATATGAATACATAACCTCCGCGGCGAATGTCTACATGGCCTTTAACCAGAAATCCATCGCCCACGAAGAGATCGACAGATCGCTCCACCTGGATTCCGCCATGAAGGAATTTTCCGACAAGGAAAAAGCGGTGATCGAAGGGTACTACCGCAAGGATAAGACCTTCAAGGAGATCGGGCGCGATATCGGCCTTTCCGAATCTCAGGTCAGCCGCATCTGCAAGGATGCCACCGCCAAATTGAAAGAGGCGCTTTCCAGCGGCGATCGAGTTGCCGAAGAGGAGGTCCAGTGATCAAGAACCGAAAAATAAGGGCTCTGCTCCAGATCCTCTTGATCCTGGCTTTAGCCTGGATCTTTTACGCCAACGGCTCTCCCGGATTCCATCTTCTGGTCTTCCTCGCCGGTCTTTTCTGGCGTGATCCCTTCATGGAAATGATAACCGGGACTAAACCCCTGGACACAATGATTTTTGGTCTCCGGATCGGGCAGATAATCTACACGACGCTTATCGTCATTTACTTTGCGGCGACTTTTGCCATTTTAGCCTTCATTCTCTGGCGGGCGAAAGAGAACCTTTTTAAAAAGGGCTGAGAGGCTATTTAGAAAGTATTCCTTCGATCTTTTCGATCATCGGTTCAGCGTCCGGATTGACCGCCACGAGCTCAATTTCTTCTGGAGAACCGACCCCGACACCTAATTCCGCGGCCCTTTTGATCTGTTGTTGATCAAAGATCCTTCCTTGCATAACTTTTTCGGTGGTTCCAAAGAACCGGAGGATCGCCACTCCCACCGCATCTATTGCCACACGGTCAGCGGAAAGCAGGATGACCTCGGGAGTGATCAAATTCCCCTTTTCCGGCCCCTGGGTAGAGAAAGCTTGAACGCCGTCCAGAATGATCAAATCGCAAGGGACATCTTTATTTATTTCCGCGATCATCAGGCGCTGGTGCGGAGAATGATGAAGCTCCCACATATAGCTGTAGCCGCCGTAGCGTTTTGCCACCAACCCCACATTGTTCTTGAGGGACATGGTGAAATCCCCGCCAAAGCGATGGGTCTTCAAGCAGGGAAGATTGACCACGTAATCGGCCTCCAGCACGACTTTTGGGACCATAAAGCCGTATTTCCAATGGGATTCCGGCGTTCCACATTTCACCCAGAATTTGCTCCTCAGATCGTCCAGATTGACGATCCGGACCTCTTCCGCGGCAGCCAGGGCGTAGACCCCGCGATTTTCCAGAACCTCTCCGGTGTCCCCCATCCCGCTCCGCTCCACGATAGTGATCGATTCCGGGGTCACTTCCTTTAAAACCCGGATGACGGTCCTGAGCGTGTCGAGATGGGTGGTGGCGGGAAAAGGGTCGTCACTGTTGTAATTGGGCTTGATAATAACCTTTTTGTTATGCAGGCCAGATAGATCGATCTTTTCCAACAAGGCATGGATGCCGGCGATGCGGTCCGCGGTTTTAACGATATAAACCTTCGATTTGGGAGGCGGATCAGCGGCAAAAGACGCTGAACAGACAAGAAGAAGAGCGATCAAACCTGAAAAGAGCCGCATAGCGATCAAAGTCTATCACAAAAATAAAATGCGCGCTACAAGACTCGAACTTGTGACCCCTTGCCTGTCAAGCAAGTGCTCTAACCAACTGAGCTAAGCGCGCATATTCATATTATAGCAAAGGTGGCACCCGGATTCGAACCGGGGTACGCGATTTTGCAGACCGCTGCCTAACCACTCGGCCATGCCACCATGGTCCCTCGATAAACTCGGGATAAAAGCGGGAGACGAGGTTCGAACTCGCGACCCTCAGCTTGGGAAGCTGATGCTCTACCAACTGAGCTACTCCCGCGTAAACCCTGCGGAAAAGTCCCGAGCGAACAAAGTGAGTCGAGGGACTACTCCCGCCTAAGCGAGGTTAAATTATATCATAATCTATGTTATAATAGAACATAACATGTCCATCCAGGAGAAGTGCAGGATCCTAGATCACCAGAGAGTCGGCTCCCGCTGTTTCAAACTCATCCTTTCTTCCGCCTACATTTCAACCCATGCCGAACCCGGCCAGTTCGTGAACGTCAAGGTCTGTGATGGGTATGACCCGCTCCTGCGCCGCCCGCTTTCCGTCCATAGAATATCGAAAGAGCACAAAAGGTTCGAGCTCCTCTACGAAGTCATCGGCAGAGGCACGGAACTGCTCTCCAAATACAGCGTAGGATCTGAACTGGACGTTCTGGGACCGCTTGGAAAGGGTTTTGAGATCGATAAAAAGAAAGAAATCGCGGTCCTGGTCGGAGGTGGCATGGGCGTCGCCCCTCTCCTCATGCTGGCAGATGAGTTGAAAGGAAAAACAAAGGTCATTTACGCTCTGGTCGGATGCAACAGCCGGGATAAAGTCCTCTGCGAAAAGGAATTTAAAGGCATAACTGATCAGGTGCTGGTCTCGACGGACGATGGGAGTTATGGAAAAAAAGGCTTTATCTCTGATATTTTATTGGATCTTATTGATAATCAACTTACTACTCACAACTTTCAACTCACTACTATCTATACCTGCGGCCCCCAGGCAATGCTCAAGGCTGTCGTCGATATCTCGTTCCAGAAAAAGATCGACTGCCAGGTCTCGATGGAACAGCACATGGCCTGCGGGATCGGGACATGTCTGGGGTGCGTGATCAAGACCAAAGATGGCTACCAGAAAGTTTGTGACGAGGGCCCGGTTTTTGACGGAAAGGATATAATATGGCAGGGTTAAACACCGAGATCTGCGGGATAAAGATGAAGAACCCGGTGATGGTCGCCTCCGGGACCTTCGGCTATGGCGAAGAAGCCGCTGACTTTATCGACCTGGACAAATTGGGCGCGATCGTCACCAAGACCATCACCCTAAAACCGCGGGAAGGTAATCCCCCGCCCCGCGTGTGCGAGACCGCCTCCGGCATGCTCAACAGCATCGGCCTGCAGAACAAGGGGATCGATGATTTCATCCAGAACCGATTGCCGTTCCTTGCCAAGTTCAAGACGCCGGTGATCGCCAACATCGCCGGCGATTCCGCCCGGGAATACGCGGAGCTGGCAAAGATCCTCGACAAGGAAGCCCTGGTAAAGGGCTTGGAGATCAATATCTCCTGCCCCAACGTGAGCAAAGGCGGGATGTTCTTCTGTTTTGATCCCCAGGCCACCTCGGAGCTGGTAAAAACCGTCAGAAAAGCGACCGGTCTGCCGATCATCGTTAAGCTCTCACCTAACGTGACCGATATCGCGGCCATCGCCAAAGAGGCCGAGAACGCCGGCGCGGACGCCGTCTCTTTGATAAACACGCTGCTGGGAATGGCAATCGACATCGAGACCAGAGACTCGCGACTGGGGACAAAAACCGGCGGCCTCTCCGGCCCCGCCATCAAGCCCATCGCAGTGCGCATGGTCTGGCAGGTAGCTCAGATAGTCAAGATCCCGATCATTGGCTGCGGGGGGATCATGACCGGTGAAGACGCGGTCGAATTCTTCCTGGCGGGGGCTTCAGCCATTCAGGTCGGAACAGCGAATTTTGTGGACACTCAGGCTCCGATCAGGATCGTGGAAGAGATCAAAAAATATCTAGAGAAAAACAAGATCGGGGATCACAAGGAATTAATCGGTAAGTTCTCTTAACCGCAAGGCGTTTTTGACCGCATAACCGTACGCATCATTATTGAAGTAAACATAAACCGCTAATTTCTTCTTCAGAAAAACTTTGATTTCCTTTGCCAAAGCCTTGAGTTCTGAATCCGCGTAATTACTGCCGTAAAGGATCGAGCCGCCATGCATGCGGATATAAACCACCGGCCCGGTCACGACCGAAGGGCAGTCGATCCCAGGCATGCTGTAGATGCAAAAGTTCAATTTGTTCTTCGTGAGGATCGAATAGATCTCGTCGCTAAACCAGCTCGTATCCCTGAACTCGAAAACATTTATGTTCTTCTTTTGAAGATTCTTAGCGAAGTCCTTGAGCCTCTCTGGGTTTGCCTTCCACCGGGGCGGAAGCTGATAAAGGATCGGCCCCAGGTTCCCCTTTAAGAGTTTGGCGCGGCTCATAAAGAGCTTAACTGGGGCCTTGGCCTTGTTCAGCCTCTTAATGTGAGTAATAAATCGGTTGGCCTTGACCGCAAAGATGAACTTCTTCGGGACTGCCTTATTCCAGTTCTTAAAGGTCTGCGCTTTGGGGAGATGATAAAAAGTGTTATTGATCTCGACCGTGTCAAAATATTTCTGATAGTGCTTGAGCCATTGGTTTTTGGGAAGGTCCTTGGGATAGAAAACGCCGTCCCCCCAGTGATCGTACATCCAGCCGGAAGTGCCGATGTAAACCCGCTTTTTCATGCCACGAACAGACTGTTGGTGGAAAAATTGGGATCGCTGGTGATGTTGACCCCCAGCCGCCTCAACCCTGCCTCATCCCCCGGGGTCGGGATATGGGTAAGATGGACCTCACAGCTTCCCAGCTCTTTTAATTTTTCCATCGCCAGCTGGGCGGTGGGATTCGTCGCCGCGCTCATGGAAAGCGCGATGAGGGTCTCTCCCACGTCCAGGCTGACCGTCTTCGCGTTCAGAACGCTCTTCTTGAGATTGCCGATTGATTCAACAATGTTCGGCGCCAATAGGTGTATCTTGTCCGGGATCTCCGCCAGTTTTTTGATGGCGTTCAAAACCAGGCTGGATGAGGCGTGCATGAGAGAGAAATTCTTGCCGGTGACGATTTCTCCGTCCGGAAGCTCAATGGCCGCTCCGCAGAAGAAACCCTCGTTCCCCTTTCCCTTTTTCTTGGCTTCGTCCGCGGCTTTCCTGGCGGCTTCCACCACTGATCTATCCTCCGGCTTGATCCCAAGCTCCTCCATCAGAAGCTCGACCCTTTGGACCGTCTCCTTCTCCGCCAGCCCCATTACATATTCGCAGTCGTACCTGAAATACCTTCGGATGATCTCCTGCCGGGCGGCTTCCTTCACCGCCTCGTCATCCACGATCCCGAAACCGGCCTTATTAACTCCCATGTCCGTGGGAGACTTGTAAACCGAATCGGTGCCGGTGATCTTTTCCAGGATCCTGCGGAGAAGGGGGAAAGCTTCGACGTCCCGGTTATAATTGATCGCCGTTTTCCCATAAGCTTCAAGATGAAAGGAGTCTATCATGTTGAAATCCTTGATGTCCGCGGTAGCCGCCTCATAAGCCACGTTCACCGGGTGCTTGAGCGGAATATTCCATATCGGAAAAGTCTCAAATTTGGCATAACCGCTCTTTATACCCCGCCGATAATCATGATACAACTGGGAAAGGCAGGTGGCGAGTTTTCCGCTCCCCGGACCGGGACCGGTGACGACCACCAGAGGCTTTTTGGTCTTGATATACTCGTTCGCGCCGTAACCCTCATCGCTTACGATCAGATCGACCTCAGTGGGATATCCCTTGGTAAAGGTATGGGTGTAAACCTTGACGCCCCTGCGCTCCAATTTCTTCTTGAAGATGCTGGCCGCGGGCTGGTTCGCAAAACGGGTTATGACCACCGCCCCGATCTCGATCCCCCACTCCCTCATATCATCGATGAGCTTGAGCGCCGCCACGTCATAGGTGATGCCGAAATCCGCCCTTATTTTCCTTCTTTCTATGTCTCCCGCGTAAATGCAGAGGATTATTTCCGCTTTGTCTTTTAATTTCTGCAGGAGCCGCACCTTGACGTTGGGATCAAAACCCGGCAGGACCCGCGCCGCGTGATAATCAAAGATGAGTTTGCCGCCGAACTCTAGATAGAGCTTGTTGTCGGATTTTTCCACCCTCTCAATGATCGCCCGCGTCTGCTCTCTCAAGTATTTCTCCGTGTCGAAACCGATCCTTTTTATCATTTGATCCAACCTACCCTCCTACTGATTCTTCCTCAACCGTTCGGGGGAGCCTGACGACCTTTACCCGGGTGATCCTCCGGCGCAGGACGCGCTCCACACTGATCAAGAGATCCTCATAGCGCGCCACGTCGCCCACCGAAGGGGCCTTACCCAGCTGATCCAGCACAAAACCGCCGACGGTATCATATTCCTTCTCCTCTTCGGGAAGGTTCAGCTTCAGGCGGCCGTTGAGGTCTTTGATCGCCATCCTGCCGTCGACAATGTGGGCGTTTTCCTCGATCTTTTCGATCATCTTCTCTTCACGCTCGAACTCATCGTGGATCTCACCCACGATCTCTTCCACCAAATCCTCCAGCGTCACCAGCCCCGAGGTCTGGCCGTACTCATCCACGATGATGGCAAGATGGGTGCGGGCGGACTGCATCTCATGCATGAGCTCCGCCACTTTTTTGCCTTCCGGGATAAAAGCCGCCGGCCTCAGCAGATCGCGGAGATTGGCCGCGGTTCCCGCCTTGAGCAGATCCTTGGCGTAAACGACACCCAGAACGTTGTCCAGGTTCCCCTCGTAAATGGGAATGCGGGAATGACCGCTTTCAACGATCACCTTGGTGAGCTCCGAAAGCGGCAGGTCCGCTTTGACCGCCACGATATCCGGCCGCGGCGTCATGACCTCGCGCACGATCGTCTCCCCAAACTCAAAAATGGATGTGATCATCTCCCTTTCCTCGCGCTCGATGATCCCCTCTTTCTCTCCCGCCGCCAATATGTACCTTATCTCTTCCTCAGTGATAAAAGGGCCCTTTTCCGGAGCTTTCCCGCCGAAGAGATAGATAAAGGGACGGCTGAAAAATCCGACAAAATACGCCAGCGGCTTGACGATCATCCCAAGAGTGAAAATGAGCGGGGCGGCAAAAACAGAAAAGCTCTCCGCGTTGCGGATGGCAACGGTCTTGGGGGTGATCTCCCCAAAAACCAGGATCAGAAAGGTCATGACGCCGGTGGCGGTGCCGATCACCGCCGCCTCGCCTCCGCCCCATCCCCTCGCGGCAAAGACCCGGATGGTAATGGAGGTGGCAAGCGCCGCCGCCGCGATATTCACCAGGTTGTTGCAGATCAAGATCGTCGACAAGAACTCGCTCGGGTTTTCTTTGAGCTGCCTTACCATCCGCGCGCCCGCCATTTTCTGCTCCACCATGCGGCTCACCCGAATGCGCGAGAGCGCGGTCAGGGCCGTCTCCGCGGCGGAAAAGAACGCCGAGAGCAGGAATAAAATTATAAGCGCAGCTGTTTCACCCATTTAGATAAACCTCGGTATAAAAATTATGCATCCCACCGCTACTGCCCCTACCGCCGCCAGGAGCACGGCCGCCGCCGCCACGTTCTTGGCCAGCGCCGCTTCCTCCCTGTGTCCGGGAGAGAGAATGTTCACCAGCTCTTCGATCGCCGTGTTCACCATTTCCGCCACGATCACCCCAAAAATGGCCACGATCAGCACCGCAAGTTCGATCCGGCTCACCCTTGACCAGACCGCAACGCCGATCACCGCCAACCCGATAAAAAAATGGATCCAGAGATTGCGCTGGGTGCGGAGGGCATGCTGCGCCCCCGCCCGGGCGTATTTAAAACTCTTGATAAATTTCTTCGGCACGTCTCATCTTTCTCCCGTGATCATAGCCGAGCAGATGCAGCGTTCCATGCACCGCCAGCCGCTTCATCTCCCGTTGGTAGCTTACGCCGAAACGCTTCGCGTTCCTTTTTGCGGTTTCAGTGGATATGGCAATATCCCCCAGGATCCCCTCTTCGCCCATGGGAAAAGCCAGAACATCCGTGGGCTTGTTCTTTTTCCGAAACCTCCGGTTCAATGCCCTCATCTGCTTATCCTTCACCAAAATCAAATTTATTTTTCCCTTTACCTTCTCCGCTCTCAGGACTCTTTTGATCAAATCCTCAAACATAGCGATAATGTATCACAGGATTTTGATCTCCGCACCCAGATTCTTGAGCTTTTGGGTAAGATCCTCATAACCGCGCTCAATATGATGATCCCGATCCTCGATCACGGTTTCTCCCTGGGCAGCCAAGCCCGCCAGGATAAGCGCCGCCCCCGCGCGCAGATCGGAAACCTTGACCGGCGCGCTGGAGAGCCCCGGAACGCCGTTGACGATCGCACTCTGCCCCTCCAGCTTTATATCCGCCCCCATGCGCTTGAGCTCCTGAACGTGCATGAACCGGTTCTCAAAAACGGTTTCCGTGATCACCGAAGTCCCCCTCGCCAAACAGAGAAGCGAAGTGAGCTGCGGCTGCATGTCGGTGGGAAACCCCGGATAGGGCATGGTCTTGACGTCCACCGCCTTTATCCCGTCCCGGGCGGAGACCCTGACCTCGTTCTCAGAAACATCGATCTTTATCCCCGCATCCCGCAGTTTGCTCAAGGTCGCATCCACATGCTCTGCCACGATATCCTTGATCCTTAAACTTCCCCGGGTAATGGCCGCCGCGATCATGAAGGTCCCGGCCTCGATCCGATCCGGCACTATCTGGTACTCGACCGGAGAAAGCGTGGAGACCCCTTCGACCCTTATCTCTTCGGTCCCGGCCCCGGAGATCCTGGCGCCTGCCAGATTGAGAAAACTCGCCAGATCCAGGATCTCAGGTTCCCGGGCAGCATTCTCAATGATCGTCTCCCCCTCGGCCAGGGTCGCGGCCATCATGATCGATTCCGTCGCTCCCACCGAAGGGAAATCAAGGTAGGTCCTTCCCCCGCGAAGCTTCTTCGCCTCCACGATCACAAAACCATGCTCCATGGTAACCTTGGCCCCCAGGTCCTCCAACCCCTTGAGGTGCAGGTTTACCGGACGGGAACCGATGGCACAACCCCCGGGAAGCGGCACCTTTGCCAATCCCTTACGCGCCAGGATCGGGCCGATCACAAAGAAAGAGGCGCGCATCTTGGTCACCAGCTCATAGGGAGCGACATGCCGGACACTGTGATTCCAGACCTCGACCGTGTTGGACTGTGAGCCGGAATATTCGGCGCGCATCCCGAGCGCGCGCAGGACCCGGATAATAGTCTTCACATCCAGCAGGTTGGGAACATTGCGGATCACGGTCTTCCCCGGCAGAAGGATGGTCGCGGCCAGAACCGCCAGGGCCGCATTCTTGGAGCCGGATATCCGAACCTCACCCTCCAGCCTTTTCCTGCCTTTAATTGAGATCTTTCTCATGCTGACGCTGCCTCCAGCCTGAACTCGGACGGTTTGCGGTCGATCGCCCCGAAATAATAGAGGATCGCGGATACGATCCTTTCGGAGGCGTGCCCATCCCCGTAGGGGTTCACGGCCCTGGACATACTCTGATAGGCCGCGGCGTCGGTCAGCAGCCGGTCCGCTTCCTCAAAGATCAACTTCTCGCTCATTCCTACGAGCTTGACGGCCCCGAAAGCCACCGCCTCCGGCCGCTCCGTCTTTTCCCGCATGACCAGCACCGGCTTCCCCAGAGAAGGGGCCTCTTCCTGAATGCCTCCCGAATCGGTCAGCACGATGTAGGATTCCTTCATAAGATGAACGAACGGCTCATAATCCAGGGGCTCGATCAGCTGCACATTATCGATCTCTTCCAGCATCTCATTGACCGTGTTCCTGACCATCGGGTTCCTGTGCACGGGCATCACGATCTCGATCTCGCGGCGGTGGGTTTTAGCCAGGCGCGCGATCGCCTGACAAATGTCCCTCAGGGGCTTGCCGAAACTCTCGCGGCGGTGCGCGGTCACCAGCACCACTTTCTTCTTGGGTTTCAGCTCTACCCCGATCTCCTTCAGATCGAATTTCCGCGAAGCGGTCGCAAGCAATGCGTCGATAACGCTGTTGCCGGTAAGGTAGATGCGGGCGCGGTCCACCCCCTCCGCCTCCAGGTTGGAAACCGAGGTCGAAGTCGGCGCAAAGTGCAGGTCCGCCAAAGCGGTGGTCAGTTTCCGGTTTATCTCCTCGGGATAGGGGCGCCATTTATCATAGGTCCGCAGCCCGGCTTCCACGTGTCCAAGCGGCACCTTGAAATAATACGCCGCCAGGCCCGCGGCAAAGGTGGTGGATGTGTCGCCCTGCACCAACAGCATGTCCGGCTTCTCGCGGATAATGCTCCCCTCCAACCCCTGGAGGGACTTGGCCACGATGTTGACCAGGGACTGATTTTCCTCCATGATCCCCAGATCATAATCCGGGCGGATATCGAATATCCTCAGGACCTGGTCCAGCATCTGGCGGTGCTGACCCGTGACCACGATCACCGGATCCAGCATGTCCGGGTACTTCTCTATCTCCCTCACCACCGGAGCCATCTTGATGGCCTCCGGCCGGGTCCCGAACACAAACATGATTCTTTTTCGATTACTCATAATTCCTAACCACCTAACAACCTAACCACCTAACAACCTATTTCTGCAGAGCCATTGCCACCGCGATAATGCTTAAAAGAAAACAGGCGATATAGATCGCCAGGACCGCTTCGCGCTTGTTGAACCCCGCCCGGAGCAGCATATGATGAATGTGCCGGTCATCCGCCTCAAAGGGATGCTTTCCCGCTTTCAGGCGGCGCCCGATGGCAAAGAGGGTATCAAAGATCGGGACACCCAGGATGATGACCGGCACCACCAGCGCCACCACCAGGGTCGTCTTGAGCACTCCGATAATGGAAGACGTCGCCAAAATGAACCCCAAAAACATGGAACCGGAATCCCCCAAAAATACGGAAGCCGGGAAAAAATTATAGCGCAGGAAGCCGAGGGTCGCCCCCACCAAAGCCAGCATCAGGACCGCCGCGCCGACCTGATGGGTGCGCAGCGCCACAAAAAACAGGGCCAGCGATGAGATCGCAGTTACCCCTGCCGCCAACCCGTCCAGACCATCGATCAGGTTAATGGCATTGGTGATCCCTACCACCCAGAGCAGGGTCAACGGAATGGACAAAACACCGATCGGCCACAAACCATTGAAGGGATTGGTGACAAAATTTATCTCGATCCCGAAATAAATGACCAGAAGCGTGGCCGCGATCTGCCAGGCAAGCTTGGTGGTCGGACGAAGATTCTTTATGTCATCCCGCATCCCCACCAGCATCAAGAGCGTGCCTCCCAAAAGGATCCCCCAGATCATCTGTCGGTTGATCATTATCCCGGTCGCCTCCGCCAGGGACAAAGCCGCCGCCACCGCAGCCAGGAAACCAACATAAATTGCTAGCCCTCCCAGTCGCGGGATCGGCAGGATGTGGACCTTGCGGTCATTCGGGATGTCGACCGCACGGATCTTGGAAGCAAAGATCTTGACTACCGGCGTAGCAAAGTAGGTGGCAAAAAAAGCAATCAAAAAGGTCAGTAGATATACATGCATTACGGGATTATATTTTAGCATATTCTGGGCGCTTGTTCAAAGAATTTTTTTATGATAATATTCCTGGACAGGCATGGGAAACAGAACGCTGGACCGGATTAAGGGGATCGAAGAAAAAGCGGCGCTCATCGTCAAGCAGGCCCGCGACGCCTCCTTCTTGGACCTCAAAAAGACACACCAAAGGCATCTCCAGGAGCTTCAGGCCCTGGAAACGGAAGCAAAAAAAGACAAAGAAAGCATTATTCTCTCCGCCGAGGAAAAGGCCCGGGAAGAGGTCGGCCGGATCGAAGCTCGATCCGAGAAAGAGATCAATGAGCTTAAGAAGAAATCCCAATCCAGGATCGAAGCCGCCAAAAAGGAAATTCTGCGATGTCTATCGTAGAAATGCAGAAAATCCATATCGTTTCCCTGCTCAAGCACAAAGACGGGATCCTCAAATCCCTTCAGAAAAATGAAGTCGTCGATATCCAGACCCTGAGTGAAGCCCCACCCGCCCCACCGCCGGAAGAACTGGGCCGATTTGAATATGCACTGGCCGAGATAAAATCCTGCATCTCCTTTCTGGAAGGAGCCGCCAAAGTAAAGAAAAGTTTTATCCAGACCTTCATTCCCCCCAAGCAGGAACTAAGCGAGCAGGAATTCGCGGGTATTTGCCGGGAATCCGACTGTAATGAGATCGTAAAAAAATGCGCGGGGATTGAAAGCCAGCTCGCCAACCTCAAGAACCTAAGGAGTGAGCTCAACCACAACCTGGAGATGCTCCTTCCCTGGAAAAGGCTGGACGTCCCCCTCCGTGACCTGACCTGCACCGTCAAGACCTGCCTTGCCTTCGGGAAATTAAAGTCGAAACAGCTCGACGGATTCAGGAAAGCGCTTGTCCAGCTCACGGAAAATACCCACCTTGAGGTCGTCAGTAAAACCAAAGAAGATGCCTTTCTCTTCATCGCTTACCTGGCGTCTGAAAGCCAGCTTATCAGCGATTTTATGGCAAAACATCCGATCGACCCCATCTCCCTGCCCCTGACCACGCGCACTCCCGCCCAAGAAATAAGCCACCTGCGAAACCTGCTCAAACAGGCGGAGGAGGAGACCAGGAATACCATGGCTGAAGCTGCCGGCCAGGCGCGTCATCTGGACAGGTTGAAACTGATGCACGATTATGTTTTGGAAAATAAAGTCCAAACCGGCGTAAAACAAAAATTGGCGGATACAAATTACACCTTTGTCATCGAAGGATGGATCGAAAAAACTAAACTAGAAAAACTAAACCGGGAACTCGCCCGGGTCACCAGGGAATTCGATGTCTTCGGGGTCGAACCGGGAAAGGGAGAAAAACCGCCGGTCGTCCTGAAAAATCCCGCTATCCTCTCTCCCTTTGAACTTATCACTAAGATCTACGGCACACCCAAACACGATGAGCTCGACCCTTCCCTTGCCCTTGCCTTTTTCTTCGCCTTATTCTTCGGCATCTGCCTGGGAGACTTTGGCTACGGCGTGATCCTGGCTCTGGTTTCCGTCTATTTCCTGAAAAAATACCGTCTTCCCGCGGGCGGAAAAAATCTATTCTATCTTTTGATGTTCGGGGGAGGGGTCTCCGCTTTGGTTGGGATCCTGACCGGATCCTACCTGGGATTCAGCCCAAAAGAGATCCCGGCGGCGCTGCTCCCGCTCAAACAGCTCCTGACCTCCATCCAGGTCATTGACCCGATCAAGAATCCGCTCATCATGCTTGTCCTATCCCTGGCATTGGGCGTGGTCCAGATACTTTTCGGCATATCCCTGCAGATGATGCAGCGGATAAGGAAAAGAGAATACGTATCGGCGATCCTGGATGACGGGCTTTGGCTCTTTTTCCTGGGATCGCTGGTGTTCCTGATCGTTTCCAGCGCGGCCCATCCGCAAACCACCTTTATCGCTTCCAGAATGAGCCTGGGGGGAGCGATCGCGCTGGTGCTGACCCAAGGCAGGCACAAGAAAAACATCCTCCAAAAGTTCTTAAGCGGACTTCTGAGCCTCTACCGGGTCTCCGGCTACATGGGCGATACCCTTTCCTATTCCCGTCTGCTGGCCCTCGGGATGTCCACCACCATCATTGGCTCGGTGATCAATATCCTGGCCGGCATGGTCAAGGGCGGCGTTCCCGTTCTGGGGATAGCGCTTATGATCATCCTGCTCGTCTTCGGGCATCTTTTCAATCTGATCATCGGCACCCTGGGCGCTTTTGTGCATTCGACCAGGCTGCAGATGGTCGAATTCTTCAGCAAATTCTATGAAGGAGGTGGAAGGGAGTTCCGGCCCTACAAGCGCGAAGCTGAGTATACCGTGTTAAAATATTAGGAAGGAGGGCTTGAAATGGATCTAGGTTTATCATTGGCATTGGCGGGCGTGGCGGTCGCGGTATTCCTGGGAGGAATGGGTTCAGCCTGGGGTGTGGCCATCGCCGGACAGGCAGCCGGCGGGGTGCTGACGGAAGACCCTGAGAAATTCGGAAGGCTGCTGGTCATGATCGCTCTGCCCGGCACGCAGGGGTTCTACGGCTTCCTGGGAGGATTCTACATCATGATGAAGATCGGGCTTCTCACCGGAGCGCTTTCGGTCTCTCCCATGGCGGGGCTGCAGCTCTTGTTCTCTGCCCTTCCCGTCGGCCTGACCGGGCTTGTCTCCGGCATATATCAGGGAAAGGCTTCCGCCGCCGGCATCCACCTTATCGCCAAGCGGCCGGAAGAGATGGGCAAGGCGATCATTATCCCGGCCATGGTCGAAACCTATGCGGTCATCGGGCTGCTGGCGACAATCCTCATGGTGAGCGGAATTACATTGTAATGTCCATAGCTGAGATCGAGAAAAGCATTCTAGAAGAGGCGCGCGCGGAAGCCTCCAGGATCAAGCTGGAGGCCAAAAATGACGTTCGTCAGCTGGAGAAATTCCACGCCGAGAAAAAAGAAGAGGTCAAGGGCGCGATCTTGAAAGAGGCGCAGCGCCGGGCAGAAGAGGTCGCGCGCTCCCATATTGTCCCGGCCAGATTAAAGGCAAAAAGAGCGCTGCTCGAAGAGAAGCAAAGGATTCTGGAGAAGATCTACCAAGAGATCAAGAAAAGCAAGAAGCTTACGGACGCGGAGATCGGCAAGCTCAGGGAAGAAACCGAGGTCCAGACAGCGGCCAAGCTTTTTGGTGAATGACTATGGATGAGCATTATTACGGAGTTGGAAGGATCCGGGCGCTGGAGACCCGTCTCTTGACCCCGGGCCAGATCGAACGCATGGCGAACGCGTATGATTTTGAGGCCGCCTTCGGCGTACTTTCGGAGACGGTCTATTCCGAGATCCTGCCCCGGCTTAAAAGCTCCTTCGATTTCGAGGATCTCTGCCAGCTTGAGCTTCTCTCCCTCAAAAACCTAATGGACCGGATCGCCCCGGAAAACGAGATCCTAAAGGTCTTCTTCAGGAAATACGATTATCTGAATCTGAAGATCCTACTGCGAAGCCTTCTGGTAAAAGCAGAGGATATCACGATCTATTCTAAGGTTGGAACCATCCCTTTTGAAAAGCTAAAGACTTACGTTTTTGAAGGCTTAAGGGATCTTGACGAAAAAGAGATCATCGAAGCCATCGACGCGGCCAAGGCCAACTATGAGCAGGACAAAGACCCGGCGAACCTGGACATTTTTCTGGACAAACACTATTTCTCATATCTCAAGCGAATGACCGATCCCTCCCCCTCGCCCCTCCTAAGGAGCTGGTCAGCCACAAACTTGACCTTTTCAACCTAAAAACCGTTCTTCGCGCCCAGGAGCTCAAAAAACTGAAAGAGGCGCTGCTCCAAGGCGGCTCTATCGACCGGCAGACCCTTCTCGCCCTCAGCGGCAAGAGCGGAGCGGATATCATCTCCCGGCTCAACTTCACTGAATATTTTCCCTCCATCGCCGAAGGATTAGACTACTTTGACCAGCACCGGTCCTTTTATCTGCTGGAAAAAGCCATGGATGATTACCTCCTCTCGCATTTCAGAAAAGCGAAATATCTAAGTTCGGGGATCGAACCCCTGCTCGGCTTTATCCTGGCCAAAGAATCAGAGATCAGGACCCTGCGCTTTATCCTCATCTGCAAGAAAAACCGGGTGGGAGCCGAACGGATCAGGGAAAGGCTGAGGACCAGTTATGCATAAGATAAAGATCATCGGGCCGAAGTATCTGATCGCGCCCCTGGCGATGCTGGGGATGGACGCTTATCCCGCGGAAAGCGAAGCCGAGGCCCATGCCGCTCTGGAAGGGGCCGCCGCCAAAAAAGAACCGGCGCTGCTGTTCATCACCGAAAGATTGGCAGTGGACCTCAAGTCGGAGATCGAAGAATTGAACCGCCGGCCGGACATGAATGTGGTATTGATCCCGGACAATCAGGGAAGCACCGGACTGGCGGCATCCCAGATCGATAAACTGATTAGGAATTCAATTGGCGCGGAGGTAATAATCAGAAAATGAGCAAAGGAAAGATCATCAAAGTCGCGGGGCCGCTGGTGGTAGCGAAGGGGATCCCGAACGCCCGCATGGCGGACGTGGTCAAAGTCGGGGAAAAGGGGCTGATCGGGGAGATCATTGAGCTCAAGGAGGACACGGCCTCCATCCAGGTCTATGAAGAAACTGCCGGCATCGGCGTGGGAGACCCGGTAGAAACCACCGGCATGCCGCTTTCGGTCGAGCTCGGTCCCGGTCTGATAAGCGCCATTTACGACGGCATCCAAAGGCCGCTGGACGTCCTTCAGAAAAAATCAGGCGCTTTTCTTGAAAGAGGGATCACGGTCAACGCCCTGGACCGGAAAAAGAAATGGGAATTCGTTCCCCGGGCAAAGAAAGGCGATGAGGTAAAGACCGGAGACATCCTGGGGACCGTCCAGGAAAGCAATCTGGTTGAGCACCGGATCATGGTTCCGCCCGGAGTCGAGGGCAAGCTCGAGGATATCAAGAAAGGACCGTTCACTGTCGATCAAACCATTGCCAAGGTCGCTGGCAAGGAGATCTCAATGCTCCAGCACTGGCCGGTCAGGAAACCGCGGCCCTTTGCCAATAAACTGCCGGTGAAGGAACCGCTGGTGACGGGGCAGAGGATCATCGACACCCTCTTTACCATCGCCAAAGGCGGGACCGCCTGCATCCCGGGACCTTTCGGGTCTGGAAAGACCGTGGTCCAGCATCAACTGGCGAAATGGGCGGACGCCGACATCATCATCTTTATCGGGTGCGGGGAACGCGGCAATGAGATGACAGACGTCCTCATCGAGTTTCCTGAGCTCAAGGACCCAAAATCCGGAAAACCGCTCATGGAACGCACCGTCCTGATCGCTAACACCTCCAACATGCCTATCGCCGCGCGTGAAGCTTCCATTTACACCGGCGCGACCATTGCCGAGTATTACCGCGACATGGGGTACAACGTTTCCCTTTCCGCGGACTCAACCTCCCGCTGGGCGGAGGCGCTGCGCGAAATGTCAGGCAGACTGGAAGAGATGCCGGGCGAAGAAGGTTATCCCGCTTATCTGGGCGCCCGGCTGGCTGACTTCTACGAAAGAGCCGGCTACGGCATCTGCATGGGTTCTGACGAGCGCAAAGGATCCTTCACCATCATCGGCTCCGTTTCCCCTCCCGGAGGGGACCTCTCTGAGCCGGTGGTGCAGAACACCCTGCGCATCGTCAAGGTCTTCTGGGGGCTGGATTACGCCCTGGCGCACAAGCGGCATTTTCCGGCCATCAACTGGCTGCTGAGCTATTCCCTTTACCTCAACAACCTTGAGGATTTCTTCAGTAAGAACGTGGCGGAGGACTGGAGCAGGATAAGGAATGAAGCCCTGCGCCTTCTATCTGAGGAAGCGGAACTGGAAGAGATCGTGCGGCTGGTCGGCGTTGATGCCCTTTCCGCCCGAGAGCAGCTCATCCTCTTTGTTACCAAGTCTATCCGAGAAGACTTCCTTTATCAGAGCGCGTTCGATCCGGTGGATCAGTTCACTTCCCACAAGAAACAGTATTTGCTCCTTAAGGTCATCGTGACCCTCTACCGCGAATCGCTCTCCGCCCTCGAGGCGGGAGTGGAGCTGGAAAAGCTTAAGGGTCTCAAGGTCATCCCGCAGATCTCCCGCGCGCGACTTATCCCGGAAGAGCGGGCGGAAAAAGAGCTGAAAGAGATCGAAGAGGCGTTAAAAGAAGAGATCTCGACCCTAAAAGGAGCGGTGAAATGATAAAGGAATATCAAACCGTGACCGGCATCGCCGGTCCGCTGCTTATCGCGGAAAAGATCGAGGGGGCAAAATTCGACGAGGTAGCGGAGATCGAACTGCCGAGCGGAGAGATCCGCACCGGCAAGATCCTGGAGGTCGAGGAAGACAAGGTCCTGATCCAGGTCTTTGAAGGAACGGACGGCCTGGATATCAAGACCACCAAGCTCCGCCTCAAGGGCCGCGGCCTCGAGATCAATGTCAGCCCGGACATGCTGGGAAGGGCTTTCTCCGGCCTGGGCAAGCCCATCGACGGCGGCCCGCAAATCATCCCCGTCAAAAAGCTGGACATCAACGGCATGCCCATCAATCCCTATTCCCGGGATTATCCCAATGATTTCATCCAGACCGGCGTTTCCAGCATCGACGGACTGAACACCCTTTCCCGCGGGCAAAAGCTTCCCATCTTTTCCGGATCGGGCCTTCCCCATTCCCGCCTCGCCGCGCAGATCGCGCGCCAGGCCAGGGTCTTGAAGGGAGGGGGGAAATTCGCGGTGGTTTTCGGCGCCATGGGTATAACCTTTGAGGAAGCGGAATTCTTCATGGACAATTTCAGGAAAACGGGCGCGATCGAGAACGCGGTCCTCTACGTGAACCTGGCCAATGACCCCGCAATCGAGCGTATCGCCACGCCGCGCGTGGCCCTCACCGCCGCCGAGTACCTGGCCTTTGAGCTTGAGATGCATGTACTGGTCATTCTGACCGACCTGACCAATTACTGCGAATCCCTGCGCGAGGTTTCCGCCGCGCGCAAGGAAGTCCCCGGAAGAAGGGGCTATCCGGGTTACCTCTACACCGACCTGGCCACCATGTATGAGCGCGCGGGCAGGCTCAAAGGCAAGAATGGTTCGATCACCCTGATCCCGGTGCTGACCATGCCGGATGATGACAAAACCCACCCCATTCCGGATCTGACCGGATACATCACCGAAGGCCAGATCATTCTGGACCGGACTCTGGAACGCAAAAATATCTACCCGCCGGTCGACCCCCTACCCTCTCTTTCCCGGCTACGCGACAAAGCCATCGGAAGCGGCAAGACCCGCGAAGATCACGCCCACCTGGCGAACCAGGTATTTGCCGCCTACGCGCGCGGACGCGAGGTCAGAGAGCTGCTGGTGGTGCTGGGAGAAGGGGCTCTCTCCGATATTGACCGGCTTTACCTGAAATTTGCGAATCTCTTTGAGACCCGTTATCTGAAGCAGGGGGAAGAGGAGAACCGGAGCGTTGAAGAAACGCTGAACCTGGGATGGGAGCTGCTCGCGGTCCTTCCGCGGGAGGAGCTCAAGCGCATCAAGGACGAGATGTACGAAAAGTACGCAGTGGTGAGCGAGTCGAACCATGCCGCAAAAAAGAGTTAACGCCACCCGCATGGAGCTTCTCCGCCTGCGGCGGAGGACGACCCTTGCCCGCAAGGGCCACAAGCTGCTCAAGGACAAGCTGGACGGCCTCATCCAGCGCATCTTAAGGATCGTAGCCGAGCACCGCCGTTTAAGCGGCAGGCTGGAAGAGGAGCTGGCGGAGATCTTCCAAAGGCTGGTCTTAAGCTCAGCGCAGACCGATCCGGGCATGCTTTACGCCGCGGCCCTGCTTCCCACCTGCCGGAGCGGCGTTGACATTTCCCTCCAGAACATCATGGGGGTCAAGATCCCGAAGTATGAGCTGAAGACCAAGGGTGAACCTCTCTCTTACGGATTCGCGGACACCTCCGCCGAACTCGACGCCTCTCTCATAAAATTCAAGGAGACTCTGCCCAAACTGGTGCAGCTGGCGGAATTCAATAAAGCCATTCTGGTGCTGGCCTCGCAGATCATTGAGATAAAGCGCCGGGTCAACGCCCTGGAATACATCCTCATCCCCGAACTTGAGGCATCGGTCAGGTTCATCCGCATGAAGCTGGCGGAGATGGAGCGGAGCACGACCGTATCTCTTCTCAAGATCAAGGACATTGTCCGGGCACGGTGAAGAGATATGAGTGAATTAATAACTATGGGCGCGGTTTCAACCCTGGGTGCAGTTTCAACCCTGGAAGCGGCTCCAACGATGGAAGTGGCTCCAACCATGGACGTAGTTTCAACCATGGACGTCGCTTCGATCCTGGAGCTTGAACTCTTCGAAGGGGTTCCTCTCTGGTTTGTTGGTTTCATCGTCTGCACGCTCCTTGCTATTATTCTTATCCTTTTGATGATCTCCTGGATATTCCACGCGGAAAAGGAGGTCAAAAAGAAAACACATCATAAACCGTCTTCTCACGAGGTTGTGATCGAGCTTCAAAAAGAGCTCCTGAGAAACATGGAAGCGTCCAGCAGGCAAAACTGGCTCATGATCTGGCTGACAATAATATTTATTACGGTATCGGTTTTGGGCGGTGCGGTCGTCTTAAACTTTTTTCAGAACATCGGAAACTTTGGCGCAACGTGGATCTCTCAGTTCATTGAATATATAAATTATATCTTAACGCAATGAGTTAACGGAGCCTTCCTTCTTTTCCCGTTCGATTCTCGGCGAATTAGCCCCAAGGGGAATCGAACCCCTGCCTTAGCCTTGAGAGGGCTACGTCCTAACCGCTAGACGATGGGGCCGTGTCAGAACAGCAGAACATCAGTATATCAGAATATCAGAGGGTTTTCCAGAACAAGTGAAATTTTCCGAATAAGGTCGCGACAATAACAGGGAGGAACAAATCATGCCTACCAAGATCACAGATGTTACTATAAACAGGCTCCAGTCCCGCCTTACCATGCAGGGCCTAAAGATCACCGTCATGTACCGCCTGGAAAGAACCAATCTAAGAAATATGAAGCCATTTCTAAAAAATATACAGCCATTGATAGAATCCAACTTCGGAAAAAACCTGGGGTGCTATCTGATCCGGCAGGCAAAGTTCGAGGTCGGCAATATCTTCTGGGACATGAAGGCAAAAGAGAAGATCATCGACAGCCTGCGGGAAGTCAAAGATCCTGACAGCATAAAGCTGCTGGAGCGGATCGGGAAGCTGTCAGAGGTTAAGATCTATTACAGCGCCGGGACCAAAGAACTTGTCTTTTTGGCATCCGGCGCCAACACATATGAAGCGGAGACGCAGGAAATATTAGAACTCGACGAAGATATCGACGCTAAATCACCGCCGTTTTGTTCAACTGCCGGACTGGAGCGCGACAGACGAGCAGGAAGATACACCCCAATAAACCTACCGGACAAACCCAAAGGAACAGATCCGGACAAATAAACCCAAAACTTTTTGACGTCTCCCTCTATAGAAACCATCCCAAAAATCTGCTATAATAATAAATAATGTGGACAAAAGAGAGCCTTAAAGAGCTGATCCAGGATAAACTCAAAGACAACCTCTTTATCGTCGCTTCCAACCGCGAGCCCTATATCCATAAGTACAGCGGCGAAAAGATCGTGCATTTCAAGCCGGCGTCGGGCGTGGTCACCGCCCTGGACCCGGTCCTCCAGACCTGCAGCGGCATCTGGGTGGCGCACGGCAGCGGGGACGCGGACCGCAAGGTGGTCGACAGCAAGAACCGGATAAGCGTTCCCCCGGATTCTCCCACTTACACCCTTAAAAGGGTCTGGATGAGCAAAGCCGAGGAAACCGGATATTATTACGGTTTTGCCAATGAAGCGCTCTGGCCGCTCTGCCACATTGTTTATACCAAGCCCAAATTCAGCGAATCCGACTGGAATTATTACAAATTGATAAACGAGCGCTTCGCCAAGGCGATCCTGGAAGAAACCGACGGCAAAGACGCCTTTATCTTTCTGCAGGACTACCATCTTTCCCTGGTCCCGAAGATCATCAAGGAAAGCAATCCCAAAGCCAAGGTTGCCCTCTTCTGGCATATACCCTGGCCGAATCCAGAGGTCTTCCGCATCTGCCCCTGGAAAAAGGAGATCCTTGAAGGCATGCTCGGCGCCGACCTGCTCGGCTTCCACATCCATTACCACGTGGATAACTTCCTGGAGACCATCAATCTCAACCTGGAGTCCAAGGTCGATAAGATATCGTCCTCGGTCGTTTACGGTGGCAGAGAAACCCTGGTCCGCCCCTACCCCATCAGCATCGATTACGAAAGGATCTCAAAAGAAGCCGCCGCCAGGGCCGTGCAGAAGGACATCGAGAAAATAAAGGATCAGCTCGGCATCAGCGGCGAGCTCATCGGCATCGGCACCGACCGCATTGATTACACCAAAGGGATCCTGGAAAAATTCAAGGCCATTGACCACTTCCTTGAAAAAAACCCGGAGTTCCAGGGAAAATTCGTTTACATCCAGATCGGATCCCTGAGCCGCATCCACCTCGACACCTACAAGAAACTCAATGACGAGATCAACGGCCTGGTGGAAAGGATCAACTGGAAGTATTCCTCAAATAACTGGTCTCCGATCATTTTTATCCGAAAGTATTTCACGCCGCGCGAACTGCTGGGGATCTATCGCATGGCCAATATCTGCCTGGTAAGCTCGCTCCACGACGGCATGAACCTGGTGGCCAAGGAATTCGTGGCCGCCTGCGCGGAGAACAAGGGAATGCTGGTGCTCTCTCAATTCACCGGAGCGGCACGCGAACTCAGCGAAGCCGTGTCCTTTAACCCCTTTAAACCTGAAGACTGCGCGGAAGCCATCAAGCAGGCGCTGACCATGCCCGAAAAGGAACGCAGGGAGCGGATGAAAAAGATGAAGGCGACGGTGCGCGAAAACAACATCTACCGCTGGTCCGCCAAAGTCATTCAAGCGCTGCTCAGATTGTCCTGATGAGATATTTCCTCTTCCTGGATTATGACGGCACTTTAACCCCCATCGTTAAAAAACCGGGGATGGCAGAGCTGTCCCGGCCCCGCAGGAACCTATTGAAAAAACTGTCGAGATCCCCGCGTTTTTTGGTCGCCATCGTCAGCGGCAGGATGCTTAAAGACATCACCAAAAGGGTCGGGATCAAAGGCATCTATTACGTGGGGAACCACGGCTTTGAGATCAAGGGCCCAAAACTCAAATTTACCCATCCCAAAGCCAAAACCGCCAAACCCCTCCTGCGGAAAATAAAAAAGGAGATGCACCGGCGCTTCAAGGATATCAAAGGCATAATTATAGAAGACAAGATTCTGACCATGAGCCTCCATTATCGCCTGGTCAAACGAAGTGATGCGGCAAAAGTAAAAAAATCTTTCCTGGATATCGTCCATCCGTTCCGCAGAGCGAAAAAGATCAGGATAACTAAGGGCAAAAAGGTTTTTGAAATTCGACCGAATGCAAAATGGCATAAGGGTGCAGCCGTACTCTGGCTCATAAGGAAGATGGGGAAAAAGATCATTCCAGTTTATATCGGAGATGACACTACCGACGAGGACGCTTTTTACGCTCTCAGAAAACGGGGAGCGACCTTCCGGGTGGGAAAGAACAAGAAAACGCTTGCCAAATATCGTCTAAAAAACGTGAACGAGGTCTACAAATTCCTGGAATTAGCAGCACTAGAATTTTGAGCTGAATGTGCTAAAATAACCTGAAATGAGAAGATTGGCCAAAGAACCATTTCGTTTTCACACCGTTTCATCTCTGGTGGAGATAACCGGAAAAAAAGCGAGCCACTTGAAGGAATTCGTAAAGCTCCTGAAAAACATCGATAAATCCTCCATTTTCTACCATACCCACCGCTCCTTCCGCGAATATTCCTTCGCCCCGGGAGAATACTCAAATGATTTTGCACGCTGGGTAGCCGAGGACCTGGAAGAAGCAAGGCTGGCGGAAAGGCTGGCCGCCATTGACGTGCAGGAATTCACCGACTTGGAGGTGTTGCGCGCCAAGCTGGTGGAGATCGTCGAAGAACACCTCATGAGCGCGATCGAGATACGGAAAGCCGCTCCCGGCCGGGAATTTTACTTCCTGCGCGGAACCGATATCGTGGCGCCCACCCCTCACGAAGTCAACACATTGGAGGAATTCGCGGACGCCTTGAACAAGGTCGGCATGCGCTCGCTTTATTATCATTTCTTCGACGCACGCCTCCGCCTCGGAAGAAAGACCAATGATTTCTCCAACTGGATCCGCGACGCCCTGGGAGAATCGGAGCTCGCAAGCAAGATCAACGCCCTCGACCCCTACTTCATGACCATGGACCAGCTCAAACAGAGGATCATCGAGATCTGCCAGCGAAAAGAGAAGAAAAAGGAATTTAAATTCTGGGACCTGCTCGAGATGACAAAGAGCTTCAGGAAAAAGTGATGGCAGAGATTAAATTAAAAGATTATGCAAAGGTGACCCGGCCGCAGAACTTCGAGGAGATCCTGCTCCTGGGAGAAAAGCTGCGGGGCAAGACTGTCAAGATGGTGAACTCGACCGCGGTGGGCGGCGGCGTGGCCGAGATGCTCCACCGCGTCGTGCCCCTTTTTAACGAACTTGGGATCGAAATGAAGTGGGATGTCATCAAGGGCAGCGGTGATTTCTTCAACGCCACCAAGGCCTTCCACAACGCCCTCCACGGCAAGGAGGAGGACATCCGCCCGGAGATGTTCAAGATCCACGAGAAGACCAATGACGATAACCTCAGGAACATGTCGTTTGACGAGGATATCATCGTGATCCATGATCCCCAGCCGGTGGGGCTGATCAAAGCCAAGGACCGGTCCCGCAGTAAATGGGTCTGGCGCTGCCATATTGACACCTCCAATCCCCACCCCCAGGTCTGGGACTATCTTTCAAAATTTATCTCCAAATACGACGCCTCCATCTTTTCGGCGCCGAGCTTTGCCAAGGAACTCGCCATTCCGCAGTACATGATCTATCCGGCCATTGACCCCTACGCGGAAAAGAACCGTATGCTCACCCAGGGAGAGATCGAATCTGTGCTCAGAAAGTTCGAGATCCCAACCGACAAACCCATCATCACCCAGGTCTCCCGTTTCGATTATCTCAAGGACCCCATCGGATTCTTCGAGACCTATAAACTGGTAAAAAAACACGTCGATTGCCGTTTTATCTTTGCCGGCGGCGCCGCCAGCGACGATCCCGAAGGTGCGCAGGTATTGAACGAACTCAAAGAAAAAGCAGAGGGCGAAAAGGACTTCCATATCCTGCTGCTCCCTCCCTTTTCGGACCTGGAAATAAACGCCCTCCAGCGCGCCTCCGCCATCGTCATGCAAAAATCCCTCAAGGAGGGTTTTGGACTGACCGTGACGGAAGCGCTCTGGAAGAAAAAAGCGGTGATCGCCAGCGCGGTGGGCGGCATCCCCCTGCAGGTGATCCATAATTTCACCGGGATCCTGGTGCATTCGGTCGAAGGCGCCGCTTATCAGATAAGATATTTATTGAACAACCCTGAGGTCGGCAGGAAAATGGGAGAATACGGCCACGAGCACGTGAGGGAAAAATTCCTGCTCACCCGCAACATGCGCAATTATCTGCTCCTCTTCCTCGCGCTCGAGCACCCCGAAGAAGGCGTAATAGAAATCTAATTTTAGGAGGATCAACATGAATCTTTTTCTTTTCTTCTTTGCCGTCACCGTCTCATTCATTGTGGTAAGGATCGGCGCGGTGGCCTTTGAGATCACCGGAATGGAAAAGGACCAAGCTCGCTTTCAGTCCCTCTCCTGCTTTTCCGGGACCGGTTTCACGACCTCGGAAGCGGAGCTCATCACCGGCCATCCCCAGAGGAGAAGGATCGCCAGCTACTTAATGATCCTGGGGAACGCCGGGCTGGTGACCTTGATCGCCACCTTTGCCAACTCCATCCGGCCGGTCGACGTCCTGGAGCAGTTCAATTTCTTTTCCATCCCCCTTCCCATCCCCGGCTACCTCTCACCCTATGTCAACATTTTCACCATAATCATCGGCACTTATATAATCTATAAGATATTCACCCGCACCCACCTCCTGGAGCGCCTTACCGGAAGGATCAAACACCGGATGGTGGAAAAAAATATCGTGCGGCCGGAAAAGGTAACAGAGCTCCTGGTGGCGGCAGAAGGGTTCGGAATCTCCCAGTTCGAGGTGCACCGGAGCAGTTACCTCATCAACAAAAGCCTGGACCACTTAAAACTCAAAGAAAAAGATATCCAGATCCTGATGATCCAACGGAAAAATGAAAACATCGTCATTCCCAAAGGAAGCCACAAGATCCTGCTCGATGACAAACTGTTCTGCTTTGGTAGAATGAACAATATCCGGGAGCTGGCTCAGGCCTGAGGGATCTTTTCACCCTCGATCCGGATACGCGGCAGCGGAAGCTTCGCCTCTTTGAACTTTTTGATGAGCTTTTCCCTTATTTCACAGCGCAGGTTCCAGGTGGAAGGGGCATCGTTCGCCTTGGCCAGGATCCTTAGGACCATGGTCCTTTCCGTAAAATCCACCACCTGAATGCCGGGTTCAGAGTCTTTGCTCCAGTATTGACTCCCTTTTACGATCTCACCCACCCAGTTCCTGACCTTGTCCACATCACAATAATAATCAACGTAGAGCATGACAATGCCCAAAAGCGAAGCGTCCTTCATGGTCCAGTTCTGAATGACGCGGTTTGCCAGGATACCGTTAGGGACCACGATCCGGCGGTTATCCCAGGTCTTTATGATGGTATGCATGAGAGAGATCTCCTCGATCCATCCAAAATCCCCTTCAAAGATCACCGCGTCATTCAGTTTCACCGGCTGGGAAAATGCTATCATCACCCCGGCCACAATATTAGAAAAAGTGGTCTGAGCCGCCATGCCGATGATAATGCCGGCCAACCCGGCCGAAGCCAGAAGGCCAGCCCCGATGCTCCGCGCCGCGTCGAACTGCAAAAGAATGATCATCAAGGCAAAGAAGTAAATGCCCGCGATGAACAGCCTGCGGATGATGGTGATCTGGGTCTCAAGCGCTGAGGCCCTTTCCACCCCTTTTCCCTGCAGAAGCCCCACGACCTTCCTGCGCCAACGCTTGATCAAAATATTTAATACCGTAGCGATCAACACCGCCACCGCCAGTATGATGAGCGAACTTACGACCTTGGCCATAAATTCAGGGTCAAGCATGCGCGCAACCATGGTCTGCCACATAAGGAACCTCCTCTATATCCATTTCTTCCGTCTGAAATAGGCAACCATCACTAATCCTATCAGAAGCATCGCCCCCAGCACAAGCGGATAACCCCACGGCCATCCGAGCTCCGGCATAAATTTAAAATTCATCCCATAGACCCCGGCAATGAAGGTCAGAGGAATAAATATCGTGGCAATAATGGTCAGAACCTTCATTACTTCATTCATGCGGTTGCTGACCGAGGAAAGGTAAATATCCAGCAGACCCGAAGCCATTTCGCGGTAAGATTCGATCGAATCGACCACCTGGATGGTATGGTCATAAACATCGCGCAAATAAACCTCTGTTGTTTTCTGGATAAGCGCTGACTCGCTTCTTTGCATGCCGCCAATGACTTCCCTCAGCGGCCAAACCGACCGGCGCAGGAAAATCATGTCGCTTTTGACGTTATGGATCAGTTGAAGGGTCTTTGGCATAGGATTTGTGATCAATTTATCTTCAACGAACTCGATCCTCTCGCCGGTCTTTTCCAGGACCACAAAATAACCGTCTACGATCGCGTCAACCAAAGCATAAGCCAGGTAATCCGCACCCATTTGCCTGATACGGCCCTTGCCATTTCTCAAACGGTCCCGGATCGGAGCAAAAACATCACCTTCCCTTTCCTGGAAGGAAATGACGTAATTCTTCCCTAGGATCAGGCTGACCTGCTCGGCAACGATCAGATCACCCTTGTTGTCCAAATAAAGCATTTTGAGAACAATGAAAATATAATCGCCATAATCTTCCATCTTGGGGCGCTGGCCGGTGTTAACGATGTCTTCAAGAACTAACGGATGCAGGCCATATTTATCCCCGATTTTTTGAATAATATCTGTCTGATGGATGCCATTGATGTTTATCCAACTAACGCTTGAGCTGTCTTTGTAAGGAAAGCATTCTTCAACCGAAGCAAGCTCTTTTTCCTGAAAATTCTTTTGATCATAATCAAGGAGAGTAATTTTTACATTTTCAGTTCGTTTTTCACCAATATGGACAAGAGTACCAGGCGGTAAACCTTTGGCTTTGGACATTCTTTTAATTTGTCGGGGCATATTTGCTCCTATTCTCGCGAATTATAGCACGAATCATTTTTAACTAACACCTTCCGGATTTTTTTGAGACCTTAAGCAGTCTTCTGGAAAAAGCACCCATTGAGCGATCAGGGATCATTCGCCACAACCAATTCCCCTTGGGCTCCGACGGATGGTTCATGCGAGCTTCTTCGCCCAGATTTAAAACGTCCTGCATGGGGATTATGGCAATCCTGGCTTTGGAACGTTCCGCGAGCTCGATCAATTCCCAGGAAACTTCTTCGGCGCCGACCTTCCTGCCCAGATGTTTAAAGAGCCGCGCTTTTTCCTCGGCCGAAGCCCCATTCTCAAACCATCCCCGCGCCGTGTCGGTGTCATGCGTTCCGGTATAAACCAAGCAATTCGAAATGAAGTTTTCGGGTAAATAGGGATGCCAGGGGTTGTCCTCGCCAAAAGCAAAGAGCAGGACCCGCATTCCCGGGATATTAAAATCATGCATGATCCTGGTCACGTCCGGCGTGATCACCCCCAGGTCTTCCGCCACTATCGGCAGCTTAGGAAAATTTTTCAGCAGAACGGCAAAGAATTCCTCCGCCGGAGCCTTGACCCATCGCCCGTTCATGGCGGTCTCTTCCCCGGCTTTGACCTCCCAGTAACCGACCAGGCCGCGAAAGTGATCAATCCGCACCATGTCATAACGCTTTAAGTTCTGCTCTAACCTTCTGATCCACCAGGAAAAGCCGTGCTCCTTTAATGCTTCCCAATCATAGAGCGGATGGCCCCAGAGCTGGCCCGTCTGGCTGAAATAGTCCGGCGGCACTCCGGAGACAACGACCGGCAGCTTGTTCTCGTTCAGCCTGAAGATCTCCGGATTAACCCACACATCAACGCTGTCATATTCAACATAGATGGGGAGGTCGCCGAAGATCTGGATCTTCTTTTTGCGGCAGTAAGCCCTGAGCGCGGACCATTGCATAAAAAATATGTATTGAAGGAATTTTTCTCTCTGGATAAGGCCGGTAAGCTGATCAGAGACCTTTTTCAAGGCGTTCTTGTCGCGGTCCCTGATCTCCGGGGGCCACTGGCTCCAGGTCTTATACCCAAAATGGGCCCGGAGCGCCTTGAACAGAGCGAAATCATCCAGCCAGCCGCTGTTGTCAGCACAGAATCTTTCATATTTGGCGGGAGGCGCCTTCTTTTTGAAGTTATCAAAAGCCCGGACAAACAGACGGTTCTTATAATCATAGACCGCGGCATAATCAACTTTGTCGGCGGTAAATTCGGGCTTTGGCTCCAGATCATCTTTCCGCAGCAATTTTTCGCTGACCAGAAGATCCGGGCTGATCAGATAAGAATTGCCGGCAAAAGCGGAGAGGCTGTGGTAGGGAGAATTTCCACTGGTGAGCACGATCTCATTTAATGGCAGTATCTGCCAGATCTTTTGTCCGCTTTTGGCCAGGAAGTCAACGAACTTACGGGCTTGCGGTCCCAGATCACCTATGCCGTACCGCGACGGCAGCGAAGTTATATGCAGAAGTATTCCGCTTTTACGTTTGTTCATGCAACGCCACCGGGAATTTTTCCAGAACATCCGCCACGGCCAGGATTTTTCCATCCGGCAGACTAATTGACGTATCTGCCCAAACTTTTCCAATGGGCAGCTCGCCTTCCTTAACTACCCGGGTTAAAAAGCGCGGGGCAACCGTGACCTTCCGGCCCCGGGCAAAAGCGATGATATTATCCTTGAATTTGCCGGCAACTGTCAAAGGAATATATTCTCCGCTTCCCCTGGCATGCAAGGCCATATTTATGACATAAAGCTTAATTCGGCCATCTCCCATCGAAGCTAAAAGTTCCTCCTCGGTTATCTTCTTGATCTCTTGCAGCAAGGCCTTGCGTCCGGCAAAATCGACCGGCCGTCGGTTGTCGGGATCGACCAGGCTCAGGTCCCAGACTTCGGCGCCCTGATATATATCAGGAACACCAGGCGAAGTAAGTTTGATTATCGTCTGCGAAAGGGAATTGAATATGCCGTAGAAAGCGATCTTCTTCTGGAAAGGCAAAAATGACTTAAGAAATTTATTCTTTTCAGGATCGGCCAATATTTTATCAATAAAGTTCAGGGCCGCTTTTTCATAATGCTTGTCGGGCTTAAGCCAGGAAGTATGCGCCTTTGCTTCTCTGAGGGCTTTAAGCATGTATTGTTTGATCCGCTCAACAAATTCAGGATAATCTTTCATGTCAAAAGGAAAGGCGCCGATTAGAGTCTGATAAATAAAATATTCCTCGTTCGCGTCCGGCGCCCCCACCCCCTTATTGATCCCGCTCCATTCCTTTAACATCCGTCCCCATTCCTCCGGGATCTCGGACAGGACATTGAGCCGGGCGCGGACATCTTCTCCCCGCTTGGTATCATGGGTGGAAGTGGACAACATGGTATTGGGCCAGTCATCGGAGATCCGCTTGTTATGGATATGGAAATCTCCCAGGGAAATGCCAAAGCTCTCCGGGCTGCCGCCGACCTCATTCAGGGACAGGAGCCGGTTGTAGTTATACAGTAAGGTGTCCTCAAATCCCTTGGCCATGATCGGACCGGTATACTGCTGCAGCCGCATCAGAAAATAAGTTAATCTTTTTCTGGCGGGCCGGCTTAAAGTCTTGCTGAAAAAGAGCTCAACCGCGCGCTCAAAAACATCAAAATGCCCCAAGATCTCCGGCCGGCGGCCCTTGGCCTCTTCGACCGCCTGCTTTAAATAATTCAAGTCCGTCCTGCTGAACTCCTTTTCAGAAATATACGTGCGGTAGACCGGAAAGCAGGCCAGGAGCTCGACCAGCAAAGCCCGAATCTCCGCCAGACCCAGTTTTTCCGCAACGCCTTTGAGGTCCAAGAAACGCTTCAACAGCCGCGCCAGATAATTAACCTTGGAGAACATGTGCCTTTCAACGATTGATTTCTTCTTTTCATAGCGGAGATCCGCGCAGGAAGCTTTTATCCCCGTAAAGCCGGCGTAAATTTTATTGAATTTATCTTGATTGCCAGTGTCGCAAAAGATCCCGTTCAGCCGATTAAGATAGTCATAGCCCGTGGTCCCCTCAACCGGCCACTCCTTCGGCAGGATCTCATTTCCGGTCAATATTTTCTCGACCAGCACATAAGCGTCGCCGGCTTTTTCCCTGATCCTGGCCAGATAGTCCGCCGGATCGAACAATCCGTCGATGTGGTCGATGCGAAGGCCGGTGAACTTGCCTTCCGACGCCAGTTTAAAGACCAATTCATGGGTCTTATCAAAAGCCTCCGGTTTGAGCGAGATCAGGCCGTCGATATTGAAAAAGCGGCGGTAGTTTGATTCCTCCGAAGCGCTTCTCCAATAGGCAAGCTTGTACAATTGATCTCGGAGAAGCCGGTCGAGAGCTTCGGAACCGCGCTCCTCTCCAATTTTTTCCAGTGAGCCAGGCCTCAAGGGGAAACGCCAGTTATGGTACACTATCGACGAACCCTCCAGCCTTATTTCCCCGTTCTTCAGCGCCTGACGATAAGGCTTGTCCAGAAAAGGAGCCAGGAGCTTTCCCTTGACCTCCTCATGCGCCACCTGCCAGGAAATATCAAAGAAATCGAAATAGGAAGACTTGCTTCCTTTCTCCAGCACATCCATCAGCATCCGGTTTTCCGGATCATAAGCCATATGGTTGGGGACAATGTCCTGCAGCCAACCCATACCCACGCCCTTCAGCTTAGTGACCAATCGCTCGAATGAACCCTGCCCGCCCAGTTCCGGATTGATCTGGTTGGGGTCGGTCACATCGTAGCCGTGAGCACTTCCCTTGCGCGCTTCAAAGATCGGCGAAGCGTAAAGGTCGGAGATCCCGAGCTCACACAAATAATCAACGATCCCTTCGGCATCCTGAAAGGTAAAAGATGGATTGAATTGAATGCGATAAGTTGCAGAAGAGAAACGCATCAGCCGACCTTGACCCTGAGCTGATCCCCGATACTTTTGAAAAGCCCAGGGTTCTTTATTTTCCCGCCTTTGTAAAGAGAAAAATAAATGTTCTGCGCCTTCCACAGATCGAGCTGAAGCTTAAGCGGCGGCGCATTAAAAAGCCCGAGGGCACCGTCAATTTTATTCAGCAAAAAGTCATTGTCTGGATTTACGGCCAGGTCAGACATGAGGCGGTTCAACCTCTGAGTAGCGGCGAAATTTAATGTTTTATAATCGAGCTTGATGGGCCAGAGCTGGACATTCTCGACCAGCAGCTTGAGCTTGACCAGGTCAAGCTCTTCGTCCTCCATGAGCTGCCGCCGCAGTTCGCGATTAAAAACAAACTTTGCCGTGGCGTAAAACTCCCCCGGCAGGCGTATCCGCAGCCGGGTCATGGCTTCCATCAGCGGCTGGTGCTCTTTGAAGATGCGCCAGAGCGAATCTTCCACTTCCTTCAGGGAAGGCTCAGCGATCCGGTCAAGGATGCGTCTCTGCTCATCACGGAAAAGATGCCAGAGGGAATAACTGTGCTCCCCAAAAAATCGGTCGATCTGGGAGATAATATCGGCCAGACTATTTTTGGCGAAATTCACTTTAACGTCCTCTAGAAATTCCTCGAACTCGCCGTCGCCGCTGCACTGACGCGCCCCGCCGATGATCTTCTCGTCGCCAAGATGGAGGACCGTAAAACTTACCACGCCCTCCTCGCCGGTGATGTTGGACCTGATCTTCACCCTCCCGATCGCCAATTTCTGCTTGCCTGACACCAGCCGCTCATAGACCTCGCTTACGGCCGTGTAGCAAAAAAGCTCTATCTTTGCCGGAGATTCGGCGAACAAGGAAGAGATGGCATAGTGCGCCCCTACTCTGAGCAGGTCCAGGACGCTGGGCTTGACCAGGCGTTCATAGACCGCGGCCGCGTTCTTGAACTCATCGATATTGCTGGGAACTTTTGCCAGCAGCTCCACATATTCCGGCTCCAGATCCCAGCCCGCGGTTTCCCTGGCCAGCTGCAAAGCCCGCGCCGCGTAAAGGATGACCTGAACGGATTCAATGCCGGAGACCTCATCAAAGAACCAGCCGCAGGAAGTGTACATGAGCATGGCGTGCAGCTGCATTTCCAGCAGCTGACGGACCTTCACTTTCTCATCAGCCAAAAGGTTTTTAACGCTCTGATCCGACAAAAATCTTTCTATATTATCTTCAGACCCGTCAAGAATGACATGGATGTAATCGTTCCTGGCCTGCCAGATATTCTTAAGGTATCGCGGCCCCTCCTTTTCATAAAGCTCGACCAATTTGTCCCGCAGCCAGTCCATCGCCCGCCGCAGCGGCGCCCTCCATTCCTGGTTCCAGCCGTTATGCATACCGCTATTACAGCCGCAATTGTTCTTCCAGCGCTCAACACCGTGAGCACAGCTCCAGGAAGAGTTCTCAAAGATCTCGACTTCGTGAGAGGGAGGATGCATTTCCAGATATTCGCCAAAAATGGTGATCCTGGCCAGCTTCGCAGACTCAATATGGTAAAGGCAGTAAGCCAAAGCCATGTCTCCGTAACGGTGGTGATGGCCATAGGTTTCTCCATCCGTTGCAACATTGACCAGCTGAGGCTGATCTTTCTTTGCGACAAAAGATCCGGCCAGTCTCCCGGCAAAATTCTCGCCTCTGCTCAACAGGCCGCTGAAAGCGATATCGCGCGACGTCGGCCCGTCATAGAAGAAAACACTGATGCTCCTGCCTGAAGGCAGTCTGCAAAGATAGGCCTGCTTGGGATCGACCCTCTCCTGGCTGACATCCTTCCAGGCCCGGGCCCCGATTTTGCGGGCGCGTTTGGCCTGCCGCGGAGCCAGGATCGTGAACTTGATGGCGTGCTCGGCCAGGATCTCCAGGGTCTCCACATCAACCGCGGTCTCGGCCAGCCACATCCCCTCGGGCTTTCTCTGGAAGCGATGCTCAAAGTCCCTGATTCCCCAAATGACCTGGGTTTCCTTGTCTCTCTTATTGGCTAGCGGCATTATCATATGGCTGTAGACTTGAGCAATAGCGGATCCATGACCGGAAAATCTCTGCCGGCTCGATTTATCGGCTTCCAGGATCGCTTCATAGACATCCGGAGCTTTTTTCTCCAGCCAGGACAAAAGGGTCGGACCGAAATTGAAGCTGATCCTGGAGTAGTTGTTAACGATATCCACGATCCGATCCTCATCATCGAGAATGCGCGAAGCGGTATTGGGCGCGTAAGATTCAGCGGTTATTTTTTCGTTCCAATCGTGGTAGGGCCAGGCCGAATCCTGCGATTCCACTTCTTCCAGCCACGGGTTCTCCCGCGGCGGCTGATAAAAATGTCCGTGGATGCAAATATATCTGTTCATTTTTTGTAGACCGCGAAATTAAAGGGTTTCAGGGTGATCCTTTGTCCGGCACCAATTTTTTTCGGCAGCTCCGGCCCCGGCCCTCCCCATTTTTCATCCGCCGAGTCGAAGATCTTCCCCCATCTTCCAGCAGGCAGTTTAATTTTAACCGATTTTGAACAATCATTAAAGTTCATCAAACAAAGGATCTGACTTTTCCTGTGCCAGCGCCGCATATAAACAATGCGCTCTTTTTCCAGGCCCCTCACTTCCAACCCCTTCTTGCTCAGGTTAGCCAATGCAGGGACCTTAGAGCGAAGATTGATCAATTCCCGGTAATAATCAAGCATCACTTTGTTCTCGCCCCGCTGCCGTTTGCCCCAGTCAAGTTTTGACCGCTGAAAAGTCTCTACCGCCATGGGATCCGGAAAGAGCTCTTCCTCCTGATGAAAACCGGCAAATTCCTTTTTCCTCCCCTCCCTGATCGCCTCGATAAGTTTAAGGTCTGAGTGGCTGACAAAGTAAAGAAAAGGGTTGTTTTCGGCGTATTCCTCACCCATAAAAAGCAAAGGAACATAAGGCGAAGACAAAACCACGCCTGCGGCCAGCTTCAGGCCCTCCAGAGACGTTAATTGGGAAAGCCTCTCCCCCAGCATGCGGTTGCCCGCTTGATCGTGGTTCTGCGCAAAGACAATGAATTGGTCTGCCGGCATTTCTTTGGACGAACTGCCATGACGGCGATGACGGAAGAGCGAATACTCCCAGGAATAGACAAATCCCTCGCTCAAGGTCTTGACGAACTGCTCCACAATGCCGAAATCGACATAGTATCCGATCTTCTCCCCGGTGATGAGCGTGTGCAAAGCATGGTGAAAATCATCGCACCACTGCACATCAATCCCGTGTCCGCCCAGCGTTACCGGCCAGGTGACCTTAACATCGTTAAGATCGCTCTCTGCCATCAGATAATATTTTCTTTTTTTGTTTTTGGAACAGCTATCCACCACTTCCGCCAGTTCTTCCAAAAAAGGCTTGGCGGAAAAGCCATAGATGCCGTGGATCGCGTCCAGTCTTAAGCCGTCAAAATGGAAATTCTCAAACCAATAAAGGGCGTTCTCAATAAAGAATTTCCTGACCTCATCACTGTAAGCGTCATCGAAATTAAAAGCATCACCCCAGGGGGTTTTGTGCTGGGTGTCGAAATAGGGACCGAAGTCGCGAAAATAATTACCTTCCGGACCAAGATGATTATAGACCACGTCAAGAATAACGCTGAAACCCTTCTGGTGCGCGGCGTTCACCAGTTCCTTAAGCCCTTCTGGTCCACCATAAGAATTCTGGACCGCGTAAGGGTAGACGCCGTCATAGCCCCAGTTACGCTCCCCCGGGAATTGAGCCACCGGCATGAGCTCGATCGTATTTATGCCGATCTCTTTTAACTCGTCCAGCCGGGGGATCGCCGCCTTAAATGTTCCTTCCTCAGTAAAAGTCCCAACATGAAGCTCATAAATGATCATCTTTCTGGCGGGCAGGCCTTTCCATTTCCTGTCCCCCCACTTAAAGCTTGAGCTGTCGGTCACCTGGGAAGGACCGTGGACCCCCCGGGGCTGAAAGCGCGAGGCCGGATCGGGCCGCAGGATGGAGCCGTCCAAGCGATAATAATACTGAGTGCCCGGCTGAACATCATCCAGCGTGACTTTCCAATAGCCTTTGTCTGCCGGCCGCATCTCGACGATCTTTTCCTCCGGCGCAACGATCTTGAGTTCGACTTTCTTAAGAAAAGGCGCCCAGACCACGAATTCGTGCTTCATTGCCCGCTCCTTTCCGGTTTGAGGATCAAAACAGACAACGGCGGCAAGGTCAATGACAGGGCCTGGTCCTGGCCGTGCAGAAATACGGGCGCAGTCTCGATGCGGTGGAAATTGCCCTGCCCGCTGCCGCCATAATAGGGCGAATCGCTGTTCAAGATCTCCTTCCACAAGCCCGCCACCGGCACTCCGATCTTATAGTTCTGACGCGGAATGCTGGTAAAATTGCAGACCACCACCACAAAGTCCTCGCTATTTTTGGCGCGGCGCAGGTAGCTGATGATGCTTTTCTCGTAATCCCTGCAGTCGATCCATTCAAAGCCCGCGCCCTCGACATCCGCCTCATGCAGGGCCGCCTCGCTGCGGTAAAGCCGGTTAAGATCCGTCAGCCACTTCTTCAATCCCTGGTGCCGGTCATACTGGAGGAGCTGCCATTCCAGGCTGGCGTCATGGTTCCACTCGCTCCACTGCCCGAACTCCCCTCCCATGAACAAAAGCTTTTTGCCGGGGTGAGTGTACATGTATCCGTAGAGCAATCTCAGATTAGCGAACTTCTGCCATTCGTCGCCCGGCATCTTACCCAGGAGCGATCCCTTGCCGTGGACCGCTTCGTCATGGGAAAGAGGCAGCATAAAATTCTCGGAAAAAGCGTACCAGATGCTGAAGGTCAGCTGATCATGGTGATATTTGCGATAGATGGGGTCATCGGACATGTATTTTAATGTGTCATGCATCCAGCCCATGTCCCATTTCAAGCCAAAGCCCAGCCCCCCCACGTGCACCGGCCGGGTAACCATGGGCCAGGCGGTCGACTCCTCCGCGATCATCTGCACCTCAGGGAAATTCCCGTAAACGTTCACGTTCAACTTTTTCAGGAACTCGATCGCCTCCAGATTTTCCCGGCCGCCGAATTTATTGGGGATCCACTCCCCTTCTTTTCTGGAATAATCAAGGTAAAGCATGGAAGCCACCGCATCCACGCGCAGGCCGTCGATATGGTACTTGTCCAGCCAGAAGAGCGCGCTGCTGATCAGGAACTCCTGAACCTCGCCTCGGCTGTAATTGAAGATATAGCTTTGCCAGTCCGGATGGAAACCCTGCCTGGGATCCGCGTGCTCAAATAGATGCGTTCCGTCAAAGAAAGCCAGACCATGCTCATCAGAGGGAAAGTGGGAGGGGACCCAGTCCAAGATCACGCCGATCCCGTTCTGATGCAGGAGGTCGACCAGATACATGAAATCCTGGGGGGTGCCGTAGCGGCTGGACGGCGCAAAATACCCCGAGGTCTGATAGCCCCAGGATCCAAAAAAGGGATGCTCCATCACCGGCAGGAATTCCACATGGGTGAATCCCAGCTCCTTGACATAATCGACGAGCTGGCAAGCTAATTCCCGGTAATGAAGTGAACGGTTATTTTCTTCCGAGACCCTTCTCCAGGACCCGAGATGCACCTCATAGACGGAGATAGGCGCGCCCAGAGAATTGTAGCGGGATCGGTTTTTCATCCACTCATCGTCACTCCAGTGATAATCCAGGTCCCAGACGACGGAGGCGGTTTTGGGCGCGACCTCCCAGGCAAAGGCATAGGGATCGCCTTTGTCAACCTTGTAGCCGTCATATTTGGACTGAAGATAGAATTTATAGATCTCGCCTTTTTTGACACCGGGCACGAATCCCTCCCAGATGCCGGAGCCCTCCCACCGCGGCGCCAGGGGATGGGTCCGGGGATTCCAGTCATTGAAACTGCCCACCACCGAGACCCTATCCGCATTGGGCGCCCACACCGAAAAAAGCACGCCCGCTTTGCCCTCCACCTCCATAAAATGGGCGCCGAGCTTTTCATATAACCGGAAGTGGCTGCCCTCTTTAAACAGATAGACATCCTGATCGGTCATGAGCGAAGGGCCATGGATAACCCTATTACTGTTGTTCTTCTTCCAGAACATCATTTATGCCTCGCCTTTAAGAATGTAGTTAATGCCCTTGAGCGGGATCACCAGCCAGTCCGGACGGTTGTTCAGCTCGTATCCCAGCTCATAGACCGCTTTCTCAAGCAGAAAGGACTCGAACAAAACCCTGAACTCCTCCGGGTCCGCGGGCAGGAACGCGGCCTTCCCCACCGTTTTCAAATAGGAACAGAGATAGATCCCGCCCAGATAATGGTAGAGCGCTTCGATCCAGGGCTCCAGATACGCCCGGTCCTCCGGGCGCAGTCCGGGATGCCTTAAAAGCGCCGCGTAGGCCGCGTAATGGAAGGATCGGATCATTCCCGCCACATCACGCAGGACCGAACGCTTGAGCCTTCGCTCGCCCAGGGCCCGGGCCGGCTCCCCCTCAAAATCAATGATCACAAAGTCCTTACCCGTATATAGGACCTGCCCCAGGTGGAAATCCCCGTGGATCCTGATCTTAAGGGCCGAGATCTTTTTAGCCATAACGCGAGATAAGTGCTCAATGATCCGGTCCTCGGACTTAAGCACCTCCGAGGCCTGGCCCCTGAGCTCCTCCGGCAGTTTGCCCGCCGCTTTCCGCAGAAGTGAGAACGCCTGCCGCTCCGTGCTCCGCATGGATTGAAAGATCGATCTCTGATAATGCTGGGAAAAGGGTTCCGGCAAAAATTCTGGATCCCCCTTGATGGAATAAAGAGAAAGGTGAAGCTCTCCGGTGCGCTGGCCCAGCAGGGCGATCATCTCCGGATAGATGCCGCCCAGCAACTCTTTTAGCGGGGGGTTGTCTTCCGCACCGCTCAAGCACGCCAGCAGATTCTGCACTTTGGGCACTTCCTTAAGCTCCTCTTTTTTGGAAAGGATCCTTTCAAAATAATGGCCCATATTATCCAGAGCAAAAGACCAGGCGTCCCCCTGATTGGGAACATACGCCTGGAGCAGGGCTAAATGGACCGGTTCCGTCCCTCCGGTCCGGTATTCGATCGCCCCGGCAAAAGGCGGGATCTCCGAAGAACCCGCTTTTTCAGTAAGAGCTTCGATGATCTCAACGTCCGGATGGACTCCTGTTTCCAGCTTGCGGTAAACCTTGAGGATAAAAGCCTCATCATAAATAATAGAAGTGTTGCTCTGTTCCGCCTTCTGCATGGAAATGCTCAGGGGCTGCGGCTTGCCCGCCAAAAGCCCGCGGAAAAGCCTGCCCGGATAAGCGGAAAACTCACCGCTTTCCCCTTTGAATCTTCTTTTTTTGGCGATCAGGTCAAGGGCCAGCCTCTGAAAATCTTCACAGTAAACACCATCAAAGAGCGTGCCCTCCTCCTCCCCCGCCTTGAGATAGACGATGACTGACTGCGGGAACTGCTGTTCGATCAACACGGCTTTTTCCCGCGGCAGGTAACAGAGCGGCAGGAAATAGGTTTCGGGCATACCTTCGTTGTAGTTAAGCTCAAGGAACAGGAACTGGACCTGGTCGATCCGGGCGGCCTCGATCACATTTATGTTGCGAATAATCCTCCCCTTGCTGCGGAACCAGCGGCAGCCGCGCACATAATCGGGGAGCACGTACTTTTTGAGCTTCTCAAGCATCCGTTCTCCGGCCAATTCTTCAACCTCAAGGCGCGGCGCAGATCTGGCCTTGGCGACCGCCAGCTCCGCCGGCTCCTTCTTGAGCCGGAACCAGAAATAATTGTGCGGCCCCATGGTCAGGAGATAAGGCGTTTCCCGGATGGCCGGAAAATCGTTCTTGCTGAAGACCTCTTCCGGGACAGAGCCGGCGTACTGCGAAAGATCGAGCTCCACCGCCTGGGAAAACCGCGACAGATTGGTCACGGCCAGGATGACTTCGCCTTCCCACTCCCTGACGAATGCCAGGATCTTGGGGTTCTGCGGGGAAAGGAAGCGGATGCTGCCGCGGCTGAAGGCCCGGAAATCCTTGCGCATGGAGATGAGGCGCTTCATGCGCCAGAGGAGCGAAGAAAGGTGCGCCTCCTGGTTCTCCACGTTGATCGCCTCATAATGGTATTCCGGATCCGTAATCACCGGCAGGTAGAGCTTATGGGGATTGGCGGTGGAAAAATCCGCGTTGCGGTCCGACCCCCACTGCATCGGCGTTCTGACGCCTTTCCTGTCCCCCAGATAATAATTGTCGCCCATGCCGATCTCATCCCCGTAGTAGACGACCGGCGTCCCCGGCAGGGAGAGAAGCAGAACGTTCATCAATTCGATCTTCCGCATGTTGTTGCCCAGAAGCGGCGCTAACCTGCGCCGGATGCCCAGATTGATGCGGGTGCGCGGGTCCGTGGCGTAAGCGCGGTACATGTAATCGCGCTCCTCATCCGTCACCATCTCCAGGGTCAGCTCATCATGATTACGCAGGAAGAGCGCCCACTGGCAGACCTCGGGTATCTCCAGCGGGGGGTCAAAGATATCGACCAGGGGGAAGCGATCCTCCATCTGCACCGACATGAACATGCGCGGCATGACCGGGAAGTTAAAGGCCATGTGGCATTCATCACCCTCGCCGAAATATTCCAGCGCGTCCTCCGGCCACTGGTTGGCTTCCGCTAAAAGCATTTTATTTTTGAACTTCTTGTCAACATGACCCCGCAGCTCCTTGAGGAAAGCGTGGGTCTCCGGCAAATTTTCGCAGTTCGTTCCTTCCCTTTCAAAAAGATAAGGCACGGCGTCCAGTCTTAAACCATCCACCCCAAGCTCAAACCAGAAATCGACCACCTCCGTGATCTCCTGCCGCACCTTCGGGCTATCATAGTTAAGGTCGGGCTGATGGGAGTAGAAGCGGTGCCAGTAGTACGCTTTGGCCACGGGATCCCAGCTCCAGTTGGAATGCTCAAAATCCTTGAAAATGATCCGCGCATCCTTGTATTTTTCCTGGGAATCGCTCCAGATATAATAGCCGCGGTGGACCGAGCCGGGTTTCGCCTTTCGGGCACGCTCAAACCAGGGGTGCTGGTTTGAAGTGTGGTTCAGCGTCAGCTCGGTGATGACGCGGATGCCGCGGCGGTGCGCCTGTTTCAGGAAGTCCTTGAAATCGCGCAGCGTCCCGTAATCGGGATGGACGTTCTTGTAATCCGAGATATCGTAGCCGTCATCCTTGAGCGGCGAAGGGCAAAATGGCAGCAGCCAGATGCAGGTGATCCCCAGGTTCTGCAGATAATCCAGTTTCTGCATTAATCCACGAAAATCACCGATGCCGTCGCCGTTGCTGTCATAGAACGCCCGGACATGCAATTCATAAATAATCGCGTCCTTGTACCATAATTCCATATCGTTACTCACATGAAATAATCAAAGTCTGACTCGCGTTTCGCCTTCCTGTGGATCTTGAGAATATGCGCCGGCATCACCGCCGGGTCCAGTTCAACGTAATTCTTTTCCCCCTGCCACATGTACCGGTCGTTGCTGATGAGGTCATGAGCCAGATAGGAGCGCTGGGGATCGATCCCCAGCTCCGTGACCGGCACCTTGACCCAGCCAGATTGCTTATGGTGCGGATCCAGATTGACCACACCCAGTATAATATTGGAAAGGTCCGGCGTTGTCTTAGAGTAGAACAACAAATATTCATTGTCAACTTCATGGAATTTAAGGTTCCAGGTGGTCTGTAGGGCCGGGTTCTCCTTTCGGATTTGGTTGATGCGGCTCATCAGGGCCTTTAGGGTGCCGGCCTCGCCTTCGTCCCAGTGCTTGGTCTCGTATTTTTCCGATCCCCTGTACTCTTCCCTGCCCGGCACGGCCTCGGCAATGCATCTTTCAAAGACCGGGCCAAACACGCCGTAATTTGATGAGAGGGTCGCGGCCAGGACCAGGCGGCTGATAAAAGCCGGCCGTCCGCCGTATTGCAGGAACTCGGGCAGGATGTCAGGGGTATTGGTCCAGAAGTTGGGACGGAAAAAATCACGCACTTCGGTCCTGGTCAGCTCAGTCAAATACTCGGTCAGTTCCCACTTCGTATTGCGCCAGGTAAAGTAGGTGTAGGATTGGGTAAATCCAATCTTAGCTAATCTGTACATAACTTTCGGTCGAGTAAAAGCTTCCGAAAGAAAAATCACATCAGGATACTCCTTCTTTACCCCTTCGATCAACCACTGCCAGAAAGGGAATGGCTTGGTATGAGGATTATCAACGCGAAAGATACGGATGCCCTGATCGATCCAGAAGGAAACGATGCTCTTGAGCTCCTCCCAGAGCTCCTTCCAGTTCTCGCATTCAAAATTGAAGGGAATGATATCCTCATATTTTTTGGGCGGGTTCTCCGCGTACTGGATGGTGCCGTCCGGCCGTTTTTTGAACCACTCCGGATGCTCCTTGAGGTAGGGATGGTCGGGCGAGCACTGGAAAGCCAGGTCCATGGCCATTTCCATACCCAGTTCCTGTGCCTTTTGTATCAAAGCCTGAAAATCCTCAATCGTCCCCAAGTTGGGATCGACCGCCTTATGGCCCCCTTGCTCCGAACCAATCGCCCAGGGGCTTCCCGGATCCCCGGGCACAGCGATGGGCACATTATCCTTTCCCTTGCGCTTGTTTTTGCCGATGGGATGAATGGGCGGGAAATAGAGCACGTCAAAACCCATTTTGGAGAGCTCGGGCAGATATTTTTCACAATCCTTGAAGGTGCCGGCGCGTTTGGGATCCGGGCTCATGGAGCGCGGGAACATCTCGTACCAGGCGGAGAACAAGGCTTTAGGGCGGTCAACCGCCACCCGCAGGCGCTTATCATAGACGGTCATTAATTTCTTGGCGGGATATTTGCGGATAATTTGTGCCAGCTCCCGGCTCAACGCGGCCTCCACCGCTTTTTCCGGCTTTTTTTCCTTTTTGATCCGCTTGAGGAGATCCCGGATCTTTTTGGCGTCATCTTTGATCCGGGCGCGTTGGATGGCGTTCTCGATCAGCTCCAGGCCGATCAAGAGGTCGACCTTAATATCCTGCCCCGCTTCAAGTTTATTTTTTATATCCATCCGCCAGGTCTTAAAATGGTCGACCCAACCCTGGAGAGTGTATTCATAGCTTGTCATCTCTTCGATGGTGAAGGAGGCTTCCCAGCGGTCATTGACCAGGAATTTCATGGGAACTTCCCGCCAGTTCTTCTGGTCGATCTTGCGGTATAAAAGGGAGGCGGAGACCTGGTCATGGCCATCGTCAAAGATGTCCGCGGAGACCGCGATCTCTTCGCCGACCACGCGCTTGGCCGGAAATTCTCCGTCGTCAATTTCCGGCCTGACGTTCTCGATAATGACCCTTTTGCGGCCCTGGTTGTTCATAAGAACCTATCGTCTATTATATAACGGCTCAATCCCTATTCCAAATCAATCTTGTGCCGAAAACGTGGGCATTTTCCCAGTCATCGGACATGACGGACAGGAACTGAGCGCGTTCTGACTCATAAGAGTAATAGAGGTCAAGGCTCAGGCCGTTGACGGGCTTAACCATGCCGACCGTCGCCCAGTTGCGGAAGATCTTGCCGTATTTTAGGCTGTGGAAGAGGTCGTCCGAAACATAGAGCGTGCCAAAGTCATATTCCCAGGAAACTCTGGGCCGAACGCGGTAGACCACATGCGTGTTCTCCGGCTTCTGCAAATCAATATTCCAGAACTCAAAATCATTGATCATGATGATCTCCAGCACCCGCAGCGCCCCCTGACGCACCCGGCCAACAACACTTGTGTCCTCAGCTTCCTCCGTGCCGCGCCCCACTCTGGGCATGAGCGGCACAAACTGAAGGATGATCTTGGGGTCAAAGTGGAATTCAAAGCGGTTCTCCGGCTGCCAGTCGCCATTCGTTCTTTGATTGACATAGCGATAATAAAGGCCCAGGTCCAGCCAGGAAAATGGGTGAAAGAGAAAGCCGGTGCGCCAGTGGTAATAGTAGAAGCGCTGCATGCTCTCATCGAACCTGAGCTCGGGGGTCAGGGAATAGTCCGATCCCCAGACCGCCTTCTGCCGGTAGGAAAAAGCGCAGAAATATTTGGTGTCAATGGCAAAAAGGGCCGAGGTATATAGCAAAAGGAAAGCAAAGCACAATATCAG
>Ga0180438_10000811_pt1 | contig 57048 bp, 51 predicted proteins | sample SS_ome_12_FD_132455 | JGI IMG/M metagenome (GOLD analysis project Ga0180438, IMG submission 132455) | Hypersaline lake sediment archaeal communities from the Salton Sea, California, USA - SS_3_D_2 metaG | ecosystem: Environmental > Aquatic > Non-marine Saline and Alkaline > Hypersaline >... | reverse complement strand
ATCGATATTATTGCGGAACGGCGGGGCGGCCAACCAAAAGCCCTGTGGACAAACGGCCCCGGTAAGATCTGTCAGGCGTTGAACATCAACGGAGAATTAAACAAAGCCGATATTTGCAGTGAAAATGCCGGGTTGTTCGTCGAAACCGCTAAACGCTTCCCGGACTCCTGTGTAAAGACCGGTCCCCGGGTAGGATTGAACACAGTCCCAGAACCATGGAAATCTATCCCGTGGCGGTTTCTGTTAACTGAACAAGTCTCAACGGGATAAAAAGGCACCAATCTTTTTATCCCGAATCGATCACTTCCCGGCTAACATCAGCTATATTTATCGCCAGGATAATACAGACGCATGCACCATGAGCATTATTCAAAGGGCTGAGGTAAAATTAGCACCTTGAAATGGTTAATTCAGGTTGGTTTCAACCGGAAAATCTTATTCGAATTTTTTAGGAGCAAATCATGACTATTCTCAAAGGAAAAACAGCGTTAATTTTTGGGGTTGCCAACAACCGCTCAATAGCATGGGGAATCACTCAAGCTTTCCATGAACAGGGCGCTACGATTGGATTGAGTTATGCGGGAGAAATGCTCGAGAGGCGGGTGCGTCCGCTTGCAGAATCGATTGGATGTACTTTTGTTGAACCTTGCGATGTCACAAAGGATGATGAAATCGCAAACGTGGCAAAAAAAGCCGGGCAAGTGTTTGGTGAAATTGATATCCTCGTACATGCAATCGCATTCGCCAATCGTGATGAACTGACCGGTCCATACTACAATACAAGCAGGGAGGGATTTCACCTGGCGATGGATATTAGCGTGTTTTCGTTTACTGCCCTCGCTAAAGCCTTCCAGCCCTTATTCCGCCCAGGCGGATCCATGGTCACCATGACCTACTACGGCGGGGAGAAAGTCTCCCCCCATTACAATGTAATGGGGGTTGCGAAAGCAGCTTTAGAGTCTTCAGTGCGCTACCTTGCATATGATTTTGGTCCTCAAGATGTGCGGGTAAACGCCATTTCCGCTGGACCCATCCGCACCTTAGCAGCCGCGGGAGTGGCTGGTTTTAAGACCATGTACCGTAAATTCACGGAAGTCGCGCCTTTACAACAGGGCATCACCGCAGAAGATGTCGGTCAGACCGCAGTGTATCTATGCTCGGATATGGCTGCGAAAACAACCGGGCAGGTAGTGTTCGTAGATTCAGGCTACAATATCCTGGGCCTCACCGAATCCATGGAAACAATTATGAACAGTTAAATGCCCTGGAGAGTTGCTCTCATGGTATCACCCTCCAGGTTCAGCCTGCCTCCGTAACAAAATGTAAACTCAAAACCAATCATGTTTCGAAAGCGAGACGAAAATAATCTTCCTTCAGTAAAACCAACCCCCACAGAACGGGTTACATCCGTATTGGGCCCGGGCATTATATGGCAGGGTTCCATCAGTGGAAGCGGTGGCATACGCATTGAAGGAGCGTTTCAAGGTGAGATTAATCTGCGCGGTTTAATTGTTATTGGCGAATCTGGTCGCATTACTTGCGAACACCTGTCCGCCAACGTGGTGATTATCGCCGGGGCTGTCAAAGGAGACATAACAGCCGAAAAAGTTGAGATACGTTCAACCGGCAGGGTGTGGGGAAATGTGGTTACGACCTCCTTTACTACAGAGGAGGGCGCATTCCTGAGAGGCCAGATTCAGATGGAAGACAAGGTTGAGATCGGGGAAACTGCTGAACCCCTGACAAATATTGCCTTTTCGGATGACGATCAGCCGCCTCCTTTCCAGGGAGAATAGTTACAGAATTGTCTCCCTTCGGATAGCCTTTCTGGCGAGATAATCCACGCGCTGGTTATAGCGATTTCCAGCATGCCCGCGCACCCAGTGCCATTCTATCGTATGCTGGGCGATTAATTTATCCAGGGCTTGCCACAAATCGATGTTTTTCAAGGAGCCGCCCTTTCGTCTCCAATCCCGGGCGCGCCAGGTTTCAAGCCATTCCGTTATCCCCCGCATCAGATATTCTGAATCGGTGTAAAAATCAATTTCACACTCCCGGTTCAGGGTTTCAAGTGCGTATATTGCCGCAGTCAATTCCATCCGGTTGTTTGTCGACTCTTGCTCTGAGCCACTTATTTCCTTCCGGCGCGATTTAAATAATATCAAAGCTGCCCAACCTCCAGGGCCTGGATTCGGATCGCAAGCTCCATCCGTGTATATGGTGACATGCGGAAGATCAGACATTCTTTTTGGCTTTAAGGAGTTCCGGTAACCAGTCTGCCTTTTTCAGGAGTATTCGTATTTGTAGGGCTTGCAGTTCTCGTTGCTGTTGGGGTGATGCTGGGTGTCGGCGTCATTGACGGGGTGAGTGTCGCCGATGGTGTAAAAGTCGGCGTATCAAGCAACCCGCTGTTTTCAGGACCTAAAATTAATTCATGGGCAGTTTTGTCCAAGAATTCCAGCAGACCGGGAATATCATCAACCGTAAAATAGTACAGAAATAACTGCCGGGTTGCATCACCCAGCGCCCATCTGACCGTCTGCCAGGAACGAGTCCCCGGTTCAGATTTGGCGTCAGCCAGCAATGACACTGCCTGAGACCAGTGCGGGTTCTGGTCCCGATATTCATTCAGCAGATCAAGAGTTGATTCGCGGATTGGCAATGTCCCTGCGGCTTCAATGAGTCTGGCCTGTTGTTCCGGCTCAGTAAACCACTTGAGAAATAACCAGCTGGCAAACTGCTTTTCCGGTGTAGATGACATCATAACCAGAGCAGGTCCATAAACATCAAGGGCGTCAGGACCCGATGGGGAAGGATAAGCAGTCACAATCCAGGTATCGCTGTTGTTTGCATCCCGGAAAGCCTGATCCTGGAAAGGGATATCTGAGACATCCCCAGACCTGAAAAGCGCTGAACGTGTAGCGAACTCAACTTCATGGTTTTCACCAGCGGATAACCAGGCGCAACCATCATCAAACAGAGATCTTAAGAACCTGAAAGCATCCCTGGTCTGAGGAGTATTAAATTCGTAGATTGAATCCATTTCTCCGGATTTGCCCGGAAGATAGAACTCAGCTCCATAGGCATACAACCAGCCCAATGTAGCCGCATAATCGGTTGAAATCACCCATCCCCCCGTCCCGTTATTTTCATCACTTTCATCCAGCAGGATGGCATTGGACGCAGCGCAAGCCTGGTTCTTAAATTCTTCAGGTGTGGCTGGCAGTTCTTCAAAGCCCAATTCCTGAGCCCATGATTGATTATAAAAAAGGACATTCCCAAATTGCTGAACAGGCAAACCCAACCTTTTTTCCCCCACCTGGCCAGATGACCACAATGGACTATAGAAGTCCGCCCGTTCTTCTTTGCTTAATCCCACGTGGGGATCATCAACATAGGTGTTAAGATCCTCAATGGACCAGATATTGTCCCATGCGTGAGCCTGGTGCAAATAAGCGACAGCCAGGTTCGTTAAATCTTCTTTGTTTTCCTGGGTTAAAATTTTTTTGTTTATTGCATCCGGATTACCCTGGTAGAGCGCCTCGACAGAAACGCCCCACTGGTTGTTTTTATTCCAATCCTCTACTATCTCGGCGACAACACCGCCTGCTTGCCCACCCCAGGTATGCCACAGAACAATCCGCTCGCCCGCCAGATTTCCTAAATCCATATCTGAATCCGGCGTGGGGCTGTTGTCAGGCGTGTTTGTATATACCAGCGCAGGCATCGTTGCAGTCGAAGTGGCAGATGATTTTCTTTCAGTAGGGCTTAGCGCCTCTGGTGCAATCGCAAAATCCGGTGACTGGCTACAACCGAAAGCAATAACCAGCAGCCAAACCAGATTTATAAACGCGAAACACCCAACAATCTTATCTGTCTTCATAGTATCAACGATCAATCTTACCAAAATGAAATACAAATTATAGTCCAAGCTTGAATTAAAATCCCCTCATTTATAGAAACCGCTGAACAGACCGCCCGCCTGGAAATATCTATAATTATTTATTCGCACTGGTAAAATATCCGGAAGGATACACAAATTCATGTTCATTATTCCTTTTTATTTACCGCTTACCTGCCCTTCCGGGCTCAAAACATGCCTGAAATCCAGCGGAAAGCTACATTAATTCTCCTGGTTCCCCTATTATTACTTTTCGCTTGCCAGATCGAGACAGACCCGGCTGGCGGGGAACTGTATACGCGCAATATTGCATCACCACCAGTTACAAACAGCAAACCAGGTGAAGTCACCGGCAAAAATGAAGCTGGCGAACCAATAACAACCCCCTCGACTGGCGATCCCTGGGAAATAATTAATCCTGCCGGTCAAACAGTTCGAATCTGGCATCCATACAGCGACCAGCGCGAGGATGCATTGAATCATTTAATCGCAGATTTTAATCGTACAAATATATGGGACATAAAGGTAATCACTGAATCGAAAGATAACTTTACCAGTCTTTATTATGATGTTCTGGGTGTTTTAAATACACCTGATAGCCCCAATATTGTACTGGCGTTTCAGGATCAATCCTCGGCATACCATATGTTTTACGGTTTAGCCGATATGGAAACCCTTCAGGCCAGCCCAAAGTGGGGGTTCTCACAAACTGAACTGGATGACTTTTACGGGTATATTCTCGAACATGACCTCTCGTCAAAATTCAACAATTCCCGGCTGGGTTTTCCATATTTTCGCGCCATAAACGTGCTCTACTACAATGAGGACTGGTTGAAAGAGATTGGCTTTGAAAATCCACCCTCAAATCCCGAGCAATTTAAAGAAGCCGCCTGTAAATCTGTTGTTCAACCTTTCAGCAAAACAGAAAATAACGAGAGCCAGGGTTATGGTATTACCCTGGACGCCTCGACCCTTATTAACTGGGCGTTTGCATTTGGAGCAGATATATTTAATGAAGATAAAGGAGAATACACCTTCGATTCTGAAGAAACTGTCCTGGCAGCCAGATTCCTCCAGGAGTTGGTCAACCGGGACTGCGCAACCGTATATAATGATTATCCTGGGGGACAGAATGGATTCAGTGAAGGGATCCTGCTTTTTACAACTGGCACAAGTTCAAGCATCCCTTATTATAAACAGGAGATAGATGAAAAACAGGGTTTTGTTTGGAATACGGCTGCCCTGCCGCATCTCACATCCAATCCAATCCAGAATGTCTACGGCCCAAGCGTAAGCATATTAAAATCAAACAGGGAAGCCGAACTCGCCAGCTGGCTCTTCATTAAGTACCTGACCATGCCCGATGCGCAGGAATACTGGGCAAAATCAACCCATTATTATCCGGTTCGCAAGAATACAGGCAAGGTTCTCTCTGATTTTAAGCTAGAATATCCCCAATATTCAGCCGCAAGTGAATATTTTGTCTTTGGCAAAACCGAACCTTCCCTTCCGGGTTATGATTTTGTGCGGGAGCTGGCTGCCGAATCTCTGGCTGCTATATTGAAGGGTATGGATGCAAGCCAGATATTATCAGAATTAACAATAGAAGCAAACGCGCTTTTAATGAACCAAAATGAACTGCCCCTGTCAACAATTGAATCAATTCCAGTTCCAGGATCCGGGAAATAATTTTTATTAAGGTTTGAACAACGAAATACTTTATAATAATGAACTCCCTGAAAATACCACTACACAACAAACCAAAATGAACTTGGGCCTCCCCAATTTATCACCCCAAATAGTCGGCAAAGAAAAGGAACTCAATTATGCTTGAAATTAAAAACCTCACAAAGATATATGAAGGGGGTGTTCTGGCGCTCGATAATGTCAGCTTCAGCGTCCAGCCAGGTGAGTTCCTTGCCGTAATTGGTCTGAGCGGGTCTGGTAAATCAACGCTACTCAGATGCATAAACAGGCTGGTAGAACCCACCGCAGGTCAGGTGATCTGGAACGGTATCGATGTAACCAACGCTAACCAGAGTGAACTGCGTTTAATCCGCCGCAAAATTGGTATGGTTTTCCAGCACTTCAATTTGGTGACCCGCTCACAGGTTATCACCAACGTACTCTCAGGCAGGCTCGGATATGTTAACCCGGCCTTCAGTTTGATAAACCGTTTTCCGGATGAAGATATGGAAGCAGCATTAAAACAGCTCGACCGGGTTGGCATCGCCAATCAGGCATACAAAAGAGCGGATGAGCTGAGCGGTGGGCAGCAACAGCGGGTGGGCATTGCACGAGCGATGATACAGGAACCGGAAATCATACTTGCGGACGAGCCAGTTGCCAGCCTGGATCCGGTTCTGGCACACTCCATCATGCAGTATCTTGAAAAAATTAACCAAGAGGATGGGGTGATGGTTCTCTGCAGCTTACACTTCCTCGATCTTGTGCATCGCTATGCAGACAGAGCGATCGCTTTGAATGAAGGAAAACTGATGTTTGACGGAAAGCCTGAAACAATCGACGATGAAAGGTTTAAAGAGATTTACGGCAAAGAAGCTGAACGAGTTGGTTGATGTGAGGTATTTGTGAAGAAAAAACGCTCATTTGCACGTTCCTTTTTTTTCTGGATCTTTGTGATTATTGGATTTCTCATAATTGCATACGGTTTCCAGGTCACTGAAGTCAATTTTGAAGAGACGCAATCGCAGCAACGCATTACCCAGCTTACGCGCATTATCCGCGCCCTGGCGCACCCGGAAATCTTTGAATACGACAAAGAAGAGTTTTTTATCGAAGCACCAGTTTACCTCCCCTGCCCTGAGATTGAAATCCCGGCTTACGAACCGGATACCAGCGGTCCTTACATCCTGCTCGACCCTTACTGTGAGGATGCGGGTGAGTTTATCCTTGTAAAAGGGTTCAATTTTCTACCAAATCTGAAAGGGCCGATTAATTTCATCCCGCCAAATGGCGTAACTTTAAATATCGGCAATTTTACAGCTGATTCAAACGGTGCATTTGAGCAGAGGGTGAAACTTCCCAAGCGGCAACCAGTCGAGGAAGCTCAAACCATCAGGGCTATTTCTCGCAAGAATGTTGGTTTACCCCATTTCTCTCCAGTCGCGGAATCTACCTGGGAAAAGATTATCGAGACTGTTTTCCTGGCTTTGCTCGCCACTATTTTCGGCACATTGCTGGCTATCCCGTTGAGTTTCCTAGCTGCCAGGAATCTTATGAGTGATGTAAAAAGCCCTGTTTCAAGCGTAGCCCTTCTGCTGATAGGATGGCCAATTGGCATTTATTTAGGTTTGTCCCTGACAAAAATTGTCTCACAGGTAGAGGCTATGTTCATTATCGGCTTGGCTGCGAACCTGGTCGGCGTAATTATCAGTCCATTGATTGCCTGGTTCCTTTTGCGTTGGGCTGTGCCACCGGAAGAAAACAAACAGGCGGGATTGCCGATCAGAATAATCCGAATCTTTGCCATCTTAATTGCAACGATGTTCATTATCTTGTTCCTGCTTCTGCTTGGGCACTTATTGTTTGAAGCAGGAATTTGGCTCGAAAAAAATATAGGCCCATTTGGCTTTCTCGGCTATTTTACTGCCCAAACAGGTGCAGTCATCCGAATAGTAACACCGGCATTCACAGCTCTGGCAGGGGGAGCGATTATTGGAGGAATTCTAAGCGGAGGCGGGTTGATCATCTCCGACCGTTTTTCAAAAAGCACTATACGAATAATAAATCTTGTTCTGTCTGCTATTGCCGGCGCGATCATTTTCACAATAATCGGCGCTTTTATCAATTGGCTTTACCAGATTAACAATCCGACAGAAACCCTTTGGATTCCTGTTGGAGCAGGAGCCATCGCTGGAGCAATACTTTCTCTACGGTATGGTCCAAAGGATCTGGTGCCGATAGGAAGCATTGTTTATCTCGCAATGCGCACCATATTAAATGCAGCCAGATCAATCGAACCATTAATCTATGTTATTGTCTTTGTTGTCTGGGTTGGAATTGGCCCATTTGCAGGCGCACTGGCGCTCGCGCTTCATACAATTGCAGCACTTGCCAAATTATATTCCGAACAGGTTGAGAGTATTTTACCCGGTCCTCTTGAAGCTGTAACAGCAACCGGCGCGAACCGCCTCCAAACCATCGTGTATGCGGTTGTCCCACAGATTATCCCACCCTACATTTCATTCACAATGTACCGCTGGGATATAAATGTGCGCATGTCCACCATTATCGGATTCGCAGGTGGCGGAGGGATCGGATTCCTGCTTCAGCAGAATATTAACTTACTCGCTTACCGCGCTGCAGCTGTCCAGATGCTGGCGATAGCCATTGTGGTCGCTTCAATGGATTACACCAGCGCCTGGATCAGGGAAAAATTTGTGTAGGGAGAGATAATTAAAATCCTGGCCTGCCTGGGTAAAACTCAGCGGATATAATCCTTCGGGTCTACCCGAACCCCTTCGTACATCATCTCAAAGTGCAGGTGGGGTCCGCTTGATCTACCGGTATTGCCCACCGCCCCGATAACATTGGTTTGCCACATACTTGCACCGCAGCCAACATATATCCCACTCAAATGGGCATATAATGACTGCCACCCATTCCCGTGATTGATGACAATCACATTTCCATAACCCCATTTATTCCAACCGGCATATACCACCACCCCGTTATCGATAGCATAAACCGGATCCCCTTCATCGCCATCTAGGTCAATTCCGGAATGGTTTGCACTCGGGTTAAAATCATATCCAGAGACGAAGTAATTATCCACAGGACGCACAAAAACACCTGCCCCGACTGCTCCAGCCGTAACGCTTTCACAGGCGCCTGGTCCGAGGACTTTTGCTACTGAAGGATCATCAATAGGTATAACCGGGGCGCTCCAGCTTACAAATTCGCGTTCACCACCCGGTATCACCAACCAGGCGCCAGGTTCGAGATTGGGGTTTGCCCAATCCCCAATCTCATCCGGAGATAAATTATTCCCGGGAAATTCAACTATGTCCTCTGGAAGTACATTGAAGAACTTGGCAACGCCGTTCAAGCCATCCCCGGCTGACCACTTATGATATGCACCATCGACCGGGAGTATATTGATTTCCTGGCCGGCAATAATATTATGGGGATTATCGCCAAGCACAAACTGGTTCGCCCAGAGAATGGTCTCTGGTTTTAAACCGAATTTGTCGGCGATACCTATTAATGTATCCCCCTCCTTCACTGTATACGTAAAGACCTCATTCCTCGGTCTCGAAGGCACGTCGGTATGTAAACGTGTCCGCCTTATTACTCCAGTATAAATATCCGTAACTGGTTTCAGCGGAGGTAAACCCTGGAAAGTCTCAGTTGGGGTGGGCTCAGCGATCTCAGCAGCCAGTGCAGACTTTCCCAGCGGATTTACGATCTCAGCCCGCAGGTAAAATTCGCGCATACCCAGAGCAACCAGAAGGATAAAGGCCACCATCAAGGCATGGGTCCCTGCCCGGATCAACCTCTCCGTCTGGATGCCGTGTATCATATGCCGGGCGCGTGCACGCAGTTTTGTTTTTATGCTCTTGCTGTAATCAGGGGAATTCAATTCCTCAGATGAGCCATCCTCTAGCATATTCAGATCTCCCAGGGCATGATAACAAACCCCTCAGGAATCCGTCAACTTAAGGTCCGGTTAAGGCTTCGATCGCTTTTTGAGCAGCAGAATCGGGGTCAGATTGCCTGTTTAAGACCTGTTCAGTCGCTTCCTTCATAAGTGGTCCCACACTCGTCAGCACATCAATCGAAGGCATCACCTGGGCTGATAAGGAAATTGTATTCAATACAGAACGCAAATTCGCTTGAGACCAGCCTTGAAGTGCGCTTGGCCTGGTCGGCAAATAACCAGCCGCTTTTGACCAATCGCCGAGATACTCGCTTTCGGTTAAAAATTTTGCGAGTTCAAGGCTTATCTCCTGGTGTTCGGGTTGGTGAGTGGGAATTGCCCAAATCCACCCGGAGGCCAGTGCGAAGGGAGTACCATCAGGAGTGGGCATTAAAGAAATCGAAGAAGATTCCGGGCTATCGACCAGGTAATTAGTAGTTGAGGTAACCGCCATATTCGCCTGACCGCTTTGATGCGCCTCCCATACCTGCTGGTCGCTTTCGTACTGTGTCAACCATAAGGGCATTACACCTGTCTGTTCAGCTTCCTGAAAGAAAATTAATATGTCTGTAAATGTCTCTTTATCCAGGAACGGCCGGCCTTCATCATCCCGGATTGGGCCGCCTTTTGCCAGATACTGCGAGAGGGTGAAAATAGCCCTGGGGTCAGCGGCTGGAAATACAAGCGGTACGGAGGTATTTAACGTCGCGCTCCAATCTCCCGGAGGTACAGGGATTTCTTCAGAACTGTACACCAGCGCGTAAGATTCCCCAGCAAAGGGTAACCCGTAAGTCCGGTTCTGGATTGTAGAAAGCATCTGGGCATATTCGTACCAATCCGTTTTCAATGCATCCTCATCCAACTCGTCGATTGGATGCAACAATCCTTTTAATGCGGCTGTTTCTAAATCCGAATCTGGGAGAGCGATTAAATCCGGCAGGGCTAATGGGGCTGCAGCGTTGGTAACACTGATAGAATCCAGCAACCCCCCGGCGCCGCTCGCTTCTTTTATTCTAACTTCAAGATCCACATTTCTATGGCGTAATTCAAATTCCTCCAACCTGTCCATAAATAATTTTCCTGCGCTTGTACCGGAATCCGGATCCATTTCTGGCGGAACCCATATCCTGATTTTCAGAGGACCTGGGATGGAAGGGGTATCCTGAGCCTGCTCATAAGTTACAGTCCCCTTCAATTCCTCGACCGAGGCTGGGGTTTCAGTCGGGTTAATTCCCTCCTGGGGCTCAAGTAATTCTGGAGGCAGAGGAAGGCTTTCGCACGCCCAAAGCCGGGTAATAATTACAATCCAGAACAGCCACTTCTTCATAATAACTTCGTAAATTAATCCGGTAATTCAAACCAGGGATACCGGTTGGGTGAGTAATTCTATCATCAACCTGACTGCGTTTTTTACATCCCGAAGATCCACCATCTCTGAAGGTGTATGCAGATACCGGCATGGTATTGAAAGACAGCCAGCAGGCACACCTGTTTGGACCAGCTGGATAACGCCGGCATCAGTCGAACCGCTTTCCAGCACCTCCAATTGGTATGGTATCTCGCTCTTTTCTGCCACGGATACCATCCAACTTACCACCCTTGGATCAGCAATCAGGCGTTGATCCCTCACTTTTACAGCCGGTCCTTTTCCCAAATCCACAGACATCCTCAAAGCTTTAGGTGTATCACCGGTGCGAGTTACATCTACAGCAATTCCAAGGTCGGGTTTGATTCCAAACGCTGCCGGCGCCGCCCCGCGTAAGCCAACTTCCTCCTGAACTGTAAAAACGAAATAAATATCATTGGAGAGATTAATATCATCTTCTTTAATCATGCGCAATGTTTCTACCAGCACCGCAACCCCGATACGATCATCAAGGGCTTTGGAAACCAGGCGATCACCCAAATCAATCGGATGGTAATCGTAAACTGCGACGTCGCCAACCTGCACTGGATTATCCCGCTGGTCTTCATAACCAAGATCTATAAACATATTCTCAAAGGTTAGCGGTTTGTCCCCATTCAATTTACGCTCAGCGTGTATTAGCCCGGGCAACCCATCCAACATCCGGACCCTGCTGCCTATACAGGCGCTGGCATTCACCCCGCCAATTGGCATAAACCGGACATAACCGCCCTTATCAATATGGGTTACCATAAATCCGATCTCATCCATATGGGCAGCAATCATAATCCTTTTACTCTCCGGGCCGGTTTTCCCCTTTCTTACGATCAGGTTGCCCAGGTTATCCGTGCGGATTTCATCCGCATACGATTCAACTTCACTTTTTATCAATTTCCGGATTCTGGTTTCAAACCCGGACGGACCTGGAACCTCACAAAGACTGCAGATCAGATTCTTCATTTTCTCTCCTGATGATGGATATTCGTTCTCGGGAAATAATCTGGCTAAATCTCCACAGCCAGGATATCGCCTGGTATGGATACCAGACCAAAATTGATCAGTTTTTGGGTGTTCTCCCAATCCAGACGGTCACATACAGAAAGGGGTGTATGAACATAGCGGGCGGGCACCGAAATCGAGATACTAGGGGTGCCACTGCGCTGTTTATGAATCGCAGCGGCGTCTGTGCGCCCGCCCCCAGGCTGCCGGAATTGGAACGGAATGTCATTTTCCTGAGAAGCATTTACAAAATGACGGACCAGGCGTGGATCAGAAATTGTGCCCCGATCTGCTACATAGACCGCCGGTCCTTTCCCTAAGCGGGTGTTGTATTGTGTGTTCTCGCTCCATCGATCATCCCCTTCGTCCCAGGCTGGCTGGTCGTTGGCGGGAGTACAATCTATTGCGATTGCAATATCCGGATCAAGCTCGAAAGCCGCGGTAATTGCCCCTCGCAGGCCGACCTCTTCCTGCACTGTAAACGCCGCCAGCAGATCAATATTAACCGGGGCGTTTTTAAGCAGCTGGATGAGTATCGTAACCCCTATCCTGTCATCCAGGGCTTTAGCAAAAATGGCATTCTCTTGAGTCGTAAACTCGGTCGAAAATACCACCCTATCACCAATTTTTACTTCCTTTCCATTATCTGGTCCAACATCCAACCTGAGATCTTCCATAGAAATCGGTTTCCGTCTTTCCACCTTTGTTGTAAGGTGAATCGGAGCAGCCCCGATGATGCCGGGGATTTTGTTCCTGCCAACCCACACAGATTTGGCGGGTAAAATATGTGACGGGATACCACCAACCACATCAAAACGGAATTTCCCCTTGCCCTCATCATGGGTCACCATCATACCAACCTCATCCATGTGGGCTGCCAGCATCACTTTCATCAGGTTCTTTCCGTCGCCAAAGCGCTTAACCAACACATTTCCCATCACATCTACAGCAACTTCATCCACAAAAGGTTTAACCGATTCGAGCACTATTGCGCGCACTTCGGTCTCATCTCCGGAAACGGCAGAGGCGTTACACAGGCGTTCTAATAATCTTTCCTGCCCTTCATCTATTTTCAGTGTTCCATTTTCCCTCATTCAATAAACTCCATCAAAAAAAATGCTGTGGCCGAAATTTTATACCCCAACCCTTTCACGACTCCGTTTCCCAGGCAAGCCTTTCCATGAACCCACCATCCAGGCTGCAAATAAACTCCGCCAGCAGTCGCGAACAACGCTCAACATCCTTGATGGAAACCATTTCCACAGGGGTATGCATATAGCGCAACGGGATCGAGACGACCATAGTTGCAATTCCAGCCCCGGTCACCTGGATTGCATAAGCATCGGTACCGGAGTGGCGCGGCAGGGGTTCCTTTTCATGCGGGATTTCCAATTCTTCAGCCAGATCCAGGATCGCCCTGTAAAGCGCCGGATGAATATTCGGACCCCATCCCAGCACCGGTCCTTCACCAAAGGAGGTCGTTTTGTGCTCTGGCACCCCCGGTCCTGCTGCGTGGGTAACATCAATTGCGATCGCGATACTGGGGCGCAGTTCGAAGGTTGAAGTATAAGCTCCTGCAAAGGTCTCCTCTTCCTGGACTGTAGCGACCGCCCACACATCCCACTCGCATTGCCTGCCTTTCAGCAAGGACAAACTCCCGGTTAGCGCAGCAACAGAAGCCCGGTTATCAAGCGAATGTCCCGCAAGGAATTCTTTCCCAATTGTTACAGGAGGTTGGGCGAATGAGATTAAATCGCCCACTCGAACATTCTCATTTACAAATTCGGGAGCCATACCCACATCCACAAGCAGATATTCCAGGGGGACAGCTTTTCCATCAAGATTATCCGGTAATAAATTCCTATTGGGAGAGACAATCACCCCCTTCAGTTCCCGCCTGCCGTGGACGGTTACTGCATGACCAGACAGGACACGCGCATCAATACCGCCAATTTCGGCCACCCGCAAATATCCATCGATTACTCCGGTCACCATCAGTCCAATGGCATCCATATGTGCTGCAAGCAAAATACTGTTTCGAGGTGGAGCCCCTGCGCCGCGTTTTAGACCGTGCAAACTACCCATTCGGCTGACATGGATTTCATCCGTTAGCGGTTCCCAGACCGAGCGAATCTTTTCTCGGATTGGATCTTCATAACCGGATAAACCGGATGTGGAAACCAATGTTTTCATTAAGGAAAGGGTGTCGTTCATTTTTTTATTCCTATTTAAACCAATCAGTTCAATACCTCACTTAAGTTTTAGGGCTGAACAAAATCCATATTCAATGGTTTGGCTCATTTATGCTATAAGACTAAAATCCCTCAGGCCTCTCTGTTGGAGTCCAGCTTGGTGTAAGTTTATCACCATCATTGGGATCGAACACCTGTGTTCCTTCTGGTTCGGGTGTTTGGCTTTGTGTAGGAGTAGCAGTTAACCAGAACAGACGAGTAGCCAGAACTTCAGAGGTAGGCCGGTGTGCAGCAAGCGCATTCACAGCCTCCTGTAGAATTTTCTCAATTTTCTGCTGATCTGGAAGCAATACTGATGCACCCGATTCAGGCAACCTTACTGGGGTCACATCCTGCAATCCTATCTGGAAACCCTGGATGCCATTAACGTCCTGCAGATGCAAGGCAAAAGGCAGGTAATCAAGCAGGTCTAACAGTCCAAAATCGGTTTTCATCGACCTGCTGTAACGAGCATACCAGTCAGGCAGTTTTATAATATTCTCCAGGGTGAAAAATCTGTCGAACAGGACACTTAGGACTTCCTGCTGGCGCTTACTGCGGGCAAAATCACTCGAGGTCTTCCTTTCGCGCACATAACATAATGCTTTGTAACCATCCATATGAACCACACCCGTTGGCACCCCCCCACAGTCATATGGGAGCGGTCTGCTCACCTGGACATCAATGCCGCCAAGATCATTTACAAAATAGATAAAATCATCCAGATGAGCCAGAGCCCAATGATCCGGTCTGATCCCAAGGTTGTATTCCAGAGCCTCGAATAATAAATCCGGCCCTCCCTGCGCAAAAACAGTATTGATACGGCCCATCCCATATCCGGGCCTGTAAATGTACAGGTCACGGGGCACCGAAATCAGGCTGGCGTTTCCAGTCCTGCGGTTTAACATCAGCAGAATTATCGTATCAGTCCTTCCTGTTGTAGGTGACAAATAATCCGTGCCCAGCAGGACAACTATCTCAATTTCCTGGGAGGGTTCAATTGTGTTCACCGGGGGAGGTACAGTCGAAGTCGCTGAGGTTAGTTCAGTGGCAGTTAATTCCGCCGCTGGCGAGCTGGTTGGCGGTTTAATACTTTCCTCCTCCACAACCCCAAGGGAAGCTTTTAGCGGAGGTTCACTTTTGAGAGTTTCTTTTAAAAGCTTCACATCCTTAGAGAAGGATAATGCTGCATCCTGATTGCTAAATCGGTTGATTTCTTTTGGATCACCCCTGCCGCAAGCAGTCAGTATAGACAGACCAAACAGTACCAGCAATACCCGTTTTGCAGTATTTTCCATGATAGAAATTAAGAGCCTGCAGCAGGCGTGGATTCCAGAGGCGCCTGGGTCGGCGTTTCTGTTGGGGTTGGTTTGGTTTCGGTCGGAATGGGTGTACTGCTAGATGTCGGGGTTGAGCTCGGGGGCAATGGTGTTATTGTTAAGGTCGGGGTAACCGTTGGGGATACGGTGTTCGTTTGCGAGGCGGTTGTGGTTAGCGTTGCTGTTGAGGTGCCTGTGGTCGTTTGGGTTGGTGTTTGTTGGGTTTGGGTGGGGGTGGGGAATCCAGTCCCCGTGGGAGGGATTGGGATTGTCATAGTTGGGGTGTTTGAAGGCGTTAACGTTTGCGATTGGGTTTGTCTATTCAGGTTATTATCTGACAGGTTTACCAGCGTAAGTCCCGCACAATAACATGGTATCGTAATCAATATAACCGCCAGCAAACCTATCCGCAGTCGAGAACGTGTATCAGATGGCAAATTCATGAACCATACCCAATGCTTTGATGATAACACCAGCCCTATAACATGACAAGCGGCGGTCTTGGTCCTGAATAAATATGTGCTCCTGCTGGAAAAAACCGCTGTTTGGCGGGATAGGGATGAATTAAAATAGAAATATTAAATACCTGCTTTTCTGGATTCCAATAATGAACTGGATATACCTTTCACCGCACTTTGATGATGCCGCGTACTCCTGCGGCGGATTGATATGGGGGCAAAACCAAACAAATCTAAAAGTAAGCATCTGGACGGTTTTTGCCGGAAACCCTCCAGAAGGAATGTTATCACCATTCGCGCTATCAATCATCAGACGCTGGGGCCTTGAAGAGAAACCAACAAAATTCCGCAGAAATGAAGATATCCTTTCCTGCCAGATTCTGGGGGCGGGATGGCATCATTTCGAATACCCGGATGCAATATACCGGACCGCTTCGGGAAATTTTCCTGGGTCAAAATTATCTGCAACAGGTCATCTTTATCCCGATGAATCCTCGCTATTTGGAACTCTAAACCAGGAAGAATGTCAGTTGATAGACCAGATAGCAGACAGCATTCTGTTCATACTTAAAGAAAAATACTTATTAGATCAAAATTTATCTGAAGTGGTCCAGTTAGTATGCCCACTAGGGCTCGGAAATCATGTGGATCATCAAGTGACCCGTTGCGCTGCAGAAAGTTTGGGGCTGCCGCTGCTGTATTATGCTGACTTCCCTTATGTCCAGAAGTCTATGAAGGAACTGAACAATTTGACAGACTCAGGCTGGAGAAAAACCGTTCACAGAATTAGCCAGAGCGAATTAACCGCCTGGCAGAAGGCGATCGAAGCGCATCAATCTCAATTGGGTACGTTCTGGTCTCGCAAAACCGAAATGCATCAAGCTGTTGCCTCTTATCTGAAGGATATGGGTGGGATTCCTCTTTGGGGTTGGTTTTCAGCTTAAGTGCATAAAACCACTTCGCTTGCGTTAGCCTTCGAATTATGCTAAAATACCGCCGCGGCGCAGAAAGGGTTTAAAATCACCCGAATTCGGCGCTTTAGTTTTCTAATAAAAGATCAATCTTAATGACCGCTCCCACCGGAGTGTTTTTCTTTATTAGAAGAAAAATTTTTCGAGGTATAGTGTATGCCACCTTCATATCTAACCCGAGAGGGTTACCAAAAGATGCAGGACGAATTGGATTACCTGCGCACAACTAAACGCAAAGAAATCGCTGAACGTCTGCACGAAGCAATGGAAGGCGGGGAATTGATCGAGGACGCCGAGTACGAGGCTGCCAAAAACGAACAGGCCTTTATAGAGGGCCGCATTCAGGAACTGGAGGTTTTACTGGCAAACGCCAAGATTATAGAACAAACCGGTAACAATGAAACCGTTCAAATTGCAGCGAAGGTTATCATTAAAGAGGGGAGAAACCAACCGGAAGAATACATTATCGTGGGTCCGGCTGAGGCGAACCCGCGCAATGGCAAAATATCCCACGAATCCCCTTTGGGACGCGCACTATTGAATCATCGCGCTGGCGACAAAGTTACCGTCGATGCGCCCAGCGGTTCTTTCACGGTAAAAATTATTAAGGTCGAGTAGGATAAGGGCAGAAAATGACGCCCCGCGTGTAGCGAATTTGCGCGGGGCTATCTATTTAATTCTGCACAAATCAATTTTCCGGTACAATTTACAGAAATTCTATACAGCAAGCTACAGTTGAACAGGCAGGCGGCATGATGAAAAACCTATCAGACTTGGAGCGCTCCCGGCTCGAAAAAGTCGCTCGATTGCGCGAACAGGGTATCGAACCTTACCCAAACAGAGTTGAACGAACACATACCAGCCAGGAAGCGATAAAAGCTTTCGAAGGGGTTGAAAAAAAAGACAGCGCCGTCCCGGTGGAAGCCACGCTGGTCGGACGCATCCGCTCCATCCGGCCAATGGGCAAGATAGTTTTCGCTCACATTGAAGACGGGTCTGGGCGGATTCAACTTTTCCTGCGCGCAAACGATATGGAAAAGGATCAAATAAAATTATTCACCCAGGGATTTGACCTGGGAGATTTTATCCAGGCCAGCGGTGAAATGTTCAGGACGCGGGCCGGTGAGGTTTCCCTGCGGGTTGAATCATTCAATATGCTTGCCAAGGCGATCACACCCCTGCCTGCAGCAAAAGATGAAATTGTGGATGGCGAAATGGTCCGGCATGCAGTACTGGCTGAACCTGAAACCCGACACAGGCAGCGCTATGCAGACCTGGCTGTCAACCCGGAAATTCGCTATATTTTCATGACCCGGGCAAAAATTGTGCGCGCACTGCGCGATTTTCTGGACTCGCTTGGATTTATTGAAGTCGAAACCCCCATACTGCAGCCCATCTATGGAGGAGCCGCAGCGCGTCCTTTTGTCACCCATCACAACCAGTTGAAACAGGATCTCTACCTTCGGATTTCCTTCGAATTGTATTTGAAACGCCTGCTGGTCGGCGGGTTAGAAAGGGTGTACGAGATTGGGCGCGATTTTCGAAATGAAGGTGTCGACCGCACCCACAATCCCGAATTCACACAGCTTGAGTTTTATATGGCTTATGCTGATTTTTTCGATGTTATGGAAATCACAGAGCAAATGGTGAGCACTGTTTCCGGGCAGGTTCTTGGAACACAAACCATAACCTATAACGGGCATCAGATTAACCTGAAGCCGCCCTGGAAGCGAATAGAACTGCGCCAGGGACTGCTGGATGAGACCGAAATTGACATCGACCAGCACCAGGACTTCAAAAGCCTGTACAACGCCATGAAAGCGAATGGTTTAGACCCTAACCCGGAGGCGTCTCGTGGACAGTTAATTGATTCGCTATTAAATAACCACCTTGAACCCAGACTGATCCAGCCTGCCTTTGTCTATAATTACCCGCGCGACATCTCGCCTCTGGCTAAAGTTCTTCCAGGTAATCCGGGTGTGGTGGAACGGTTCGAAGGATTTGTCGGGGGCATGGAATTGTGCAACGCTTTCACCGAGCTGAATGACCCTCTCGACCAGGAAGCCCGTTTTACCGAGATGGGGCGCGATTACGGAGCCGATGACGAAGAACGCCACCCGATGGATGAGGATTACCTGCGTGCAATGCGTTATGGAATGCCGCCAAACGGTGGCTTTGGTATGGGAGTCGACCGGCTCACAATGCTGTTGACAGATACACCTAATATACGCGAGGTGATCCTCTTTCCTCACCTGCGCAGCAAAACTGATTTTTCACAGCAAACTGAAACTTCTTGACGTTATCCTATCCTTGGGTATAATCCCTGAAATAATAAGATTTAATGCCCGCGCGGAGACCAGTAACCTCAGGGGCTTTGCAGAGAGCAGCCGGCTGGTGCAAGGCTGCAGGCACTGAAGGAGAAATCCCCTCCGCCAGCTTCATAAAGAAGCCAGCTGGCCCCGCAGAGCTGTACCCAGCGTAAGGGGTCCGGGATCGCCCGTTAGAGCGAGCAAGAGGCCAGAAGACACCCTGGCGAAAGCAGGTGGCACCACGTACGCCCCCTCGTCCTGCGAGCGGGGCGTTGTTGTATTTTACGGAATTGAACAATCCATGCTGAACCAGGAAATAATTACATGGATAGACTGGAGGTGTAGCGATGTTAGACATAAAACTTTTTCGTGAACAACCCAATATCGTCCGGAAAGCTTTGAAGGACCGGGGCGATGATCCCTCTCCGGTCGATAAGGTGATTGAACTGGACAGCCAGCGCCGGGTTTTGATCCAGGAAACTGAAGCGCTAAAAGCAGAACGAAACCTCGTCAACAAGGAAATTCCTAAGACAAAGGACAGGGATGAGCGAGAGGCAAAAATCGCAGCGATGCGGAAGGTCGCTGAACGCATAAGCGAGATAGACAGCACCCTGAGAGAAGTTCAGGGAGATTTGGACAGAGTGATGTCAGCAATTCCAAATATTCCCGATAATCGCACTCCTTACGGCCTCAGCGAAGAGGATAACGTCTTTCAGGATCCCGTGGGCGAGGAAAAAAGATTTGATTTTGAACCCAAACCGCACTGGGAGTTAGGAACCGATCTGGGCATCCTCAATTTTGAACAGGGAGCAAAAATTACCGGTTCCCGCTTTTACGTCATGAGCGGAGCCGGCGCTCGGCTACAGCGGGCGTTAATCTCCTGGATGCTGGATCTGCACACCCGCCAGGGGTACACCGAAAAGTACCCCCCATTTATGGTCCGGAGTGAAACGCTCTTTGGCGCCGGCCAGCTTCCCAAGTTCGCTGAAAACCTGTACAAAGACCACGAAGAGGATCTGTGGATGGTGCCAACCGCTGAAGTCCCGCTCACCGGCATTCATATGGATGAGATCCTGGATGAGGCCAGTCTGCCTCTATACTACACTGCCTACACGCCCTGTTTCCGGCGCGAGAAGATGAGCGCCGGCAGGGACGTGCGCGGCATTAAACGCGGCCACCAGTTCGATAAAGTCGAGATGTATATTTACTCCAGGCCGGAAGAATCAAACGCCATGCTCGAGAAAATGGTCTCTGATGCAGAACAGACCTGCCAGGAACTAGGCCTGCGCTACCGCAAGGGGATGCTGTGCACAGGCGATTTGGGCTTCGGTTCCTCCATCACCTACGATATTGAGGTCTGGGCGTCGGGCTGCGGGGAATGGCTGGAGGTTTCCTCGGTCTCAAATGTGACCGATTTCCAGGCCCGCCGGTCCGCTATTCGTTATAAACCTGAAGGCAGCGGACGGACTGAATTCGTGCACACGCTGAATGGCTCCGGCCTGGGGCTGCCTCGCACCGTTATCGCAGTGCTGGAAAACTTCCAGCAGGCAGATGGATCGATCCTGGTGCCTGAGGTTTTGCGGGATTGGATGGGAGGGATTGAGGTCATCCGCCCGGAGTGATTGATTCTCCTATCTGGCTTGAAAAAACCCTGCTGGCGCTCGTCCAGGTTGTGATTCTGGTCAGTCTATTTGGCACGTTGGTCCCATTTTTCCCGGGTTTATTGATCATCTGGCTGGCAGCGCTTGGATACGGCTTGATAACCGGATTCGGAACCCTGGGTATCACCCTGTTTATCCTGATTACAGAGCTGCTGGTCGCCGGGATGCTGGTGGATAACCTTCTGGCAGGCTACGGCATGTATCAGGGAGGCGCAACATGGCTTTCGATCGAGGTTGCCCTGCTTGCGTTTGCAACCGGCACCATCTTCTTCCCGCCGCTGGGCAGCCTGGTGGCTGCCCCGCTATCGGTGCTACTGATGGAATTTTTGCGTAAAAAAAACCTGCGCAAAGCCTGGCTGGCGGTGCGTGGTCTGGCAACCGGCTGGGGTTTACTCTATGCTGCCCGTTTCGGATTCGGGATTGTGATGATTTTGTTCTGCTGATTATGGGTGTGGAAAGCTTGAGCGCGGTTTATTGACCTTATGACCGCACCCTTCGGGAAAAAATTGTGTACTCAGAGTTCCTGGAATTCAATCAGGCGGTGGAATTGGTAAATCTTCAACCGGTGTTTCGATCCATTTATCCCCCTCGTCAATCAGCATTACGGGGATATCTTCCCTGACAGGGTATTTCCGGTTGCAGTCCTGGCAGATAAACCAGGATTCCTTATAAAAATCGAGCAGTCCGTCTTTTTCACGAACGCAATTCGGGCATCTTAAGATGTCGATCAATTCCTGACTGACCATTTTTCTCTCCCAGAAATTTAATATACAACCTGATTTATTATACAATCAAAAGCAGGTAGCCTGGCCCTGATTGATTAATTGCTTCAATAACAAGCTGAATTTCAACCTGTCCCGGGTTTTTTCTTCCAGAAAAATTTTGAGTTCTTTAATTCGGTCCCAGGGCCGAACTGGTACACATCCCGCCAGGGCTGGTAATGGGTGGTGAATACATCTTCATATATAACGACGTTGTTGCGAATTACTCTGCGGGTCACGGTCACATCCGCGCCTTCAGCCGCCCAATCCACCTGCCTGATCTCGCCCTGGGCCAATTCTGGATTCTCCTCAAATTTGGGTTCCGGAGGCTCAACAACATTGGTGGGGCCGCTGGTTTCCCATTCAACTTCCCGCCCATCGGAAGTCGAATAAAACTTCCAGGTTAATGAACGCGCTCCGGGATTTAAGTAGGTCTCCATCAAGATAAAGTACGGGGTGTCGTTTTGAAATTTAAAATCCACCATCGGTACAAACACAGTCGCATCCAGGCCGGCTAGGTTCTCATCAACGCCGTTTACGGTCTGCTCGTAGTATCCCACTCGGTAAGCATGCGGATACCTCTCCACGATCGGATACCCACCCAAAAAGACGGTTCGGAAAAGAGTTGTGCTGACCTGGCAGACTCCCCCGCCAACCCCTTTTATCGTGCGCCCGCCAAATATAATCCAGGCTTCTTCGTACCCGCTGTCCAGGCTTACATTTCCCATCACGCTCGCCATCGAAAAAGTTTCGCCCGGAGGCACCAGCAAACCATGAAAATTGGCCGCTGCTACCTCAATATTATTCAGCCTTTCAGTTATTGAACCGCGGAAATAGGTTGTGTGCGAGCTCACCAATTCAGTAATTCCGAGCTGTTCGCCGGTTGTCTCGTCAGTAATTGCAGGGTCAACATAACTTATCTTCAGAGGGATGTTATGGTTACCAACCGGAACCTGCCCAACCACTTCCTGAATGGTCGCGTGGACATCAAGCACCCGTCCGGTAACTGCAGGCTGGATGACTTCAAGCAGACGGGTGTCATCATTAAAAATAAAGCGGGCATCCTGCGGATCTCGGGCGACATCAGGCCCCAGGGCGCCCAAATAAGTATTGAGCGCTTTCTGGTCAAATCCAACCCGGTACTTCGCACCATCCGGAGCAGCGATCCGCTCAACCAGCAGCATTCTGCCAACCTGCTCGGGTTCGATCCGCCACGGTCCCGGGTCTCCTTCTTCAGCATCCGACAGGTTGAACAGGATTGGCTGGCTGAGGATCTGGCGGGCAAGCTGGGCTTCCCCGCTGACATCTTTTATCTCGGGTTGGACATCCTCGACCACCAGCGGGACAATCCCGTCTGTCATCATATTCAGCGGTTCACCCATTTTTGCTACTGTCGCGTTAATATCCACCCGGCGCCCAACCTGACCTGGTTTTTCAACCACCTCCGCACCGTTAATTTCCAAGTTGGCTTCGATAACGGGTACTTCTACTTGACTGGCGATATTTCTCACATACTCATAGGCGACCCTCTCGTCATAGAGCATCAGCGGCGCCAGATTAATCCCAGACCGCACGGCTCTGACCGGATTCAAAAAACGCGCGAGCGGACCACCATTGCGACCGGTTTCATATGCAGCCTGGGCGCTGGACTGGGCATCGAATACAAGCCCAAGTTCATGCGGCGCGGCAGCCCAATTGCTGCTTCCATCCTGAAAAACTATCCTCCCCGAGAGAGGGTAGACCACCTGTTGGGAAAGCAACTGGGCAGCCTGGTCTACCGTCAAACCGGAGAGATCGTTTCCGGCTACAGAAACGCCCGGGTAAATCCTGCCAGAGTAATAGAGATTAAATGCGAAAGTAAACGCTCCGGAAAGCGAGATGAAAATAAGGGTGCCTCCAATAAGCGCTGCGAAGATCTGCGAGATCATGTGCGCTGAAGGAGTCTTATTCTTTCGGGTTAGAGCATTAATACTCATTATCGGGTTGATTTCTCATTTGATGAAATTCCAAGAACGATTGTTTGCATTTCTTGGTTATTATGCGCAAAAATTTTACCAAATGGGAAAGTAAAAAAATGTCAAAAAAGAGAACTTTAAACAGATCATAATGCTCTCCTAATCTGGACCAAAGGTAAACGAAATTCCCCTTTATCCATCAATTCAAGATCAGATAATCAACAAATTTGTGGGATTTACGGCTGGTTCACAGAAGGATTTGAAACCTCTGATCTGAGAAATGCCTCGTCATTACTAGACGAGATGGGGGGAATTTCTCCTAATTAGATCTATGAGTTAGTCAAAATCCCTTTGCGCCCAGGATATCGAGTTGGTGGGCGATGTAAACCAGTTCAGCGCGCTCGACCTGCCTTCGTCTCCTTTCGATCCACCGATCCAATACACCTTTCTCCAATTCCGGACAGTCTGTGAGGCTGTTCTTGATGGTATTTAAGATAAAGTGCAGAAAGTAGGCTTCATCAACCTGGTAACCGTCTTTTTCGGGGAAAACAATCCAGTCGGATGCACCTGCGCTTAATACTACGGCTCCAAGCCCGTTCAGCGCACTGAAGAGATGCCGGCCTGTTCGGCTGTCTCCGGAAGGCAAACCGGCTACAAGCCGTTTATCCATAGTGTGGTGGTACATACTTATGATAAGGTCATCCAACTTGGGATCTGTTGCAGGCTCAAATACCGTCAACCCGTCAAAATTCAGGCAAAAGTAAAACAAACCCCGCGGAGATAAGGCATCAAGAATAACTGGCAGCGCCTCTGAAATATCGACCAGATCCAGAAATGCGCTGGCGATGACCAGGTCCCAATTTGAAGCAGCTTGTCTATTCTGGAAAAAATCGAACATATCCTCGGTCGCAAACTCAATCCTGATCTCCGCTCCATGCGACCGGATCAAAAACTGGTTATCTGCCTGGAATTCAAAATGAACTCCACTCCGGATCGCCCATTGATGAAGATAATTAACAGCATAATCAAAATTTTCCGGTCGAAGATCCAAAGCGGAATAGTGAGCATCAATTAACAATCTACACTCTAGGACACGCTCTATCATTGTGCCGATTCCAGCGCCAACTTCCAACACCCTTACGGGTCCATCAGAAAATCTTGCGCGCAGTACATTCCTCAAACTATCCCACACCCGGCGGTTGAGAGCCCGGTCGTCAACGCTTTTTTTGGCGGCAAGATACCTTTGATAATTAAGTTCTTGATTCTGATTCATGTATTTTCAGGTCCTGGCAATTTCCAGCAAGAAATCGCGAATTTTTTGACAGGTCTGTTCCCAGGTTGGATGGGTCAGAAATGCAGCCCGGGCTGCTAGGCTCATTTCCAGCAAGCGGTCTCTATCCTGGGAGAGTGCCAGAATAATTGAGTGCAGCTCATCCACATCACCAGGTTCAACCAGGTACCCGTTCTGGCCGTGAGCAATTATTTCGGCTGTACCGCCAGCGGTTGTTCCAATCGCTGGTAAACCGAAACCCATCCCTTCCAGGTAGCTGATCCCGAAACCTTCATATTCAGAAGGCACTGCCAAAAGATGGCATTCACCCAGCAGGGCAGCAAGATCCATATCATCAAGAGTATGGTGAAACTTGACAACCCCAGGCGCAAAAGAATTCTCACTTAGACGACGTATTTTGCTTGCATATACCGGGTCAATCATATCATCGCCAACAATTTCAACTCTAATCAGCCCCTCTGGCAGACGTGCTGCCGCTTGCAGCAGGACTACCACCCCCTTCCGGGGGATCAGGTTGCCCAGAAATACCACCCTGACTGGTCCGGATTCTTTAGACCTTGCTGCGATCCGTTTTTTTGCGATTGTTGGATTGAGATTATCACCAGCCGGATGGGCAACTATTGTGGGGAATTTGTCCTTTCTCGCTGATAAACCCATGACATCCCGGCGGGTCTGCTCACTGTTGAAGATAAACCCATCAACACTTCTAAGATACCGTCGTTCAATCGAACGAATAAATTTCAGCGGCAGGGAATGAAATTTTTCAGTACTGCGAAGGTGGTGGACAATCGATATTACAGGAAAAGGAGCTCTGCGGACTGCATCGTTTTCAGGTGAGGTTCGCACTTTTCCATCTTTCTCCCTCAACCTGCGAAGCCTGCGGTTGAACCAGAAAAGGGAAGGATGATTGAGTTCATCCTGGAGCATGATATCAACAGGCCTCGTCGTTATTCGGCGGTACAATCGATTTGAAATATTGTCGAAAAGATTGAACCAATAATTTCGCCGTGGTAAAGAGATAACATCAACCTGATCTCCCTGGGACTCCATGTAAGAGACTAGCTTGCGGTCATAGAGATAACCACCCGAGATTGTCTCAAGAGCCCCGTATATCACCAGGCTGACACGCATACTCAAATTTATTTACGCAAAAGAATAAACAGTTTATTGGAGTCTATCTTTTAGTCTCGAATGACGACCAGGCAATATCGTTTTCCCACAACTTGATCCGGATTGATCTGATGTTCCCAGCTTGAATATGAGCATTAAGGGATTGGCATAATATCCGGGCGAAATGTTCAATGCTTGGATTCAACCCCTTAAATTCAGGTAGGTCGTTCAGGGTTTTATCCCGATAATGTTCAACTAATGCCTCGAGAATATTCTCGATCTCAACTATATCGACCAGATATCCATGCTGGTTTAATTTGTCCCCACACAGTTGGAATTCAACCTGGTAATGGTGGGAATGCTTGTCATTTTCCGGACCCCAATCGCCTCCAATTAGATAGTGTTGGGCGACAAAATCTCTCCTGACAGCGATATTATACATACGTCTTGACTACCCCTTAGAATCCGCAATCAGCCGGTAGCGGCGGTTCCAAAGCAAGATTATCTGCAAAGCCTGGGGGTAAGTCTATAGGTAAAAAACCAGATTTAACCGAACCCCAAAAAGCTCTGTCTCCGTACCCGGAGTTATTCATATGGGCCCGGACCTGAATCTCCTGATCAGGTTTTACTGCGACCGGACCGCCGGAGCGGACAAAGGGTTGTTCCTTGGCATGGCTGTGCAGAAGGATTCTTCGGTAAACTAGTGCCCCATTTTCGTCAACCACCTCCCACCAATCTGCATACTGGTCGCAATCAATATCGGGACTCATAATCCCCACCGAAAAAAGATACTGACCCGACTCCCCAGTTGCATCCACAGAAATCACATCTGCATAAACTGCCCCTTCAACTGGGTGTTCGGCATTATCCTTTCCGGCTTCTACGCCGGGTTCGGGTTCTGAGGTCTCTTTCATATTTTGTTCCGTCATAATACATCCTGAGAGCAATATGATTATAACGACAAATACAGTGGGTTGATTCTTCATGCAGAATGATAACATGGGATCTGACCTGCCTGACTAATCCAGGAACAATATTTTTACACTAGTAGGTAAAAATAACCTGAATTGATTCCCACGGTTTCTGATCCAGCACCTGGAACGCCGTTTCAGCTTCTTGAATGAGGTATCGATGGGTGATAAAGCGAGAGGGCTGCAGAAGGCGAATCATCTTCCAGGCGGTATCAAAGCGGCGTCCTTTGGTCCACCTGCCGGAATGTTCAGGCGCGATCGTACTCACCTGGCTGCTGATAATCCGGATGCGATTTCGGTGGAATACCCCACCAAGTTTTACCGTAGCCGTCCTATCCCCATACCAGGAACCAATAACTATTCTGGTTTGATATCCCGAAACAGCCAGAGCGTCATCTACTGCTTCAGGACGCCCGGTGAGCTCAAAGACCAAATCTGCGCCTTCAGGCAGCAGAGATACTAATTTTTCAGTAGTGTCTGCTCCCACAGGATCGAAACTTTCCAAAGCCCCCATCTCGGTGGAAGCCTGCCGTCGGCTGGGGTAACGGTCAAGCGAAATCAACTTATTCAGGGGAAAATGAGACAAAATACCGGTCGTCAAAAGCCCAACGATTCCCTGGCCAAAAACGATCACATTTTCACCGACAAGCGGTCTCCCATCCATCACCAGGTTTACTGCAGTTTCCATATTAGAAAGGAAAACAGCATCCTCCCCAGCTATACCATCGGGAACTGGTATAAGGCTGGAAGGATGGGCGATAAAAAATTCTTCATGGGGATTGAACGCAAAAACCAGGCTGCCAATCCAACTATCCATATCAGAAGAACCTGCCCTGATAACTTCACCAACCGCGGAATAGCCGTACTTTTGCGGATAACCTGTCTGACTGGCTAGGGCTGGTATCGCTTCGTCAATTAAAAGTTCAGAAGGAAACTCGCCCCGGTAGAGAAGGGTCTCAGTACCCGGGCTTATAGCAGAAAACCGGGTCTGCACCAGCAGATCTCCAGCCTCAAGATCAGGAATAGGCTCCCGTTTGATACCCACCTTCCGGGGGGCTTCATGGTATAGGGCAAAATTTGATTCTCCAGTCAAGGATTCCTAACCTTTCCCCAAACGATTATATCCTGCCCAAAAAGATTAAGATGAGGTTCATCCAGACCAGGTAAACCGCAAGGAAGCTGATCGCAATCCCCTGCGCTGTTGGAGAAAATGTTCAATCCCCCAACAAAATAAGGCGCGATGGTTAGGACAAGATAGTCCACGAGTTTTAGAGACAAAAAGCTGAAAATCACACGGGCGCCACCTTCAACCATTAGAGAGTGAATACCCCTGCGCCAGAGCTTTTCCAGAAGTGAGAAAAGGTCGACGCGTCCTGATGAGTCTCCGGGCAGGATTATCACCTCAGCGCCAGCCGCCTTGAGGTCATCACGAGCCTTTTTAGAAGCCGCCTCGGTCGCTGCAAGCCAGGGATTAAGCGGATGTTCCTTCATTAACCGGCAGCCAGGGGGTGTGCGAAGTTTGCTGTCGAGAATCACTGGTTGGGGGCAACTTCCTTCAGCAAGGCGTACAGTCAGGCAAGGGTTGTCTGAGCGCAGAGTGCCAATTCCAATCAGAATCGCGTTGTGAGCAGCGCGAAGCCTGTGGGTCATAACGCTGGATTCTTTTCCACTGATCTTCAACGCCTGCCCCGGTTGGGCGGCAATGCTGCCGTCAAGACTCTGAGCATAACATAATGTAACCAGAGGCCTCTTGTTTTTTTCGCTGAACTTCGGGGCATTTTCCACCCATGTCACAGAAAAATCCATCGTTATTTCTGACTCTTATCTAGATGAGCTCCAATGTCAAGGATGTGATTCAGGCGCTGCGCTTTTGTGGTCAGGTAATTTGCATTTTCGGCGTTCACGGTCGGCTTTACCGGGATTCGCCTGGTCACTTTTATTCCCAGAGCCTCAAGCCGCTGAATTTTTTGAGGGTTATTTGTCAATAAACGGATTGAACTTACACCCAAGTCGTTCAGGATCAAAGCAGCAATTGAATAATCGCGCTCATCCGCCTGATGGCCGAGCAATAAATTAGCATCAACTGTATCGTAGCCTTTATCCTGCAAATTGTAGGCATGCAATTTATCCAGCAATCCAATACCGCGACCCTCCTGGCGCAAATATATCAACACCCCGCAGCCCGCCCTCGCGATCTGGTTTACAGCATGATGGAGTTGTTCACCGCAGTCACAGCGGTGGGAGCCGAGAACATCCCCGGTGAAACACTCGGAATGAACCCGCACCAGGACATCCTTGCAGTTTTGTACTTCATCTAGCACAAGAGCAAGGTGTTCCTTCTGGTCCTGATTATTGTGGTAGAGAAACAGGTTGTATTCGGCCTCACCGGTTGGTATCCGGGCGGACACCTTGCGCTCAATTGAAATTTTTTGGGGATCCTTCATTTGTCTATCGTTCAGCTCGGATTTCGCAAATCCATTCAACCATTATTTCTTTATGAATAACACAAGTTGGATTCAGTCCCGGTCAAGCAGCAGTAATATCACCATCAAAATTTCAATTAGCTTGGTGACATACCCGATGGCACCGGATGGCAGGCTTTTATCTCCAATTACCACCCAAGCCACTATTGTTATTAGTGTATAGGCGATAAATGCCCAGCGGATCTGGTTGTGGTATTTTTCTGTAATTTCCAAAGGTATTATATACAGAACCAGCAAAACAAGATACCCAAGCCCATTCAATATAAACAATGGGTCTGGGAACAGGAGCGTGAAGTGGATAAATGCTGTTGCTAAAGTGAGCAGAGTAATTCCAATTCTGCGGATATTCATGTTTTTTTTCATATTCATGCTCCTTCGAACCTGTTTTAAATATCAGTGTAATCTGGCGAATTTGTTACCTTTACAGCATGGGTGATAGGACCCGGACGGACTAACCCTCTGATAGACATTGAGCCCAAACTGATACCAATCAAACCAAGTGCGACATCCCTGAACCGAATAAGAAATACCAGACTTACCCCGAGCGCCGGGTTAAACCCCAAAGTATCCATAATCCAGACCTGGCTTACTTCCAAAGCGCCCACCGCCCCTGGGAAGGGCATCAGGAAGGCAAGACGGGCTGTGGTCAGGGCGATGATAACTGCCCCCAAATCCAAATTTGCTCCCAAAAAAGCCAGTGACAGCCAGTATTCCGAGACTATTAACAGCCATAATACACACGAGTAAAGACCTAACAATACAATATATCCAGGTTTATCCCTTATAAATTTCGAAATTGAACGTTCGGCGGAGATAACCAGATCTGCGCTCCTCTCAAGAATCTCAATTTTGGAGAGGTGCCTGTTGTGCTGTGTAACCAATTTTGAAAGTGGATACAACCCAACCCAAAGAAAAATAAAATAAATCAAGGGAAGAAGAAATAGGAAGAAGATTATATAACTGAAGCCAGAGAATTGAAAATCCCAATTCACCCCGCGGAAAAATAGCAAGCTCAATCCGCCAATAAGAAACGAGAAATTAAAAACCAATTCAAAAAGTTTATCCAGCGATACTGTCGATAGGCCAACATCCATTGGAATACTGTGACGGTCGTGGGCCATTTTAATTTGATACGGCTCGCCTCCAAACTGGGTCCCTGGCGTAAAATAACTAATTCCAAATGCAGTCGCTCTGTAACCCAGGATTGATTTGAGCGGCAGACTGTATCCAAATGCCCGCAATATCAGCCACCAGCGCCCAGCCATCAGAAGCAAGATCAATCCGTTCAGGGCTGCCAGAGCAAAGATTTTATTGATACTCAACGATCGGAGGACATTCCAGATAGCATCGTATTCAAGATCTTTTAGAGCAAACCAGACCAGGGCTATTGGAACCAGCAAGAGGATAAACTTAAAGGGTGTCTTCCGCCTCATATTAAACCTCCCCGGACCTTCAAGTGCCTGTTTCCCCGATACGGTGTGTTATCAATCTTTTCTCAGGAGTCCACAGAGAACAAAAACCTGTTCCCAGGTAAATGATCGCAACGTAACCAGCCAACAATAACAATTGAACATATGAGAGCGGACCGGATATCTGATGGAAACCCAGCAGGAAAAGCCCCAGGATCCCCATAAAACGCCCTGCCATACCTGCGAATATCAAAAATATCACCGCAAGCTCTAACCATGTAATCAGGTTTAACTCCTTAGAAGTATTAATTAATGCCCTGTTTTTAAATAAAAGAGAGGATAGATATAGAATCGGGAGTGTAACCCTGATCAGTAATGGAAACCATTTTGTTACCGTGGACTGAACTGAACTCCAGATTCCAACCGGGCGCTGGATTAAACCTACAGCGTTCATCCAATCCAGGGCGAAACCAAAAAGAAAAGGAACTGCAATTAATCCGGCGGCATAAAATGTCCCCGGGGGCGAAAATATAGGCAACAATATTACTGACAGGAAACCCATCTGCAACCCGGCAAATGCCCGCCGGCCTGGGCTGTGTGGCAGTACGAATTCCTTCCTCCCATTTAATTTCCAGAGATAAAGACCAAGCAGATAGATATAGCGGGCAAGTGCGATCACGATATACCACGGCGGTATCTGGCCGTAATGGACTGCTAGCAATACAGCTGTTAAGATCCCAATGCTGTCAAACTGAATATCAAGGTTCTGACCCATCTTTGTAACGCAGTCTTCGATGCGCGCAAAATATCCATCAAACAGGTCCGCAAATCCAGCAAACACGTATAAAACGCCAGGAATCCATGCCAGCATCCCCCCGGGACGAGGCAGGAACAAAAACCCTGAGAGTAGGGCGACCAACAATCCACGCGCCAATGTGAGATTGGTGCCGAGTCCAAAAGCAGGCAATAAGCGCATCTCTCCTATTCGGTGATTGTCAGTTAAGGAAAACCACAGAACTGCGATAAGATATGCTGTCACAACCGAAGCAAGCACGAGCCAGCGAGATGCATACCCGGCCTCCCAGAAAATAAACAGCAGGGCAAATGAACCTGAAAGCACACTGGCGCATACCAGCATAAAAAACATCCAGCGCCAGCGCAAATTAATTAACCCATGAGTATTCTTCCGGGGGATAGAGGCCATGTAAAAAATTTTATCATTAATAGATAAACCTTATGTGATTTAAAGAATTATTTGGATGGTTTTATAAGTATAATTGTGCAGATAATATATTATGCATTCCCCCACTCTAACATCAAGTCTGGCTGGATACGCAACACAGATTATTTCACGTCCTGGAATATTTCAATTGAATTTTTTGCTAGGAGAAAAGAATCCTTGCAGTTTTTTATCCTGTATGTAATCCACTGGGTACCAAAAGCTGCTGCTTCTTACTGCAAGGGGGCATCCCGGTAGATTTCACCCCGCCAGGTCTTTCTCATTGACATAAATAAAACAGTTAGAACCGCTCGGTGTTCAGCGGTTCTGTCCGGTCAGCCTGTAGGCTGTTTGTAAACAATTACTACCCTCCTTTACCCGTCATTGAGTAAGCCCAGTTTCTGGTAACTTTTCCCAATGGCAAGCCAGCGGAACGCCTTTTCATCCCCGGGATCGAAGCCAACGTTTGGCATCCCAAGTTTTTCATACCCTCTTGCAATTGCGTTCCAACGTTAGGCAGAAGCGTCGCCGGGATCGGAGCTGGTATTCAACATACTTAGTTTCTCGTAGCCCTTCGCAATTGCTTCCCAACGGAAAGCCATCTGATCGGCTGCCTGTTCATAATCAAACCCATCAATGGACCCAGCCGCCACAAACTCGGGCGCTTCTGCAAAAACCTGGGCTGGCCCAGCGCTATGGCAGGCTGACAAAATAGATATCCCTGCCTGTGCTAAGATCAACACAAATGTCTGCCATTATTCTTCGTCATCATTCACACTCCTTTTTTCTGTTTTACAAATCTGGTTATCTTTTTATTCCTGGCGATACCTTATATTTTTCGTATCACTCAACTCTGGGATTAATTTAGCAGATAGACCTTCCGCCGGCGTGTTTGCTGCCGTTTGTAAGCGTATTTCGAAGATTAAAATTTTTGCGCTGTAATTTCACTATCCTTTCTGTTACTAATTCAGTTGCCATCTTCGGGAACCGGCGCTCATAAAAGGCTCAAAAAACGTTAATCAACCTCTCCAATAACGAATAATCTGGATAAATAAAAATTTGCTTTAATGATGTCGATTTCAACGCCTGAGCGTCAGGAAAACTTGCGGCTATTGGCTCTCTACATCTACCCGCTTGGGCTGTTCAAACTCACTTCTAACGACCTACCGCTTGAATTGCGGTCTAGGCCAGGCCCTCAGATACAGCCAGCGATCTCTTGAGCTGGCGCGCGAGTTTGGCCACCCGTTTTCTCTGGCAGATGTGCTTTCTTTTGCTGGCTGCCAGTTCCATGTACAATTTCGGGATGGCAAGCAGCTTGAGACTGCTACCATTGAATTGGAGGGGTTATCAAAGGAAGTTGTGCCCTCATGGAAGGCCGCTGGAACCTGCTTCGGGGAGAAGCGTTTGTAACCCTAGGAAAAGAAAAAGAAGGAAAAGCAGTGATGCAGGAAGGAATTGCGGAATGCAAATCAATCGAGGTTAGGGTTTACTTTCCTCGCACACTGATCTTTTTGGCAAAAGCCTCAGGAAATCTTGGTGAAATTGAAGATGGGTGTAAATATCTGATAAAAGCACATGTAAATATCCAGGAGACAGGAGAACGATGCTGTGAAACTAAGCTGTACCGCCTTCAGGGAAGGATACACCAACTGCAGGTAAAAGATATCGAAGCCAAAGCCAGCTTTCAAAATGCCATTATGGTAGCAAAAAACGAGGACGCAAAAATGTGGGTATTGAGGGCGACCGTAGAAATGGCAAAGCTCTGGCAGCAGCACGGAAAGCTTGGCGAGGCTGCTAAATTGCTGGCTGAGATTTACAACTGGTTCACGGAGGGGTTCAATACGCCTGATTTGATTGAAGCAAGAGCCTTGCTGGACCAATTCTCCCAACCATAATTCACAATTGAAGGGTAAATGGGCCCACAAAATTTTATTGTCCGCCATAATGCTATAATCATTCCCTAAATCCATAATTTATTTATATCAGGAGCGAGTAGATGACAACACAAAGTGACTTTACGTCGGAAGAATGGAATACCATTGTGGCAGCACCCACTTACGCTGCGATGCTGGTGGTTGTCTCCGATTTTAATATAAGTTACTACAAAGAGGTCGCGGCTATGGCAAAAGCGGTAATGGCTTCCGTAGAAGGGTCAAAAAACGACTTGATCAAATCCGTTGCCGGCGAATATTCCAAAAAAGAAACCCAGGAAGCGGTCAAGCCAGAACTTGAAAAATTGAAGGGGTACAAAGATCCAGCTCAACTTAAATCTGCGATAATTGAATATGTGGTTAACAGCGCAGAATTGGTTTCCGCAAAATCAGAAGCGGACGGCGAGGCTTTCCGTAAATGGCTGATCTACCTGGCGCAGAGCACAGCCGAAGGCTCCAGAGAGGGTGGCTTTCTGGGGATCGGGTCGGTGCTGGTTAGCGACCAAGAAGAAGCCGCGCTGGACGAACTGGCTAAAGCCCTGGGTATCGAGAGCAGTTAAGGAAAACGGGCTGTCCCAGAAACAGGACAGCCCGTTTTTCTTATTGAGAGTAAAACAATTCCAAGCTTGGGCTGGTTTCAAATCCCGATAATATTTCCTGGAGTAATCCTGCGGACACTCCCCTTCAATTGGCCCTCACCACTCGGGCAGGAAATTGAACCAGCTCTGCAATTAATTGCTAACCCTTATACTACTATTCCTAATAATCCCAATAACCAATTGACAAGCCAGGCGACGACAGCGATGCCAATTGCGGCTATTATGGCGCCCCCAAAACCCTTCACTTGCAAACCGGAAAGGAACCGGTCAGCGAGTAACAGGACTACTGCAGCCACAACCAGGGTAACAAGCAAGCCCCATAGACCAGAGAGTGAACTCGGGTCAATGCCAAACAAGCCGAGCAGCCATAATACCAATGCGGCGACGACCGCAATCACGATAGCCGCGATAATTGCGCTGGTATAGCTGTCAACAGTCAACCCAAGGTTCAATTTGCTGACTATCCAGATAACCACCGCTGCTACAAGGATGACAATAATTAAATCAATCAAAATACCCATTTTAATTTCTCCTATGTAATGATATATTAGAGATGAGGGCAACCAAAGACAACTAATGATACATTAATGTCGATAAAAATGCAATACAAAACTAGGCTTCTTTACAAATCGAAATAAATCCCCTCAAATAAATCCTTTTCACAGGTTTCCGGCTTCGGTTTTGGATAAGCGCGCATAAAATATTCGTAACGGTCATACCAGCGTAAAATCCAGTACACCAGGCTGCGTTTTGACATACCCTGCTCCAGCTGGCTGGTATGGCAGGCGGTCGCCTCTTCTTTCCTCCTTCGCACAGTTTTACAGTTGATCCTGGCATGTACCGGGAAATCCTCGTCGCCAACAAGCTCTACCAGGTCAATATCCTGATTTCGGCCGAAACGGCGGGGATCCCTTCCGAAAAGCGGCATCACACGGATCGCAAAGCGCAGCAGCCCTTTTGGAATAATATGGAAATACAACTTTTGGGGCTGGTATGGTGGCAGATCGTCCTCCCATCCAGGATTAGAAGCAAGATCGAATGCCTTCACAGTCGCGTTGTGAATAGCGATATGGTCCGGATGGCCGTAACCGCCAACAGGATCAAAAGTAAGGACTACCTGAGGGCGCAGGGAGCGGATGGAATGGGCAACTTTCGCGGCGACCTCTTCAAGCGGCGCGGCAGCAAGGGCTTTGGGATGGCGGTTGTCCGGAGAGCCCTGCATACCTGAATCGCGGTAATCAAGAAATTGCACGCTGGACAACCCCAGGATCACGGAGGCGCATTTTAATTCAGCAACCCGCCGGTCAGCCACCGAATTGTAACTGTCAAGATATCTGGGATCGACATCCCCTGATTCTCCCCGGGTAGCGCAGATAAGGTTAACCTGGGCGCCGCGTTTTGAATACAGCGCTAGTGTTCCGCCCATTCCGAAAGTTTCATCGTCTGGATGTGCCAGGACTGCAAGCAGAACCGCGGGGGGATGGTTTTTTTGTAATTTTTGGTTGTTTTTGGACTTAGGCATAAGAATTTAACTGGTAATTTGATTAAATGTATTTGTTATTAGAAATTGAGGATATGTTCAGAAAACCTGGACAGCGCTGCCAAGTTGCGTTTTCTGGACCTCTATTCGAGTTGGGAATGCCTCTTTAAGTTCGTCGATGTGGGTGATCACCAATATCTTGGCGAAATCAGGCCGGACAGTATTAATCGCCTCCAAAAGGCGCTGGCGACCCTGGGCATCCTGGCTCCCGAAACCCTCGTCGATCACAAGAGTCTGCAAACGGGAACCGGCTCGCTGGGCAAGGATTTCTGAAAGCGCCAGCCTGACCGCGAAATTTACCCGGAATGCCTCCCCCCCGGAAAACAATTCATATTCACGCGGCCCGGATACATCGCGGATCTGTATTTCCAGCGTTTCACGCAGATCTTCCCTTTTTTTATCTTTGTAAGCCTCCTGAGTAATAAAACTCACCGACATATCTCCGCCTAAGCGCTCCAGAATACTGTTTGCCTTTGATTCTATCTGGGGCAGCGCTTGTTCAATTAACAACGCCGGGACACCCTGGGGACCAAAGGCGCGCTCAAGGCCGCGGTGCTGCTGCACAAGTTCGGCTAGCTGTTCTCTCCGGTTTTCAAACTCGCCCCGCCTGTCCCGCAAATCATCCAGGACAAGTACTGCCTGTCGGGCACCACCAACCTCCTGGCGAAGCATGTTTTCACGTTCCCTGAGATCCCGGAGAGCAGACTCAGCGCCTGGCAGGTCCGGAGCCTGTTCCTGGGCAGCAGAGTATGCGTCAGCCGCTTTCAGGTAGTCCCGGGACATCCGGTTGACTTCAACCTGCATAGATTTGAACTGGTTTTCCAGGTCGCCGATTTCGCGCTCAATTTGGGCCATTGAAGCCTTCGATCTTTCCAGCGACAGCAATTCAGACTGGATTGAGCGGGAATTCTTTTCAGCCTGCCGCACCCGGTCGTGGGCCTGGGCATCGTAACCGGTTGACTTCAATTCCAGGTCTATTTCAACCAGGCGTGAACGGGCATCATTGGCGAATGTCTCATTTTCCAGGGTGGATCTTATTTCCAGTAAGCGCAGCTCTCCTTTCTGGGCCCAATCTGCTACCACCTCATCCAGAGCCACTAAACGGCTGGAGATCTGCGCCTCTGTTTGGGTCATTTTGCGCAATTCATTCTCCAGACTGGAAAGTCCTTTTATCTCCGCCTGCAGACCAGCCAGCCGTATCTCAACCTCCTGCAGCAGATCTCTGTTCTCCCGGAAGCGTTTTGCTTTTTCTTTTCCCTGGCCTTCCAACTCCTCAACAAGCTCACCTTTTTCTCTCTCAGAGAGCGACTGCCCACACAGCGGGCAATCGGGGCTCTCTGAAGATTCCAGCTGGGTAATCCTCTGGCGCAGGTCATCCATCTCAGCTTTCAAGCGCGGGTTCTCAGCCCTGGCTTCAGCGACTTCAGCCTGCAGCACTTGCAGGTCGGCTTCCAAACTGAGGCGTTTTTCCAGTTCCCTTTCAAGTCCCCCAACAACAGAGCGGTTTTTTAATAAATCGGATTGAAGCGCAGTTCGGTCAGCATCCGCTTTTCTAGCATGCGCCTGGTTTTGGAGCAAGTTATTTAACTCCTGCTCCAAACGAGCCTGTTCGGCTTGAATTTCAGACTTCGGTTCTATCCGGCGGGTTTCCCACGCCCGGAAGCGTTCTGCCACCTTCTCCCAGCCTTCCAGTTCATCTTTCAGCTCCAGCCAGGCAGCATATTCAGACCGGATGCGTTCCTCCTGTGAGAGAATTTCCCTGAATCCATCCCGTTCTTCTAGCCTCTCGCGCAGCCTAAATTCAATATCATCCAGGCGTCCTTTTTCTGTTTGGTGCTGGCGCGCTAACTCATTAACCCAGCGACCCTGTTCGTCCAGGGCAGCCTGGATCTGCTGGAGGTTTTTCACCAGCGCATCCTGCCCCTCCCTTTCCGTTTGGATCCGCTCAAGGTCAGCCTGAAGGGTGAGAAGTTTCTGCTTCCGGGTCTGCTCCTGCGCCAATTCTGCATCAATCTCACTCAACCGGCCTTCTATTCCCGAGATTTCATCCTCATAAGATTTTCTTCTCTCAACTGCCCGCAGGCGATAAACCTCCCATATATCCAAACCCAGAATACTGCCCAGAATCCTCTTTCGATCTGCCGGACGGTGCTGGGCAAACTGGTCGGCTTTGCCCTGCAGGAAAAAGGAGGCATTGATAAAAGTATCATAATCCAATCGCAGCGTTTCCTGGATGCGGTCCTGGGTATCGCGCAAAGAGTGTTCTGTTAGAGGTTTCCAAGAGCCGGATTCGAAATCCTGCAGGCTAACTTCGTTTTCCGGAGAAACACCATCCACCTTTTTCTGCAAAATTTGGAATTCCAGCAAAGTGGTCTTCAAACGTGCTTTTGAGCGCTGGACGCGATAAATATTGCCTTCATAAAGAAAAACCAGTTCAACCGCAGCGGCATCCGAGCGGGTATTGATCAGCGCATCGTCTTTCCGGCGTGCGGCGCCAAACAGGACCCAGGTTAGCGCATCCAGAAGAGACGACTTTCCAGCCCCATTCGGTCCGGCAATACAGGCCAGGTCGAAACCCCTGAAATCCAATTCCACAGGCTCTTTGTAAGACAGGAATCCAGATAGTGAAAGTTTGATTGGTATCATAAAAGTTCGAATTAAATTCTTTTAGCAGCAAAACCGTGGTCGATTATAACAAACAGCGAAAAATATTTACGACAAAAAAGAGTAAAATAGGGAATATGGCCGAAACAGATTTCCTTTCCAGATTAAGAAACGCGGACAAACCGCTCCTGGGCGACGGCGCAATGGGAACAATGCTGAACGCTCATGGGACCGGTTTTGAGCAGTGTTTTGATATGCTGAACCTGACCCAACCTGCATTGGTAGCGAACATCCACCAGGATTATATTGAAGCTGGATCGCAGGTGATCCAGACCAATACCTTTGGGGCGAACCGGATAAAGCTTTCCAACCACGGTCTTGAAGACCGTCTGCGGGAGATAAACCAGGCTGGGGTTGAACTTGTCAGGCGGGTTGCGATGGCTGCTTATAAGGACATTTATATTGCCGGCGATGTGGGCCCGCTGGGTGTGCACCTGGCTCCATTCGGACGCTTGCAGCCGGTCCAGGCGCGTAGGATTTTCAAGGAGCAGATTTCTGCCCTTCTAGAGGCGGGAGTGGATTTGTTGATACTGGAGACTTTCAGCGACCTCTTTGAAATCCGGGAGGCGGTGCTGGCTGCCCGGGAAGTGACAGATCTCCCTGTTGTGGCTTCATTAACCTTTACACGCGATGACCGCACCCTGCTGGGCGACCCGCCTGTCAAGGCGGCCCAATTTCTGGCGGAAACCGGTGTGGATGTGATCGGGGTCAACTGTTCCGGAGGCCCTGCCCAGATCTGGCGCATCCTGCGCCAGATGTTCCTGGCATTCAGCGAAAGCACAAATGAAACGGCGCCGATGTTTTCCGCCATGCCGAACGCCGGCTGGCCTGAGCAGGTTGGCGGGCGGATAATGTACCCGGCAAACCCGGAGTACTTCGGCGAATATGCAATGGCGCTGTGCGATGCAGGTGCAAAACTTATCGGCGGATGCTGCGGAACCACAACGGACCATATCGCGGCAATGCACAAAGCGCTTGACTCAACCGGGGTGGGCTGCGGTCCTCCGGTAAGCGAGCTTACAATGCCGGTTGAAAGCTTGGAGTTCGCTCCCGAACATGGTAGACCTTCCTCGATGGCCGCGAAACTGGCGAATGAGCAGTTCGTTGCAGCGGTTGAAATGAACCCCCCACGCGGCCTCTCCGCCCATAAATTGATCGCCGGGGCGAGTTTGCTGGCTGAATCCGGTGCGGATGTGATCAACGTGTCTGACAGCCCGATGGCGCGCATGCGAATGAGCCCCTGGGCGGTATGTGAACTGATCCAGAGCAACGTCGGCATAGAGACCACCCTCCACTTTCCAACCCGCGGCCGTAACCTGCTACGAGTTCAGGGAGATTTGCTGGCAGCCCATGCGCTTGGAATCCGAAATGTCTTTGTAGTAATGGGTGACCCAACCGCGATCGGCGATTATCCCGATGCGATGGACGATTACGACCTGGTTCCCTCTGGTTTAATCAAGCTGATCAAAAGTAATTTCAACGCCGGTTTTGACCACTCCGGCACAGAAATTGGCCAGCCAACCTCATTTTTTGTGGGATGCGCCCTCAATCTAATTCCACATAACCCTGATAAAGAAATGGAGAACCTCAAACGCAAAATTGATGTTGGAGCGGATTTTATCCTAACCCAGCCGGTTTACGAACCGGAACTTGCCCTGGGGTTTATTGAACGATATGAAAAAGAATACGGGAAACTCGAGACCCCAATCCTGGTTGGAGCGTTACCGCTTTTCAGCCCAAGACATGCAGCTTTCCTGCATAATGAAGTCCCTGGGATTAACATACCAGAACAGCTACAGGTCCGTATCAATTCAGCGGGCGATAATGCCGCCCACGAAGGGGTAAAAATCTGCCTGGAATTAATCGGAAAAATGAAGCCCTGGATAAGCGGGATTTACCTGATGCCTGCCTTCGGACGCTACGACCTGGCAGCGGAAATTATTGAAGGCTGCCGTTAACTGGCAGGAACCTTGTCGATCCAAACCACCCAAAAATCTTTCAGCCAGAAAGGGAATTATCGGGTTATAATAATCCCCTGATGATCGTAATCCGACTGTCATTATTTGGGGAAATTCAAACTTAATCATTATTTGTTTATAAAAGTGCATCTATTATTTTTTCAGGAGGATAATCTATGGACATGGAATTAGAAGCTTATCTTCGACCACCCGAGTCGGAGATGGCACCGTATCCAGCCAAGGTGATCACTCTGGCGACCGGCAAAAAAATGGTCGTACGTGAGGTGACAAGGGACACGGTCCCTGAACTTCTCGAGGCGGTTATGCCGACTCTGTTCATCCCACGCGATTATTATGACATTGTCGGAGCCAGACTGTACGCCGAACTGCTCGGATGGTACCGCTACCGGGTTAAAGATGAGTTCTGCATCATCGGCCAGGTGGATGGCTTCCTGGTTGGGATCGTTAACAGCCGGATGTACTCTCCAGAGCTTGGGATCAGCCTGCACACCCTGGCGATTGAACGCGGTATGCGGATTGGCGCCCACCTTTTCGCGGCAAAGATGGAGCACCATATTGAATACCTGGACCAGGAAGAAGTGCTTATCACTGCTGAAAGCCCGATCGGCTTCAGGCGCTGGATGATCGAGTACAACCTCGAAAAAAGGGACGGGCAGCACGAACTGGGCGGAGCAACCCCCTACGCCCTGACCCGTGAATTGTATTTCGAAAATAAGGACCGCCTGGTCGCCGGAGAACGTCCGGTCCCGGCAGAATTGTTGGAAATCGCCGAACGAGAGATCAAAGTCGCGAGCGAGGATGACATCCGCGAGAAGATCCTGGGGGCGAGAAGGAGGCAGCGAAGATGAGACCAGTCGTCATTGCAGGTGTAGGAATGATCCCATTCGAGCGTCGCGACGAAGACAGCCTTGTTGATATGCTCTCGATGGCAGGTCTCGAGGCGATGGATGACGCTGGAATCGGGGAACACCCGATTGATGCAGTATATGTGGGTAACATGGCATCAGGTTTATTCAACCGCCAGGTATCGGTTGCAAGCTCGGTTGTGGACAGGCTCAACCTGATGCCAGCCGCCGCAGACCGGGTTGAAAATGGACCGGCATCAGGCGGTTCAGCGGTCAAGAACGGTTTCCTGGCAGTGGCCTCCGGTTACTGCGATGCGGTTCTGGTCATCGGCGGCGAAAAAATGCGCGAGGTAATCGGGCCGCGGGCGACGGATGTTGTGGCATGTATGACCCACCCGCTTGCCGAATATATTTACGGTGTAACCCTGCCAGGACTGGCAGGCATGTTCGCCCAGTTATACATGGAAAAGTACGGCATTACCCGCGAACACCTGGCGCTTGTTTCGATAAAAAACCAGGACAACGGTATCCTGAATCCTAATGCCCACATCCACATGAAGATCACGATGGAAGGTATCCTGACCCACCCGCAATCGCACATAAACAACCCGGTAGTAGCAGAACCGCTGCACCTTTATGACTGCTGCCCGGTAAGCGACGGTGCCGCAGCGGTGCTTCTAACGACGGAAGAACTCGCGGCCAGCCTTGGGAAAGCGGCGGTTGAAATCGCCGGTGTCGCCCAGGCAACCGATACCCACACGCTGCAGGAGAGAAGCGACCCGACCGATCTTAAAGCAGTCACAATTGCCTCCCAGAAGGCGTTTTCGATGGCTGGCATGGAACCCGGGGACATCGATGTTGCCGAACTGCATGACGCCTTCACGATCCTGGAAATCGCCGAAAGCGAACACGCCGGATTCTTCGCCAAAGGCGAAGCGGCCAGTGCAATAAAAGCTGGCGAGACCCGCATCGGAGGTAAACTGCCTATCAATCCTTCCGGCGGGCTAAAAGCACGCGGCCACCCGGTCGGAGCGACCGGCGTCGCCCAGATCGTGGAACTTGTATGGCAGCTGCGAGGCGAGGCAGGCGAACGCCAGGTGGAAGGCGCTGCCAATGGTTTCTCACTGAATTTCGGTGGATTCGGAAACAACGTCCTGGCATTTGTACTCAGGAGGCGCTAATGAGCACAATCACAGCATATAAATGCACTAATTGCGGACAAGTCATGTACCCCCACCACCTGCGCTGTTTGAACTGCAACGAACGCGAATTCGAGGAAATCGAGCCGGAAGGTAAGGCAAAACTGCTCACCTATACCATCATCAATGAACTGCCCTGGGGTATTGATGAGCGCGGGAGAATCCTTGGGGTGGTCGAATTTGAGAACGGAGTAAGAGCGCTCGGATTGATCAAAGCAGATAAAGTAAAACTGGGGATGAAGCTGAGTGCGAGCATGGAACCGGTCAGAGTGATCGGCGGAGAAGAGGTGCTTGGACTGACATACAGCTGATTAAAAACATAGTTGATATAAAAGGGGCTGGCAAGAAAGTGTTGAGTGTCATGCTGAGCGCCGCGCTGCGTGCCTTTGGTGAAGCGAAGCATCTCGTTTAGTGTGCCTGAGATTCTGCACTTTGTTCCCAAAGGGATTGTTGCGCATCAGAATGACATCACCATAAATACCAGCCCCTTTTCGATTCCTCAATTCAGAATAATAATCGCTATTACAGTACCTCCCGTCACTATCAGGCGCTAAATTTATCCAACCTTTCTACATGGCTCGGGTCAATTGCGTCACCGAATTTAGTTTTGGACATTCCAGCTTTTTTCGTCATAAGATCAGCATACTCGTCATCTTCGACAAAAGCGACACAGCGTCCGATGCTGGCTTCGCCGTCTACAAAACGCCACGGGAAGAAGCCGATTGTAACCCTGCGGTTGAGCATTAAATCGATATCGCCGCCAACACACTCGGCATGGATGATCCCAAACGGGAACATTTCCAGGTGCATGAGCTGGTACTTGCTGTCATCAAAGACCTCCGCCAGACCCTTACCATATTTGTTCTGAAAAACTTTTTCAGCCTCACGCGCCTGGCGCGGCATCCAATCCCGAATGATGGTATTCATCGGATGATCCGCGCTGCCGCAGTCCACACCCAACCAGCGCAGATTCTTAGCCTTGCACCACTCGGCAAACTCACGGTCCGGTCCAGGATGTTTGACCATATATCGAATCTCGTCAGCGGTAGGATGGTCCCAGCCAAAATGGTGGTAGCCGGTGTGGATAATCAGGATGTCGCCTTCCCTGACCTCAACCCGCTCTTCAACCATCCTGCTGGTGTAAATTTCATAGTCCCCGGCAGCATCGCTCAAATCTACAATCACACCCTGGTTGACCAGGTAGTCCATCTCCAGCTCAGCCATGTCCTTACCCGGGGTGTAGAAGTGGATCTCCCCATCCAGATGTGTTCCGAGGTGGTTTGAATGGGTCACGATCTGCCCGTTAGCGCCGTTTGGCGCCAGGCGCTTGAAATACTTCACCTGCAGAGGTTCGTAGGTCGGCCAGGGAGGCGTCCCGATTCCAAGGGGGATCGTCAAATCGATTGTTTTCATCAATGCATCTCCTGTGTCAAGAATAAATATATTTATTAATTAGCTGCTGTATATCGTCGATATTTACTCCACTACCCTGGCCTCCAGCATTGCCAGGTAAACCTTCTCGGATGTAAAGGGCGGGCCGTCCATGCGGACACCAACCGCGTCGTAAATTGCATTGGCAATTGCAGGGATAGTCGGGACCATGGCATGCTCCCCGATGCCCCTTGCCCCCCAGGGGCCGTCATCCTGGGGCACTTCCACAATCATCGCCTGGATATCCTCGGGGATATCGCTGGAGGTAGCAATACGGTAATCAACAAAACTTGGGTTCTGGGGAATTCCATCTTTTAACATTAAATCTTCAAAAAGGGCTGAACTGAGCCCCTGCACAAAACCGCCTTCCATCTGGGCCTGCACCAGTTCCGGGTTGATAGCTCTGCCGACATCAAAGGCAGCCGCGCCCCGGATAACCTTCACCCGGCCGGTTACCAGGTCCACTTCCACTTCAACCGCCTGGGCACCGGTGGTGTAGTGCACCACTGCTCGTTCCCCCTGCCCCGTCTCCGGGTCAAGCCCGGTAACATAGGTGGGCATAAAACTGCCGCGCCCGATAACCGGACCCCCAACCCAGCCCTGGCCGTCAGGTTTCGGCAGTCCATAGATCACCAGATTCTTCAATGGGATTTCGCGCTCGCTGAGGTAGGACACCACCACGCCATTGATAATATCCAGTTTCTCCAGCTCTTCGTCCCAGGCCTGGGCGACGGTCTCAAGTATCTGGCGGCGGGCATCTTTGGCGGCGTTGACGATCGCGTTGCCCATGCTCCAGGTCAGCCGGCTGGCGACAGTCTGCCACTCGTAAGGGCTGTAAAGGGTATCAACCGGGGTTGCAACCCGGACCCAATCGTATGGAACACCCAGAGCAGCGGCCGCCATCTGGGCTGCAACCGTAAAGGTGCCCTGACCGATGTCCTGGCCACCCACGCCGACAACCACCTTGGCATCCTCAGTAAGCTCAACCCAGGCGCTGGAACCCGCATTGGGCGGCATGGCGGGCGCTTTCCACATCAATGAAATCCCTTTGCCGCGCTTTTTATCCGGTCCCTCTGGTGCAGATGGCGCTCCCCAGTTGATCGCCCGGGCGACTTTATCGATGCATTCCGGGAGCCCGGTTGGGTGCATTTTGCTGCCTGTCACCAGTATACTGCCTGTCTTTATGCAGTTTATTCGCCGGAACTCGACCGGGTCGAGCCCGATTTCCAGGGCCAGTTCGTCGATACACTGCTCAAGCCCGGCATGCATTTCAGGCATTCCAAAGCCTCGCATCGGCCCGCCCACCGGGTGATTGGTATAAACGCAGTAACTGTCCGTCCTGACATTCGGCACTTCGTACGGCCCGCTGCTGCTGTATCCGGCGGCGCGGGTGACATTGACTCCATACTCAGTGTAGGCGCCTCCACCCCAGTAAAATCTATTCTCCATGACCAGCAATTTTCCGTTTTTGTCGCAGCCCATCTTGAAGTGGGCAACCAGCGCCTGGCGGACAAAAGCGGTGTAGAACTCTTCCTCCCTTGTTAACAGCAGTTTCACCGGGCGGCCTCTGGTTTTCATGGCAATCGCAACCGCCAGGGCTTCCATGCTCACCCCGGCTTTGCTGCCGAAACCGCCGCCGACATAGGGTGCGATCACGCGGATATCGCTCTGTGAAATCCCCAACCCCTGGGCGATCAGGTTTCTCTGCGCAAACGGGGACTGGGAGCTGTTCCAGAGGGTCAGCTTGCCTTCCCCGTCCATCTGGGCGGTCACAGCATGCGGCTCGATCGGCACGTGCTGAATGTGCGGGATGCGGTATTTGCGTTCGACCATAGCCGCACAGCCCGCCCATGCGCTGTGGGCATCTCCCTTGCGGATCTTAAAATGGTTGGAGATATTGCTGCCAGGCTTTGGCAGGATAAAATCCGCCACCACATAATGGCCGAGGTCGGGGTGGATCAGCGGCGCCTGCGGTCCCGCCCCGATTTCCGGGTCAGTCACCGCCTCCAGAACTTCATATTCCACATCAATCAAATCGAGCGCCCTCTGGGCGGTCTCCTCATCTACTGCGGCTACTCCTGCAACCGGGTCGCCCACGTAGCGAACCCTGTCCCGGCAGAAGATATGGCGGTCCTGCAAGTAAAGCCCCATATAACCGGGAAACTCTTCGCCGGTTACCACCGCTTTTACACCGGGCAGTTCCCACACCCGTTCCGTTTTTATGGAAAGGATGCGGGCATGTGGGTGGGGACTGCGCTTGATGCGGGCATGCAACAGCCCGGCCCCAAATTGAATATCATCGGCAAATAACGCCGTGCCGGTCACCTTTTCGCGCCCCTCCAGGCGGGGAACGCTCTCCCCAATTGGACTTGGAATTACGGTCGTGTTGTCTGTCATGTTATTTTTCTCACTCAACTATAAACTGGCTGCTTGTTTGATACCGTCAATGATGCGGACATAACCCGTGCAGCGGCACAGATTGCCAACCAGGGCGTCCTTAATTTCATCTTCGCTGGGATTCGGGCTGCGTTCCAGCAGAGCATGGGCGCTGATCAGGATTCCAGGGGTGCAGAAACCACACTGGACCCCGCCGGCATCCTTAACCGCTTCCTGTACAGGATTTAGCCTGCCGTCCCGCGCCAGCCCCTCAACGGTTACGATATCTGCGCCGTCACATTCCGCCGCTAGGACCAGGCAGCTGTTAACCGGTTCACCATTCATCAACACCGTACAAGCGCCGCACTCTCCGGCATGGCAGCCATTTTTTGTTCCGGTCAGGGTAAGTTTCTGGCGCAGCATACTTAAGAGAGTCAAATTCGAAGCAACTTCAAGCCGTTCCAGTTCGCCGTTTATTTTCAGAGTTATCGTGTGGTTTGCCATAATATTCTCCGAGAGGGAATTGACTGTGAAAAGACTGATTACGCCGCTTTAAGCGATTTCCAGACCGAAAGCAGGGCCTGTTGGGAGAGGTTACGCACCATCATTTCGCGGTAGCGGGCGCTGGCGCGCACATCCGAGATTGGGGAGCAGGCTTCCTGGGCAATACGGGCGGCTGCGGCAATCCGCTGCTCGGTAACCTCTTCCCCAGAAAGGAATGATTCCACCTCTTCCACCACCATGGGTACCGGCGCGACTGAAGCGAGCGCCAGCCTGATCCGGTAGCCTGATGGCCTACCCCTGTCGGGGTAGCCAGCAGCAGTCACGCCGACAATCGCCAGGTCACTGGCCTGGTTCCTACCCAGCTTGATATACCTGCTAACAAGCCCTTCAGGAGGGGGAGGCAGCTTGATCGCGGTCAGGATGTCGCCGGGCTCCAGCTTGGTTTGCCCCGGTCCAAGGAAGAAGGAATTCAGCGGCTCAGTCCGGAAACCCCGCGACCCGTGCACCTGCAGGCTTGCATCCAGCAGCAGGCAGGCGCCGATCGTATCACCGGCTGGAGAGGCGTTGCAGATGTTACCTGCGATGGTAGCCCGGCTGCGCAGCTGGTAGCTGGCGACCCTGCCGGCGGCTTCAACCAGGAGCGGGTAATGTTCCTGGATGATTTCCGAACCAATCACCCGGTTCATGTCCACTGCCGCCCCGAGCGTCAGACCCTCTGCCGGATCGAAATTGATTGTGCCCATACCGTCCAGTTTTTTTACGTCCACCAGGTATTTGTAATCGCCAAAGCCATCGCGCAGGCGCACAAAAATATCCGTGCCTCCCATAAAGGGGCGCGCCTCACCCTGGTGTTCCGCCAGGAAACTGCTCGCTTCCGCCAGTGATCCAGGTTGGATATAATCGAAACTGGGAAGTCCTGGATGTACATTTATCATTGCTATGAACCTCCTGCTCCATAAATCATGTGGTTTTATCTGGGATAGAGGTTATTATATTCGCTCCGGGCTTAAAATCAAATATCGAACTTTCTAGAAATTCAGTTTTGACAATTGCCAACCCTACAATCCTTTTGTATAATGTCCCTTGAAAGTCAACAACATCCTATCAATGTCTTTTGAAATTAAATTTTGCTCAGGTAAGAATATGCATCGAAATGCAGAGCCATGGGGGCTATCACAGAATAAATAACTTCAGAACAGAACTATCCATTCAGGCATCCAACATTGGTAAAAATGAAAGAACCCAAAAACACGACCAGCAGACAAAAAAGCCCTTTGGAGGGTTTGCGGGTGCTGGACATGTCACGCGCCCTGGCGGGTCCCTACTGCACGATGATGCTCGGGGATATGGGCGCGGACGTGATCAAGGTGGAACGACCCGTACATGGCGATGAGAGCCGCAACTGGGGCCCGCCGTTTGTCGGGCAATCCTACGGCCCTTACCCGGGCGAATCGGCCTACTACATGGCGGTCAACCGCAGCAAGCGAAGCCTGGCGGTAGACCTGAAGAGCCCTGAGGGGCAGGAAATCATCCGCAAAATTGCCGCCAGATCGGATGTGCTGGTGGAAAATTTCCGGACCGGCTCACTCGAAAAATTGGGTTTGGGTTACGAAGACATTAAAAAGGTCAACCCGCGGCTGGTGTACTGCTCGATAAGCGGATACGGGCGCACCGGACCGTATAAAAACCGGCCAGGATACGATTTTATTATTCAGGCTGAGGGCGGCATTATGGGCGTCACTGGGCCGGTGGAAGGCCCACCTTACCGGGTGGGTGTATCGATTGTGGATATCACAACCGGCATGTTCGCCTCCACTGCGATCCTGGCAGCCCTGCGGGCGCGCGATGAGAGTGGGGAGGGACAGCTGATTGACCTATCCCTGCTGGATTCGATCGTCGCCTTGCTGGCGAATGTGGCCTCAAACTACCTGGTAGGCGGGACAGAACCAAAGCGGATGGGCAATGCCCATTTCAACATCGCCCCTTATGAAGTCTTCCGGGCCCGCGACCGCTGGATCACCCTGGGCGCTTTGAACGACCGCCAGTGGGGGATGCTGTGTGATTTTGTGGAGATGCCGGAATTAATGGACGACTCGCGCTTTGCAGAAAACCACAGCCGGGTGGCAAACCGGGAGGAGTTAGCAGAGATACTCAACCGGGTCTTCTCCACCCGCGATGCGAAAGTATGGCTTGAAATGCTGCAGGAAGCCGGCATCCCAAGCGGTCCGATCAACACGGTTGAAGATGTCTTCAACCACCCTCAGAGGGAAACCCGGGAACTGGTGCAGTTTATTGAACACCCTACTGCTGGAAGGTTGGGTTTCCCCGGTTTTCCCTACAAGTTTTCAGAGACTCCCGCCCAACTGCATCGCCCCCCTCCCATGCTTGGCGAACATAATGAAGAGGTGCTGGTTGAACTACTGGGATATTCCAAACAGGATTTGGTTTCGTTGAAAAAAGCGGGAATAATTTAACAGGATAAGTATATGAAGAAAACAACATGTGAAATTCGCTCCGGGGCATATTATGACTCGGTAGTGTTGATGCAACTGCAGCGTTCTCTGGCCGAGCAGGATGGTGTTCTGGATGCGGGCGTTGTTATGGGTACCGATGCCAATAAGGATCTCCTGGCACAGAGCGACCTGCTTGCACCGGAAGCTCAAACCGCAGGCGCGGATGATATGGTGATTGTTGTCCGCGCTGAGAACCAAACCGCTGCCCGGTCAGCATTGGAGAAGGTGGATGAAATGCTTTCAGCCCGCAGCAAAGGCGAAATCGAGGCTGATTACCGCCCGAAGAGCCTTGAGACCGCCTTCAGAATGCTGCCTGAAGCACAATGGGCGCTGGTTTCCGTCCCGGGACGTTACGCGGCGGGCGTGGCGCGCCAGGCGCTCGACCTGGGAAAACACGTTTTCCTTTACAGCGATAATGTCGCCCTTGAGGATGAAATTGAGCTAAAACAGACCGCTTCCCGCAAAGGCCTGCTGGTTATGGGACCGGACTGCGGTACCGCGATCGTCAATGGGGTTGGACTGGGTTTCGCCAACAAAGTCCGTCATGGTTCGATTGGAATGGTGGCGGCATCCGGGACCGGGTTACAGCAGGTAAGCGTGCGGATACACCAGTTCGGCGCTGGCATCAGCCACGCTCTGGGAACCGGCGGGCGCGATGTTTCCGAGGATGTAAATGCGATCACCGCCCGCCAGGGAATTGACCTGTTGAACCGAGATCCTAACACCCGGGTGATCGTCCTGGTATCAAAACCGCCCTCCGCAGGGGTGGCGGATGGCCTGGTTGAGGCTGCCCGGCGGATCTCCAAGCCGGTCGTGGTGGATTTTATCGGCTACGCTTCCCAGATCCGCCAGGTGGACAACATCACCTTTACAACCACATTTGACGAGACCGCCAGGGAAGCAGTCAGGCTTGCTGAAATGTCGGGGGTTCAGGGAAATAGAAAAGATTTCAACATCGAAAATTTCGCCCCCACTCAGCGTTACCTGCGAGGCCTTTTCTCGGGAGGCACCCTGGCGTATGAAGCTCTGCTGGTTCTGCAGGACTACATCCCGGCCGCGTATTCAAACGCCCCTCTGGACAAGAAATACCGCCTGGAAGATTCACTTGTCAGCCAGGAAAATACCATAATCGACCTTGGGGAGGACGAATTCACAGTAGGAAGGCTGCACCCGATGATGGATAACGATCTGCGCATCCGGCGCCTTGAGACCGAAGCAAACGATCCGGAAGTCGCTGTCATCCTGCTGGATGTTGTGCTGGGATATGGGGCACATCCAGATCCGGCCAGCGAACTGGCACCCGCCATAAAGAAAGCTATCGCTACAGCCCACCAGGCTGGCCGGCGGCTGGAGGTTATTGCAGTGGTCTCGGGAACGGATGAAGATCCGCAGGATATGCAGGTTCAGATCGAAGAACTCGAGAAGGCAGGCGCGAAAGTGGAAACCAGCAACGATTCCGCCGCTCGCCATGCAGGCCGGTTGGTGCGCGCCCTCATACAAACAACCAGCCAGCCGGAAGAAAAAGACTTAAAAATGGTTGACCCGGCGGTTTTGAACCAACCGCTTGCAGCGATCAATGTTGGCCTGGAATCATTCTCCGAAAGCCTGCAGGCGCAGGGCGCCAAGGTCATTCAAATGGACTGGCGCCCTCCAGCTGGCGGTGACCAGAAGATGATGGACATACTGGAACGGTTGAAAAACAAATCGTGAGGGATTTGGATGCGAGAGTTTACGGCTGCCTGCGTACAGATATCGATCACCCCGAATGAGGTCGATGCGAATATCCAGAAATGTATAGCCTGGCTGGAAAAGGCTGTCCAGGTACATAAGGCTGAACTGGTGGTTTTTCCGGAAACAGTGACCACCGGATACGAAACCGGTTTATCCCCGGAAGAGCTGTGGGACCTAGTGGATGAAGCCCCTGGTCGCATAACGTACGATATCCAGGAGGCAGCCCGGAAGCTGGGTGTGTATGTAGCCTGGCCTACTTACCGGCGCTGTGGGGAGCGCGGGATGGTATACAACTCGGCAGTACTGATCGACCGGCAAGGCGAAATCGCCGGGATCTATGATAAAACCCACCCAGCGCCATGGGAACGAACCGCCGGGGGGGGCTGGGCTCAGGTGGGAACACGGGCGGATGTGTTTAAAACCGAGCTTGGCGATATCGGCATGATTATCTGCTACGACGGCGATTTTCCCGAGCTTTCCCGTTTGCTGGCGGTCAAAGGCGCCGAGATTATCATCCGGGCTTCCGCCCTCCAGCGAAGCTATGACATCTGGTACATCACCAATTCCGCCCGGGCTTATGACAACCATGTGTACGTGGTGGCAAGCAATCTGGTTGGACCGGATGCTTGCGGAAATTTTGGCTTCGGGCACAGTATGATTGTCAACCCGATAGCCTGGCGCCTTGCACAGGCGCGTGGAACCGAAGAGATTATCTCAGCCAGGCTGGACCCTGATCCAATGCGCTACATCACCCACGGGAGTAAAACCCTCCAACCGTTTGACCACCTGGAAGACCGTAACCTGGAACTTTACGGTGAGATCCTGAAAGAAGCCCGGGCGCGCTTTAAGCCGGGTAAACACTTCCCGCAGGATAAATGAGGTTTCATTAAACAAATATCAGAACAGCATTGATTGATTTTATATAGAGTATTGAGAGGGATTATGGATATCGAAAAAGCAAATGAACAGGCAGTCGAACGGATGATGCAGTCCCGACCGGTTGTAGTAGGTATGGGCAAAGCCCTGGAGGTAATTCCCGGAATGCAGGAGGATTTACTCCTGCATGCCGGTCCCCCGATCACCTGGGAGCGCGCCTCCGGACCTATGCGCGGCGCGATCACGGGAGCATTGATTTTTGAAGGAAAAGCAAAAGACGAATCTAGTGCCAAAAAACTGGTCGAGTCAGGCGCGATCAAACTAGAGCCATGCCACCACCACCAGGCTGTCGGCCCGATGGCAGGTGTTATCTGCCCATCGATGTCGGTCTATATCCTTGAGAATAAAACCCACGGGAACAAATCATACTCCAATCTGAATGAGGGCTACGGAAAAGTGCTGCGCTACGGCGCGTACAGCCCGGAAGTGCTGGATCGTTTGCGCTGGATGGAAGAAGTAATGGCCCCGGTTTTAGGCAAAGCAATAACCCTGAGCGGCGGAATTGATATGCGCGCCCTGCTGTCTGAATCGCTCCACATGGGTGATGAAGGCCACAACCGCAATAAAGCCGGGTCGATCATATTCACCACGAGGCTGGCGCCCTTTATCACGCGGGCAGCCCCAAACAGCGAAACGGCGGCCGAGATCATCCAGAACCTGGCTGACAACGCGCTGAGTGTTTTGAACCCGGTGATGGCGGCTTGCAAAGGGATGGTGGACGCTGCTCATGGGATTGAAGGAAGCACAATTGTTAGCGTGATGGCCCGCAACGGCACTGATTTCGGGATCCGGGTAAGCGGTCTGGGAGACCGCTGGTTCACTGCGCCGGTTGCAGTACCGCAGGGACTGTACTTTCCGGGTTTCACAGCCGAGGATTCCAGCGGGGACATCGGCGACAGCACCATCACCGAGACTGCCGGCATAGGCGGTTTCGCAATGGCGAGCGCCCCGGCGATTGTGACGTTCGTGAGCGGCACGCCCAGAGACGCAATGAACGCGACTCTGGAGATGTATGAAATCTGTTCAAGCGAACACAAATACTTCACCATCCCACCGCTCGATTTCCGGGGCACTCCAACCGGTATCGATATCCGCAAGGTGGTCGAAACAGGCATCACCCCGCGGGTAAACACCGGGATTGCCCACAAAGATGCCGGGGTTGGCCAGGTGGGAGCAGGACTGGTACGGCCTCCAATGGAGATGTTCCAGAACGCGCTGGTGGCGTTTGCAGAAGAATATGGCTATTAAGGATTGGGGCTTGGAGATTAGTATCCAATACCTGTCTTACGAGGAGTCATAAATGGAAAGGGAAGAATTTATAAAGACGTTATCTGAAGCAAAGTTATTTGACCTGACCCAGGGCTGCAGCATATTTACACCACCCTGGCCCGGAGAAAAGGCTTTGGAAATCCATTTCTTCAAGAGGGTTACCGGAGCATATGGGGGCGGCCAAGGTGCAAACGGCCAGATATTAAATTGGTCAAATACGGTGGGAACGCACATTGCAGGAGAAACCGCTTTCCACTCCGGAGGGCGCTCCATCTCCGAAATACCCCTGAGGGATTTATGCGGCCAAGGTGTTGTGGTCGATATCTCCGACGCAGTTTCAGATTACAGCCTTTATACCCCAGAAATGATCATGGAGAGGGCGCAGGTCAAAGAGGGCGACATCCTTATCATCAACACAGGTTACCACAGGTATTCCTGGGACCAGCCCGACATCCCCAACCCTGACGCCCAGGGCGGGGTGGAATCAAAGGAATTCGGATTCCTGGTGCGGCATCCCGGACCCTCACCTGACTTTTTCCAGTGGGCGCTTGATAAAAAGCTCAAAATGATCGGGGTTGACTGCGGGTGCGCCGAACACCCCATGAACACCAATATCCGCTACATGCATGCAAACGAATTCGCCAAGACGGAAGCCAAACTCAAAGAGAATTACGGGAAAACCTGGGATGAGATGTTCCCCCAGGATGAGTACTACCAGATGACCCATATAAGGATGCCAAAAGCGCACCTGCTGCTGGCTGAATCAATTGTGGGCGAGATCGACAAACTAAAAAACCAGCGTGCCTGGGTACAGATTTTTCCGATCCCATTTATGGAAGTTGAGAGTTCCTGGGCTCGCGCCTGCGCTTTACTGCCTCCGGATGGAATGCCTGAAAGCGCTTTTTTTGAGTTAATGGATTCCGCTGAGATGCTTGACCTTACGATCCCCTTCAGCGTACAGACGCCCCAGTGGGCAAACTATGTGCCCCTTACAGTCACTTACACCAAGCGGGTCGGCGGGCAGTATTTTGGGATGGGCAGAAACGGCTCGATCTGCAATGCCAGCATCCATCTGGCGACCCATATGGACGGCGAAAAGCACTTCTGGCCAGCTGGAAGAACGATCGGTGAGGTGCCCCTCGATCACTGGGTTGGCCCTGGGGTAATCGCTGATATTTCTCACCTGGTAAGCGACTCGAGCGTATACACTCCTGAGATGATTGAAAGCGTAGTGGATGTACGCGCAGGAGATATTCTGATATTAAAGACCGGGTGGTATAAATATGGCTGGATCAGCCCTGATTCGGACGAGTTCCGCTATATGATCAAACATCCCGGTCCATCGCCAGATTTTTCTGACTGGTGCGTGAAAAAGAATATAAAATGGCTGGGAATCGACGCGGTGAGCCAGGACCACCCAATGAACACAATCCAGCGCCTCTGGCATCCGAAGACCTTTGAAGAGGCCAACCGTAAACTTATAGCCGATTTCGGTAAGGATTGGGATGAAATGTACCCGCTGGACAAGTATTACCAGGATACCCACCTTAACCTGTTTCCAAAGGAAATTGTACACGCGGAAAACCTGGGAAAGGACATCGCAAGGGCTGATAGTGGGCGATACTACATCGGCTGCTTCCTGCAAAAAGGAGTGGAGATTGCTTCAATGTGGGGCCGCTTTATCGCCTGGAAAGAAAGCAGTTAGAATTCAAGAAGACCTGTAAATTGGTAAATATACGCCAGGCCTTATTCGCCAGTAATGGAGAACGAGTAAATGAAACCAGCCCCGTTTAAATACGTAGCGCCCAGCTCGGTTGACGAAACTGCCGGCCATCTGGAGCAGCATGGATACGATGCCAAACTGCTTGCCGGTGGACAAAGCCTGATCCCAATGATGAACTTCCGCCTGGTACAGCCGGAAGTCCTGGTGGATCTGAATAATATCTCCGAGCTGTCGTATATCCGCCTGGACGATGACGGCGGCGTCCGGATAGGAGCCATGACCCGCCACTACCAGGTAGAACGGAATCCGATAATCGCAGAGCATTTACCGCTTTTGTATGAAACCATGCCGCACATTGCAACAGTCCAGATACGCAGCCGGGGCACTTTCGGCGGCAGCATTTCCCATGCGGACCCCTCTGCCGAGCTGGCAGCAGTCAGCATCACCCTCGATGGGCAGTTTAAACTCCTGTGCAAGCGCGGCGAACGGTGGGTAAAGGCAAATGACTTTTTCATCGGAATGTTCACCACCGTTCTGGAAGCGGATGAGGTACTGGTGGAAGCCCGCTTTCCAAAAATCCCGGAACGGACCGGGTGGGCGATACACGAAGTCGCCCGCCGGCCTCACGACTTCGCCATGGTAGGGGTTACAGCCTGCCTGACTCTGGATGGGAGAAACCGAGTTCAGGATGCCCGTCTTGTATACCTGAGTGTGGGAGAATACCCGGTCGAGGCTGTCCAGGCGGAAGCCATTCTCAAAGGACAGGAACCCTCCGATGAGGTTTTCGCGGCTGCTGCTGAAACAGCCGCAACCCAGGACACAGACCCAAGCAGCGATATCCACGCTTCATCAGATTTCCGGCGACACCTTGTTATTGTATTAACCAAACGAGCTTTGCGAACAGCCTTTGAACGAGCGATAGATAACAGCCAGTAGAGAGATGGATATGAATGATCACGTTAACGTCTCAATTCTATGCAACGGAAAGAAGTATGAACGGATGGTCGAACCACGTTTACTGCTGAGCGACTTTTTACGCCATGAACTTGACCTGACCGGCACCCACGTCGGATGCGAACACGGAGTATGCGGGGCTTGTACAGTATTACTGGATGGGCTGCCTGTTCGCTCCTGTCTGATGTTTGCTGTGCAGGCAAACAGCCACGAGGTTACTACTGTAGAGGGATTGGGGACGCCGGAAAATCTGCATCCCATCCAGGAAGCGTTCTGGGAAGCGCATGGACTGCAGTGCGGTTTCTGCACTCCCGGATTTTTAATGACCCTTGTGCCGTTCCTGAAGGAGAATCCCAACCCGACCAGGGAGGATATCCGCACAGCTATCTCGGGGAATATTTGCCGCTGTACTGGCTACCAGCACATCATCGATGCGGTTCAGTTAGCTGCTGAAAAAATGTCTAACCCATAGGATGGAATCCAGGAGCCAAATTGTGACCAAAAAGTACCTCGGACAACCGATAACCCGCAACGAAGACCCAAGACTGTTGACAGGGCAGGCGCTCTTTGTTGACGACGTTGACATGCCGGATATGCTGCACGCTGCCTTTCTACGCAGCGATTACGCCCATGCCCGCCTCAAGGGCATCGATATTTCCACCGCCCTGGAGAGGCCAGGGGTGGTTGCAGTTTACACCGCCGAATCGATGGGCGCTGATTGGGAGCCAGGACCGCCCCT
>Ga0180438_10000810_pt1 | contig 57050 bp, 43 predicted proteins | sample SS_ome_12_FD_132455 | JGI IMG/M metagenome (GOLD analysis project Ga0180438, IMG submission 132455) | Hypersaline lake sediment archaeal communities from the Salton Sea, California, USA - SS_3_D_2 metaG | ecosystem: Environmental > Aquatic > Non-marine Saline and Alkaline > Hypersaline >... | reverse complement strand
GGCCTGGGAGATAAAGCCATACCTGAGGGTCAGGCCCGGCCAGAGTGTGGAGCGTGGCCAGTGGCTCGCGGCCGATCTGCGGGGGGGCGCAATGCGCTTCAGCGCCTCGCCGGTGCGCGGCAAGGTGAACCGAATAGACCACAGGTTCGGCATGGTGGTGATTGAGCCGCTTCTTGAAGAGCTCGAGGTGCTTGCCTGGCTGCCGGGCACGGTGTCGAGCGTTTCCGACCGGGGATGTGTCGTGTCTGGCCTCGGCACCGTGGTCTCCGGGGCATGGGGCCTGGGAGGGGAGGCGAGCGGGATTCTCACGATGAGAGAGCCGGCGTACGGACGTATAGTGGTGAGGCAATTCGCCGGAGGTGAGGTGCTCGCGGGTCTCAAGGAGAAGCGTATTGCGGGCCTCATCGCGGGTGGCGTGGATTTCCAGGACATGATCGGGGCTGAGCCCGGCTTCACCGTGGTCGTGATCGAGGGCTTCGGCGAGCGGCAGATGCGGCGCGATGTCATGGATATGCTGGAATCGCATGAAGGTAAGCTGGCTCTCGTGGACGGCACGACGCAGCTCCGGGTCGGCGTCGTGCGGCCGAGAGTGATTCTGCCCTCATAGGAAACGGCAGCCTTGGGAAGCAGACGCCTTCGGGATATGGGCACTTTGGGCGGCTGCGGGCAGGTGTGCATTCTAAGACCTGGCCCCAGGAGGCTGTGCATTTTAAGACCTGACCCCAAATGGAAGAAGGAGGCCATGAAGACCTATCGAGAGGAGCTGTGGTTTGAAACAAAGCGGCGCAGGGAACTTATAAATATCACGCCGGAAGTCCAGGAGTGCTTGAGCAAGAGCGGCGTAACCGAAGGCCTGCTCCTGTGTAACGCGATGCACATAACGGCGTCCGTATTCATCAACGACGATGAGAGCGGCCTTCACTCCGACTTCGAGAAGTGGCTTGAGGGCCTCGCCCCTGAGAAACCCCACTCTCAATACGCCCACAACACTTTCGAGGACAACGCCGACGCCCATCTCAAGCGCACCGTCATGGGGCGCGAAGTGGTCGTCGCCGTGACCGGAGGAGAGCTGGATTTCGGGCCCTGGGAACAGATCTTCTACGGCGAGTTCGACGGCAAGCGCAGAAAGCGCGTGCTCGTCAAGATCATCGGGGAGTAGGCACGGCGGTAAACGTGCTGTCCCCGCCGCTCTTGTAGACTATCCTGGCATGAACCGGCTCGGGCATGAACTCACCGCAGCTGTATGTGTCGAAGCCGGGATGATACATATAGTAGCCCACTGCGCTGTACGCTCTCCAGTGGTCGCCGAACCTCCGGCCGATGAGTGCCGTCACGCCCGGTTTGACGCTGCAGCCGTCGACCGGTGAAGGCCAGACCGTAATGCGGAAAGAGAGGAAGAAGACCGCGCTGTCCACGTCGGCCGCCCGGGGACTCCACCAATCGCACCAGACCTCGTATTCATATACGCTCGCGTAGTCGTCTCCCTCTCTTATGCAGCCGTTAATGCCGAGATAGCCGCCCCTGCGATATTCGCTTGTAAAGCCGGCGCCGCCTTCGGATCCGCCCCCGGGTTCTGTCGTCCGGGAGTCGCTTCCGCAGCCCGAACCAAAAGCGATAGCGAGCATCAATGCGACCGGAAGTGCGGGAGAATGCGAGTACAGGGGTCTCATGACATAGATATTATAGGTACGTTTTAGGCCAGTGTAAAGTCTATTTTACGACCATTATGAGTGTGGCGGGCCGGATGCCGAAGTAGTCCAACCCCTTCAGGCGCTTTGACATAGTGCAGCCGTTTTGATATAATGTAGAGGGCCGAAGGGGGGGCGGCGTGCATTCTCCATTACAGAGAAGGCGACCTCCGCACTTTTCCGGCATCAAAAGGCCTGGATATGACAAAGCAGCTTGAGGCTGCAGGTTAAAGACCAAAGGGGCTCGCCACGTCAGGTGGGCCTTGAAAGGAGGTAGCAGGATGAGCAGGTTTGCTAGCGGAATGTTGGCAGTTGCTCTGCTGTTGGCGGTAGCGTCAACGGCCCTGGGCGCCGTGGGTTGGTGCGGTAATGTATGGCCCAACAACGGCACGGTTTACACTACCAATGACAACATCGGGGTGTATGTCCAGATCTGGAAAGAAGGCGTGACGGATCAGGCGGGACAGGGCGACAGTCTTGAGGCGTATCTCTATTACAAGTGCCGCGACGCCGGCACCTTCACCGAAGTCGCCATGACCTACAACGTCGACGTCGGCAACAACGACGAGTATACCAGTACGATTCCGCAGGGCCATGGTTGCGATACCGTCGAGTACTATGTTCGCGTACTCGATGTTACCGACAGCACCGAGTGCTACGGAAACGACCAGGCAGGCAATCCACCCAACTTCTTCCTGCCGATCACTCTCGTCACTTCCCGGGACGTAACGGTGAGGTTCCACCTGTGTCTTACGACCGGCGTGACCACGTCAGGCGATGTCTGCGTAACGGGCTCGGCCGCTGAGCTCACCACATGGGGCGATGGCGTAAGCATGATCCAGAGCTGCCCGAGCCTGAGTCCGGGCCTCTGGCAGGTGGACGTGGTCTTCCTGGCGGGCAGCAACCCTTATGTCGAGTACAAGTACAAGAAGGACGACTGCTTAACATGGGAAGGCACAGGCAACCACTCATTCACCATCGACGACTCCGGCTCCACGCAGGACCTGGTCATCGACGGCTGGGAGTGGGTAACGCCTGATTGTCCCGACTGCCCGACGGCCAATGAGTCGGTGCAATGGGGTACTATCAAGGCTCTCTACAGGTAGCAACTTTTAGCTTCTTTTGGGGCACCTTCGGGTGCCCCTTTTTTTGTCCTCATCCGATCGGGCCCTCATGCGGCCCAGAATAATCGCCTCCGGATTTTGCATTCTCGCGTGATTTGTGATAAGCTCTTAATAGAGCGAGCGGTGAGGATAGGGAGGGATCCCAATCCCCTGAACAGGCCGACCCGGAGAGGACCTTGATCCCTACTCCGGCGGGTGTGGTTACATCTTGCAGCCAGGGGGTTCTATGAGGCCGTCTGCGTATTCGGCGGGTAGGCTGACAGCATATCTGCTGCTTGTGGCAGGGCTCCTGCTCGCGGCCGGAGAGTCCCGGTCGGAGCCTTACGCCTATATGATCCAGGACAATGCCGACGACGGCACCCAGGTCCACAGCAACTGGTATGAGAGCGGCTACGCCAGCTACTGCGACGTGATCGGAAGGTCCTTCGCCAAGTCCTTTATAGCCGGCATGCGTTTTCATGTTCCCGATATCGAGCAGGGCCAGGAGGTCAAGTATGCCCGGCTGAGATTCGCCGCGCAGGGAGGGAATGTGAACTCGTATCTGGGTCTAGTCATCAGGGGAGTGGACGAGGACAGCCCAGAGCCGCCTTCGTCTGAACGCCTGCCATCCGATCTTCCCAAGACCAGTGCCATCGCGGGGTGGGAAATTATCCAGGAGTGGAAGTCGTCGTGCTTCAACCTGCCGCTCTATTACAGCAGCCCGGACATCGCCCCTGTGCTCAATGAGATCCTGGCCCGGCCCGGCTGGGGCTCCGGCCCTGAGGGGAAGACGCTCATTCTCACGGTCGAGGACTTCAACACTCCATCGGCCGATATCAATACGCTCTACTTCGAGGACTTCGGCATGCCGCTCAGAGAGAGATCGCCGGCCATTCTTGAAATCTATCCGACCGTGGGGGACGCCTTCATCGCGCCGCCCATACTCGGAAGGCCCACGGCCACGTCGGTTACGGTGAACGCGCTCAATCTCATGAGCATCGACTTCTATATAGACTATGGACTGCAGCCGGGAGTCTACGATTACTACACCATCCCCATCACCGGCCACCCGCCGGGCGAGCCGATCGACCTTGCCATTTACGGGCTCATCCCGAACCGGAAGTACTACTACAGGGTGCGCTACCGGGAGGCGGGAGTGGGCCCATATGCGGAGGGGCCGGAGGCGGTCTTCCACACGCAGAGGCCTCCGGATTCGGAGTTCACTTTTACCATCCAGGCCGACGCCCAGATCCACGACGCTCTCTACAACGAGGCCGAATACGCGGAGGGTTGCAGTCTCTATACGGTCACGCTCGCAAACGCGCTTCTGGATACGCCCGACTTCCACCTCGACATGGGTGACTTCTCGAACACCGATCTCAGGGGGCGGGACGCCATGACCCCGGAGGAGGCGCTCGACCGCTATCTGGTTCAGAGGCGATTCATCGGCCTGCTGGCCCATTCGGCGCCGTTTTTCCTGGTGCTAGGCAACCACGAGGGCGAGCAGGGGTGGCGGGCCATGAACGAGGATGACTCGCTTGAGGTGTGGAGCACCTGCGCCAGGAAACAGGTGATCCCCAACCCGATGCCCAACGCCTTCTACGGCGGCAGCCTGGACGAAACCCCGGGCTGCGGCATCAGGGAGAACTACTACTCGTGGGAGTGGGGCGACGCCCTCTTCGTAGTGCTTGACCCGTTCTGGTACACTACCACCAAGCCGCATAACTACTTCGACGACGGCTACACCGGAAGTAATGACGCATGGGACTGGACGCTCGGCGAGGACCAGTACAACTGGCTCTACGACACCCTCCACGATTCCGACGCCACATGGAAATTCGTGTTCTGCCATCACATGACGGGGGGCGTCATGTCGGGCGGTATGTTCCCCACTCCTTATGGAAGGGGGGGCATAGAGGCGGCCAAGTTCTCCGTCGAGGGGCTGCCGTCCTATGAATGGGGCGGGGAGAACCGCGATGGCGCGGATTTGTTCGACGTCAAGCGCCCCGGCTGGTCGCACGGACCCGTGCACGATATCCTCGTAAACGAAGGGGTCGACATCTTCTTCCACGGCCACGACCACTGCTTCGCGAAGCAGGACCTGGACGGCGTGGTCTACCAGACATGCCCGGTGCCGTGGGATCCCGATTATTCGTCGGGCTTCCTTGAGGATGGCGGCTACACGCATGGTGTGTTACATGAGAACTCCGGACACCTGCGCGTCACCGTCTACCCGGATGGCGTCAAGGTCGATTACGTCCGGTCGGTGCTCCCGGGAGACGAGCCCATTATGGACGACGGGGTGCCCGTCTACAACCGTGACATTTTCTATACCTACTATCTGGGCAGTGCCGGTGTGGCCGACAAGCCGGCGGTCATTCTGCCCGCACGCCTGCTTCCGCCGTCTCCGAATCCCTCGACGGGAGGCGTGACCCTGAGGCTGGAGATGCCCGTCGTGAGCCTCGTTCGCCTCGAGGTATTTGATTCTCAGGGGCGCCTGGTCCGGGTGGTCGCCGACCGCGTGATGCCCGCCGGTTCTCACCGCATCAGGTGGGATGGGGCCGGGCTCTTCGGGCAGCCGGCCGTACCCGGCGTATATTACTGCCGGCTGGAGGCAGGCGGGCATACTGAAACGCGCAAAATCGTCCTCCTCCGCTAGTCCTCTCCACTTCCATTACAGGCGCCTTTCTTCCACGGTTGCAGGCACGCTTCTTGCCATAAATAAGGAAGCGAGAAGTGCCAGTTGAATAATCGACGGATGCAATCGGGCAAACGGGGGCTGGAGCAGGTCTGATCTGGCTGCCTGCAGCCGATACGGAAGCCGGACCGGAGAGGGCCCGGAGCGGGTAGCCATTGCAGATTGCAATCCGGACGGTTGCTAAAAGCGTTTAGCAACATCCGGCTGCTCTGCGCCCGTCTGAGACCCATCGTCAAGAGTCTCAAAAGTCAGTGAACATCCCGAGAAATTGGAACTCTGGAAGGAGGGAGCGCTAATGAAACGGCTCATGCTTGCAGTGGTGATCGCCGTCATCGCTTTCGCGGTGCCTGCCTCAGCGCGCGTCTGGCATATCAGCCCGGACGGTGCGGGCGATGCGCCTACGATCAAGGCGGGCGTCGATTCAGCGACGGCCGGCGACATCCTGCTACTGGCTGACGGCGTTTTCACAGGTAGTGGAAATACCGATGTCAGCTACAACGGCAAGGCAATCATCATCAGCTCGGCGAGTGGGAATCCATTCAACTGCGTGATTGATTGCGAGGGCAGTTCGAGCAATTACAGCAGGGGATTCCTTTTCTATTCGTATGAAGGCTCGGGCTCCGTACTTGAGGGCATTACCGTCACCAACGGCTACGGTTACGAGGGTGGCGGCGTATGGTGCTGGAGGGCATCACCGACCATACACAACTGCATCTTCTCCGGCAATGTGGCGACGCATGCCGGTGGTGGCATGTACTGCGGCGGCGGCTCACAGCCGACTGTCACCAATGTCACCTTTTTCGAGAACGCGAGTACGACGGGCGGTTCGGTCTATTCGACCGACGATTCGGATCCCGAGTTCTTCAATACCATCGTGTCCTACACGCTTAGCGGCGCGGCCGTGAGCGTGGGTGACGCCTACAGCATTCCCGCATTCTATTGCAGCGACATCTACGGGAACGCGGACGGCGACTGGACCGGTTCCATCGAGAACCAGCTCGGGGTCAACGGCAATATGTGTCTCGATCCGCTCTTCTGCCTTGATGAGAATCCGGATGAGCCGTTCACCATCAGCAGCTGCTCGCCTTGTTCAGGGATCAACCATCCCACCTGCGGCCTGGTCGGCGCGGGCGACATCGGTTGCGAGACCTCGAGCGTTCCGCTTGAAGCCGTCGTGGAGCTCAATCCCGAGACCATAAATGTCAGGAGTCGCGGGCGTTACGTCACCTGTTATATCGAGCTGGTTGGCGGGCTGGACCCGGCCGATATAGACATAGCCACGGTCGCCCTTGACGGGGCCGTCTACGCCGAGGCCACGCCCACCGAAATCGGTGATTACGATTCCAACGGCATCGACGACCTCATGGTCAAGTTCTCCAGGAGGGACGTCCTGGACCTGTTCGACGAGATCGGCGAGATCGAAGTCACGATCTCGGGCGAAGTCAGTGACCAGTACTTCGAGGGCTACGACACGATCCGCATCATGGGTAAAACTGCCAAGAAGATTGCCAGCGGTGAAGGCGTCATTACCACGCTGGCCATCAATTCACCGAATATCCTGACATCGGGCTCAGACGCCATGATCGAGTACAGCCTGCCCGAGTCGGGTTCCGCCAAACTCACCATATTCGACGTAACGGGTCGAGTGGTAACCACGCTTATTGATGAAGCCAGTGCAGCCGGCGCGTTCAGCGTCTCCTGGGACGGACGCGATGCCTACGGCGACAAAGTGGCTAGCGGTGTCTATTTCGCCAACCTTGAGACTTCGAAAGAAGTGGTGACCGGGAAGATCATGGTTGTGAGATAGAAGGTTGGTGGAGAAGAGGGGCGGTCCGCCGGGCTGCCCCTCTTTCTTTTATCCCTCTCCCGCGCGCCGAGCCGCCATGCCGGATGAATCCCGGAGGTCCGGGAGTCCATACGGAAAAGCCCGCCTTGCGGCGGGCTTCCCCAAACGTCACCTCGCCTATTCGACCTTGACCAGTTTGTGCATGACCGCGGGCCTGTCCTCAAATGTCATTCTCAGGAAATATACGCCCTGGGCGGCTCTGTCGCCTGCGCCGTCCCTGCCGTCCCATATCACTCCATGGTAGCCGGCCGACTTGTGCTCGTCGACGAGGCCCGTCACCTTGCGGCCGTGGATGTCGAAGACCTCCAGGCTGACCCTGCCTTGGGCAGGGAGAGCGTAATGTATGGTTGTGCTTGTCTTGAGCGGATTGGGCTTGACTGCTTTGATACCGAACTCGGTAGGCGTTCCAGCCAGCGGCGCTATCGTCTCGACTTCTTCGGCCGCTTCCCGGTCGTCTTCCTCGGCGCAGTTGTCATAATACTCGTTTATGCATGTCGCCGCGTCGTTGAGATCGGAGAAGCTCGCGCCGTACGGATCGAGCACACCGGTGACCCCGGCGATAGCCTGGTCGGCTATTACCAGAAACGCGTCGACAGTCATGGCGCCGAACTTGCCCTGGCAGCTCTCGGGAATCATCATCGATCCCAGGCAGCCCGCGTCGGGGTTGAGGGCGATATTGAATATCCCGGCGCATGAGTACTCCCGGTTGAGACGGAGAGCCAGTATCTGACCCGCCAGTATGCCCGCTGGAGTGCTCGTCGGGTCGGAGAGGTCGCCGGTAAGCGGCGCGGGGGTCCCGCCTGCGGGCAGGAAGTCCTCTATGGCCTCCGGTGTCGTCCAGGTGGCGCCGTGCGTTGCGCCGGCCGGTATACCGATGGTAACGCCGCCCTGTCCGAAGACTGCGCCGAAGTAGTAATCCCTTATGCAGCCTGACTGGGTCGATTCCGGGTTGCCCTGCTGCGGCCCGGGACAGCCATTGCCCCAGCCCCCCTGGGTGAAGGTGCAGGTCTCATCTTCGCAGGGGAGGCGCACGATGGTCTGGCAGCAGGTCTCCGACTCATTGCCGAGGTTATCGTAGGCTTTCCAGCACTGCGTGAACGTCTCCACTCCCGATGAGGGATCGGAGCCGTGGCTTGAGCTCAGCACTTCTACCGTGCACCTGGGCTCGCAATTGTCGGTGGCCACGGGGTCTATGAATACGGGAATCTCCTCGCACGAGATCGTGTCATCCGGGGCGCATTCGATCTCAGGCGGGATAGAGTCGATAAGCGTCACTCTCTGGTAGCAGCCCACCTTGTTGCAGCACCCATCAGTGACCTCCCAGGTCCGGATGAGGATGTTGTATTTGTCGGGATCGTCCACGCGAACGGGTTCGTAGTCCATGTGAAGGTCCTCGACGCAATTGTCGGTTGCTATGGCGTGAGCGAGCTGGCCCAGCTCCTCGCAGGATATCGTCGTGTCATTGGGGCATATGATTACCGGTGCCGTACTGTCATTGATGTTTATGGTCTGCTCGCATGAGGCCGAATTGCCGCACTGGTCGGTGGCCGTCCAGGTGCGTATCTTTATGTATTCATGCTCGCAGCGCTGCCATACTATCGTGTCCTGATAAGTGATGACGGGATCCACCTTGCTGTTGTCCTCGGCCGTCGCTACACCGAAATCGCCCAGGGCGTCGCATTCGAATGTGACGTCATCGGGGCAGGCGATCTCGGGCGGCTGCGTGTCGGTGACCGATATGGTCTGGGTTTCCACCTTCTCATTAGCGTATGCGTCGGCGATCGTCCAGACGCGCGTGATAGTGTAGCTGCCCGCGGAATTGCCGGGCGAGACCAGGTCGGCGTAAGTCAGCTCGAACGGCGGGTAGTCGCCGGTCACCCTGGGGTAACCCGTGTTGGCTGGCTCCGTGGACTGCCCGCATTCAATGGTGACGTCCGATAGGCCTGAGATTCTCATGTTGGCCATTCTCTCGGATGCCCGGGCCCTGGCTGCCCTCACATTCTCTTTGGCGGCGGCGCCGTCTGTGGCGATTAGGGCGACGAGAAGCGCGAGAACGACGAATGCAGGGACTGCTAACCTTTTATTAAACATCATATTACCTCCATTACCTCAACCTCTGCCTGAGACCCCTTGCTCGCCTTTCGTTCTTACACTGCACTAGATTAAAAGGCACGAACCATCCCCGGTCGTGCCTCCGAATAACACGTACGTGACGTTGTCGAGTTTCTACAAACTAATTATATCGCAATCCATGCTTTATGTCAAATATGGGAGTAGATTTATTGCAATTTGGTCGTAGGCGCCGGTCAATAGTGGGACATAGCGCCCTATTCTTGACTTTCTCTTGCCTTCTTTCACAGATCGAGAGCACAGCCGGTTATGCACCCAGTTTCCTATTTCTTGCATTTGTTGCCGTGGCTTCCACCGAACAGTATCAGGATGCCCAGGAGGTAGCCGATGTTGTACCAGTTGCCGTTATTGTGCACCTCGTAAAAGTGCACGCGGTCACTGAACAGGGAAATAATGAAAGTCACCGGCGAGATGATGCCGTGCCAGAGCCCCCTCCAGAACCCCGCGACCCTGCCGTCGTAGTCCTTGATATTCTCGGACATATTGGGACCTCCGGCGCATGCGAGCGCAAGAACAAGAACCAGGCAGCAGACCAGCAGATAGAATCTTGCATTCATGTTGCCTCCCTATGCGTGAAATTGAGTTTTGTGCCCCGTCCCGGTATTCGCGAGTGAGTATACACCGCGGGGCTTCCTCAGTCCACCGGGCAAACGCCGGTTGAATGGCAGCTCTGGTTATGCTAAAATTGATATAGTATTCGGACCGGTAAATACTCAACGTGAGGGAGACTCTAAAAGGAGGGGGAAATGAGTAGAGTCGTGCTGTGCGTGCTTCTGGCGGTCCTCCTGGCCTCTGTCCTGGCGCCCGCGGTGTTGGCTGAGGATGAGACCGGGGACGTTTGCTATGTGGACATCGAGGCTCTCCGGAGACAGATCGAGGAGGAGGGCTGGACCTATACGGTCGGGGAGAATCCCGCGACGAAGTACCCGCTGGAAGACCTCTGCGGCCTGAGAGAGCCGGAGAACTGGCGCAAGACGGCGCGCTTCGTGGAGATCACTCCGCGGCTCGACCTCCCGGACGCCTTCAACTGGTGCGACGAGGGCATCTGCACGCCGGTCAAGAACCAGGGGTCCTGCGGGAGCTGCTGGGCATTCGGGACGGTGGGTCCGCTGGAGCTCAACATAAAGTGGAAGGACGGCCAGGAAGTCGACCTGTCGGAGCAGTGGCTGGTGAGCTGCAACCAGGAAGGCTGGGGTTGCAACGGCGGCTGGTGGGCCCATGATTATCACTGGTTTGCCACTGACCCGTGCGGGGGCACGGGAAGCGTCGACGAGGCGGATTTCCCCTACAGCGCAACCGACGAGCCGTGCGACTGCCCCTACGACCATGAGTACCTGATCGAAGGCTGGGCCTATGTCGGTAACGACTACAGCATTCCGCCGATCGCGTCGATAAAGCAGGCGCTTCTGGACTACGGACCCCTCTCGATCGCTCTCTGCGTGAACTCGGCTTTCCAGGCATACACCGGCGGCATATTCAGCGGCCCTACATGCTCGGACATCAACCACGGCATAACCCTCGTCGGCTGGGACGACAATCAGGGCTCGGCCGGAGTCTGGATAGTCCGCAACTCGTGGGGCACGGGCTGGGGCGAGGGCGGCTACATGCGCGTAGAATACGGCGTATGTGAGATGTGTTACGCGGCGGCCTTCATAGAATACGAAGGCACCTCCGGCATCAATATCTCACTGCCCAACGGCGTTCCCAATGTCATTCCGACGGGTACGCCGACAGACATCGACGTCGAGATCGAGGCCTTTAACGACACCTATGCCGCGGGTTCGGGCACGCTTCACTACAGGTACGACGGCGGCACTTTCCTCACCTCGTCACTGGTGCACTTGAGCGGGGACCTTTACAGGGCGACGCTCCCGGCGGCGGACTGCGACGACAATATCGAATTCTATTTCAGCGCTGCCGGAGTTTCGTCCGGTACCGTCTATGAGCCCGATGACGCCCCGGCCTCGGTCTACACCACGCTCGTGGGCGACCTGACGGCGATTTTTGACGATGACTTCGAGACCGACAAGGGCTGGACCACAGAGAATAGCGGCGATTTAACTGACGGGGCCTGGGACAGGGGTGTCCCGGTCGGAGGCGGAGACCGCGGCGACCCGGCCACCGACTATGACGGCTCCGGCCAGTGCTATCTCACCGACAACGTGGATGACAACTCGGATGTCGACGGCGGCACTACCTGGCTCATGTCGCCGGCCATAGACGTGACAGGCGGCAGCGACGCCAGGGTGGAATACGCCGTCTGGTACACCAATAACTTCGGCGCCGAGCCCAACGCCGACATCTTCATTGTGTACGTGTCGGACAACGGCGGTTCCTCATGGACGCCTGTCGATACTATAGGCCCGGTGACTTCATCCGGCTGGAAGGAATACGGCTTCATGGTGGGAGACTACGTGTCGCTTACCGGCCAGATGAAGGTCCGTTTCGAGGCCTCGGACCTCGCGGGCGGCTCGGTTGTCGAGGCCGGCGTGGATGACTTCCGCGTCTACGCGTTCACCTGCGGCGCGAGCGGCCCGGACGCCGACCAGTCATACGTGACGCTGACGGACGAGAGCGCACCGGGGCTGGCGACATGCCCGGACGGCGACGCGGACGCCTATGAATACGTTAAGGTGACCGTGCGGGACGCCTCGGGGACGCCGATTGCGGGCATCGGGTCGGAGGAGTTCGTCGTGAGCCTGACTCCCTCGGGCCCCACGCAGTTCTTCGGCTCCTTCGCGATGAGTTCCGAGCCCGTCGACATCCAGACCGACGCCAATGGCGAGATTCGCTTCACGGTCTCCGGCGGGACGTCCGTATACGGCGATATCGAGGTTCAGGTCACGGTCGGAGGCGTGTCCATCAATGACATGGACATACTCGCCTGCAATTCCTTCGACATAGACCTGGACGGCGACGTCGATCTCATGGACTTCGCCGAGTTCGCGGACCAGTATCTGACTTCGAACCCCGAGAGCGACTTCGATTTCAACGGGACAGTTGAATTGACCGACTTTGCGATGTTCGCCGAGCATTACGCGCATGGCATGAGCCCGACCACGAATGGCGAGACAGTGGAACTGCTGGTTGCGCGGCTATTCAGATTCGGGCCGATGTATCCCAATCCGTTCTCGGACCGGGCGACCATTTCCTACGCCATCCCCACCGCGCGCCAGGTGAAGCTCACGGTGCACGACGTCCGGGGCAGGCTGGTGAGGACGGTGGTCGACAGGGCCCAGACCGCGGGCTCGCATGACGCGCACTGGGACGGCCGGGACGACCACGGGGCCCCGGCGGCCTCCGGTTTCTACTACGTGCGCTTCGAGTCCAACGGGGAAGTGAGGACGAGCCCCATCGTTCTCCTGAAATAGAGGTCAGGGAGCAGGATCCGGCCCGGGAGGGGAGACCCTCCCGGGCCTTTGTTTTTGTCCGCACCGGCTGATTGTCCACCGGCTCACCGGCTCACGGTCTCACGGGCTTACCGGCTTACGGGCTTACCCGCTCACCTGGGCATCGGCTCACGGGCGCACTGGTGGCACGGTGTCGTGCCGCAGGGATAACCTTAAGGCCTGTCCGGGGCCATGCCGATAAATGAGTTGGAAAGACTTTGTGGATACTTGCATTCTTTACAGCGCGCAAGGAGACATAACCGTGAGATCAAGAATACCCAATCTGCGCTCGCCGGCAGTGCTCGGCCTGCTCCTCGCGGCGTGCGTCATTGTGCCTCTGTCGGCCTCGGCCCAGGACCCGCAGCCCAGTTTCGTGTGGGCCCGCCCGCCACAAAGCGGCGGAGGGCCGGCCTTGACGGGTTTTGTGCCCCTGGCCTTCGACCTTTCCCATATCGTTCCCAAGATGCCCCCGGGCAGCATGCCGGTTCCGCCCGTACGGTACGACTGGCGCGAGCTGGGCAATGTGACTTCAGTCAAGAACCAGTCCTCCTGCGGGTCGTGTTACTCGTTCGCGTCCCTCGGCAACTTCGAGGCGCGGCTCACAATCGACGGTGAGGCCGCCACCAACCTGTCCGAGAACAATGTCAAGGAATGCGAATGGTGGGAGGCCCACGGCTATTCGGGCAGCTGCAACGGCGGGAATTACGAAAGGGTGGCGCACCTCCTGTCCACCAACGGCACGGTGCTCGAAACCTGCGACCCCTATGTCGCCAGCGACGTGTCATGCAAAGCAACCTGCACGTACCAGCATACGCTGCTCGGATGGAGCGGCGTCTCCGGCGACGAGGTTCCGGCCGCCGGGATCATAAAGGGCTATCTTCAGAATCACGGGCCCCTTTATACGTCGCTTTACGCCGGCGACGGTGACGCGTGGCACTCCGAGTTCGTGTCCTACGACGGGTCTTATACTCTCTACCACACGGGATCGGAGCCCACCAACCACGCCGTCCTCATAGTCGGCTGGGACGACACGCTGTCTCACGCGGGAGGGCAGGGCGCATGGATAGTCAAGAACTCATGGGGGACCTCATGGGGTGGAACGTGCGGCTACGGAACCGAGGGCGGGTACTTCACTATCGCGTACGGCTCGGCGAGCATAGGCAAATACACCTCGTACATGTCCGAGTGGCAGGACTACGATCCCGACGAGACCCTTTTCTACCACGACGAAGCCGGCTTCTACGGCACCGCCATGGGTTACGGCAGCACCACGGGCTGGTCCATGTGCAAGTATGTGCCCGGCGAGGACACGGAGGTGACCCGGGTGGAGTTCTGGACGACGGACGCGACCTCGGACGTCGACGTCTACATATATGATGACTTCAACGGGACATCGCTGTCCAACCTCCTGGCGAGCGAACTCAACCACGGTCGTGATGAACATGGATACATATCCGTGGAGCTCACGACGCCCCTTTCGGTATCGGCGGGCGACGATATATACGCTGTCGTCAAGCTCACCAATTTCACCTATACCTACCCGATCGCCATCGACTCGTACGGCACGCCGACCTCCAATTCCTGCTATATAAGCTCCAGCGGAAGCAGCTGGACCGACATCAAGTCGGTGGGCGGTTGCGAGAACTGCGATACGGGCGTGAGGGTCCGGGCGACGGTAAATACCGAGAACCGCACATGGCGCGTGCCCACGGACGCCCCAACCATAGATGCCGCCCTGGACTCGGCGGCGGCCGGCGACACCGTCCTGGTCGAGCCCGGCACATACAATGAGGGCGGGCTCACGGTCAACAAGAACCTCCATATCCTCAGCGAGGCCGGCCCGGCGGGCACGGTGATCGACGCCCAGGGCGTCCACTCGTCGGTGTTCACACTGACCGGCGTGGGGGGCGCCACGCGCATCGACGGCTTCACAATCAAGGGCGCCCAGGGCCCCGGCACCGGCGGCGGTATATTCATGAACTCCTCGTCGCCGACGATCGCCAATTGCATAATCGTAGGCAACTCCCTGGGCGCGGGCGGCGGCATCAGCAGCATCAGTTCGTCGCCGGCCATTGAGAATTGCACCATATACGGCAACACCGGCGCGGGCGGCCTCTTCTACGACGCGACCAGCGCCGGAAGCGTAACTGCCTCCGTAGTGGCGAACACGGCCTCGGGCAGAGGCGTCTATTGCGTGACCGGAGCCAATCCCACCATCTCATCGACAGATGTGTACGGCAATGCCGGTGGCGACGCCATATGCGGCACCAATGGCGGCGACAACTTCTCACTGGACCCGCGCCTCTGCGATCCCGCGGCGGGCATCTATTCCCTGCAGCCCACTTCACCCTGCGCCAGGCGTCAGCTGTCCTGCCTGGTCGGGGCGCTTGACATCGGCTGCGGTCTCGGCGAGCACAAGACGCAGGAGGTCATGCCACCGGGAATGAAACCCGCGCGGCCCGGTGCGGGGCCGGCCCTCGAGCTCCTCGGCGAGACCGAAGGGGGGGGCCAGCCGGCGAGCGGGGTGAATATCCGCTACTCGATTCCCCTGCCCGGCAGGGTGCATATAACCATTCATGATGTCCTCGGCCGCTCGGCAAGAGTGCTTGTGGACGCACACGCTGCGGCGGGTGAGCACGTCGCCACGTGGGACGGGGCCGATTCGAGGGGTGCCAGCGTGGCCTCCGGAGTGTATTTCGCCCGCATGATATACGGCAACGAGGTGGAGACGATTCGCATCGTCCTCGTGAGGTAGCCCTTCACGGGATATGCGCTACAGTATGAGCGCGTAGCCTATCTTGGCAAAGAACGTGCGGCTGTCTTGCTTTACGGCGTATTTGTCGTTCCCCTTATAGGCGTCCGAGTATCCCAGGTAGAGCACCGTCTGCGGATTTATCTTGTAGGAGAACAGGAACTGCGTAAGGACCTGCCGCCGCCCGGCAGCATGCTCTTCGATATAGAGGTCGGGATCGAAGTCCTCACTTACGTACTGGAGTATCAAGCGCAAGAAGGTCCGCCTGTTCAGCTGATATACCATCCTGAGGTAGTCACGGTTTGCCGTGAAGAGGCGGCCGCCGGCAACGTCCAGGCGCCTGTATTCATGCTCGTAGATGATGTCCAGGTTGAGACCGAGTTTGAGGTTTATATGCGGCACCACCTGTAGTTCATCTCCGGCCTGCGAGTTCTCGTAGTCGATCCTGTCCCCGGTAACACAGCCCACTTCCAGATACAACCGTCCCGTCGGCCAGAAGCCGCCGCCGATGAAGACCCTCTCTATGGGATAATTCTCACCACCCCACCGGTTATCGGCTATATAGACGTTCATGTCGGCGAATGACTCTCTGGGTCCAGTATAGTTGAACCAGAACGAAGTGCCCTTCTGGATGAGCTCATGCGTGGTGGTCTCCTCGTACTGGTAGCTTCCGCCGAAGTTGAGCATCGTCCACCAGCCACCCGCCGAGCGATTGAACGTGTATCCGAGGCCGCCCTCCCCGAAGTTGTAGTCGACCTGCGGTCTGTAACCGAGATCCGCGCGCACGCCGGGCGTGAGCCTGCGCGCCACGCCATACCAGTCCAGGGTGCTCGTGTTATGGAAATAGTAAACGTCGATGCCCGTGCCGCTGAACTTGCCCGTGGGCTGGTCTTGCTCGGCCGCGACCTCATGGGGGTAGAGCGTGTGAGTTCCGAGTATTTCGAAGCGCAGGCGGTCTTTCTGCGTTATCCTGAAGTTGCCGTCTATGCTGGCCAGCCTGTTGTAATAGGCCTCGCCCTCGCGGTCGGTTATGAAGAAGCCCATCGATGCCGACTGGCTGAAGTCGCGGCGGTAGCGCAGCACGGTTCCATGCGAGGGTTCCGCCAGAGAGCCTTCCCACGAGTAGTAGGCATTGGGGAATAGGAGATTGGTCAAAGCGTCCTCGACGGTGAAGAAGCCGATTACATTCGAGCCCTCCTTGCCGGTTATTTTGATTCCCCATTCGGGATCTGCCAGGGCCCGCGTGTATACGAATCTCAACCGCGAGTCGAACATGTCCATCCCTTCCAGGAAGAATGGTCTTCGCTCGGGGTAGTAGAGTGCATACTGGGTGTTTAGGTCGAGCTGGAATACGTCGGCTTCAATCTGGGAGAAGTCGGGATTGACCGTCCCGCACAAGGTGAGGTTGGGAGTGAATCCCCATTTACCCGTGACACCGACATCCACCTTGTTCTCGACGTCCTTCATTTCGCCCTGCGAAATGCTCTCCCCGCCCACGCTCTCGCGCGCCTGGGTTTTGCGGGGCGAGACAGTGGGGTCAAATTCGAGGCCCCTGCCGGGCGTCGCCCCGGCGAAGCCGACTATCTTCTCGGCCTGGCAGAGATAGCAGTTGTTGTTCCGGTCTCTCGGGAAGAGACCTATATGATGCCGCACGGCCCGCGGGTAACTCCTTATGGCGTCGACACCCCAGACCTGGTCCTCGCTGCTGCGCTGGAATCTCAGGGCCCGGAACGGTATGACCATCTCCACGAAATAGCCCTCTTCGTTTATCCGGCCGCCCGAGTCCCATATGGCGTCAAACGGGCATGAGTCGGAGCCCTCGACCTCGATGTCGTCGGCCTGCACTCCCAGGGGATTCACCACGAAGAGAAACGAGCGCCGCTGGTCATTGAATGTGTCGAAGTTTATGGCGACCCATTCGTCGTCCCAGAGCCGGTCGCGGTCGGTGAGGCGCGCCCGGATGAGGTGGGGCGAGGGGTCATATGCCCTGAAAGCCACCAGCACGCTTGAGGCGTTGTATGCAAGCAGCACTTCGGTGGCCACCGGAGGCGGGACGTTCTCGCCCGGTCTGACCTCGAAATCGAGGCGCATAACCAGTGCCTCTTCCCAGCAGGGCTCGTCGAGGAAGCCGTCGGCCCTGACCTCGCACTCCACGCGCGGTATGCGATGCGGAGTCCTGTCCTCTGCGGTTGGAGCCTCCGGTTCCCGGGCGAATGAAAGGGCGGCCGGGGCAAGCGCCGCCAGCGCCAGAGCGACCATGGCCGGAGCCGCCAGTGCCGTCGCCGCCTTGAGTAGAACCCTGTTGCTGGCTGCGTGCAAGTGCATGCGCTCTCAGGACTCCCGGAACATGTGGCTTCAAATAGAGCAGGGGACAAGGCAATACGGAATTACCAGGGGATACACGGCGTTGCCGCGTCTCAGGCACTATATCCGCGAATGAGGTTGCTGTCAAGAATCCGCTGCCGGCGCCCCTTCTCTGATTTCCCGCGTCTCTCCTATGACGGCCGCGCCCACGGAGTCGCCCCATACATTGACCGTGGTTCTGCAGCGGTCCAGGAACCAGTCGATTGCCCAGATAAGACCTATCCCCTCGAGGGGGAGTCCCACCGCTGTCAGCACGAAGACCATGGTTACCGTGCCCGCATGCGGTATCCCGGCAGCGCCTATGGACGCCAGCGTGGCGGTAAGGAAGATGATGACCTGCTGGCCGGCCGAGAGGTCGATGCCGTATATCTGCGCAATGAAGATGGCGGCCACCGCCTCATACAGGGCGGTGCCGTCCATGTTGATTGTCGCCCCCAGGGGCAGCACGAAAGAGGCAGCCCTCGAGTCCACGTGGTTGCGGTCCACGACACATTCGAATGTGACCGGCAGCGTCACCGATGATGAAGCCGTCGTGAAGGCCGTCGCGAGGGACTGTATCATGTTGGCGAAGTAGCGTAATGGGTTCTTGTGGCCGAAAGCCCTGAGTATCAAAGGTAGAATGACCACGGCATGTATCAGCAATCCGACTATGACGGTTATTGCATAGAGGCCCAGGCCCGAGGCGAGGTCGCCCAGCGTATCTCGATTCTCGGCGACGATGCCGCCGATGAGCGCGAGTATGCCGACAGGGGCGAAGTAGAGGATTATCTCCACGATTCTCATGGTGGCTGCGTTGAGGCCCCTGAAGACCTCTATGAGGGGTCTTCCCTTCTCCCCGAGCGTCGTAAGGACGGCGCCGAAGATGAGCGAGACGACTATGAGGGGCAGGACTCTTCCCTCGGCCGCCGCCGCCACGATATTGTCGGGGACCAGGCTCACGAGCACGTCGACAAGTGTCTTGGACTCGCTTTCGGCGACCACGTCGGGGACGTAGCTTCCGAAACTCTCGATGCCCGCGCCCGGCCTGAGCAAGTTGACCAGAATGATGCCGATTATGACAGACGCGCCTGTCGTCACGATGTAATAGAGCAGAGTCTTGCCGGCCGTCCGCCCGAGTCTGCGTATATCCCCCAGAGACGTTACGCCGACTATCATGGACGCGATGATGAGCGGGACCACGACCATTTTGAGAGCATTGAGGAATATGGTCCCCAGGAATTTGATTGTGAGCAGGGCATGGGGGGCGAAATAGCCGCCGACGACACCGAGCAGGCCGCCCGCGACCATGCCTATCAGAATGTAATTGCCGGTCTTCCCGCTCATATCTTACTCTCAGGTGGCATACGAAAACGGAGTATAGGGGCTTCGGCGAGCCATCGCAACCTCAAATAAAGACCATTTGCATGATCTCGCTTTCTTACTATAGTTGAATAGGATGAGGTGCTACCATGCGAGTTCGCTCTCTATCTGTATTCGCGCTTTGCTGTGTTCTCGTCGCCTGCCCTGCGGGGGCGGGTCTGTTGAACCAGCATGTCAAACTCGGCCTTCACATAGAGCTGCATGAAGAACGAGGGTGCTCCAAGAACATGCCGGTCCTCAACGACAGGCAGGACTTCGTCAACTACTGGATGTCGGCGGAGTTTCCATGCGACTTCGACTTCTTCGTGGTGGTTTTCAGTTTCGATGAGACCCAGGGAGTCGAGTTTGCACTGGACTGGCCGGGCGAGTGGGGCAGTACCTGGTACACGTTCGTATGCGCCGACAACAACCTCGGCGATATCAGGGAGCCCGGCGACTGGATATCAATTGTATATAACCAATGCCAGCCCGGAAATGACGGGACGGGCTTCCTGATCCCCGCGTGGGCATGGCTTACCGCAACAGGTCCCGGTGAACTCGAGATTCTTCCCACTCCGGGTGACAGAATATCGCTGATAGGCTGCTGGCATCACGATTATGAGGAGATCATGGTGGACAGCGTCTTCTACGCGGCGATTGGTTTCTTGCCGTATATGGGGCCGCCCCTGGTGGCAACAGAGCCTACCACATGGGGCGGCATTAAGGCCATGTTCCGGTAGTAGCAGGCGCGTGCCGACGTTACCGATATGGACATAGCGGTCCGCAGCACCCGGGCACATCCCCGCCGTAATCCGGGCGCTTTTTGTATTGAAGCCGCCTTTCCCAGATGTGATATTGAGTTATACGAGGAAGGGAGATGCTATGCTTGAAAAGAGGAGGCTGGGGAGAACCGGGCTTGAGGTCTCCTGCCTGGGTTTCGGGGGCATCCCCATACAGAGGATCGGCAAGGACCAGGCGGTAAGCGTCGTCCGGGAGGCGGTCGCCCTCGGGGTCGACTTCATAGATACGGCACGCGGTTACGGCGACAGTGAAGAGAAGATCGGCGCGGCGCTCGCGGGCCTGGACGCCGAAGTCGTCCTCGCCTCAAAGACTCCCCGGCGCGACCCGGAAGGCGTGAGGAGCGACTTCGAGCTCAGCCTCTCACGGCTCGGCGTGGACCGCATCGACCTCTACCAGCTTCATTGCGTCAATAAGGAGGAGGATTACGGGCGCCTTATGGCGGCCGGGGGCGGGGTGGAGGTACTGCAGGGCTTTAGGAAAGAAGGGCGCCTGGGCTCCATCGGCATCACCAGCCATCATCTCGACATCTTCAAGACGGCGCTGGAGGACGACGGGTTCGACACCGTTCAGGTTCTTTACAATTTCCTGGAGCCGGAGGCCGCCGACGAGGTGATACCCATGGCGGTGGAGAGAGACGTGGGAGTCATCGCGATGAAGCCCCTGGCCGGCGGCGTAATCACCGACTACGATATCGCCATCAGGCACGCCCTCCTGATACCCCAGGCCGTGGTGATACCCGGCCCCGGCTCGGTCGACGAGGTGAGGATGAATGTCGCGGCGGCCTCGGCTGACCGCGTTCTATCAGACCGGGACCTCGCCCGCATTGAAGAAGTCAGGCGCCGGGCCGGCAGGCTCTACTGCCGTAGATGTGACTACTGTCAGCCGTGCGAGAGCGGCATACCCATATCCTTTCTTCTGCATATGAAGACCATAAGGGAGCGCATAGGCGACGTTTTCATACAGCAGGACGTTTTCAGGGACCTACTCGAGAAGGCGCGCGGGTGCACCGAATGCGGAGAGTGCGCCGAGAGATGTCCGTTTGATCTCCCCGTTCCCGAACTGGTCAAGCAGGCCAGGCGATTCCTGGAAGAAGTCCTGAAGTAGGGCGGGCCCCTTCATGAAGGCTATCTGTCTACATTCAGGCGGGCTGGACAGCAGCCTCGCCATAATGCTGATCAGACAGCAGGGCATCGAGCCGGTCGCCGCCCATTTCATATCTCCCTTCTGGGGGCGCGAGGGCGAGTCGCCGGCGGAGGTGACAGCCAGGTGGATGGGCATCGAGTACATCGACGTTCCCATGGGCGAGGAATACCTCGATATAGTCAGGAATCCAGGCCACGGGTACGGCAGGAACGCCAATCCCTGCATCGACTGCCACATACACATGCTGCGAAAGGCCGCGGCTCTCATGCCGGAGGTGGGCGCCTCCTTCGTGGTGACGGGGGAGGTGGCGGGCCAGCGCCCCATGTCCCAGCGGATGAATACCTTAAGGCATATCGAGAAGGAAAGCGGACTCGACGGTCTGCTGCTCAGGCCTCTCTCGGCCAGGCTGCTGCCCGAGACTATCCCCGAGAAGGAGGGGTGGGTCGACCGCGAGAAGCTTCTGGCCATCAGCGGGAGGTCGCGCGCGGTGCAGATGCGGCTGGCCGAAGACCTGGGCCTTGAGCACTATTCGACTCCGGCGGGAGGTTGCCTGCTCACCGATCCGGGCTATTCAAAACGCGTTCGGGACCTGATCGCCCACGGGGACCTCTCCATGGTGCAGGCGGCCCGCCTCAAGACGGGCCGGCACTTCCGGCTGCCCGGGGGCTCAAAGCTCGTGATCGGCAGGAACCAGAGGGAGAACGAGAGACTCCTCAAGTCGCTCGGTGAAGGTGACCTGGCAATAATAACCGTGAGCTGCCCCGGCCCGAGCGCCGTCCTCACGGGACCCGATGCGGCGTCGGAGCTCGACCTCGCGGCCTCCATGGTCGCGAGGTATGGCGACGATAAGTCGAGCCCGGCGATAGGCATGAAGTTCATCGGGCCGGGCGGTCCGCGCGCCATCTCGTCCGGGCGAATGAGCCCCGATGAAGTTGCGGGGCTCTTGATATGACGCCCCGCTCGAAGTCGCGTAGGCCGGAGCGGGAGCCGTATATGGGCGTGCTTGCCGACATCGGCCTCTTTCTCAAGACGAATGGGGCAGCCGGTTACCTGGTCGGCGGCGCCGTGCGAGACGCCCTCCTGGGAAACGTATCGTCCAATATCGATATAGCCGTCAGTGGCATGGGGCCTGCGCGGCTCGCGCGTTACTTGAGCAGGCGGCACGGCTTCTCGACACCCGTGTTATTCAGACGTTCCGAAACGGTCTTTGTGAATGACGGCAATATCGAAGTCGAGATAGCCCCCATGAGGGGAAGTCCGTCGGAGGACGCCCTCTGCAGGGACTTCACCGTGAACTGCCTCTACGTGAAGCTCGAACCCCGCCTTCGCGGCCTCGCCGGCGCGGCCGTCCTGGACCCCACTGGCGCGGGCAAGCGCGACCTCAGGGCGAAGAAGCTCAGGCCATACCCCGATCGTTTCACGCCCTTCGCCGAGGACCCCTTGAGATTGATGAGGGCTGTAAGGTTGCGGGCCACGCTCGGCTTTTCAATAGACTCCGGACTCAGAGACAGCATGGGGAGGATGGCATATCTGATTTCGAGGCCGGCCGCCGAGCGGGTAAGAGACGAACTCGTTCGAATACTCCTCTCGGGCCGCGTGCAGTCCTCGTTCACCCTTATGCAGGCAGCGGGGCTCCTTAAGATGCTGCTTCCGGAACTCTCCGCGACGGCCGGTTTCGAGCAGGGCAGTCCATACCATGCCTACGATCTACTCACTCACACATTTAAGACAACCGCCTATGTGCGCTCCGAACTGCGGCTCCGGCTTGCGGCGCTGCTTCATGACATCGGCAAGGTCGAGGCGAGGAGGCGCAAGGGAAACCGCATGGTCTATTATGGCCACGAGAAGATATCGGCCGCCGGGGCTCGCGCGGTGCTGGCGCGCCTCAAGTTCCCAGCTCGCCTGACAAACGAAGTGGCTTTCCTCATCGAGAATCACATGGTGAACTACTCCGATTCCTGGACGGACGCCGCCGTCAGGCGCTTCATGAAGAAGGTGGGGAGCGCCCTGGGCGACGTTCTCGACCTCGCCGCAGCCGACCGGAGGGCGCATGCGCCTGACGCGAGAATGGGTACGCCGGTGAGGAGGCTGAGAGAGAGAATCAGGACAGTCACGGCCGAGATGGAGGCGAGGGATGTGTCATTCGAGTCCCCCCTGGACGGTGTCCGGATAATGGAGATACTGGGGATCGCGCCGGGCCCGGAGGTGGGTCGCGCAAAGGAATACCTGTGCCGGACAGTGCTCAGAAGGGGCAGGGCGGTTTCCCGGGAGGAGGCCGCGGACCTGCTCAGGAAGTGGTCGAGGAGGCGCGCGCAGCCCTGATGCGGCCGGACTGAACACGGCCCGAGACTATAGGTGTTGACAACAAATCTGGTACATAGTTATAGTTTATTTGGAAAACATAACGGGAGGTTCTATAGGTGAAATACACCAAGCTGATGCTGATGCTTCTATTAGGTATACTCGTGGGTGCCGGCTGCGTGGAGGAGATCCAGCGCGGCGACAATATTCCTCCGAGGGTGTGGTTTGAGACGGCGCCTGCTGAGAGCGCCGTGATCTTCTCGAATGCCACCAGCTTCGAGTGGAAGGCGAGTGACTGGGATGACGATCTGGGGATGGGAGCGACCTACGTCAAGTTGGACACCCTGGGAGCCGGTGAAGATAACTGGTTCAGGGTATACGACACCGTTCATGACCTTCTGGATCTGCCGGATTCGACTTTCAACTTCAGGGTGCGGGTAGTGGATCCCCGGGATGCTGAGACTGTCATCACGAGAAACTTCACGGTGAGGTTCGATCCCAACGCGCCTGTTTTGGATTCGCTCTGGGCCCCGCCTGGCAAGGTGCCCAAGCAGGACTTCACAGCCAACTACAGAGTCTTCGCGCATGACATAGCTCCGAGCGGGGTCGAAGGCGTTGGGCCGCTGCCATGGCCGGAAGCCCGCGCGGCGAGCCCACCCGAGTCGCTGATGTTCCAGGTCAGAATGGTGGGGCCGGGTTGTTTCGATGACGAGGAGCTCGAGTGGGAGTACGGCATGACCTATGACACCGGCGACGGCAGTATAGGTGCCTACTACCAGTACTCGGTGTTTATTCCCGGGGCCACCTGCGACGGGAAGTACACCTTCTGGGTTCAGGTAAGGGACAGGGCCCGCAACGACACCGCGCCTATCAAGGCCGAGTTCGAGGTTCCCAGGTAAACCCGTAGCCGGAAGTAAATCAAGGGGGTTAGAATGTCCGAAAAAGTGCATACTGTAACCGATGCCAACTTCGATGCCGAAGTACTCAAATCCGAGACACCCGTCTTCGTGGACTTCTGGGCGAACTGGTGCCCACCATGTAAGATCGTGGGCCCGATCGTCGACGAGATCGCACATGAATTGGACGGCAAGCTCAAGGTCTGCAAAGTCAACGTCGACGATAGCCAGCAGACGGCACAGGCTTACGGTATAAGGGCCATCCCGACTCTCATGCTCTTTAAGAACGGTTCGGCTGTCAAGACACTGGTCGGAGCCCATCCCAAGGAAGAGCTGAAGAAGGAAATCGAGTCCGAGTTGTAGCCGTTACGGCCGCTCCTACAATCTAAATGAGTCCGCCGGCCAGCGCCGACTGGCGGGAGCCGGCGGGCTTTTCATTTATGTTGTGTTGACAAAACGCGGGACTGGTTACAAACTCGGGGAAGCGCGGTGAGTCAAAGGGAGGTTGTTGATTGAGCACGCTGGGAGAAGGCATAAAAAGGCCAGACGGGCCGGCGAAGGCCAGGGGCGCCACGAGGTACCTGCCTGACGTCCAGGTCCCGGGCATGCTCCATGCGTGCATGGTGCTTGCACGGCGGCCGCACGCGGTCATCAAGTCGATTTCGCTTTCCCGGGCGATCTCCTCGGGCGGCGTGGAATGCGTCGCTGCCGGCGCCGACGTTCCGGGGGAGAACCAGATAGGCCTTCTCGCTGCCGACCAGCCCCTTTTCGCCTGCGACCGGGTGCGCTATGAGGGCGACTGCGTCGCCATAGTCGGCGCCTCGGACGCCGACACCGCGCGGCGCTCGGCTTCGCTGGTTGCGGTGGATTATGAAGACCTCGCCCCCGCTCCAGACCTTGAATCCGTCCTCGGGCCGGACGCGCCGGAGATCCATGAGGGGGGCAACATAGCCGTCGACCGGTTGCTCATCAAGGGAGACATAAGCGAGGGCGAGCGGACCAGCGACGTCGTGATCGAAAAGGTCTTTGACTCGCCCGTACAGGAACACGCCTATCTGGAGACCCAGGGAGCGCTGGCAGTGCCCGGCTCCGACGGTTCAATGGAGATATTCATCACGGGCCAGTGCCCCTTCTACGTGAGAGAGGCCGTTGCCCGCTGTCTCGGGCTCGAGCTTGCCAGGGTGCGCGTCATACAGCTACCGCTGGGCGGGGGATTCGGGGGCAAGGAAGACGTGCCCTCCGAGATAGGTGCGCGCGCCGCTGTGCTGGCGGTGAAATCGGGCCGGCCGGTGCGGCTCGTTCTCTCGCGGGAAGAGGACCTGATTTATTCATCCAAACGCCATCCCATGCGCATGAGCTATCGCATGGGGTGCTCGCGCGACGGCAGGATCATGTTCACAGACGCGGAAATAGCGGCGGGCGTGGGCGCTTACACGACGCTGTCTCCCATAGTGCTCTATCGCGCCACTGTGCATGCGGCGGGTCCGTATGAGATCCCGAATGTGCGCGTGAGGACGCGGGGTTACTACACCAACTCTCCGCCCAGCGGGGCCATGCGGGGATTCGGGCAGCCGCAGGTCTGTTTCGCATGTGAGGCCATGATGGATGAGGCCGCGAAGGCCCTGGGTCTGGACCCCGTTGAGTTCCGGATGAAGAACGCCCTGAAAGTCGGCTCTGTGACGGCGACGGGCCAGGTGCTTGAGGAAAGCGTCGGGCTGGAGGAGACTTTGAAGTCGGCTGCTGATTTCATCGCAGCGGGCGGCAGCGGTGGCCGGAGGGGGCGGCCGGAGGCCGCCGAAGACGGGGACGGCCGGTTGCGGGGCATCGGCGTCGCCAGCATGCACTACGGAGTGAGCCTGGGCGCCATCGGCCGGGCAATTGACAGGGGCGGGGCGAAGGTGGAGATCCTCAGGGACGGGTCGGTTAGCGTCTTTATCGGCTGCACCGAGATGGGCCAGGGCGCCCTGACCGTGGTGGGCCAGATCGCCGCCGAGTCGCTGGGCGTTTCCCCGGAGATGGTCACGGTTCATCCGGTGGACACCCACATTGTGCCGGACTCGGGCCCGACGGTGGCCTCTAGGACGACGATAATAAGCGGCAACGCGGTTGTGGACGCCTGCGGGAAGATCCTGGAGAGGATGGTCGGCGCCGCAAGCGCAATGCTGGGCGGCGGCTCGGAGTTCGTCCCTTCGGAGGGCGTTTTCAGGAGGGAAGCATCGGGCGATTCGGTCACCTTCGACCAGGTTCTCGCCGAGTGCTTCTCAAGGCGGGTTGACCTGGCCGATACGGGCTGGTACGCGGTCCCGGAGTGCTTCGTCGATCCGGACACGGGGCAGGGGAAAGCGTATCATGTTTACTCATTCGCCACGCAGGTGGCCGAGGTCACGGTGGACACCGGAACGGGGAGTGTCGACGTCGTCGGATTCCACGCCGCGCATGACAGCGGCCGGATCGTGAACCGCACCCTCGCTGCTGCTCAGGTGGAAGGAGGCGTGGCGCAGGGACTGGGATTCGCCCTGACTGAGAACTACAGCCACTCCGGCGGCTATATCACTTCCAGCGAGTTCTCCACTTATCTGCTTCCGACTTCACTCGACGTTTGCGACAGGATCGGCGTGGACTTCATAGAATGCATCTCCTCGGACGGGCCGTTCGGCGTGAAGGGGCTGGGCGAGCCGGCCACCATACCGGCCGCGGCCGCAATCGCCAATGCCGTTTCCAACGCCCTCGGCAGGAGGGTCAAACGGCTTCCCATCCGGCGGGGATGGGTTACGGGCGCCGACGATTAATCTGCTTGACCTCTATTACCTTTCCCGATAGCTTCATATGCTCTGGATCAGGTTTTTTAGACTCAGGCAAGGCATAACTACGGAGGATCGCGATGAACGCTGCCCAACTGGGTATAATCGTTGGAATAATAGGGATCATCTACGCGGCTATTCTGTACGTCTGGATAAAGAAGAAGCCGGCCGGAAGCGATCTCACGCAGGAGATCGCGGGAATGATCCACGACGGGGCCATGGCCTTCCTTAAGAGGGAGTACGCCAGCCTGGGCGTATTCGTCGCCGTGCTGTTTGTCGTGCTGTCCCTGGCCATAGGGTACAGGACCGGCATCGCCTTCCTCGCGGGCGCCTTCTCCTCGATGCTTGCGGGTTTCTTCGGACTCAAGGCCGCTACGAAGGCAAACGTCCGGACTTCCCAGGCCGCGACCGAAGGCCAGAGCAAGGCCCTGATTGTCGCTTTCACCGGCGGGGCGGTAATGGGCATGTCCGTGGCGAGCCTGGGAGTGCTGGGGGTTTCCGTATTCTATCTGCTGTCGGGCCATGACCCTCAGGTCCTGAGTGGATTCGCCATGGGCGCGAGCAGCATCGCGCTGTTCGCGAGAGTCGGGGGCGGCATATACACCAAGTCGGCTGACGTGGGCGCGGATCTCGTGGGCAAGGTCGAAGCCGGCATACCGGAGGACGACCCGAGGAACCCGGCGGTAATCGCCGATAACGTGGGCGATAACGTGGGCGATACAGCGGGCATGGGAGCTGACCTCTTTGAGTCGTATGTGGGCTCTGTCGTGGCGAGCATCGCCATCGCCGCGACTCTAGCCCTGGACGAGGTCACCAAGACCAGGCTCATGATATTTCCCATCCTCATCGTGGCCCTCGGGACCATCGCGTCTTTCATCGGCACCTTCGCGGTAAGAGCGTTTCAGTCTTACGACCCGCAGAAAGTGCTCCGCCTCTCGGCATATGTGGCGGTCGTGCTTCTTATCATAGTGACTTTCATCGCCACCGGCAGGCTGGGCATCGAGACGGGCTACGCCTGGGCGGTCTTCTGCGGCATCATCGCGGGCGTCGCCATCGGCGCTTTCTCGGAGTATTACACTTCGGGCCCGCCGATCAGGGTGATAGCGGAGTCAAGCAAGACAGGAGTCGCAACCAATATCATCTCGGGGCTCTCGATAGGCATGCTGAGCACCGCGCTTCCCGTACTGGCGATTGTGCTCGCGATCTACTTCTCCTACTTCTTCGCCGGCGTTTACGGCATCGGCATGGCGGCGGTGGGCATGCTCGCCACCATCGGCATGACCATGTCGGTGGACGCTTACGGACCCATCGCCGACAATGCGGGCGGCATAACCGAGATGAGCGGCCTGGGTCCGGACATCCGCAAGATCACCGACAAGCTCGACTCGCTCGGCAATACCACGGCCGCGATGGGGAAGGGATTCGCCATCGGCTCGGCGGCGCTCACGGCGCTCGCCCTCTTCACGGCCTACTCGCAGAAGGTGGGCCTGGAGTCAATTGACATCAAGCGGCCGGCGACCGTGATGGGGCTCTTCCTCGGCGGCCTGCTTCCTTTCATATTCGCGGCCTTGACGATGCGCGCCGTGGGCAGGGCGGCCTTCAGCATGGTCGAGGAAGTGAGACGGCAGTTTAAGGAAATCAACGGGCTCATGGAAGGCACTGCCAAGCCCGACCCCAAGAGATGCGTTGACATAGCTACCCGCGGCGCCTTAAGGGAAATGATCCTCCCCGGCGTGCTCGCGGTGATATCGCCTATTATCGTGGGCATAGTGCTGGGCCCCGAAGCGCTGGGCGGGCTGCTGGCGGGCGCCACTGTCACCGGCGTTCTCCTGGCCATCATGATGGCCAACGGCGGCGGCGCCTGGGACAATGCCAAGAAGTGGATAGAGGAAGGCAATCTGGGCGGCAAGGGCTCCGACGCCCACAAGGCGGCCGTGGTCGGCGACACGGTGGGAGATCCCTTCAAGGACACCTCGGGACCGTCTATGAATATCCTCATAAAGCTGATGGGCGTGGTATCGCTGGTTTTCGGGGCCGTGCTCGCGACGCTTCATATGGATTACTTCAGGGGGGTGTTCGGAGGCTAGTTGTCGGTGTCCGTGGGCTTGGTCACCGAGCTCTCGAGATCGATCATCGAGTTCTTGGTGCCGGGATATTCCTTTATGACCGGGTCGACGAGATTGGCGAGCTTCTTGGTGACGCAGGCGATCCTGAGTGCCGCTTCCTCTATGGCCTTCAGCCTTTGAAATGTCTCCTCATCGCCCGTCCCGTATTTTCTGATAAGGAGCTGGGACTGGCCGAGAATGGAGAACAGCGGGTTGTTGATCTCGTGGTTCGCGGCCACGGCGGTCTCGGTCATGGCGGCCAGCCTCTCGGACTCGATCAGGTTCTCCTGCGACTCCTTCAGCCGCTGCACCGTTGACTCGAGCTCCAGATTGAGGCGCGTGATCTGTTCGGCTCTCGCTCCCATTTCCCGGTTCTTCTGCTGCAGCTCATTGTCGAACTTCTTGCGCTCGGTGATGTCCCTGACGACCACTGAGAGAGCGTCGGAGCCCTCATAATTGCAGGCGTTGACCGTCACCTCCACGGGTATCCAGGTGCCCGTGGAATGCACGAGCTTTGTCTCGCTTCTTATTGTCTGCGGCAGTTCTTCGCCGGGGCTCGGGAAGAGGAAGTCCGGATCGAATAGCGTGACGGCTTCGATGCCTATGAGGTCGGTGCCGCCCAGGCCGGTCATCTCTATTGCGGCCTTGTTGCCGTAGGCCACCTTGCCATTGATGGCTATGAAATAACCGTCGGCGAGGTCTTCCACAAGGTTCTTGAACTTCGCCTCCGACTGGGCCAGCTGGTTTTCGAGATTGGCCTTCTCGGTGATATCCTCGATTATGATGACGCCCCCGATTATGGTCCCGCGCGCATCGCGGTGGGGGAAGACCCTTATGTTCTGGACACGTTCGCGGCCGTCCAGTATGCTCCGCCGCCAGTTGTGGCGTATGAACGGCGTGCCGCCGAGAACCTGCGCCGCGATCTTGTCGAAGCCCTGCGCCTTGAGGTGCGAGAACGCGTCGAAGAGCTTCCTGCCCAGGAACTCCTCCTTCTTATAGCCGTAGAGCTTCTCGAAACCCTTGTTGAACATGGTGATGTTGAGACTCTTGTCCACAACCAGTATGCCCAGGTCGACGCTTTCCACCACCGCCTCGACGTATTCCTTGAGAACGCTGAGCTCTTCCATCTGCTCGGTGATCTTGGAGATGAGGCCTGCGTTTTCCATGGCTACCGCGAGTGTGCTGGCCAGCGCTTTAAGATTGGCCTTCTCGTCCGACGTGAATATCCTGTGCCACCTGGTCTCGTACACGAAGAGGAAGCCCAGGACCCTCTCCTTCGACTTGAGCGGTATGCCTATGAATGATTTGCACTTCAGTGCCTCTATGATAGGGAGGTCGAAGTCGGGGTCGTTCGGATTGAAGGGTATTTCGTCCGACGCCAGCATCCTCTGCATCAGCCTGCTGGAAGACCTTATTCCCACGCTCTCGCGGTCGACGATATCGGCGCCCGCGGCCGTTATGTAGGGCACAAAAACTCCCGCGTCCTCGTTGAAGACGTAGACATATGAACCCGCGCCGTCGCAAATGCTCGAGGCCGCCTCGACAGCTCTTGAAGTGAGGGTGGCCAGATCCGTGTACTTGGATATCTCGTATATGATCTGGTTGAGCATATGGAGCTCGCGGTTCTTCCTCTGGAGATCTTCCATCATGTTGAGGGATGAGACCTCCATCTCCTTGAGTTCCTGCGTGCGCTTGTCCAGGTCCTCCAGGGGTTTCTGAACGTCGTTCATGAAAAGCGCCATGTCGATTGAACGGTGAATGTGCCTGCTTATGACATAGAGCGTCTGCCGCACGTCGTCGGGCAGCTCGTCGGTGGGGATGAACACGCTCCACATTGTCCTGGCGTTGGCGGAGTGGAACGGGAAAGCGATAATCGTCTGGTCGCGGTGTTTGAGAACAACATGAGTGGAGGTCTGCCTTGCGGTCGGCTGCAGCGCCCCCGCCGGGGAGGCATCGCCGCCCGCCCTTATGCCCTCTATGCACTCCATGATTCCGCTCAGGACTTCGTCCCTGATTCCGACTTTCGCCAGCGTCTCGGCCGGGCGCTCGTCGCGGATAATTATGGCTGCCCCCTGTATGTCGAGGGATTTGACGGCTTCCTCCAGAAAGCGCGAAACCGACTCTGCCACGGCCTCCTTGGACGCGGCTTCCAAGCCCGGAAGCTCGTATAGGAGCCTGGTCAGGAGCGTCGTTTTCCGGTCGTGAAAGAAGTCGCTCATGCTCGCTCCAGGTCGCCTATCTTGTGGCTGAGTTCCATTACCAGTTCTTTCAACTTGGCGTTCTCGCTCTTGAGCTCGGCCATCCTCACTTCTCTTCCCGCGATGAGCCTGGTGTATCTCCGGCGCGAATCGCGCTCGAACTCGAGGTCATCCGTCAGCCGGCTCATCTTGAGAACCGCGCCGACTAGATTCGCCATCGAGCCCAGGGCGACCAGGTGTTCGGACCCGAGATTCGGCGCGGCCTCCTTCCAGGTGATAAGCAGTCCGCGGCGTTCGCATTCCGGGTCGTTCACCGTGAACAGGGCAAATGCCGAGATGGAAAGGCCCCTTCTGAAGAAACCCGTCTCGCCGCATGACTCCCGGACGGCCTCACATACTGCGGGGCATCCGTTCTCTATGAACGCCCGGAGGACGGGGTCCTCCGCGGCCGATAGGGTGTCTCCCCCGAGCGAATGCGCGCTTCTGGTCGAGTGGCGTGTCAACACGAGATCGCCGTCATTCTGCCTCACGATGCAGGCGAGATTGGCCCTGAGGCCGCGGGCAAGTGCTCCCAGCATGCGTTTTACGGTCTCGTCGGGCGGCCCCTGGGAGAGCCCGAGCCCGGACAGGCGGTGAAGAAGACCCACATAGGGTCTCCCGGCAACCTCGTCGAACAGGTCATCGGAGTGGATGCAAGTGGGCACGGGGTCAGACGCCGAATCGGCGGCACTATCCCCTTTGCCGCACAGCACACCCCCGAGATTCATCTCAGGCATGCACTTCCCCTTAGTTTTCAACTACTTAGCTTCTCTTCACCTTTGTATCGGCCTGATTCATGGCCGCCTTTAGGCCGCTCGCGGTGTCGGGAAGGAGACCCGGGTCAATATCAGTCCGGCCCTCAGGCCACGGGGCCGGTTTCGCCTTGCATGTCCTGGACCCAGCCGTTCTCAAGGCCGTAGCGCTCCAGGAGCAGGACGGCTTCGCGGTACTCGGCCGGGGTGATGCGGCGCGAAACCTCGGGAATTTCCAGGGCCCTGCCCGCCGGGAAGTACTGGCACATGAGGCTCACGTGAACCAGCGGCGAGACCTCGCGGGACAGGAACTCGAAGGTACGCCCGGTGCCCGCAATGCCGCCGGGGAGGATGAGGTGGCGTATTATGAGGCCGCGCTTTGCGATGCCGCCATCCACCTCCAGTAAGCCGGCGGATTCGAACATCCGCCTGACTGCGATTCTGTTGTGATGAACATAGTCGGGAGCGTCCGAGTAGCGGCCGGCCATCACGGGGTCGGAGTAACGCATATCGGCGAGGTAGACGTCCACGACGCCCTCCAGCATGCTTATGGTCTCGGGGCACTCGTATCCGCTTGTGTTGTAGACCAGCGGCAGCTTCAGACCGCGCCGCCTGGCGATCTCTATAGCCCTGACGACGCCGGCGATATGCTGGACGGGAGTCACGAGATTGATGTTGTGCGCGCCCCGCGACTGGAGCTTCAGCATGGCTGAAGCAAGGTCGTCTCCGCCAATGGTATTGCCGTGGCCCATCTGACTTATGGGGTAGTTCTGGCAGTACACGCAGCGCATGTTGCAGCCCGTCAGGAAGACCGTGCCCGAGCCGGCGGTTCCCGATATAGGCGGCTCCTCGCCGGTGTGAACCGTTATACTCGATACCATCACTTCGGGTCCCGCTCCGCAGTATCCGCGCTCGCCTTTGACGCGGTTGACGCCGCACTTCCTGGGGCAGAGCAGGCAATTTTCCAGGCTGTATTCGAAGTACTCGAGTGATTCCGGAGAGACCATGACGCCTAGAAATCGAGGCGGATGGAAACGCGATGGGTGGTCCCGGTGGCCCAGTCCTGGTCGAGCTTGAGGGCATAATCGAAATCAAGCACATCGAGATCGATGCCCAATCCCGCGGTCGGAGCGCTCCTCGACTCGTCACCCGAAATCCATGAGATCCCGAATCGCACGCAGAGCATGGAGTCCAGGAGGGGCGCCTCGATTCCCAGGCCCAGCCTGTTGTCCACGTTGCCGGAGGCCGCGAACATTAACTCCGCCTTGAGGTCGTAGGGTAGGACGTAATGGGCGCCCAAGGAATACACGGCCGGGAGATTCTCGCTCTCACCGTCTTTCCAGCCGGCGCTTCCCGGGATATTGCGCGTCACGAATCCGAGGCCGGCTCTGCCCGTGAGATCGAGTCTGAGGCCCCAGTCGATTGCGTATCCGCTTACCTCGCCGCCGGGCAGGTCGGATGAGGAGAAGATGAACTTGGGAGCCAGGGCCATCGACACGTAGGGCACCGGAGCCCAGGCGAGCCCGACATACAGGACGTTGGCCGCCCAGCCGGAGCCCTGCGAGAGCTCGACGCCCGTCCGGTCCAGGGCGATGCCCAGGCCGAAGCGCCTTCCCACGCTGGGGTCGCCGGGGTAATCGACCTTGCCGCCGAGCGCGGTGGCGTAGACCAGAACCGTCCGGGAGGATGCCAGGCCGCCGAACCAGGTGCCGTAAGTGACCCTTACCTGGTGCCCGGTCATGGACGGGAGGCACGAGGGATTGCTCATGAACGCCTCGGCTTCGCCTATCTCGGTGAGGCCCGTTTCGCCGAGTGCCAGCCCCCGCGTCGACGTTACGGGCAGGGCGTCGATGCCGCCCCTGCCTTCGTGAGCCGGGGCGGCCGCCGATAGAGCGAGAACAAGCGCAACTGAAACAAACACTACGCGGGTCACTGTCCTCATCTCGATACTATTACCGCCTTCTTGTCGATCTCGCTGCCGCCGTCCGGGTAGGCGACCTCTATCACCAGGACATATATGCCGTTTTTGACCTGCTTGCCGCCTGCGTCCGTGAGATCCCAGTCGATCTCGTTGTAGAGGTCGGGATTGTCTTCGGTTATGGCCGTTATGTAACTGCCCTCGAGGCTCAATATCCTTATGACTATGCGGCTGGCCTCCCTGGCGAGGTTGATCTCTATGGTCGAGTCCCCTGTGAACTCCTCCGGGACGTAAATGCCCGTGGCTTCGGTGTACTCGACCTGAACCGTATCGGACGGCTGGGACACATTGCCCGCAAGGTCTGACGATACCGCATGTATGGTGTTCACGCCGAGATCGAGAGTCAAGGTAACCGACCAGCTTCCGGCGGCCGAGATCTTCGCGCGCTTCTTGAGCGCGCCGTTGACATAGACCATGACCGAGTCACCGGCCGTGCCCGTTCCCTCAACGGCGAGCGCGGCCGTCCCGACTTTCTCCGGCAGGGCCTCTATTACCGGTCGTTCGGGCGTGGTCGTATCGACCAGCACCGACCTGAAGCTCGAGCCCCAGCGGCCGACGCCGTCGAGAGCCACGCATTCAAGCAGGAACTCGTCCTCTATGCGAAGCGACTCGGGCCAATCGTAGCAACACTCGGCCTGCGGGTAGCCCCCGGGCACCATGTACTCGCTTCCCGCATAGAACCTTACCTTGAGCGAATCGACGCCGTTGCGGTCGGTCGCCGTCACCCAGTAAGCGGCGGGTATGTAATTGAGGAAGCTCTCCGCCGGGCTCTCTATGCTTATGGCGGGCGCCTCCACGTCGAGATCGACTTCATAGTAAGCTTCCATGGAATTGCCGGCGTGGTCGCTTGACCGCACGTAAATGTCGTACAGGCCGTCGTCGCTTTGCCTGCCGTCCCACTCGCATATGTACGTGGAGTCCGCGGGCGCCAGGGAGTGGGTGCACAATGTCTCGGGCGGCTCACGAATGCTGATGGTGGCCGTTATCAGGTCGCCTCCCTCGGCCTGGGTCACGCTCAACTCGACTGTGAGCAACGAGTCGGCGAGCGGGAGGTCGGGAGTGTATGGATTCGGGTGTATATAGGTCGTGAAGTGGGGCGGCGTGACATCCAGCCTCGCGCTGGCCGAGAAGGGCGGCGTGGTGTAGTGATCGTCTGCCGCCACGATCACGAATTGATAAACGCCCTCGGGCGCGGGAGCTCCGCCCGTCATGAAGCCGTCCCAGGTGAACTCGGTCTCACCCGTGCCGTATTCTCCGCCGTCGGCGAGTACCGCCACCGTGTCTTCCGAGGCGTCCACCACGTCGATAAAGAGCCGGACGCTCTTGGCCTCGCTCGAGGTCGTGAAGCTCACGACGGTGGAGTCGCTTACGCCGTCGCCGTTGGGTGAGAAAGCCGCCGGACGCACCGAGATATTCGTGACTTCCACGAAAGCAAACGCCACGGCGGGAAGCGCCATTATTGCCGGCAATAACAGAGTCTCGCGGTACTTCATGCCAGCAATTCTGGGGCCTAAGCGGCGGTATGTCAAGGACTTGTTCAACTTGACTTTGGCCTTTCCGATTGCTAGACTAAGTCGATGAACAAATCGATATTGTCGGCGTTATTTTTTTGTGCCGTTTGGGCTATAGCGCAGCCTGTCTGTGCGGGAGAGAAGGACCAGCCCTCTGTCTTTGAGGGAGTGATGCTGACCGGCCTGTATGGTGAAGAGGTGGCCATTGACAGCCTCCTTGATAAGGGGCCCCTGGTAATCAATTTCTGGGCCACGTGGTGCTCTCCATGTAAGCTGGAGATGCCTCATCTGGAGAAGTTATACCGCGAATTCGCGCCGAAGGGGGTTCAGTTCGCAGCGGTCTCGGTGGACATGAAGAGAAACGCGGGCAGGGTCAAGACCTTCCTCGAGAAGCAGGAGTTGACGGTCCCGGCCTACATCGACCATGACACCCGCCTGGCCAAGGGCTTTAACGTGAGGGCCATCCCCACGACCATTATCATCCTTCCCGACCGCAGCCAGTACCACAGGAACAAGGGCTACCGGCCCGGCGACGAGGTGCTCTTGAGAAAACACCTGCAGGCCATTTTAGAGTCGGCCGGGGACGAGGGGGACGATATGGCCGGGGAAGCGGGGGAGGACGGTGAAGGAGGGGAGGCCGATAAAGCAGCCGGAAAAGGGGCCGCGCCGGGGGAAGCGGCGGTCCGGACAGAGCCCGAGCCCGCCCGGGAGACCGGCGATTAAATTATTGACCAAGCCTGAGCGCCCTTTTAGAATATGACGGGTTGTCAACATAAGAGAGGAGCAATATGAAGGGTCCGGACAAGAAATTCGAACCGAGAATAGTTGGATTTCTCTGCAAGTGGTGTACCTACACCGGCGCTGACCTCGCCGGCACCAGCCGTATGAAGTACCCGCCGAACCTCATTCCCATCAGGGTGATGTGTTCCGGCAGGGTCGACCCGACTTTCGTACTGACCGCCTTCGCGAAGGGTGCGGACGGCGTCCTCATAGGCGGATGCCATCCCGGCGACTGCCATTACCTGGAAGGCAATTACAAGACACTGGCCAGGGCGAGAATGCTGTCGAAGCTCCTGGAGCAATACGGCATCGAGAAAGAGCGTTTCCAGCTGCACTGGGTTTCCGCCGCCGAAGGCAAGAAATTCGTGGACGTCGTCACGAACATGACAGCCCAGATCAGGGAACTCGGTCCGCTGAACTGGCCCGAGCTTCTCGAGACGGTCAAGGCCGAATCCGGGGAGTTACAGAAGGAGCTTGAAGAGGCACTTGCCGCCAGCGAATAGGCTGGCCTCCTGCGTTTCTCTACGGGGCACTGGCAGAGCGCCGACCTCATATGGCAGCACGTACTATCCTCATTGGGCTTGGCAATCCCATTATGTCTGACGACGCCATAGGGATCAGGGTGGCTGAGGAGGTATTGCGCCTTGTCCCGGGGCTGGAGGGGGACCTCTCGGCGTCGGGCGGTTTCGACGTGCTCGACTGCGTAATCGGCTACGACCGGGCCGTGATTATCGACGCCATGGTGACCGGCAAGTTCCCGCCGGGCACGGTAAGGAGGGTGGATGTGGACCCCGGACTCCAGACCCAGCGGACTGTATACAGCCACGGAATGAATTTCTTGAGGGCCATCGAAGTGGGCCGCGTGACCGGCGCCGACATACCCGGGGAGATACTGATATACGGCATTGAGGTTGAAGACCCCGTGACCATCGGGGACAGCATGTCGGAGGCCCTCGCGGAGAAGGTGGGCGACATCGCCGGCCGGATCGCCCGCGACCTTCAGGGTGGGAGCGGTTGAAAGTTGCATGAACTCGGGATAGCCACTGACATAATGGGCGTCGTGAAGAGGGTGGCGGAAGACAACAAGGCCAAAAAGGTCGGAGAGGTGGTCGTCGAGATCGGGCTCCTGGCCGGCGTCGAGAGGGACTCTCTCGAGTTCTGCTATGAGGTGATTACGCGCGGAACAAGGCTTGAGGGATCGCATCTTAAAGTAGTGGAGATAAAGCCGAGGGCCAGATGCAGACAATGTCAAAAGGAATATGAGGTCAGGATGGACAACTTCCATTGTCCGCACTGCAACTCCAGCAAGTTCGACGTCGTCATAGGAAGTGACATAAACCTGAAGGAAGTGGAGGTAGAGTGAGTTGAAGCGAGTGGAGCTCGAAAAGAAGGTCATCTCAGAGAACGAGAGGCTGGCCCGCGCCAATCGCGAGAAGTACGCGAAAGAGGGCACGTTCGTCCTGAACCTGGTGAGCTCGCCGGGATCCGGAAAGACCATGCTCATTGAAGAGACGGCCAAGCGGCTCCGGGATGAGCTCCGCATGCTGGTCCTGACCGGGGACATTATGACCGAGAACGACGCCCGGCGCGTGGCGAGGCACGGCGTGGACGCGGTGCAGATAACCACGGGCGGGGCGTGCCACCTCGACGCCAAGATGGTGGACAAGAAGCTCACGCCTTACAAGGACAGGCCCTTTGACCTGGTGATCGTGGAGAACGTAGGCAACCTGGTCTGCCCGGCTCCATACGACCTGGGAGAGGACCTCAAGGTCCTCCTTATCGCCGTCGGCGAAGGCGATGACAAACCTCTCAAATACCCGCCAATGGTCGCGGCTTCCGAAGTGCTGGTGGTCAACAAGACCGACCTTGTGGAGTACGTGGATTCGGACCCGGACGCAATAATTGAAAACGCGATGCGCATCAAGCCCGACCTTACGGTTTTCAAGGTCTCATGCAAGACCGGAGACGGCCTGGAAGAGTGGATAGAATGGCTCAAATCGAGATTGGCAGAGAAGAGGCAGACCCGTGCGAGCGCGCAAGGCTGAGAATCTCTGTAGCCGGAATCGTTCAGGGCGTTGGATTCCGTCCGTTCATTTACCGCATAGCCCACAGGGAGGCCCTCACCGGCTTCGTCCTGAATAACCCTCAGGGCGTCGAGATCGAGGTTGAAGGCGGACTACGGCGTCTTTCCGCGTTCCTCTCGGCCATCGTAAACGAGAAGCCCGTCCAGGCCAGGGTCGACACCATGACGGCCAACTTCGTCGACACCAGAGACGACACCGAGTTCATTATAGAGGAGAGCTCGGCCTCAGCCGAACGCACCACGCTCATATCTCCCGACATCGCGACATGCGAGGACTGCCTTAAGGAGATGAAAGACGCGGGCGACAGGAGATACCGCTACCCGTTCACAAATTGCACCAATTGCGGGCCGCGCTACACCATCATAAGGAGCGTGCCCTACGACCGCAGGAACACCACCATGAACGTTTTCCCGCTGTGTCCCGAATGCGGCAGGGAATATACGGACCCCCTGAACCGGCGTTTCCACGCCGAACCAAACGCCTGCCCGGTATGCGGGCCCGAGGTCGTACTCAGGGACTCGGGCGGAGTCCTGATTGAATGCGACGACCCCGTCTCGGCGGCAATAGGCCACCTGGCTGATGGCAGGATCGTCGCAGTAAAGGGTCTGGGTGGATTTCACCTGGCCGCCGACGCCACCAACGACGAGGCCGTGAGGACACTCAGGGAGCGCAAGCGGCGCGAAGAGAAGCCGCTCGCGATCATGTCCGCGAGCGTCGAGACGGTGCGCACCTACGCCGAGGTGAGCCAGGCGGAGGAGCAGGTGCTCACGGGGCCGCAACGGCCCATCGTTCTATTGAGAAAGAAACCTTCGGGCGTTGTCGCGGAAGCCGTTGCACCCGGCAATAAATACGTCGGCGTCATGCTCCCCTACACGCCCGTCCATCATATGCTGCTCGGCACCGTGCTCATCGCGCTCGTCATGACGAGCGGCAACATAAGCGAGGAGCCCATAGCCTTAGACTTGGACGACGCCGTAAGAAGGCTGGGAGACATCGCCGATTACTATCTCGACCACAACAGGGAGATACTCTGCCGCTGCGATGACTCGGTGGTGCGCGTCATCGACGACGAGATGCTCTTTTCGAGGCGCTCGCGCGGCTTCGTGCCGCTGCCCGTGGACCTGGAGGATGGAGGCGAGGTTATACTCGCCTGCGGCGCGCATCTCAAGAACGCGGTCGCGATCACGCGCTCAAACCAGGTGTTCCCGAGCCAGCACGTGGGGGACCTCGAGAATCTCGAAGCATATGAGTTCTTCAGGTCCACCGTGGCGCATCTTAAGGACATAGTTGAGGTCGAGCCTGAGGTGGTGGCGCATGACCTCCATCCGGATTACCTTAGCACGCAGTATGCGCTCGAGCTCGAAGGCCCGGGCAAGATCGCCGTGCAGCATCATCACGCGCATATCGCGAGCTGCCTCGGCGAGGCGGGAATAGAGGGCCCGGTTATTGGGTTCTCGCTCGACGGAACAGGCTACGGACCCGACGGCACGGTGTGGGGAGGAGAGGCGCTGATTGCGACGCGCGCCGACTACAGGAGGGCCGGGCATATAGAGACGGTGCGCATGCCCGGAGGCGAGCGCGCCGTGCGTGAGCCGTGGCGAATGGCGCTTTCGCATGTCATGAACGCGGTTGACAGAGGCGAGATAGAAGCCGGCGTCCTCAAGCCCGGCGATAGCGCCCTGGCGGCGCTTCTCGGGCGGCCCGAGGAAGAGGTTCACCTCGTGAGGCAGGCTCTCGAGAAGGGAATAAACTGCCCGGTGACTTCGAGTTGCGGGCGGCTCTTCGACGCCGTCTCGGCTCTCTGCGGCGTGAGGCGCAGCATCACCTTCGAAGGACAGGCGGCCATCGAGCTCGAGATGATTCTGAATGAGAGCGACGGCGGCGCCTACCCGGCAACAATCTCAGGCGGCGGGCCCTTGATAATCGAAACGGCTCCTCTCATTGCCGGCATAGTGCGCGATCTCAAGCGCGGGACCGAGCCGGGCCGGGTGAGCGCGAGATTCCATAACTGGCTGGTCCACTCGCTGCACAACGCGGCCGTAAGGCTCAGGGACAGGGAGGGCCTCGAGACGGTGGCCCTTAGCGGGGGCTGCTTCCAGAATGCCTACCTCATCAAGAATCTCAAACTGACTCTCTCGGAGTCGGGCTTTAATGTCATCATCAACAAGCACGTGCCCGCCAATGACGGCGGCATCAGTTTCGGCCAGGTAGTGGTGGCCCGGGCCAAGCTGGGCCAGGAAAGCTAGGGGGACGAGAAGATGTGTCTGGCCATACCTGCGCTTATTAAGGAAAAAGACGGCACCAGGGCGAAGGCTGACGTGGGAGGCGCGATGAGGGAGATAAGCCTCGAGATCATCGACCGGCCCGCGGAGGTCGGCGACTACGTGCTCGTGCACGCCGGGTTCGCCATACATAAGCTGGAGGAGAAAGAGGCGCTCGAGACGCTCGAGCTCATGCGAAAGGTCTTCGGCCAATGAGACTCTCCTCGGCCTTCCGCGAGAGCGAGCTGGCCAGGAACATAGCCGGCAATATCGCGAAGGCGACTACGCGCCGCTGGAACATCATGGAGTTCTGCGGTACCCACACTGTGGCCATCTTCCGGCACGGCCTTAAGGCGATGCTCCCCGGGTACATCAACCTCGTATCGGGGCCGGGCTGCCCGGTCTGCGTGACTTCGAGGAACGACATCGACCGCATACTGTATCTGGCCGACCTTCCCGGAACCATAGTCGCGACTTACGGCGACATGATGAAAGTGCCCGGATCGGGCATGAGCTTGAGCGACAAGCGCGCGCTGGGCGCCGATGTCCGCGTGGTCTACTCGATAATGGACGCGGTCGGGATCGCGCGGGCCAACCCGCCGGCGAGGGTCATATTCAACGCCGTGGGCTTCGAGACCACGGCGCCGTCGACAGCCGCAGTCGTGCGCGGCGCATGCAGTGAGGGAATCGACAACTTTCACATATTGAGCCTGCACAAAGTGACGCCGCCGGTTGTCACTGCCCTTCTCGATGGGGGCACCGAGGTCGACGGCTTTCTCTGCCCGGGCCATGTGTGTTCCATCATAGGTTCCAGGCCGCTTGAGCCGGTGGCCGCCGGCTATAAGAAGCCCTGCGTCATCGCAGGTTTCGAGCCGGCCGATGTGCTGCAGGGCATATTGATGCTCGTCCGCCAGCTCGAGGAAGCGAGGAGCGAGGTGGAGATAGAGTACAGCCGAGGCGTAAGGCCCGAAGGCAACACCAACGCCCTGGCGGTAATGGATGAGGTTTTCTGCCGGGTCCCCGCCGAGTGGAGAGGCATAGGGGAGGTGGACGGCACCGGCCTCAAGCTCCGGGAAGAGTTTGCGGCCTTCGATGCCGAGCGCTTCATAGACCGGGAGATCGTGTCCGAGCCCGATCCGCCCGGGTGCCAGTGCGGCGAAGTGCTGCGCGGCGAGATAGTCCCCACCGACTGCGCCCTTTTCGGCAGTGCCTGCAATCCGGAGAACCCTGTGGGGCCGTGCATGGTATCAAGCGAGGGGTCCTGCGCGACTTATTACCAGTATGCGGAGAAGACCAGGAGACAGTATGAGGATAAGACAGGCAGATAGGGGGCGGCCAGGCAGAGGACAGGGAGACAGAGGGCGGCCAGGCAGAGGACAGGCAGACAGAGGGCGGCCAGATAGAGGACAGGGAGGAGCATGACAGAGGTCATCAAACTCGCGCATGGAAGCGGGGGCGAAGCGTCCCGTAGACTGGTCGAGGACGTCATCGCCGTCTATTTCAAGAACGAGGCCCTGGACCCCCTGGACGACTCGGCCGTCATGGCGGTACAGGGCGGCCGGCTGGCCTTCACGACGGACTCCTACACGGTAGACCCGATATTCTTCCCGGGAGGCGACATCGGGTCGCTTGCGGTGCACGGCACGGTGAACGATCTGGCCATGGTGGGCGCCAGGCCCGTGGCGCTGACGCTGGGCCTGATACTCGAGGAAGGCCTGGCGCTTTCAGACCTTCGCCGCATTCTCGAGTCAGTGCGGGACGCCTGCTCGGAGGCGCGGGTCAACGTGGTCGCGGGGGACACCAAGGTGGTGGAGAGGGGATCCGCAGACGGCATATTCATAAACACGTCGGGCATAGGCACCGTCCCGGAAGGGGTCAATATCTCGGCCTCGAACGCGGTCCCGGGCGATGTCGTCATCTTGAGCGGCAATATCGGCGACCACGGCATAGCCGTGCTCTCCATGCGCGAAGGAATGGACTTCACAACCACCCTCAAAAGCGACTCGGCTCCCCTGAACACAATGGTCCAGGCCATGCTGGAAGTCACGAAGGACATCCACGCCATGAGAGACCCCACGCGCGGGGGGCTGGGCACGTCCCTAAACGAGATAGCGGCAAGGTCGAAGGTGGGTATCGAGATAGAGGAGGCGGCGGTGCCCGTCGACTCCCAGGTCCGCGACGCCTGCGACATGCTCGGTTTCGACGTCTTTTACGTGGCCAATGAGGGCAAGCTGGTCGCCTTCGTCCCCGAGAGCGAGGCGGCGGCCGTTTTGGACGCGGTAAAGGCCGCCAGGTACGGCGGCAACGCTGCAGTCATCGGAAAGGTCGTGAAAGAGAATCCGGGCCTGGTCACCCTCAATACGCAAGTAGGGGGCCGAAGGATCCTCAGCCCCCTATCAGGGGAACTTCTGCCCAGAATCTGCTGAACTAGCAGTTCTTGCGCTTGCTTGCTATCAGATTCCCGTCGCTGTCGTAGACGACTACCTCGAGGGGCATCTGTCCCGGCAGCGAATGAGTGGCGCAGGAGAGACAAGGGTCGTATGCCCTGAACGCCATCTCAACCAGGTTGAGCGTGGTCTCGGTGATCTCCTCGCCTTTCTTGATCATGCCCTGCGCGGCCTTCTTCAAGGACATCGATATGGGCGCGTTGTTGTTGGTCGTACCGACGATGAGATTGACTTCGGTGGCTATGCCGTTCTCATCGGTCTTGTAATGATGGTAAAGCGTGCCCCTCGGCGCTTCCACCACGCCCACGCCCTCCGTCGGGGTCTCAGTGGGAATGGTGCGGATTTCCTTCATGAGCGCCTTATCCAGCCCGGGAGTGATGCCTTCCCGCGTGCCGGCCGTTATCTCGGGATCGGTGGCGAGTTCGAGCATGCGCTCGGCCGCGTAAGTGAGCTCTATGAGGCGCGCCCAGTGAGTCGCGAGCGTTGCGTGCACGGGCCTGCCCCCGAGCGTGTCGTAAAACTTCTCATAGGCTTCCTGGCCGATGGGAGTCGCGATGCCGTCGGCGGCGTTGCAGCGCGAGAGCGGCGTGGCCTTGTAGACGCCCGAGTCCATGCCGTCCACGAAACCCTTCCAGCCCACGTTTTTGAGGAAGGGGTACTTGAGGTAAGAGAAGGGCTCGACGCGCTCCTCGATATGGTCCCTGTAGTCCTTGGCTTCGAACTTCACGAACTCACCGCCCTCGGGGTCGGTTACCCTGATCATGCCGTCATAGAAATTTATGTGGTTGTTCTCGTCCACCAGGCCCATGTTGTATGTCTTGTGGGCGTATGCGTCGTTCAATATAAGGTCGACATAGTCGGAGTTCTTGAGCACGATGTCGTCGAAAAGCTGCAGCCCCCACTTGCCGAACTCGACCGCCACCTTCGCGACCTCTTCGACCTGCTTGCGCTCGTCCTCGTTGATGGGCTTGCTCACCCCGCCCGGGATGGCCATCACCGGGTGAATGCTCCTGCCGCCCAACAGCTTGATGACGCCGTGCAGGGCGTGTCGCGCGTTTACGACCTTGAGTCCCGCCTCTACGCCCACCTTGCCTATTACGCCCAGTATGTTCCTCTCTGCCGGCGGGGCATCGGGCCCCACGACGAAATCCGGGCCGCCCAGGGCGTAAAAGTGCGTGGCGTGGTCGGTGACGAAGAAAGCCATGTACAGAAGTTCGCGCAGCTTCTTGGCCGCGCTCGGCGGGTCGACGTGATATACCGCGTCGGCGGCCTTGGCGCTCGCCATATGATGCGCTTCGGGGCAGACGCCGCAGATCCTGGTCGTTATCCTGGCGATCTCCTCGACGGGTCTTCCGACACAGAACACCTCGAACCCGCGGAGCTCGGGCACCTGGAAGTACACATTTTCTACGTCACCGGCGTCATTGAGGAAGACCTCGACTCTTCCGTGGCCTTCGAGGCGTGTGATGGGATCAATGGTGACTCTTTTCATTTGATCTTCTTCCTCCTCAAGATTGAATTCGGGAGCCCGAATCGGTAGCCAGTGCCAAGCGGGTCAAAGAATGTTTCGCATGCTTTTTCGATTTCTTCGGGGTCTGTGGAGTCGATGATGGAGCCCAGCACGGAAATGAGCTTCGCGCCCTGGTCGACGACTCCCTCGGGCGGGCCGTAGCAGCCCCTGCAGGGCATATTGACGCTGGGGCACTGGGCTCCGCAGCCCGTGCGCGTCACCACTCCGCAGCATATGATACCCTGGTCCAGCAGGCACTGCTCCGGGTCGGGTATGATCTCGGTCGGGCGGTAGAAGCGTTTGATCTTCTTTTCTTTGCGTTCGCGCGGGCAGTCCTCGCAGAGCGCCGTTGTTCCCGCGCCGACGACCGAGCCGGCCGGCGGCAGGTTGCCGCTCAGGGCCGCCTCGAGAACGGCCCAGGTCTGCTCCTCAACCGGCGGGCAGCCGGGAACGAAGTAATCCACAGGGACCACCTGCTCCAGCGTTTTCACGGTATCGTAGAAAGCGGGGAGCTCGAGGGTGCCTTCCTCGACCCTGGTCGCCGTCTTCGGCCGTATGCCCTCGGGATTCACGGTGCTCGGCGAGTCCGAGTAGACGTAGTTGAACACGCCCTCGCGGTTGGACTGGTTGGCCAGACCCGGTATGCAGCCCTCCGAAGAGCACGAGCCGTAGGCCACGAGCACCTTGGACTTCTGCCTTAAGAGCTTGGCCATATGCTCATTCTCTGTGTTCCTTATGGCGCCGTTAAAGAGGGTGATGTCGATATGGCCGTCCGGCATATCTTCGACGTCTTTGTACTTGAAGTCCATGACACAGGGCCAGAATAGGATGTCCGCCTTTTCGACCACCTTGAGGATCTTGTCTCCTATGTCGAGCACAGAGATTTCACACCCGCCGCAACTGGCCGCCCAGTAAAGTGCAATCTTTGCCTTTGCCATGTGAATACTCCCTTAGGCAGTTAGTTGTCCGTAGCCTTCTGTTCTTTTGCTTTCTTATCGGGGACGGAAGACTGGGTCTCGGCCGCCTTATCCTCGTCCGCCTTCTTATCGGCGGCCTCGCCCTCTTCTGTCTTCACGTATGCCTTATTGATGGTTACAGGTATCTGGGGGACGTCCTTGTACTGGCCCTTGGTTGTCGTCTGGACCTGGGCAATGGAGTCGACGATGTCCAGGCCCCTAACGACCTTGCCGAACACCGCGTAGCCCGCGCTCGACTCGCTTTTATCGAGCGCCTTGTTGTCCACCAGGTTAATGAAGAACTGCGACGTTGCGCTGTTGGGATCGTTGGTGCGGGCCATGGAAAGCGTCCCGCGGAGGTTCATGAGGCCATTGTCGGCTTCGTTTTTTATAGGCTTATGCGTGGCCTTGCGCTCCATGTCCGCCGTCATGCCGCCTCCCTGGATGACAAACCGGGGGATGACCCTGTGGAAGACCGTGCCGTCGTAAAAGCCCTCAACGACGTATGACAGGAAGTTCTCCACGGTTATGGGCGCCTTATCGGGGTAGAGCTCGATAGTCATCTTGCCCTTGCTGGTTTCAAATACGACCATCGGATTGCTCTCCTTCTCTGTCATCTCCGCCTTCTTCTCCGCCGCCGCGGCTCCGGTAGTGGCCGCCTGCTCGTCGGCGGTCCGGGCCTCGTCCTGAGCGACGGCAGGGCCGGACAGTGCGAAGAGGACTGCCAGACACATAATCAGACCTATAGTGAAACGCATTTTAACGCTCCCCTCCTTACGTTTGGGTACAAATAGACAACCAAAGAATATTCACAGATTTGCCCCTCAATGTCAAGCCGTTTAGGTGCGTCCCACGGCCGTTCATATGCGCGCAGCGGGAGGGATTATCGCGTCGCGGGCACTGTGCCCTGCAGTGCCTTGTATCCCCGCGGTCCCGTGCCTTGAAATACCACTCCCAACCTGTTAGATTAATCACATGTCGAGCCTTTCTGAGATGGATGTGACATGCGCCTGCGGGCACGTATTCAAGGCCATGCTGCACCAGAGCGCCAATGTGACCCTGAATCCCGACTTAAGGAAGACCATCCTCACGGGGGAGATGAACGTCGTTACCTGCCCCTCATGCGGCGCGCACTTCCACGTTGAGATGCCTTTTCTCTACCATGACATGGTCAAGGGCGAAATGGTCTGGGTCTACCCCGTGGCGCGGGTCGCGGACAGGGCCGCTGTAGACGAAGAAGTCCGCAAGAGGTGGGCCGAACTCAAGCGGTCCATGCCGCCGGAGGTGAGGGAGAGGCTTGCCGAGCACTATCAGGCGGTCAAGGTTGTCTTCGGCATGGACGAGCTGGTCGAGCACATCATGGCCGAAGTCTCACCCGATAAGAACGCCGCCAGCAACTGACCCCTGCTATTAATAACTCAGGAAGAGCTTTCCCCACTTGGTCTTGAGGGCCTTCTGGACGCGCTTCTTGCCCACGAAGTTGTACCAGTATGCGTCGTGGTATAGCCTCGACGCCGCATAGGACCAGGGCGTTATAACCGTGCGAAGGAGGATCTTTTCCAGGGGCTTTAATGGGCCCCAGTAGATCGCCTTCTGGCCCTTGCTCGCGAAGGTGTTGGCGCTGCCGGTGAAGTGGAAGTTGACGCCCGAGATGTCCTCGCCAACGACCTCTATCTCCGATGGATTGCCGACGCCAAGACCCTTCTCATGCGCGAGCCTTATGAAGTCGAGTTTCATGGGGTCGAAACCCATCATCTTGGCCGAGATGGCGTCAATGGCGACCTGGTCCCGGGATGCGAGCAGGAAGTCTTTGACATGGGGCACCATGGCCCTGGGCCCCGGGCCGTCTCCAGCGAATGTGCCGTCGGTTACGGCGAATACGCCCGGGTGGATGTCCTTCTGTATCATGAGGAGGTCGACCAGGGTCTCGTGGATCACCGAATGCGTCCAGTGCCGCCGCTCATGGAGAAGGCCCCCGAAGGCGTTCTTCATGGCGCCGGTTATGGTAGTGAAGACATGGGTCTTCATCGTGGGCAGCTGAATGATGTTGGAGCCAATAAGGCGTTTGGGAATGTGAATGCCGTTAGGGAATATCTCGGGAAGAGCCAGGAGTTCCCGCTTGGGCTCGTAAGTGATCCACTCCTCATTCTCATAGAGATGAATGTTGGCGATGCCGTGCTTCTCGAGCACGACCTTATGCTTGTTGGCTATCTCGCCCTCTTTGGCGCTCACGACCACGGTGCGGTTGTGGGCGCCGTAGATCCTGTCTCTGTCATAGCCGTCGTCCAGCAGCGTCTTTATTACTCCGTCGAGCTGCCAGGGAGTGGTGGAGCAGGCCGGATACCAGTGATGCCAGGAGATATTGATCTTGAGGGCCAGGGGGTGCTCCTTGGAGAGCTCCACCGGGTAATCGGCGAGCCGCATTACCTTGCCGACATCATCGAGTACGGTCTCCGGCTTGGTCTTCAATACTGCCACTTTGGACATACTTGCCTCCATCTATTGGTGCCGGAGGTCGGAGTCGAACCGACATGGGCTGTGAGGCCCGGTGAATTTTGAGTCCACTGTGTCTGCCAATTCCACCACTCCGGCACCCATCAGATAATACGCCCGCCCCCACCGGGTGTCAACAATGCGGTCAGAATGGGGTCAGGTCTTGAAATGCACAACCTGACGGGGTCAGGTCTTAGAATGCACAATGAATAAGCCCTGGTCCTTAATTTCATAGTGTGAAATCCTGAAATACACAACGGCCCCCGGTCCCCCACGGGGCGGCCTCCGGATACCGTAGCCCCTTCCCCTTTCCTTACAACCCGGCCCGGTACGACCGGTTCCTTAAGGGGCGTTTTCCGTTGACATAGGGGAGGGCGTTGTTAATATTCAAGAGACAATCGAATCGAACTAACTGGTGGGGCTATAGCTCAGTTGGGAGAGCACTTGTCTGGCAGACAAGGGGTCAGGGGTTCGAATCCCCTTAGCTCCACCATTTTTCATTGAATACACCAGCGTCGAACCTGCCGAAACCCGGGCTCTCCTACCTCAGCCTCCACCTATTGAGGTCGGCGTGGCGCGCGATGGCCTGGTTGAAGTCCTGCGGGGACCTCTCGCGAAAATCCGGGTCGGGTGACTGGGCGCGTGCGTAATCGATGTTACCGTCATCGATGAAGTCCGGAATCGGTGTCACGCCCTCATATTGCTCGAATGGCCTTGTGTAGATGTAGCCGTCACAGAACATGGACAGCGTGAAGTTGTCATAGCCGCGGGAGTATAAGGAGGTCTCGCCGGTGAGGTTCCCGAACGGGCTCCCGCCCGTGTCGAAACCGACGGGGAGGAGGTCAGGGTCGACTTCGGCCATGACCCGGTCGATCACGCCGTCGGCCGGGCGGACGAGGCCGCTGTCGTAGCCCTCGCTCGAGTTCCACGGCCCGTGCATGAAGATGGAGATGGCGCGCTTGCCGATGGCCTCATAGACGTAATTCCCCATCCTCACGTCCCCGAAGCGTATGAACTCGCCGTCCACCACGACAGGCTGCCGGTACTCAGTGAAGGCGTGATGCATACCCGAGTAGACCAGCATCTTCTCGCCCCTTGCGACGACGCTGTCCAGGATAACGCGCGCCCAGTCCTCCTCGGTCTGGCCGTGCCAGACCTTCTTCATAATATCGCCCCTATCCCTGTCGGCCCTGCTTGCCACCTGGCTCCAGTCAGGCGAGTTATTGAGCCCGAGTATTCTAAAAGGTGGCACGTTCTCGGGCCTGCCCCGGTTTACCTCCCAGGCGGCCCTGTAGATGTCTACATACTCCTCATAGCCCCAGAAGACGTACTGGCGCAGCGTGATCTCCCGGGCGAGGGCCTCGTCGTATTCCGGACTCATGATGAGACTGTCTATCAAGGCCTGGTCTTCGCGCCTTCCGAACTCGGTGCCCAAGTAGTAGATGCCGTTGGCGTAGAGCTCGGGGATCAAGTTGCTCACGAACTCGACTTGGTGCTTTACCCTGTGGACCTCACCCAGAAATATGACGTCGTGGTCGCGGAACCTGCTTACTATGTAGTCATCCGGAGCCATGTGATTGGCCTCGATATAGGCCTTGAGGTCTCCAAGGAGTTCGCGGTCGGCGGCATCCTGGTCGGGTCCGCCCGAGCAGCCTGCCAAGAGGCATGCGAGGACGCCCAGCAGCATTATCTTCTTCATGCGCCTGTCCCTCCATCTTACCTGATACATCTACCATGAACGCCGGGCAGGTTCAAATGCGGATAAGTATCTTCCGGGCTCGACCTGGCGGCGGAAGTGTGATAATCTATAGGATGAGGGAGGTGGACCGCAATGAGAGCTGCAGGTGCTCTGCTGCTATGTCTTATTGCATCCGTGCTTGTCCCGGCACATGCCGGCACCGCCGCGCCCGAACCGCGGGCCTTCCGGATGCGCGAGGACTTCGGGACGGAGCCCCTGAGCCACTGCTATCTCCAGTATTACTATTACATACCATGCCCGACTTATTCCTGGTTCTGGGGGTTCTACTCCGCCACCTATGGCGACATCAAGGGGGCGTTCTTCAACATCGGGGACATTTCGACGGGTACCGGCGAAGCCTGCGACCCGGAGAGCTGCCACCGGCTTGAGCAGATAAGGATCCTGGATTTCGCCGGATACGGGACGATCTACCCCGGGCTTTTCACAGTGATCTTCGAGGTCTGGTGCAGTGATGAAGACGGCTGTCCTGTGGGGCCGCCCTTGTGGGACAGCGGACCCTTTGAGACCAATTACGCCTGGACTTATATCCCCGTTGACCCGCCGGTATGCCTGACAGACTGCTGTGTGGACCAAGGGCCCCCCCCGAGCGGGCCAAGGATACTGGTTACAGCCACCTCCGTTGGGAGTTGTGGCGGGTATCCCCAGTGGGGTTATGACAACATCAGCACCGCAATCATTACGGGCTGCGAGTTTCATGACATCAGTTCGCTCGATGCGCTGTACCCCAGGCCCTGGAACAGCCACTACGAGACGATTCACAGCGGTTACTATGGCATCGATTTTATGTACTGCCCTCCGCTCTGGTTCTGCGATGGTCGAGACGAGACTCCGAATTGTGATTCTCTTGGATTTATTGAATTCGCCTGGAGGATATACCTGTCGTGTACAGGCCCGAGCAGAACCGAGCCGAGCACGTGGGGGAGCATTAAGGCAATGTATAGATGAAGCAAAGCCGGGGTGCAAGAAGGGAGGAGCATGCTATGACGAGAGTGAGAACGTTCGTCTTAATATCGGTCTTGATGGTGGTATTCATAGTCGGCGGGACTTCAGCCGCCGCAGCAGCGGAGCTTGAGAAACAGAATTATCAGATCATGGAGGACTACAGCGGGCCGTCAGGCTACGACTGTTACATGCAGTACTACTATTACATACCGTGCCCGACTTATTCCTGGTTCTGGGGGATATCCAACGAAGGCCGGGATACGTATGGCGTCTTCTTCAAGGTCGGGGATATGTCTATGGGCACGGGCCAGCCCTGTGAGGAGCAGCTGTGTTTTGAGCTCATAGCATTTCGCGTTCTTGACTTCGCCGGTTACGGGACGGTCTATCCAGGCCTCCACACCGTAAGATTCGATGTCTGGTGCTCGGACGCCGACGGGTGCCCGGTCGGCCCGCCTGTATGGACGGACGAGTCATATGAGACAGCCTATGGATGGAATTACGTCGACCTCTGGGGGAACATAACCGACTGCGCGACTGAGTATGATCCTTTTGCCGCCGCGCGGTTCCTGATAACGGCGACGGAAGTCGGAAGCGATGCAACGTACCCGGCCTGGGGTTTCGACAATGTCAGTGACGGTTATGAGGCCGGCTGTGAGATGCATGACTTGAGCTCGTTTCCGGCGCTCTATCCCAGGCCATACACCAGCCACTATGAGACCATACACACGGGCTACTATGGTGACAACTTCGAGTATTGCCCGCCGCTCTGGATCGCCGACGGCAGGGACACCACTGCGGCATGCGATGAATATGGCTTCCTTGAGCTGGCCTGGAGACCTTATTTCTTTTGTTATGGCCCCGCGCAAAGCGAGCCGACGACCTGGGGAACTATCAAGTCCATGTACAGGTAGAATAGAAAAATGGGCCGGCCCCGAAAGACCGGCCCGCGAGGAAGATTCCTCTTCCAGAGGAAGAGCAACCTCCAAGAGATTACTCATATTATACACCTTTCCTTCTGACTCAGCAAGCAGAGTTGCATCAGCTGAATCACGCACGACGCGTTTTTCAACCAGCTTGACCACCGCCCCCGCCTGCGGAATAATAGACGCAACTTATAAAGAGGAGGGACGGTGAGTAGCAAGCAGGTCATAACCTCATGTACCTGCGACTGCCCCGACACCTGCTCCATCGTTGCGCATTTGGAGAACGGCAGGGTAGCCGCGCTCACGGGCAATCCCGATTTCAAGCACACCTCCGGCTTCCTGTGCAGGAAAGCGCGGGGGTTCCTGGAGCGCCTCTTCAGCCCTGACCGGTTGCTGTGCCCCATGAAGCGGGAGGGGAGCTCGTGGAGGGAGATCTCCTGGGAGGGAGCCGTCGACCTTCTCGCCGGCAAGATCGAAGAGGCACATAAGAAGCACGGGCCGCTGTCGGTTCTATACTTCAGGGACTCGGGCTCGATCGCCGCGCTCAAGCATGTAAGCGACCGCCTGTTCAATCTCCTGGGAGGCGCGACCTTCACCAGCGGCTCCCTCTGCGGCGGCGCGGGCATCGCGGGCCAGACCTGTGACTTCGGGCACAGGACCGCGCATGACCCCGAGGACCTTTTAAACTCGAGGGTCATCATCCTCTGGGGCAGGAACCCGGCGGTTACCAACCTCCATCTAATGCCGGTGCTGAGACGCGCGAAGAAAGCGGGCTCGAGAATCATTCTCATCGACCCGGTCGCAACCCGGACAAGCAGATTTGCGGACCGGCACATCAAGCTCGCTCCCGGCTCCGATGCTCTGCTTGCGATCGGGCTCATACGCATGGTGCTCGAAGCGGGCTGCGGCGAGGCCGATTTCATAGGGCGACGTACGAACGGTTTTACGAGATATCTCAAGGCGACTCGCGATATAAGGCTCGATGATGTCTCGCGCGAGACGGGAATACCGGAAGACGTCATACGCGACCTCGCGAGACACTGCTGCGAAAACCGGCCGGTCGCGATCGTCGGAGGCTGGGGCCTGCAGAGGCGCAGGAACGGAGCCCTGACCTACAGATACCTCGACGCCCTGGGTGCGGTGCTGGGAAGTATCGGGGTGAGCGGAGGCGGCGTAAGCCACGGCATGGACGAGATGCGCTGGTTCGATCTCGGCGTAGCCCTCAATCAGGAGCCGGCCAGGCGCCGCTTTATTCCCAAGCCCCAGGCGGGAAAGGCCATTCTCTCGGCAATCGACCCGGGCATAGAGGTCGCCATCGTGACGGGCGCCAATCCCGTGAATCAATGTCCCAACACCAATCTCGTGAGAAAGGCGTTCGAGGAAATCCCATTTGTCGCCGTGTGCGATATGTTCATGACGGATACGGCGAAACTTGCAGACCTGGTTCTGCCGACCACGCATTTCCTCCAGGAGAAGGACATTCTGGGGAGCTACTGGCACAATTACGTCATGCCCGTGAATCCGGCGCAACCCAGGCTGGCAGAGGAGAAGTCGGACCTCGAGGTCATGCATCTTCTTGCCGGCAAGCTGGGCGTCGGCGCGGACTTCCCGGGAGAGCCGGACTTTTATCTTAAGAAGGTCACGGCACCTTTGAGGCAGCATGGAATTAGCCTCTCCGACCTTATGCGCGGGCCCTACCGGCCGCCCTCCGCCGTCAATGTGCCTTTCCATGACCACACGTTCACGACGCCCTCGGGCAAGTTCGAGTTCGTCGACTCGCTGCCGGTGCAGCCGGATAAGAGGCCCGAGTTTCCCTACTGGCTCATATCTCCACATCCCGCCGGCAGCATTCACTCGCAGCTCGCGGATGTGTCCCGGATGATGGTCCCGGAGGTTCGCGTATCAGAGGCCACGGCAGGTGCGTGCGGCCTCAGCCACGGCGACATGGCGGAGGTCAAGAGCCCGGTGGGTTCTCTCACCTGCATTGTGACTGTGAGCGGGGACGTGAGGGATGATACAGTCCTTATCAATGAGGGCTCATGGGACGGATTGGGAGGGACGGTGAACAGGCTCACTTCAGACGCGCTCTCGGACGGCGGAACATCGGCGACGTATTATGATGTGAAATGCAGCCTCGCGAGGTCAGGTTAGGCATATGAGAGGTTTGACATGGTAAAGCAATCGGTCAGGGTTCTTATAAAGCCCGATAATAAAGAAGTCTGGGTTGTTACCGGATCCACCGTGAGTGACGCCCTCTTCGCGGCGTCCATCCCCATCACGATGCCATGCGGCGTGAACGGCAGGTGCGGCAAGTGCGTGGTGTTGGTGAAGGGCGGCGTGCTGCCGGCCGATGAAGACGAGAAACGCCGCATACGGTCCAGGAAGAAGGGCGCCCGCCTCGCGTGCCGGACGCGCATTACAGGCGACTGCGAAGTCACCATACCCGCCGAGACGCGCATCACCATTCAGAAGATCGAGACGCGCGGCAAGGTGTCCCACGATTACGCCCTGGCTCCCAGTGTCTACAAGCTCTATCTGGGTGAGGTCAATGACAGGTACAGGCGGGGACTGGACACGCTGGAAAGCACCTATGGCATAACCGCCCGCGAGGTTGCGCTCAAGATGACCGACCCCAATCTCCTGGACGACAGCCTCCTCCACGACCCGGAATATCTCATGGGCGAACACAACAGGTCCACGATTGTCGCGGGGAGGCGGGACATCATGGCGTTCGAGGCAGGCGACACGTCGGACGAATGCTATGGCGTCGCCTTCGACGTCGGGACCAATACCATCGTGGCGTCTGTCATTGACCTCGTTAAGGGCAGGGAAGTGGGATCTGTCTCCACCATCAACCCGCAGGTGACCCATGGCGACGACGTGGTCTCGAGGATCCGTTTCGCCAAGTCGGCGGGGGGCCTTGACCTCATGCGCCATGAGGTGGGGAACGCCATGAACGGGCTCCTGGAGGCCATGCTGAAGAAATTCAAGATCGACGGCAGACTTCTTTACGCCTGCACCGCCGTCGGGAACACCGTAATGCAGCACATACTGGTGGGCGTCTCGCCGGAGGGGCTGGGCCGCGCCCCGTACAGGGCCAAGCTCATGTCGGCTGTGGAGACGCTGGCCTCGCGCACGGGCGTGGGCGGCCATCATTCCTGCAGGCTCTTCGTGCCGGCTCCCATCGGCGGGTTCGTGGGGGGCGACATCATAGCGCTAATCATATCCCAATCGCTTCACACTCAGGAGAAGCCCGTCCTCGGAATAGACATCGGGACGAACGGCGAGATAGTGCTGGCTGCCGGGGGCAGACTGGTTGCGTGTTCCACCGCGGCCGGGCCCGCCTTCGAGGGCGAGCGCATAAGCTCGGGCGTGAGGGCGATAGAAGGGGCGGTGGAGAGAATGAAACTGGAGGGCGGCCGGATCACTCTCAAGACCATAGGGGACAGGCCCCCGATCGGCCTCTGCGGGTCGGGAGTAATATCCTGCGTCGCCGAGCTCTTGAGGAAGAAGGTCATCGAGCCGAGCGGCCGGATACGGCTTCCCGAAGAGATAAAGGACAGGAATCTCGCCAGGCGCATTGTGGCCGGAGCAGGAGGGCGCGAGTTCGTCATAAAGTCGAGGCCGGATATCAGGATGAGGCAGGGGGATGTCCGGGAGGTGCAGCTCGGCAAGGCCGCCATAAGCGCCGGCATCAAGATGTTATGCTCGATCGCGGGCGTCGACCTTGACAGCATCTCCACCGTCTATGTGGCTGGGGGATTCGGGTCCTCGCTGAGGGGCAGCGATCTCAAACGCCTGGGGCTCCTCCCTGTGGGCCTTGCCGGGCGCGTGAAGGTCGTTGGCAACGCAGCCATAGAAGGCGCCAAGATTCTCCTGACCTCCCTCGAGGCTAGGGATGAAGCCGGCCGGATCGCCCGCGAGACCCGGCATGTGGAGCTCTTCTCCGAGTCTGCCTTCAATGAAGAGTTCTACAGAAGCATGGAATTCCCCGGGTAGCCGTCGGCGGCCGCAGGGCGGGCCGATTCTGGGTGATTTAACCCATCATCTGGGGGCGTTGACCCTCTTCCTGATACAAATCCTGGAATCCCCATGAGGTCACAGGCCGTCTCCGGCCCCCGTCCCCCGGCCTACGCCACCCGTAACCTCTTATAAAGTAAGCTGTTAGGCGTTCCCCTCCGCACCCGCGCACCAGAGTCGTCCTCCCGGGCAAGGTTTCCGGAGATTGGCACATACGTTGCATTCCCTTATAGGCACAACTGAATAGGCGGTACAGAGAGTTCCCTGGTATGTTCGTGACTCGCCAGGTCGTGGGCTGATCTCCGAATATATGACCGAGTTTCACGTTAACCTTGCACACGGCATTGCACCGGGGAACTCTTTGCATTTGTAGGGAGCTCGTTACTGAAGCCCGGTAATCGCCGGCCTCATCTCTTCATGACCGCTCTCGTCCCGCGGTCAAGCGCTCCCGCTCCGCCCTGCTCGGGCCCCCGCCGCATCATTGCAATTGACACTTTCTTGAGCTTTCTGCTAACTTGTATGAAACTTATAGAGGGGGGGAGTCTAGCCATTGGCCGGTGATACGGATATTCAGAAGCTCAGCGAGGAAGTCGCGCAGCGGGTCAAGGCCAGGCTCATCGGCAGGGACACCTCGGGCAAGAGAAACATACCCGTTGGGGTCTCCGGCCGGCACATGCATCTTACGCGCGAGGTCCTGGAACACCTCTTCGGGAAGGGCCACGAGCTTTCAAAGATGCGCGACCTCAGCCAGCCGGGCGAGTTCGCGGCCGATGAGACGGTGACGATAGTGGGCCCGAGCGGCCACGCGATAGAGAGAGTAAGGGTGCTCGGTCCTCCGCGCGGGTACACGCAGCTCGAACTCGCGCGTAGCGACGGCATCCGCCTGGGGCTGGACCTTCCGATAAGAAAGACGGGCGATGTAGCGGGAACGCCCGGCCTCACGGTCGTGGGCCCTAAGGGAACCGTCGTTCTCGCGGAGGGCGCCATCAGGGCGACCAGGCATATACACATGACGGTCGCCGACGGGGAGAGGCTGGGGCTT